>Ga0181525_10000618_pt1 | contig 30790 bp, 30 predicted proteins | sample PEATcosm2014_Bin_48_FD_121100 | JGI IMG/M metagenome (GOLD analysis project Ga0181525, IMG submission 121100) | Peatland microbial communities from MTU Mesocosm Facility, Houghton, MI, USA - PEATcosm2014_Bin06_10_metaG | ecosystem: Environmental > Terrestrial > Soil > Wetlands > Peat | place... | reverse complement strand
TCATTGAGCGGGCCGGTGACATCTCAATAGAGTTTCGGCGGTTATAGCGAAGGGGAAACACCCGGTCCCATTCCGAACCCGGAAGTTAAGCTCTTCAGCGCCGATGGTACTGCACGGGGGACCGTGTGGGAGAGTAGGACGCCGCCGGACATGTTTGAAGAGGGTCGCTCCCGATGAGGTCGAGCGACCCTCTTCTCTTGTCTGGATAGTGTTGTGGCGGATGCTGGAGGTTGAGGGCGTGGCTGAGGAACGCGGGACGCCGCGGGGACGAAAGACGAGTGGCGGTACGCCAAGGCGCCAGGGACCTGCCGTCGGCGCTCGGTCCCAAGGGCGAGAGAGAGCTGGGCAACACAATAATCCGAGCCGGGGCGCCGAAGGCCAGCCAAAGACGGGATGGAAGCCCCCGAGGGCAGGCCAGCAGCGTACCCAGGGAGCGCGCGTCCCGGGCAGGCACCCCGGCGCACGCACCGGAGGCGAGCCAGACGAGGGCAGTACGACTCCGTGGGCTCGACGCGACCGGCAGGCCGCCGGAAACCCGAGAACCTCCCGGACCCCGCGCACAGCGCCGGGCGCGCGAACGACGCCTGGCGACACAGACGGCGACGGGACGCAGACACAGGCCGCGGATGGCCCACGGCGCAGGCCGGGGTCTTACGCCTCCGCCGCGCAGGGCGCCCGCAGACCCGTCCGGTCATCTGACCAGCAGCGTCGGCGCGCACCTGTCACCGAAGGACCGCGCAGAACATCTCGCCCGCGCCCGGCCGGAGAGGCACGCGACACCGCGCGCACCGATGAGCCAGGCAGGACGTCCCGCCCGCGCAGCACGGGAGGATCGCGCGACACCGCGCGCTCCGAATGGAAACCAAGGACCGCAGGCCCCGGCGGACCCCGCAGGACCGCCAGTCCCGACGGGCAACGCAGGACGGCCACCGGCTACGAAAGGCAATCCGGCACCGGACGCTCCGAAGGGCCGCGCCGGACCAATTGGACGGCTCGGCCCGATACTCCCGGCAGTGGCCGAGCCCCGACCGGCCGGACGGCCGGGGCCGGATCCCCGGGCGGCAGCCGAGCCCAGGGCACAGGCGATGACCGACGCTGGACCGGCCGGACGGCCGGGGCCGGATCCCCGGGCGGCAGCCGAAGCCAGGGCACAGGCGATGGTCCACGCCGGAGCACCAGATCCCAGGCTCCGGCCCGCGGGGGCAGGCCATCGTCGACCGGGACCGGCCAGGCCCGCGGCCCCAGGCCGTTGACCCGTGGCTCGGGGGCCTCTGCGCGCGGCTCAGGGACCGCCGCCAGTGGCTCGCGCAGCTCCGGGACCTTTGCGCGTAGCCCGAGGGCCTATACACGTGACTCCGAGCCGTCCGAGCCCCGTTCGTGGAACCCTGCGGGCCGCGGCCCCACGGTCACCGAGGCGCGTGCGGCAGGGCCGCGTGCGGCAGGGCCGCGTTCGGCAGGGCCGCGGATTCCGGACGAGATCAGCGCCCAGCAGCTTGATCCGCAAGCCCGGGCTCAGCTGAACAGCCTGCCGAACGACCTGGCCGACAGCGTGGCCAGGTATCTCGTGGCCGCCGGACTGGCCGAAGACCCCGAGCAGGGGTACCAGTACGCCCAGGCCGCCCGCCGCCTGGCCGCCCGGGTCGGCGTGGTCAGGGAGGCCACCGGCATCGCCGCCTACCGGACCGGGCGATGGGCCGAGGCACTGTCCGAGCTCCGTGCCGCCCGCCGCATGACAGGGCGCGATGATTACGTGCCCATGATGGCCGACAGCGAGCGAGCCCTCGGACGGCCGGACCGGGCACTGGCCCTGGTGCGCGAGGCGGATGTCAGCACCCTCGACCGAGCCACCCAGATCGAGCTTCGCATCGTGGAGTCGGGGATACGCAGGGACCAGGGCCTCGCTGACGCCGCCGTGGTGGTCTTGCAGGTACCCGAGCTGACCAGTGGCCGGCTGCGTCCGTGGTCCGCGCGGTTGTTCTACGCGTACGCGGACGCGCTGCTCGCGGCGGGTCGCGTGGACGATGCCCGCGAAGAGTTCGCGCGGGCCGCCACGGCCGATCCCAACGGCGAGACCGACGCCGCCGACCGCCTCGACGAACTCGACGGCCTAGAGTTCGAGGACCTAGAGGAAGACGACCTAGAAGAAGATGACCTAGAAGAAATAACGGACCCAGACGAAATAGCGGGCACAGAAGACACCAAAGACGAGGATCCGCAAGCCCGATAACTTGCCGTCAGGCGCCATTGCCTCGCTCTTGTCCAGCCAGAACATGATCCCGGCGACATTTGAGGCGGCCCCGCTGACCCGGTCGAATTTCCTGGCGACGGCGGGATCGGCTCCCGGCTCGAACGCCGCGTACCGGGCTTTCGTTCGGTCTCGCACCATGGCCACGGCGTGGTCCAGATCCAGTCCCGCCGCGCGCGCTGCCTGGGTTTCCTCCACCCAGACCGTGATTTCCTCTGCCGACCGGTCCAGCGTTTCCGCGACCGCGGAAACCGGTCCGTAATGACTAAACAACAGGCGGGTCGGCTGCAGCGAAACGAATTTTCGCACCGAGGCGAGCGCGGCCTCCAGATCGAAATCCGGTGGCGGCGTGGCAGGCCGCAGATCGCCAGTATCCGGCAGATAGACACCGGCTGCATCGCCGACGTAAAGGTCGCCGCTTTCTGAGTCGATGAGACCCACGTGATGCTTAGCGTGACCGGGAGAATAGTGGCTACCCAGGGACCTGCCGCCGCCGAGATCGACGATTCCGGTGTCTTTAAGCGCCACGATGCGCTCAGCCGGGACGGGCGAAAGCACGCCGAACAGCCGCTCGAGCGCGTTGCCGTAGACTGCTCGTGCGCCGGCCATCAGCCTGCTCGGGTCGGCGAGGTGCCGCGCGCCCCGGTGATGCACGACGATCTGAGCCGCCGGGTACATGGCGGCGATGTCGCCCGCGCCGCCCGCATGGTCGAGATGGATATGCGTGACCACGACGGTCGCGAGGTCGGCAGCGCCGATCCCGAGCCGGGTCAGCGCATCGCGGACTACCGGCGCCGAAGGGGCGGTCCCCGTTTCCACCAGGCATGGCCGCTCGCCCCTGATCAGATAGCCGGCCGTGATCCCGTCATAGCCGGCCATCCGGGTATCGATCTGGAACACCTCGTGCCCCAGCGGGGTGATGTCCGTTGCAGTCGCTTCGTCCACCGGATCATTGTCCCAGATCGGGTCCACCCGGGCCGGGCCAAGCACAGGTCAGGCAGAGTTCAGTCGGACGGGCCGAACGTGCGCAGCACCAATCCGGTTCTCGGCTTGGGCCCGAACGACGTCGACTTACGCGGCACCCGCTCGCCGTGCGCCGCGGTCTGGATGACGGCGTCGAAGGAGAGCGGGTTGGAGATGACGGCGGTCGCACCGGTGCCGGAGGTCGCGCGCACCGCGTCCGCCGCGTCGTGGTTGATCAGCACAGCCTGCTCACTGTCGGTGATGTCCCAGAGGCGGCCGATCAGCAATTGCTGCAGTACCGACGCGTCCAGGCACCGCCAGGGCGCCGAGGCGTCGGCCGGCATCGACGCGGCGACCTGCACCGGATCGGGGTGGCTGAGCAGCCGGAAGCGTGTCCCTCCGCCCACCGGGTCCCCGGCCAGCAGGAACGCGGTTCCCTCGGCGCCGGCCGCGGCCAGTTGCCCGAGCGCCTCGTCCAGGCCGGCCTCCGCCGGCAGGTCCTGCACCGCGAACGCGGCCTTGGCCAGCTCGGCCGCACGTTCCGGCCGCAGGCCGGGCAGCACGCGGTGGATCGCTCCGACCCGCGGCGGGTAGGAGCCGGAGTCGACAAGAAACGCCAGCCCGTAGTCCCACGGGCCGTCGCCAAGTCCGGCAGCCCGCATTTCGGCCTGCAGGTCCAGGTAGGCGGCATACCGGTGGTGACCGTCCGCGATCAGGGCTCGGCGACCTGCCAGGTCGGCGGCGATCGCGGCGTGCTCGGCCGGCTCGCTGATCCGCCACAGCCGGTGGGTCACGCCGTCCTCGGTGGTGATCGACACCAGCGGCGCGCGTTCGGCCGCCACCCGGTCGACGAGCTCGGTCGCCGTGCTCTCCTCGGCAGCGTCCGTGCCCGCACCGTCATAAGCCTTCGTGCCCTCACCGTCATAGATGAGGAAGATCGGCTCCAGGTTGGCCTGCGTGGCCGCCATGAGCTCCCGGCGGTCGGCCACAAGGCCCGGCATGACGTTCTCGTGGGGCAGGATGCCCGCCGATTCCGGTGAGCCCAGCCGGACCAGGCTGATGATGCCGCGCTGCCGCCACGACGGGGCCGCGTCGCCGGCCTGGCTGACGCTCTGCTCGTAGACGTAAAGCGCCGGAATCCGGTCCCTGATCAGTACGCCGGACGACAGCCACTGACGCATCAGGCTAGCGGCGGCCTGGCTCGCCTCGGCACCGACGCCTGGCAGGATAAGACGGACAACGTTGTGCGGATCTGCCGCCCGCAGGTGCTCGAGGATGCCGCCGCTGATCACGTCGTACGGTGGTGAAGTGACATTTGCGATCCCGCTCACCCGGTCACGGGCATAGCGGATGCCGCGGAAGGGCGCCAGCACGAGACCGGAACCAGAGTCGGACGGAAGGGTCTGCACACCATGTCAGAAGGATCGAGCGGGATCGGTGATTCCCGTCCGGAGGAAAAACTCCCTGGCCATACCCTTCCCGAGGGCGATGTGCACGCCTGGTACCAGCGTGGCATGGAGCTTCTCGGCCGCGGCAGCCCCGCGGCCGCTGCGCAGGTGCTGCAGCGCGCCTCGGCGGCCGAGCCCGGCTCCCGCAGCGTGCGGGAGGCGCTGGCGCGGGCCCAGTTCGACGCGGGCCGCTACGCCGAGGCGGCGGACAATTTCCGCATGATCGTGGAGGCCAGCCCTTCGGACGATTACGCGAACTTCGGGCTCGGGCTTGCCCTGGCCAGGACCGGCGACTATGCCGCCGCCGCCGAGTACCTGGCGCTCGCCGCCGCCATGCGCCCGGATGCGGCGCACTACACCGAGGCCCTCCGTTCGGTCCGCGCCACCCTTCGCGCGAGAGACGATGCCCGCCAGGATCAAGCCGATCACCCCGACCAAGCCGATCACCCCAGCCGAAACGACTACCCGAACCAGACCGATCTCGCCGACCCACCGGGCCACGACGAGCACGCGAACCGCCCGAACCACGGTGGTACCCGATGACGAGCACGGCCAGCGCGCCGCGCGGCAGCGCCGATCCGCTCGACACCGCCTATGACGTCGCCCTCCTCGACCTAGACGGGACCGTATACCTGAGCGGCGCGGCCATCCCCGGGGCGCCCGAGGCGCTGCGCAAGGCCGACGCGGCCGGCATGCGGCTTGCCTACGTCACGAACAACGCCTTCCGTACGCCCGCGGCTATAGCCGAACTGCTGACCGGCTTCGGCGTCCCGGCCACCCCGAGCGATGTGGTGACCTCCGCGCAGGCCGCCGCCCGCCTGCTCGCCGAGCGGCTCCCCGCGGGTGCCCCGGTCCTCGTCGTCGGCGGCAACGGCCTGCGGACGGCGCTGCGCGAGCGGGGGCTCCGCCCGGTGACCAACGCCGCGGTCCACCCGCAGGCGGTGGTGCAGGGCTACTCGCCGGACGTGGACTACTCGCTGCTGGCCGAGGGGGGCATCGCCGTCGCCGCCGGCGCCCTTTTCGTGGCGTCCAACGCCGACCTGACGCTGCCGAGCAGCCGCGGCAACCAGCCCGGTAACGGATCCTTCATGCAGGTCATCGCGACCGCCACCGGCGTTAAGCCCCTGGTAGCGGGCAAGCCGGAACCCCCGCTGCACAACGAGTCGGTGCTGCGGACCGGCGCGAAGCACCCCCTCGTCGTCGGAGACCGGCTGGACACCGACATCGAGAGCGCCGTCCGGGTCGACGCCGACAGCCTGCTTGTGCTGACCGGAGTGACCAGCCCGGCCGAGGCGGTCCTCGCGCCCCCCGAGCAGCGTCCCACTTATGTAGCCGAGGACCTGTCCGGCCTGCTCGAACCGCACCCCGCGGTGACCATTGATGACGGCGAGTTCGGCTGCGTCGGCTGGACGGCGCGCCTGAACGGGAACCAGCTGGAGCTGACCGGCGACGGCCGGCGCATCGACGGCCTGCGCGCCCTGTGCGCCGCGGCCTGGTCCGCCGATTCCTGCCAGCTCACCGAGGAATCGGTCCGCCCGGCCATCCAGCGCCTAACCGCCGCCCGCTGACCCGGCCGCCGCAGCGCGTCCCCGCGTCCAGAGGCACCCGCGCACCCAAGGGGCGGAAGAAGAGAAGAAGAAGAGTAACGCGCCTACGTCACTCACCGTGTATGCTGTCCCGCATGCCAGGCCGCGCATCCCGCCGCCACGGTGACCACTCGGGTGTCACCGCGGCGATGCTGCGCGCGCTCTGTCCTTCGTGTTGTCGCTGACAACGACCCCAGCTGACCGTTGTCGCCGCCTGGGCCGCCCGCTGCGGGCGCCCAAACCCGAAGGATCCTCCGTTGATCACAGACATGTCCGTTGCTCCCGAGATCGCCAGGCTCGCCGGGGCCCTCACCTTCGTCCCCGCGCAACCGCCCGCCGAAGCAAGCGCTCAGGTACAAGCAGCAATCGCCACGCCCCCGACTATCGGCGCGCTGGCCGGCCAACTGCGGATGATCGCGGCCGCTCCGCAGCGATGGTGGAGCCTGGTCCGCTTCGACCCCGTTCAGCCGCTGACCGTCGGCGTCGTCGATGATCCTTCGTTCCTCGCCTGGCTGGTGGTCCTGCCGCCGGGTGCCGAGGGGCAGCACTGCGACTGCGACGTGGCCACGCTGATCGCCGGCGCCGCCACCGAGGGCGCGGACCAGGCCGCGGACGGCACCGCCCTGCGTCCGGGCCCGGTGCGGGTCCACGGCCAGCGGCACTGGCTGCGCGGCCGCGGCACGGGCTACTCGATCAGCCTGCACGCCCGCGGTCTAGGTCACCACCAGGGCAAGCTGCCGGGACTGGGCGACCAGGGCGCCTGACGAGTCCCAGATCTCGAAGTCTTCCTCGTGGTAACCGCCGACCACGAACCGGGTGGACGCCCGGCAGGCGAGCCAGCCAGGCGCGGGGCGGGCTCGCAGGTGGACGGTGAGCTCGATGGTGGCGGACAGCGCGCCGAGCTCCATCACCGAGGGAGCGGTGCAGTCGACGAGCAGTGGCATGGCCAGCAGGTCGGCATCCCGCCCGTCGGCGAACCGCATCCAGAAGTCCATCGAGGGACGCCCGCCAGGCTCGCCGCGCACCCACCCCGGCAGCTCCGCGGGCCGGAACTCGATCCGCTCCGCGATCGTGGCCGGGCCGAACGCGGCGACCGGCAGGCGAGCGCACTCCGACGGCGGCGGCAGTCCGGGCGGCCCGCCGCCGACGAACACCGGCCCCGCCACGGCCCCGGCAGCGCCCGCGCCCAGGTCAGCGAACGCGGCCGTCACTCGGACGATCTCCTTCCCGTCCCGTGACAGGCTCGCCTCGCCGAACGCCGTGGTCCTCCCGCTGCGCAGCAGCGAGGTGCGGACGGTCGCCGACCCGGGTGTCCCGGGCCGCAGGAAGAGCCCGGACACCACGAGAGGGTCGGGGAACGGCATGCCCAGCCCCAGCGCGCGCAGGCAGATCGCCATCTCCAGGCCGCCGTTCACCACGCTGGTCATGCCGTTCCACCGGTCGGTCAGCGTCGCGCTGAACTCATCGCGCCCGGACGGCGAGACAGAGGTATCCGCGTCGAATGCGTAGTCACCCACGGCGGCCCAGGCCCGTTACGGCAGGGTAAGGATCTCGTAGCCGTCCTCGGTGACGAGGATCGTATGCTCGAACTGTGCGGTCCGCCGCCGGTCCTTGGTCACGGCGGTCCAGCCGTCCGGCCAGACGTCGTAGTCGATCGTGCCGAGGGTGAGCATCGGCTCGATGGTGAACGTCATCCCTTGTTCCATGATCACGTCGTTGTGCGGGTCGTCGTAGTGCGGCACGATCAGGCCCGAATGGAACGTCAGGCCGATGCCGTGGCCGGTGAAGTCGCGCACCACCCCGTAGCCGAACCGCCGTGCGTAGGACTCGATCACCCGGCCGATGGCGTTCAGCGAGCGGCCAGGCGCGACCGCGCGGATGCCGCGCATCATCGCCTCGTGGGTGCGCTCCACGAGCAGTCGCGACTCCTCGTCCACGTCGCCGGCCAGGAAGGTCGCGTTCGTGTCGCCGTGCACGCCGCCGATGTACGCGGTGATGTCGATGTTGACGATGTCCCCGTCGTCGATCAGCGTGTCATCGGGGATTCCGTGGCAGATGACCTCGTTCAGCGAGGTGCACAACGACTTCGGGTACCCGCGATAGCCGAGCGTGCTCGGGTACGCCCCGTGGCTGACGAGGAAGTCGTGACCCACCTGGTCCAGGTAATCGGTGGTGACGCCGGGTACCACGTGCGCGCCGACCTCGGCAAGCGCCTGGGCCGCCAGCTTGCCCGCCACCCGCATCCGCTCGATGACCTCGGGTGTCTTGACGTCCGGCTCGCCCAGCCTGGGATGCTTTCTGCCCACGTATTCCGGCCGCTTGATGTCCGCGGGAACCTGTCGGGCGGGTGAAAGCCGACCCGGATGAAGCACTGTCGCCATGCTTTGCGAGTCTAATGTGCATGGCAGACGAGAAGCGATGGTGGTACAGCCTCAGGACCCACAGCGTCGAGGACGACGACGGGCCCACCCCGGGCAAGGACCGGCTCGGTCCCTTTGCCACCAAGGAGGAAGCGGCCCGCGCGCTGGAAACGGTGCAGCAGCGGAACCAGGAGTGGGACGCCAAGGACTGACGGCCCGCTATGATGCGCCGGCGCTCCAGCGGCTCCATTAGAGTTAGGGCGTGAGCGAAGAACTGCCGGCCGTTGCCGAGGCCCGGATGGCGGAGATCCGGCGCACCGGCACGTGGGGGTCCGCCTTGACGTCCGACGAATTCGCCACGATCCGCAGCGTGGGCTTCGAGCCGGTCGGCCAGGTGCTGGGCGCTGCCGTCTACAACATCGGCTTCACCGGCGGCTACAACTGCCCGGGGGCCTGGGGGTCCTGGGGAGGATACGGCGTGCCCGCCAGGACCGTCACCCAGGTGTCCTCGCGCGGTGGCTTCGGATCATTCGGCCCGCTGGTGCAGGCGATGTACCAGGCGCGGCACAGGGCCATCGACCGGATGACGACCGAGTGCACCGAACTCGGCGGCCACGGTGTGGTCGGCGTGCGGCTGACCATCGGGACGTTCCCAGCCGGCGGCCTGGAGTTCAAGGCCATCGGGACCGCCATCCGCGCCCCCGGCGTGCCCCCGGTAGACCCGAAGTCCAAGGGCGGCCTTCGCGGGCCGTTCACCTCGGACCTGTCCGGGCAGGACTTCACCAAGCTGATCATGAAGGGCTGGGTGCCCGCCGGGCTCGCGCTCGGCATCTCGATCGGATCGCGGCACGATGACTGGCTGACCGTCGGCCAGACCCGCTGGGGCGCGGGCAACGCCGAGGTCGTCGGCTATACCGAGCTGGTCAACGACGCCAGGAACGACTCACGCCAGCAGCTGGAACGCGACGTCAAGCGGCTCGGCGCCGAGGGCGTGGTGATCGCCTCCATGGAGATGCAGGTAAGGGAACGCGAGTGCCCGGCGATGGAGGGCCGCAAGGATCACATCGTGGAGGCCACCACCATCGGCACCGCGATCGCCCGTTTCGCCCGCACGGAACAGCAGCACGGCAAGACGCTGGCCATCATGTCGCTCGACCCGCAGCGCCGCCAGGCTGCCAGGATCCGTATATAACAACGTAAGCGCCGGTAGGAGAGGTCATGACCGAGCAGGGGAACATAGCGACCGAACTCGACGCCGCGGGTGTCCCGCAGGATGCCATGCGCCGCCTGGCGGAGCTGCAGCCCGGGAAGGCCGGCTCGATCTTTACCTCGGACCTGTCGGTCAACGAGTTCCTGCTGGTGCGGGAGGTCGGGTTCCGCCCGCTCGGCCTGGTGCTCGGCAGCTCCATCTACCACGTCGGCCTGCAGGTGGGCCGCTGGGGCAAGAACCAGGAGCTCGACGTGCTCTCCCAGGCCATGTACCACGCCCGCGAGCTGGCCATGACCCGGATGGAGGCCGAGGCCGACGCGCTACGCGCCGACGGGATAGTCGGCGTCCGGCTGGAGGTGGAGATGAAGGAATTCGGCGCGGACATCGCCGAATTCATCGCGGTCGGCACGGCGGTCAAGGCCGAGGAGGGCGCCGGCGGCGGCGGCGTCGACAACTGGCGCAACAACAAGAAGCAGCCGTTCACCTCCGACCTGTCCGGCCAGGACTTCTGGACGCTGATCCGGGCGGGCTACGCGCCGCTCGGCATGGTAATGGGCTCGTGCGTCTACCACATCGCGCATCAGCGGCTGGGCACCAAGATGGGCAATATCGGCCGCAACGTCGAGATCGAGCAGTTCACCCAGGCCCTCTACGACGCCCGCGAGCTCGCCATGAGCCGGATGCAGGCCGAGGCCGAGGAGCTGCACGCCGAGGGCATCGTCGGCGTCCAGCTCCGCCAGCACAGCCACACCTGGGGCAGCCACACCACGGAGTTCTTCGCCATCGGCACCGCGGTCCGCCCGCTGCGCCCCGATCACATCATCGAGCGCCCCACCATGGTCCTCACCCTGGACGCCTAGCTCGTCCCCGGACGCGCTAGGGGACGGGACCGCTGACCACGTCGAGCAGCCGCGCCACCCGGTCGCGCAATCCCTTGACCCCCGGCCGGTACCGCTGGTAGCCGGGTATCCCCGCCGGTGCCTGCCGTGCCTGACCGGCCACGCCGAACTCGCCGCGGTGGCCGCCAAGCTCGCCGCACGCCGCGCTGACCAGGTGCTGCGCCGCTCCGAACGTCAGCCCTCCGGGTACCCCAGGCCCAGGCGCCAGCGACATGGCCTCGTGCGCGAGCCCGTCGAGCTCCGGATCCCCCTGGTCGAGCGCGAAGATCGTGGCCCCCACCCGCCGCGCGTCGCTGACCCGCTCAAGCAGCGGCACCGGAGCGGTCGTCGGCGACACCACGAACAGCGTCTCCCCCCGCCGAGCCGCCTCCAGCCGATCAAGCCCCACCCGCAGGTGCTCCGGCGCTCCCTCGGGAACCTGCCATCGCACCAGCGTCGGGGCGAGCTCCTCGATCCCCGACAGCCGGCTCTCCTCGTCCAGGTGCGCCGCGAGGTGCCAGGGCTCTTCGGTCGGCGTGCCCACGAGCAGCAGCCCCCCTGGCGTCCGGGTCGCCTTCCGCAGCCCGCGCGCGAACATCCGGGTCCGCTCTAGCCATCCGGTAGGGGCAAGCACCGCACGCAGCGTAGCCACCTGATCCGCATCCACCCATCCATGGTGCCCCCAAATCCCCGCGCGCGCAGCCATATCGCTACGTATCCGCCCAGTCACGCGCTGCCGCAATTCGGCCAAAACCGGCAATCCGCCCCCGCGCCAAACAAACCCCCAGCTCAACCTGCGCGTCCAGCGGTGTATCTCACGATCAAAAGCCTATTTTGCCGAACGAGCAGTGGTTCCCGTCCCCCGGCACGCACTTCTCCCGGTCGCCGCGCCTTCTAAGTACGCGACGCTCACCGGCGGTCCCTTCGACGTCGAGCCGCCCCCCTGGTGACGAGGAGGCGCCAGCCGATGATCCCGACGCCCGCGGCGAAGATCAGCCAGGGCAGCAGGACCAGCAGGTCGGCACGGGTCATCCGCGCTTACCCTGCGGATCACGACCGTCGGCTCGGTGCGGCATGCTCTCATCACAGCGCGCCGGGACGCACGGCAGGTGGAGCGGAAATGGTGATTGTATGCAGGAGACCTTCCGCAGTCGGCCGCCGGTCGGGCGATTATGGAGGTATCGGGCAATTGGGGGAGGAGAGCGGCGATGGCGGCGACGGTGCTTCTCGTGGAGGACGAGCGCAAGCTTCGGGATCTTGTCCGGTCGTACCTGGAGCGGGCCGGGTTCACCGTGTTGTCAACCGAGTCGGGCGCGGAGGCCATCACCCTGGCGGCATCGGCGGCGCCCGACATCGTGGTCCTCGACCTCGGCCTGCCCGACGTATCCGGTGAGACGGTCGCGCGTGAGATCCGCGCCGCCGCGGCCACGCCGATCTTGATGCTGACGGCGAAAGCCACCGAGGATGACAGGATCGCCGGCCTGGAGCTTGGTGCCGACGACTACGTGACGAAGCCGTTCAGCCCGCGAGAGCTCGTGCTGCGGGTCCAGGCGATCCTGCGCCGCGGCGCGCCGGTGGCCAGGCAGGGTCCCGCCAGCTATGGCGGCGGGCTCATGCTTGTCGACGAGCAGCGCCGCATGGTGATGGTGCGCGGCACGACGGCCGACCTGACGCCGACCGAATGGGGCATCCTGGTCGCCCTGGCGACGGTCCCTGGCCGCGTGTACTCGAGGTTCGAGCTGATCAACCGGGTGCGGGGATACGAGTTCGAGGGGTATGACAGGACCGTCGATTCGCACGTGAAGAACCTGCGACGCAAGATCGAAGACGACCCCGGTCGCCCCCAGATCGTCCAGACCGTGCTGGGCGGCGGGTACCGGCTGGGCCTGACCCGAGATGACTGACGGCTCACCCCCCCACGAGGCCATTGCCGCCCCGCTGCCACGCGGCAGCGCGCTCGGGCTACGGCTCGCGCTGGCGTTCATCTCGGTCGCACTGATCGCGATCGCGCTGCTCGCCGGGCTGACGGCGGTGTTCGCGGCCAGGGACGTCTCGTCCCTGGCGGTCGGCCAGCACGCCGAGTTGACCAGCGCGATCGCGGCGGCCGCGGCCGCCGCCTGGGAGCAGAACGACAACTGGGCCGATGCGGACCTAAGCCCGGTGTTCGACCTGGCCGCGCGGACCGGCGCCGATGCCCAGATACGCAGCGAGTCAGGCACCGTCGTGACCTCCTCGCCCGGCTACGCGGCGCAGCCGGGCCCGCAGTACGGCGCGGCGATCATGGTGCGCGGCAAACGGGTGGGGGAGACCGGCGTCCGGTTCACCGGCCGCGGTCTGGCCAGTGCCGACCACACGCTGGAGGTCGACCTGCTGCGCGCCATCGCGGGTGCGGCCGGGCTGGCGGCCCTGCTCGCCATGCTCACCGGGCTGGGGGTATCCAGGCGGATCACCCGCCCGGTTGAGCAGATCATCGCGGTGACGCGCGCGGTGGGACGGGGGCAGCGTGCAGCGCGGGTCGGGACGGTAACCGCGCCGGGCGAGCTGCGCGAGCTGGCATCGGCCTTCGACCAGATGGCCGACACCATGGACCGGCAGGAACAGCTGCGCCGCGACCTGGTCGCCGATGTCGCGCATGAGCTTCGTACCCCGCTCGCCGTGCTCCAGGCGGGACACGAGGCGCTGCTCGACGAGATCGCCGAGCCGACCCCGGAGCAACTGGCTTCGCTGCGCGACGAGGTGCTCCGGCTCGCTCGCATGGTCACCGACCTGCAGACGCTTGCCGCGGCCGATGCCGCCGGCCTGCGCCTGTCACGGCACCGCTGCGATCTGGCCGACATCACCGCCGCCGCCTGCAGCAGCCTGGCCGGCCAGTTCGAGGCGGCCGGAATCGCGGTCCACCGGAGCCTGGCCACCGCCGAGATCCTCGGCGATCCGCACTGGCTCCACCAGGTCATCACCAACCTGCTGACGAACGCGCTGAAGTTCACCCCGGCCGGCGGCCGGGTCACCATCGCGGCCGGACCAGCGGGGGCGGACGCGGTGCTGACCGTCACCGACACCGGGACCGGCATCCCGGCCGACGAACTCCCTCGCATCTTCGACCGGTTCTGGCGTGGGCGCCAGGCGGCGCAGATCTCCGGCAGCGGCATCGGCCTCGCGGTCGCCTCCGAGCTCACCCGCGCGCAGGGCGGCCGGCTGTCCGCAAGCAGCCAGCCAGGACAGGGCACCGAGATGACGCTCACGCTCCCGCTGGCGGGAGGCACGGGAGGCGGGGGAGGCGGCGGTGCCCGCTAGCCAGAGATACGTCCCGTGGACCGCTATCGCCCACCGCAGCCACCGGCCCGCCCCCGGGCAGACCGAACGATGGCGAACTCGCGCACCACGAGGCAGGCACCGCCTACCACCCCCCCGCGGACAACTGCCCAGTCGCATCAGCAGCCGCCCGTTTACCGCTGCCAAGCGGATCATGCAATCGTGCAGCCCTTATGCCGATCACATGGAGAAGATGTGGAGTACGCGTCAGGTTCTCTCCACGCATCCTCCACAACGCGCGCACAGCTTTTCCTCGCGGCCGCCGTACCGTGCCGGCAACCATCGCGCGGCTGGGCGCGAGGCACCTTAGCGAGGGTCCAGAGAATGAGCGTTCTCATCACGGTGAAAATCCAGGGCGACACCGGCGCGTTCCGCCAGGCCCTGGCGGAACGCGCCGATGAGTTCATCAAGCTAACCGATGGCAGCCGCACGGTCGGCGCCATCCACCATCGCTTCGCGGTCGGCGACGGCTTCGTGCTGGTCGTCGACGAGTGGGACAGCTTCGAGCACTTCGAGCAGTTCTTCTCCAACCCAGAGCTGCAGACCTTCATCGCCTCTGTGGGCGCGGCTCCGCAGCCGCCCGAGATCACCGTGGGCGAGGCGGTCGCGTCGCCCGACCAGTTCTAGCCCCGCCAAGCCCACCAGCAGGCCATCCGGCGTCTTTACCGGTAGGAGCGCTCCTCATCGGGGAAGGCGCCGGTGGTCACGTCCTGCGCGAAGGCGGTAGCCGCGTCGCTCAGCACGGAGGCCAGGTCAGCGTATTTCTTGACGAACTTGGCGGTCCTCGGCGTCAGGCCGGCCATGTCCTGCCAGACCAGCACCTGGGCGTCGCAGTGCGGGCCGGCTCCGATGCCGATGGTGGGGATGGTCAGCGCCTCGGTCACCTGCGCGGCTAGCGATTCGGGCACGCACTCGAGCACGACGGAAAACGCGCCTGCCGCCTCGAGAGTCTTGGCGTCGTGCAGCAGCCGGACGCCGTCCTCGCCACGCCCTTGCACCCGGTAGCCGCCGAACGCGTTGACCGACTGCGGCGTGAGGCCGAGGTGGGCCATCACCGGGATGCCGGCCGCGACCATGTCCTCCACCTGGTGCGCCACCCGCTGGCCGCCCTCGAGCTTGACCGCGTGCGCGCCTGTCTCCTTAAGGAAGCGGGTCGCCGCGGCCAGCGCGGCGCCCGAGGAGGCCTGGTAGGAGCCAAACGGGAGGTCGGCAACGACCAGCGCGCGACTGGTGCCGCGCACCACGGCGGCGGTAAGCGGGATCAGGTCGTCGACGGTGACCGGGATCGTGCTGTCGTGGCCGTAGACCACCATCGCCGCCGAGTCGCCGACGAGCAGCACCGGAATGCCGGCCCGGTCGAAGATCCCCGCGGTGAGCGCGTCGTACGCGGTGAGCATGGGCCATTTCTCGCCGCGGGCCTTCGCGGCGGCGATGTCGCGGATCGTGACCCGGCGCCCGGTGCCTGATCCGCCGTAGAGCAGCTCGGGTGTGGTCCGCCGTCCTGTCGCGGCCACCGATGAATCAAGTTGTGACATATCGTCAGCCTCCCCGTCTCGTGTCGCCCTCGCGGCGTACCCGGACGCGTCCATGATCGCATGTCGGGCGGCGTTGGCGGTATAGCCGATGGCAGACTTGGACGATGGTCGACTTCGCGGATACCGACACCATGGCTGCGGACTTCCAGCGGCGAGGCGGGCAGCCCGGGTTCGCCTACGGGATCGTGATCGATGGCGAGCTCGTGCACGCGGCAGGATTCGGCGAGCTCTGCCTGGGCGGGCCGCCGCCGGACGCCGACACGGTATTCCGCATCGCCTCGATGACGAAGAGCTTCACCGCGTCGGCGGTGCTCGCGCTGCGCGACGACGGCGCGCTTAGGCTCGACGACCCGGCCGAGGTGTACGTGCCAGAACTGCGCGGCTGGCCGCCGGTAACTCGGGACTCCGTGCCCGTGTCGCTCCGGCACCTGCTGACCATGACGGCGGGCTTGCCCACCGACGACCCGTGGGGCGACCGGCAGCAGGGCATGCCGGTTGAGGAGTTCGCGGCGTTCCTGGCCGACGGCGTGAGCTTCGCGAGGGCGCCCGGCATCGGGTTCGAGTACTCCAATCTCGGCTATGCGATCCTCGGCCGGGTCATCACCGCCGTTACCGGCGCCGCGTACCCGGACCACGTCCGCGACCGCCTGCTGCGCCCCCTCGGCATGATCCGCACCGGGTTCGAGGCCGCCGAGTTCGACACGGGCCTCGCCCATGGCTACCGTCGCGCACCCGACGGCTGGTCCCAGGTCACGTTCGAGCCGTGCGGCGCGTTCGCCCCGATGGGCGGGATCTTCAGCTGCGTCCGGGACCTGACCCGCTGGGTCGATGGTTTCACGGCCGCCTTCCCGCCCGGCGATCCCGGCGATCCCGGCGATCCCGAAGCCCGCCATCCGGTCCGGCCCGCCACCCGGCGGGAGATGCAGCTCGCGCAGGTGCTGACGGACTGGGACAAGACCGGATTCCCCGGCGAGGCCGGGCCCATGCTGCTCAGCGCCTATGGCTTCGGGCTGTTCGTCGGGGAGCATCCGAGCTGGGGACGAGTGGTCAGCCACAGCGGCGGGTACCCGGGGTTCGGCAGCAATATGCGCTGGCATCCGGCCACCAGGACCGGCGTGATCGCGCTCGGCAACGGCACCTATTCGGCCATGCAGTCGCTGGCCGCCAGGATCCTGCCTGCGGTGCTGGAGCGCAGGCAATCCGAGGTGCGGGCACCAGCCTGTGCACCGTGGCCGCGGACGCTCGCCGCCCGGGACGCTGTCGGCCGGCTGCTGCGGTCCTGGGACGACGCGGAGGCGGACCGCCTGTTCTCACCCAACGTGGCGCAGGACACCCCATTCGCCGAACGACGCAAGACGATCGCGGTGGTCCGCGACCGGATCGGGGATTTCCGCGACGACGGCGAGCGGCCCCCCGAGTTCGACACGGCAGCGCACTGCCGGTGGTGGCTGGCGGGAGAGCGCGGCGTGGTCCAGGTGCAGATCCAGCTGACCCCCGAGCGCGAGCCCAGGGTTCAGTCGCTCACGCTGGCCGTGCCGCCCGCGCCGGGATCCCCGCTGCGCGCCACCCTGGACGCCCTGCTCGCCTGGCTGAACGGCACCGACCGCGACTGGCCCCCGGCCATCGCGGTGAGCGACACCGTGGACACGGGCCTGCTGGCCCGCCGCCTCCGGATGGCCGCCGCCTGGGCCGGCGAATGCCGCCTCGAAGTCTGGAAGGCCGGCGACGGCGCCGCCTCGACCACCGTCGACCTGACCGGCGACCACGCCCCCCTAACCCTCTCCCTGCTAGTCGACCCACCCTCCGGCACCCTCCGCCAGCTCGACATCCTCCCCTAGCCACGGATGTGACCCAGCTCACACCCAGGCTCCGGAAATATATTTAGATACGAGACCGTTCCGTATCGATAGTTGCGGTTCCCGGAAGCTCCGATCGTGGCAACACTCCGATGCTCTGGCTCCTTCCCGGTGCCGCTCACAAGCTTCAAGTGATCCGGAAGGGACACATGGACTCGCAGACGATTTACCGTCGGCGCTGGGTCATTCTCAGCGTGCTGATCGTCGGGCTGCTCGCCATCGTCATCGACAACACAGTGCTCAACGTGGCGCTGAAGACCATCGCCGAGCCGCACGGGGGCCTCGGCGCTAGCCAGAGCCAACTCGAATGGGCCATCAACTCCTACACGCTCGTCTTCGCCGGGCTGCTGTTCACGTTCGGCGTGGTCGGCGACAAGATCGGCCGCAAGCGGATGCTCATGATCGGGCTCGCGATGTTCGGCATCGCGTCGCTGCTTTCCGCCTACTCGCGCTCGCCCGAGCAGCTGATATTCGCGCGGGCCGCGATGGGCCTGGGCGGCGCCGCGGTCATGCCGCAGACGCTGTCGATCATCTCCAACGTCTTCGAGCCCGCCGAACGCGCCCGGGCGATCGGCCTGTGGGCCATGGCAGTCGGCCTGGGCATCGCTACCGGCCCGGTGCTGGGCGGCCTGCTGCTCGACCACTTCTGGTGGGGCTCGGTCTTCCTGATCAACGTGCCGGTCACCGCGGCAGGCGCCATCGCCGCCGCGATCCTGATCCCCGAGTCGCGTAACTCCGAAGCCGGCGGAATTGACTTCGTCGGGGTGCTGCTGTCCATCGCGGGCCTGATCACGCTGGTGTTCGGCATCGTCCAGGGTGGCGACACCGGCTCGTGGCTGAGTCTGGGCGTGCTCGGCCCGATCGCGGGCGGCCTGGTGATCCTCGCGGCCTTCGCCTGGTACGAGAGCCGTATCCAGCACCCCAGCCTCGACGTGCGGCTGTTCCGCGACCGGCGCCTGTCGGCTTCGGTGGGCGCGCTCGCGCTGGTGTTCTTCGGCATGGGCGGCGTCTTCTTCTTCACCAGCTTCTACCTGCAGAACGTCCGGGGTTACAGCCCGCTGGCGGCCGGTCTCCTGACCGTGCCGTTCGCGCTGGGCCAGCTGCTGATGTCGCCGCGCAGCGCTGCCCTGGTGAGCCGGTACGGCGCCAAGGCGGCCGGCGCGACGGGCCTGTTCATCATGGCCGCGGCCGTCGCCGGTTACGCCACGCTGGGCACCACCTCACCGATCTGGGTGCTCGCGGTGCTGTTCGGCATCCAGGGCGCGGCCATGGGCGTGGTCATGCCTGCCGCTACCGCCGCCGTCATGGACGTGCTGCCGCGGGAGCGGGCTGGCGCGGGCTCGGCGCTGACCAACACCGCCCGCCAGGTCGCGGTGGCGCTCAGCGTGGCCGTCCTCGGCTCGATTCTGGCCGAGTTCTACCGCAGCTCGCTCAGCCCGTCGCTGGCCGGCCTGCCGGCCACGGCCCGGAACGCCGCCTCCTCGTCGATCACCGCCACCCAGGCGGTCGCGCAGCAGCTCGGCGCCTCGGGCCGGTCGCTGCTGGTCCCCGCGAACGACGCGTTCGTGTACGCCATGCACTTCACCACGCTGGTGGCGGCGCTGCTCGCGCTCGCGGGCGGGTTCGTGGTGCTGCGCTGGATGCCCGGCAAGCCGAAGCCCGCGGCGGTAGCCGCCACAGACAGCAGAGTGCCTGGCAGGGATCGCCAGTACGAGGACGAGCTGGCCATAATGGAACGAGACATGCTCGAGAACGCCGAACCGGAGGTGTGACCAGCATCATGCAGCCCGTGATCGTGGGCACGTCGACCGGCTCGGACGTCCAGACCGAGCCGGTCGACGTGCCCCGTCGGCCCGGCCGCCCGCGCAGCGAGCAGGCCGAGCAGGCGATCATCGAGGCGACGCTCGACGTCTTCGCGGAGCAGGGCTTCGACGGCGTCTGCGTCGAGGCCGTCGCCGCCAAGGCCGGGGTCGGCAAGGCGACCATCTACCGCCGCTGGCCGAACAAGGAGGAGTTGCTGCTCGCCGCGTTCGGCTCGCTCAAGTCGCCGTACCCCGAGCCCAAGGGCGCGAGCGTCCGCGACGACCTGCTGGCGATCGTCGAGGTGATGTGCACGGACAAGGCCGACCCGAGGAAGTCGCGGCGGTACGCGCTGCTCCTCGGGGAGGGCGATAAGTACCCGCGGCTGATGGCGCGGTACAAGGAGACCGTCGTCGAGCCGCGCCGCGACGTCATCCGTTCGGTCCTGCGCCGCGGCATCGAGACCGGCGAACTGCGGCCGGACACCGACATCGAGGTCGCCGTGCTCGCGCTGACCGGGATCATCCTGGCCAGGGAGAAGACCCAGGACGCGACGTTCGACGGCGACTTCGCGGCCCGCGTGGTCGACGGGGTGCTACTGGGCCTGTCGGCCCGCCCCTGAGGCCGGCTGGCCGGCCGGCCCGCAGGCCCGTGACCGCGGCGGTTCAGTCGCGGCCGGGCTCGGCGTGCACCACGACCCAGATGGCCCGGACGATCTCGCCGGTCTTGTTCAGGTACTCGTGCGGTGTCGAGGAGTCGAACGCGATCGAGTCCCCCGGCCCGAGTTCGTAGCTCTCGAAGCCGACGTTGGCCTGCAGCGTCCCGCTAATGACCAGGCCGTATTCCCGCCCCTCGTGGCGCAGCGGCCGGCGCTCGTCGGTGGAATGACCGCCGGGTGAGTAGACCACCTCGAGGAAGTCGGCCCGCGCGTCCGACTGCGGCGTGAGCCGCTCCCAGCGCACCCCGCTGGCCAGGTCGATGATCTTCCGCCCGCCACCCCGCTGCACGACCGGCCGCGAGTCGACCGCCGCACCCGCACTCGCATCCGGAGCGGCGGCCCCAGCGGACAAAGACCCGAACAGCAGGTAGTCCGACGAGGTGCCAAGCGAAGTCGCCAGCGAGTACAGCACGCCGACCGACGGCACGGACACCCCGCGCTCGATCTGCGATATCAGGCTGGCCGAGCAGCCGATCCGACGGGCAAGCTCGCGGACGGACAGCCCGCGCCCCTCGCGGGCCGCGCGCAGCCGAGGCCCGAGCCCGGTACCGGGGTCGAAGTCGCTCGGCATGATGTCAATGTACACTGCACGTTCCCGGCCGCCACCTTGACAGTCTCACTGCACAGGTCATTGGATGGTGAGTGCCGCGACGCCGAGGAGGACCAAGCAATGCCCGCCGTTCCCCCGCTTCCCCTCGCTCCCGCACCCGGCCGGATGAACGTCGACTTCGAGGAGCGCGTCGACTTCGCCAGGCTGCGGCAGCACCGCCTGGACCGGGCCATGGCAGCGATGCAAGCAGCCGGGCTCGGCGCGCTGCTTGTCTTCGACAACAACAACATCAGGTACCTGACCGGCGTCGCGATCGGCGAGTGGACCAGGGACAAGCTGTGCAGGTACGCGCTGTACACCAGGACCGGCGAGCTGGTGCTGTGGGACTTCGGCTCGGCCGCGGTGCACCACCGGATGTACTGCCCGTGGCTCAAGCCGGAGAACTGCATCGCCTCCTACACCACGATGCGCGGCGCCGCCCCGCCCGCCTCCGGCCTCACCGGCAAACAGGTCGCCGAGATAAAGGACCGCCTACAAGCCGCCGGCGTCGGAAACGAGCCGGTCGGCATCGACTGGGCCGAGACCTCCACCTTCTTCGAGCTGCAGAAACAGAACGTCGACCTCCGCGACGGCCAGCAGGTCATGCTGGACGCGCGGGAGATCAAGTCGAGGGACGAGATCGCGCTGCTCGCCACGGCCGCGGCCATGGTCGACGGCACCTATCAGGACATCGCCGAGGCGCTCCGCCCGGGGATCAGGGAGAACGAGATCGTCGCGCTGGCCGCCAAGCGCCTCTACGACATGGGCTCGGACGACGTGGAGTCGATCAACGCGGTGTCCGGCGAGCGGTGCAACCCGCACCCGCACAACTTCTCCGACCGCATGATCAGGCCGGGCGAGCAGGCCTTCTTCGACATCATGCACTCCTACAACGGCTACCGGACCTGCTACTACCGCTGCTTCGCGGTCGGCCGGGCCACCCAGCCGCAAAAGGATGCGTACAAAAAGGCGCGCGACTGGATCGACGCCGCCATCGAGATGATCAAGCCCGGGGTGTCCACCGATCAGGTGGCCAGGATCTGGCCGACCGCGCAGGAGATCGGGCTCGCCGACGAGAAGACGGCGTTCGGCCTGCTGTTCGGGCACGGGCTCGGGCTCGCGCTGCACGAGCGGCCGATCATCTCCAGGCTCACCTCGCTGGACGCGCCGGTCGAGATCAAGGAGGGCATGGTCTTCGCGCTCGAGACCTACTGCCCGGCGACCGACGGGCGGTCCGCCGCGCGAATCGAGGAGGAGGTCGTGGTCGGCCCCGCCGGGGTCGAGATCCTGACCAAGTTCCCCGCCCAGGACCTTTACGTCACCAACCCCTACTGACGAGGCGAGGCGACCAACGTGCCGGACGCAGTACCGCAAGCCACCGCGCTCGAGCTGTACCGGAAGATGACCGAGATCCGGCTGTTCGAGAAGCGCGCGTACGACCTCTTCCTGCAGAACCTGGTCAAGGGAACCACCCACCTGGGCACCGGCCAGGAGGCGGTCGCGGCCGGGGTGTCGCAGGCCATGGCCGCCGACGACTACATGTTCCTCACCTACCGGGGGCACAACCATCTGCTGGCCCGCGGCACCCCGATGACCCCGGTGATGGCCGAATTGCTGGGCCGCGAGAACGGCCTGATGCACGGCAAGGGCGGTTCGATGCACCTGCTGGACGCCTCCCGCGGCATCCTCGGCGCCTACGCGATCATCGGCGCGCAGCTCGTCATCGCCAACGGCGCGGCCTGGTCGGCCAGGTACCGCGGCACCAACCAGGTCACGGTCTGCTTCCTCGGCGACGGCGCGACGAACATCGGCGCGTTCCACGAGGCGCTCAACCTGGCCGCCGTCTGGCACCTTCCCGTGGTCTTCATCTGCGAGAACAACCAGTACATGGAGTACACCGCGATCGGCTCGGTGACCGCGGTGCCCAGGCCGGCCGCCGACCGCGCCGCCTCCTATGGCCTGGACCCGGTGGTGGTGGACGGCAACGACGTGGAGGCGGTGTACCACACGGCCGCGACCGCGATCGGGGCCGCGCGCGACGGCGGCGGCCCGGCCCTGATCGAGGCGGTCACCTACCGGCACGGCGGCCACTCCCGCGCCGACCCCGGCAAGTACCGCCCCGACGACGAGGTCAAGGCATGGCTGGCCAGGGACCCGCTGCCGGCCTACCGCCAGGTCCTCATCGGCCGCGGCGTGGCCGAGGCGGCCCTTGACGCGATCGAGAAGGCCGCGCGCGAGGCGGTGGACCGCGCCACCGAGGAGGCCAAGGCCGGACCCGAGCCCAGTATCAAGCTGGCCGAGACGAACATGTGGGCCGACGGCGGCCACGCCTGGAGGAACTGATGGACGGCGTCGAGGTGATCATGCCCCGGATGGGGGAGACCGTCGACGAGGGCACCGTCAACGAGTGGTTCAAGCAGGTCGGCGACGCCGTCACCGAGGGCGAGCCGCTGCTCGAGATCGGCACCGACAAGGTAGACACCGAGATCCCCACCCCGGCCTCCGGCGTGCTCGCCGAGATCCGCGTCGGCCAGGGACAGACCGTACCCGTCGCCACCGTGATTGCCGTCATCCGCCCGTAAATTCAAAAACTATTTATACCGAACGGAGTCGTGGTGGCAGTTATCACCTACCGTGAATCGGTCGCGCGTGGCATCGCGCAGGAGATGCGCCGGGATCCGAGCGTCGTCTTCCTCGGTGAGGACGTCGCGGCGGCCGGCGGGGTGTTCAAGGCCACCGTCGGCCTGCTCGAGGAGTTCGGGCCGGACCGGGTCCGTGACACCCCGATCAGCGAGCAGGCCATCCTGGGCGCCGCGATCGGCGCCGCGATGACCGGCCTGCGGCCGATCGCCGAGATCATGTTCAGCGACTTCTTCGCGGTCTGCTGGGACCTCATCGCCAACGAGGCGGCCAAGATCAGGTACATGTCCGACGGCCAGCTGACGCTGCCGCTCGTCATCCGCTGCGCGAACGGGGCCGGGGTCCGGTTCGGCGCGCAGCACTCGCAGTCCGTGGAGAACTGGGCGATGGCGGTGCCCGGCCTCAAGGTGGTCGCCCCGTCTAACCCGCGCGACGTGGTCGGGCTGCTCGCCGCGGCCGTCAGGGATCCCGATCCGGTGATCTTCTTCGAGCACAAGGGCCTGTACGCGACCAAGGGCGAGGTGCCGGCGGACGGCGAGGTCGTCGACCAACTCGGCCGGGCCGCCGTGCTCCGCCAGGGCGTTGACGCGACGATCCTCGCGCTCGCCGCGATGGTGCCGCGGGCGCTCGCGGCGGCCGACAAGCTGGCCGCCGAGCACGGCATCGACGCCACGGTGGTGGACGTGCGGTCGCTGGTGCCGCTGGACACCAGGACGATCCTGGCCGAGGTGCACAAGACCGGCCGGCTGTTCACGGTGGAGGAGAACCCCCGGCTGTGCGGATGGGGCGCGGAGATCGTCTCGATCGTGGCCGAGGAGGCCTACGGCGCGCTGACCGGCCCGCCGGTTCGCATCACCACCCCTCACATCCCGCTGCCTGCCGCAGATAAGCTCGAAGATCATGTGCTGCCCTCGGCAGACAGGATTACCGAGACCGTGCGGAAGTCTTTGGAGGAATGGTGAGCGGCAACCTGGCCGAACTGGTCGGCATCGACGTACCCACCGGCCTGCTGATCGGCGGCCAGTGGACCGGCGGGCGGGGCGGCGGCACGCTGCCGGTCATCGACCCGGCCACCGAGGACGCGCTGACCGAGGTGGCGGACGGGACGGTGGAGGACGCGCTGGACGCGGTGGGCGCCGCGCACGACGCGCTCGCCGGGTGGGCGGCCACGCCGCCCCGGCAGCGGGCCGAGTGCCTGCGCCGGACATTCGAGCTGATGACCGCGAACGCCGAGTCGCTGGCCAGGCTGATGTCGGCCGAAAACGGCAAGGCGCTGCGCGACGCGCGGGCCGAGGCGACCTACTCCGCTGAGTTCTTCCGCTGGTACGCCGAGGAGGCGGTGCGGATGGAGGGCGTGCTCATGCAGGCGCCCTCGGGCGCGAACAAGATCCTGGTCATGCGGCAGCCGGTCGGCGTGTCCGTACTCGTCACCCCGTGGAACTTCCCCGCCGCGATGGCCACCCGCAAGATCGGCCCGGCGCTGGCGGCCGGCTGCACGGTCGTGCTCAAGCCCGCCTCGGAGACCCCGCTGACCGCGCTGGCCATCGCCGGCCTGCTCGCCGAGGCGGGCGTGCCCGACGGCGTGGTCAACGTGCTGACCTCGCGGAAGTCCGGCGCGGTGGTGTCGGCGATGCTGGATGACCCGCGGGTGCGCAAGCTGTCGTTCACCGGCTCCACCGAGGTGGGCAGGATCCTGCTCCGCGAGGCCGCCGACAACGTGGTGAACTGCTCGATGGAACTCGGCGGGAACGCGCCGTTCATCATCTTCTCCGACGCCGACGTCGACGCCGCGGTCGAGGGTGCGCTGATCGCCAAGATGCGCAACGGGGGCGAGGCGTGCACCGCCGCCAACCGCTTCTACGTGCACGAGGCGGTCGCCGACCAGTTCAGCCGGGCGTTCGCGGCCAGGCTCGAGCGCCTGGTCGTCGGCCCGGGCCTCGACGAGGCCACCGAGGTCGGCCCCCTGGTCAACGAGCCGACCAGGACCAAGGTGGCGGAGCTCGTCGAGTCGGCGACGGCCGATGGCGGCAAGGTGGTGACCGGCGGCCGGGCGCCGGACCGACGGGGCTACTTCTACCAGCCCACGGTCATCGACCAGCTGCCGTCGGACGCCGCCATCCTCGGCACCGAGATCTTCGGCCCGGTCGCTCCCGTGGTCAGGTTCACCGCCGAGGACGACGCGATCCGGTGGGCCAACGACACCGAATTCGGCCTCGTCTCCTACGTGTACACTCGCGACCTGGCCCGCGGCCTGCGGGTCAGCGAGGCGCTGGAGACCGGCATGGTGGGCCTGAACCGCGGTCTGGTGTCCGACCCGGCCGCCCCGTTCGGCGGCGTGAAGCAGTCCGGTATCGGCCGCGAGGGCGCCCACGAAGGTCTGCTGGAATTCACCGAGACGAAGTACATCGCAACCAACTGGTGAGGTTCTACTCAGGTAGTGCGGCTAAGCTCTCCTTTTCATGGGCGGACTGCGTACCGGCGCTGAACCCCAGTCCATAAACCGCTCGGCCGGCTTGCCCACCCAGGCCAGGCGGACCGACCGCCGAGATCGGCCTGATACGCGGCGGCATCGGACCTCGATAGCTGCTGCGTACCTGCTGGCGGGCGCGGCTGCGTTCGTCGTGTACCTGCGGCTGTCGCAGACGTACCAGGCGGACTCCGACAGCGCCAACATCCTGCTGATGGCGCGGGACCTGCTGCACGGCAACCTGCTGCTGCACGGCTGGTTCGTCTCGGACGTCTCGTTTTACCCGACCGAACTCCCGCAGTACGCGCTGCTGGAAAGCTTCCTCGGCCCGCACTTCGCGACCGCGCACGTCGCGGCGGCGATGACCTACACGCTGGTCTTCCTGCTCGCCGTCATCCTGGCCCGGAGCGGTTCTTCTGGTTACCGGGAGGCCTGGATCAGGACGCTGATCGCGGGCGGCATCCTGCTAGCCCCGCAGTTCGGCGCCGGCGTCTTCGCCCTCGACCTTTCCGTCGGCCACATCGGCACTTCGATCCCGCTGATGCTGACCTGGCTGGTGCTGGATCGGATGCGGCCGGGGTGGCGGGTGCCGGTGATCACCGCGGTGCTGCTCGCCTGGGTGCTCGTGGCCGATCCGATCGTGTACATCGTCGGGGTCGGCCCGCTCGGCGTGGTCGCCGCGGCGCGGGTGATCAGGGAGTGGCGTGGCGGCGAAGGCGGCTGGCGGCGGCGGCTGGCGGCCGCCAGGTACGACCTGTCGCTCGGCGCAGCATCGGTGGCGGCGGTCGTGATCGCCTGGATCGTCAACAACGTGCTCAGCGCCCTGGGCGGCTTTACCGTCAACCGGCTGCCGTTCTACTTCACGGCCTGGTCCGACATGGTGCACAACGTGCAGGCGTTCTGGAAGATCCTCGTGATCTACGGCGCGAACCCCGACGGTGCCAGCGGCATATGGCTGGCGCTGGCGATCCTGCACCTGGTCAGCGTGGTCGTGGTGGGCTGGGCCTGCTGCCGGGTGTTCCGGCGGTTCTTCGCCGTCAGCCTGGTCGACCAGGTGCTCGCCGTGGCGATCGTGCTCAACATCGTGCTCTACGGGTTCACCAACGCCGCCTCCGAGGCCGCACACGAGGTTGCCGTCATCGCCCCATTCGGCGCCGTGCTGGCGGCCCGGGTTCTGGTCGGCGGCCCCGCCGTCGCTGTCAAGGCCCGGCGCGTCAAGGCCCGCGCCGCCGCTGGCCGTCGTGTCACCCGCCGCTCCAGCTACGGCCGCTCCCGCCGGGTCAGGCTGGCCGCATGGATCGCCGGGATCACGGTGCTGGCCGGGTACGCAGCGGGCCTGGGCTACGAACTGGTCCAGCCGTCCGCCCCGCCCGCCAACACCAAGCTGGCGTCCTACCTGCTCGCGCACGATCTGCGCTACGGCCTGTCCGGTTACTGGACTTCCAGCAGCGTGACCGTGGACAGCGACGGGAAGGTCCAGATCAGGGCGCTGGCCAAGGCAACGGTGGTGCGCGACCAGTGGATGTCCAACCTCGGCTGGTACGACCCGGGCACGCACTACGCCAACTTCATCGTGCTGGACACCGGGCCGGGCTTCATGAACCGCTGGGAGCCGCTCGCGCTCGTGACGCAGTACTTCGGCCACCCGGCCCGGGTCTACGTAACTGGCTGGTACACCATCCTGGTCTACGACAAGAACCTGCTGCGGGACATCCCGCCTGGGCAGGCCGACAGCTAACGCATCGGGCGCCGCCGTAGGGGCCCATCCGCCCGCCACCCTTTGCTAAGGTCGCTTCGTGGTCGAGCGTGTAGCCAGTGCGCCTGGTGGGATGCCCGCGGACGGGACCGCCGCCGGGGAGTCGCCGGAGGCGCGAGCAAGGCGCGTGCCCCGGGCATGGTGGATCTGGCCGGTTGCGATCGCCGTGGTGGCCGTCGTGCTGTTCCTGTGCTACCTGCGGCTGTCGGACACCATCCCGGTCAACTCCGACGGCTCGGACCAGGCGCTGCAGGCGTGGGACATGCTGCACGGCAACTGGCTGCTGCGCGGCTGGACCGTAGGCGATGTGTCGTACTACACCACCGAGATCCCCGAGTACATCCTCGTCGAGAAGATCATCGGCCTCGGCGCGAACGTGATCCACGTGGCGAGCGCCGTCACCTACACGCTGCTCGTGCTGCTGGCAGGCCTGCTGGCCAAGGGGCGGGCGAAGGGCAGCCAAGGCCTGATCCGCGCGCTGATTGCGGCCGGGATCCTGCTCGCGCCCGAGCTTGACCACGGCATCCACCTGCTGATCTCGCAGCCCGACCACCTCGGCACCCAGGTCCCGCTGCTGTTCGCCTTCATCGTGCTCGACAGGGCGACAACACCAGATGCGTCTCCCGCGTGGCGGCGTTGGTACCTTCCCGTCGCGATCGCGGTGATGCTGACCTGGGTCATCATCTCCGACCGGGTGGCGGTGTTCGATGCGGCGGCCCCGCTGGTCATCGTCTGCGGCCTGCGCGCCCTCTGGGCGGTCTTCCACGACCACAAGCGGTGGGCCTCCCAGTGGCTCGAGATCTCGCTCGCGGCGGCGGGCATCGTCTCGTTCGCCGCGGCCGAGCTCGTGGTTGTCGTGATCAAGCACATCGGCGGGTACACGTCGCTGCCGCTGCCAGCGGGGCTGGCCACCGTGCACACGATCCCGCACCACATCGTGCTGACCGCCGAGGGCATCCTTGATCTGTACGGCGCGGGTTTCTCCAACGCCTCGCCGGGCGTGGAAGTGGCCTTCGCCGTCGTGCACCTGGCGGGCGTGGCCCTGGCACTGTGGGCCTTCCTGCGCGCGTTCCGGCGCTTCTTCTCCGCCGACCTGATCGTCGGAGTGCTGGCCGTGGGAATCGTGGCCAACCTTGCCTTTTATATCCTCAGCGTCGTCCCCGCCACCTGGTTCGACACCAGGGAGATCGCCGCGGTGCTGCCCTTCGGCGCCGTGCTCGCCGGCCGCCAGCTCGCCGAGCCGCTGGCCAGGGCGTGGCTGAGGCCGGTGCTAGCGGCCGTGCTTGCCTGTTACCTGGCCGCCCTCGGATACGGGGCCGCGCAGTCCCCTGTCGTCTCCAACGGAGCGCCGGTCGCCGACAGCGATGCCCCGGTCGTCGGCTGGCTCGAGGCCCACAACCTGCACGTCGGGCTCGGCACCTATACCGAAGCGAACGTCATCACGCTGGACAGCGGAGGCCGCGTCGCGATCAGGACGGTGACATGGCGGAGTTCCGGCGCCGTCCCGCGTGCCTACGAATCGGAATCGTCCTGGTATAACCCCAAGCTGAGCTACGCCAACTTCGTGGTGGAAAACAGCGCCGACCACGGCGGCGTTTCGCTCATCCCGCAACGCGACGTCCTCGCGCTCGCCGGGCCGCCTGCCCACACCTACCACTACAAGACCTTCACCATCATGGTCTGGAACCACAACCTTCTTGCCGACCTGGGCAGCCCCCCGTCGGCCTTCCCCGGCGACATCCCGTAACTCATTGGCCTTGGCCTCGACCCGTTTTCCGGCTAACGCACACGTAGGTTCAATAAACTGGCGGAATGATTAATGGCCGCCGGATCGGCGTCGTGCTGCCCGCCTACAACGCAGAGGCCACGCTGGCACGCACCGTAGCCGAACTTGACCGGGAGGTCATCGACGAGATCGTGCTCGTCGACGACGCCAGCACCGACCAGACGGTTATCTTGGCTCGCGACCTTGGCCTGGAACCGATCCGCCACGAGTCCAACCTCGGCTACGGCGGGAACCAGAAGACCTGCTACCGGCGCGTGCTCGAGCTCGGCGCCGACATCATCGTGATGGTGCATCCGGACTACCAGTACTCGCCGCTGCTCGTCCCCGCCATGGCCTCGATGATCGCCTACGGCGAATACGACCTGGTCCTGGGCTCGCGCATCCTCGCGCAGAACTCTGTCGCCCGCGGCATGCCCAGGTACAAGTACGTCGCCAACCGCTTCCTCACCTTCGTCGAGAACGTCCTGCTGCAGCAGAAGCTCTCGGAGTACCACACCGGCTTGCGCGCCTTCAGCAGCACGCTGCTGGCCAGCCTGCCGTTCGAGCGGAACTCCGACGACTTCGTCTTCGACAACCAGATCATCGCGCAGGCCGTCTCGGTGGGCGCCAGGATCGGCGAGGTGTCCTGCCCGACTCGTTATCAGACCGAGTCGTCGTCGATCAACCTGCGCCGCAGCATCAAGTACGGGTTCGGCGTACTGCGCGTGAGCGGGCAGTACTGGCTGCGCAGGCACGGGATCCGGCGCTATCCTTACCTCGATTTCGATCCCGCCCTCGTCCTCGCCAGGCTGCAGGCAACCGGCGCGGCGGCGACGGCCACAGCGACTGCGAACGAGTCGGCTCGCACCGACGGCTAGACTTCGGGGGTCCTGCCAAAGAGGAACGGCACATGTCGAAGTCATCTGACGCGCAGACACCGCTCCGCGATGACGCGCGCCCGGCCGGCCTTCCCGGCCAAGAAGGACAATCAGGGAGGCGTCGTTTGACCATAGCAAGCGTCGGGCTGCTCCTGTTCGCGGTCGCTTCCGCGGCGATCGGCCAGGTGATGCTCAAGCACGGCATGCAGGTCGCGACGGCGCGGGTGGCCCATTCCGGCGGATCCCTAGTGTTCCGCGCGGCCACCTCGCCGTGGGTGCTGCTCGGGCTGGTGGTGTTCGGCATCTCCGCGATCGCCTGGCTGGCCGCGCTGTCCAAGGTGCCGCTGAGCGTGGCCTACCCGTTCAATGCCCTCGGCTATATCGTCATCCTGATCGCGAGCGTCCTGGTGCTGCATGAGCGGGCCAACCTGCTGACCTGGCTGGGCTCGCTGCTTGTGGTATCCGGCCTGCTCATCGTGGTCTTGACCAAACCATCGTGAAGGCCCTGGTCCTGGCCGGGGGGTCGGGGACGCGGCTGCGGCCGATTACCCACACCTCGGCCAAGCAACTGGTGCCCGTGGCGAACAAGCCGGTGCTCTTCTACGGCCTTGAGGCGCTCCGCGACGCCGGGATAACCGACGTCGGGATCGTGGTCGGCGACACCGAGCCGGAGATACGCGCCGCGGTCGGCTCGGGCCAGGCGTTCGGGCTCGAGGTGACCTACATCAGGCAGTCAGCCCCCCTCGGGCTGGCGCACGCGGTCCTGGTGAGCAGGGAGTACCTC
>Ga0181525_10000616_pt1 | contig 30801 bp, 30 predicted proteins | sample PEATcosm2014_Bin_48_FD_121100 | JGI IMG/M metagenome (GOLD analysis project Ga0181525, IMG submission 121100) | Peatland microbial communities from MTU Mesocosm Facility, Houghton, MI, USA - PEATcosm2014_Bin06_10_metaG | ecosystem: Environmental > Terrestrial > Soil > Wetlands > Peat | place... | reverse complement strand
TGGATGGGAAGCAACCGCGAAAAGCATTTTGGATTATTCCACCTGGTTGCGTTGTTTTGTATTTTTTCTGCCCTGGCCTCAGCCAGCGCCTCAGCCCTGCCTTTCACCGCTTTTCTAAAGGTGCTGAGTTTATTCTTATTATTCTTGTACGCCTCGTCGGGCGGACGAGTTGCCCTGGCCGGGCACGAAGCGTCGTTTGTCCGCGGTCTTGTTTTGGCTTGTGAAGGGTTGATCTATATCGGCGCGGCCTGCACGCTCCTGCTGCACAGCGAGATCCTCGGCGGCCCCAATGCTTTGGGCGCGATGATAGGAGTTGCGGCACTTCCGGTGATGCTCTGGGCGGCTTTGGTGGCGCAGACCCGGCCTGAGCGGCAACGCCGCTACATCGCCTTGGCGCTCTGCGGTGTCTTGCTTTACGTTACCGTATGCCGCGCAGCCATTGTTGCCGATGCGATGCTCGTGATTGTTCTCGCCCTCGCGCTCCGTCGGCCGCAGCTTCTCTTGCGAGCCGGTCTGGTTGCAGCCTTCTTTCTCGAGACGATGGCCATTGCGAACCCATCTCACATGGTCGAACTAACGCATTCCCTCGCCGGCCGGCTTATTTTAAAATCCGACGGCCCACGCACGCACCAGGGGATCTTCGGATCGCGCGAAGGGCCGTGGGAAGAGACGATTTCCGCCATCAAACAGCATCCCTGGTTTGGCACCGGATTCGGAACCACCGATTTGGGAAGTACCCAATCCGAGGTTCAGTATTCATCTATCTCCCAAGGGCAGGCTTCGAATATCGAACATGGCAGCAGCTATCTCGCCATCATTCAATATATGGGATTGCTGGGTATCGTTCCGTTCCTTTTCCTCCTGTTTCTATTGCTGCGGGCAGGGGGGCGGGTCTATCTCTGGATGCGCCAAACCCGCAGTCCAAATCATTATTCTGTCGCGTTGGCCATGATCGTCCTCGCGGGTCTGGTTCATGCCAGTTTTGAAGACTGGCTCTTTGCACCGGGATCCTACCTTTGTTTTTTCTTTTGGGTCATGGCATTTCTGCTGGTCGAGCTCGCTCCCGCCCCCAAGGCGGATCTGCGAATGCCCGCGTCCAGGCCTTTCTCCGCCTTTGCCCCACCGCGGCATCTGCAGCAGCCGACGACATTCGCACGATGAGCCATGCCATGTTCTGACGAAGCCGCTCCGCGAATCGCCCACGATCAACCAACCACCGACAAATGGATGGCGCTCTGTCTTGCATTCCTTGTTCTGGCGGGCGCAGAGTTTGTCGTAAGGGGGCCAATCCGCGCGATTCGGACTGCAACCCACTTTAACGACTTTCTTTCTCCCTACATTCAAGCCCGCGCCTGGACCCGTGGCCTCGACCCCTACAGCCCCGAGACTCTTCTTGCACTGTGGCCGGAGGGAGCGCCCCACTTTCTCTTTCTGCCGATCGAAGTGGCGGACGGCTCGATCCTTCGGAAAAGAGGAATTCCAACCGCCTACCCGATACCTTCCCTGGTGCTCATCGCGCCCCTCAGCCGGCTTCCATGGGGACTGGCCTACGGCCTCTGGTTAGCGATTCATCTTGCACTCTTCGTGTTGATGTTGCCCGCGCTGGTGGCCCTCGCCGGTTTTTCCTGTCGTGATCCTCTTGCAGTTTTCCTGGTTGCATTCACTCTGGCGCTGGCGCCATTCCATACCGGACTTGTGACAGCCAACCCCGCTCTGATCGCAGTCGAAGCGGCCGTCATCTCACTTTGGACGGCACGCCAGGGGTATGACGTTGCGACCGCTATTCTGCTCACCCTCTCCGCCGGGCTGAAGCCTCAGATTGGATTTTGCTTCCTCCTCTACTACCTCATGCGCCGCCGCTGGAGACTCCTGGGTCGGACGCTGGCATTGCTGATGCTTCTCACCGCTTTCGGCCTGCTCCGAATGGCGCTCGCCCATACTCCCTGGTTCGCCAACTACCTTAAAGACAACCAGGTTTTGCTTGAGAGCGGGATTCTCGCCCATTTCACCCCCGTGAACCCGATGCGCTTCGGGCTGATTAATCTGCAAGTGGTCTTGTATTCCCTGGTAGGCAGTGTCAGCGTGGCGAATCGTCTGGCGGTGTCGATCGGAGCAACGTTCCTGGTCGTCTGGCTGGTCGTTATTCTGCGAAGGAACCGTCGAGACGAAGATGAACTGGAGCTTTTGGACGCGGGCGCCATCGCCGTTCTAAGTCTGCTTCCGATCTATCATCGGTTCTACGACGCCGCTCTTCTGGTTTTGCCTCTGTGCTGGGCGATGGTTTCTTTTCGAAAGGCGCGGACGTTTTCTTCCCTCACCCTTCTATTGCTGCTGCCGTTCCTGATTCCCGGCGGAACGATTCTCGAATCACTCGAGAGCGCCGGCCGCATTCCTTCCACATTCGCGAGCCGGTGGTGGTGGCAAAGGGTCGTGATGCCCCACGAGGTGTGGCTGCTCGTTCTCCTCTGCATTCTATTGCTCTACGAAATGACCGTGGATTGGAACCGCCGGAATGCGTCGGTCGCGCTTTCCAAGCCGGTTGGGATGGACAACGCTAATTCTGGGGCGCCAGAGAGGGATCACTCAAGGCAATCAATTTTCCCGGAGGATACTCTTGCTCGCTCAGCGGAATCTCAGGCTCGGGATTAACAATGATCAGCACGCGCCCGCTGAGTATTCCCCGAACCTTCAGGCGATCTCCTTCGATCGACACAACCCGGTACTGCTCGTCGAAAATTGATTTCCCAGGCTCTTTCATTCGCGTTTGCCACTTTTTGCCTGATTATTCGATGCTCAATCTCCTCGCCGGGATTGCCTTTCTCTTCGCTTTGGCCGCAATTGTTTTCCACCCAGCGAATTCCAGCCAACCGTCCGGCCCAAACGTGGCATGTCTCGGCCATCGGTGTATGCTGTTGGGTACTGCCAGTTCTTCCAGTCTCAATTGCCGGGGGCGACGCGATTTCGTGGAAGTTTCGCGCAACCGCGCATGATGGAAATCTCAGAAAATACCTGCATCATCGGCGTTGACGTGGGCGGCACGAAAGTGGCCGCCGGCCTGGTGAATTCCTCCGGTGAAATCAGCAGCCAGACCCGCACTCCGATGGCCGCGAACGACGCGGCTGCCGGTCTTGCCGCCGTGATCGCTGCGATTGATTCGGTTCGAGCCGCGGCCCGCCTCAAGCCCGAGTTCGAACGCTTCGTCTCCGGCATCGGGATCTGCGCTCCCGGCCCACTCGATCCCCGGACCGGCGTCGTGGTGAACCCTCCGAATCTCCCGGGCTGGCGGGATTTCCCGCTGGCTGCCGAAGTGTCGAAGGTCTATGGTTTACCGGTTCGGGTCGACAACGACGGCAACGCCGCCGCATTGGCCGAAGCCTTGTGGGGCGCCGGTCGCGGCTATCAGAACGTGTTCTGCACCACCATCGGCACCGGAATCGGAACCGGAATCGTCTTCGATGGCCGCATTTATCATGGCCGCACTGGCGCCGCCGCCGAGGGAGGCCACAACACCATCGATTACCGCGGCCCGCGCTGCGGATGCGGCAAGCTGGGCTGCATCGAAGTTCTCGCCTCCGGTCCCGCGATCGCCCGCCGTGCGGGTGAAAAAATTGCCGCCGGACGCGCCTCCTCTATCTCTACCCTTCAACGGACCGCAGGCCCTGACACCCACATCACAAGCGAGATGGTCGCGCGCGCTTATGCCGAGGGCGACGCCTTGGCCAAAGAGGTCCTTGAGGAAACCGCGTTGTTCCTCGCCGTCTGGCTGGGGAACATCATCGATCTCCTCGAACCCGATGTGATTATTATCGGCGGGGGCGCAGGCTCCATGCTCCGCCCGTTTTTCGCAGAGATCCGCGAGTTGCTGCCGACCTGGTGCGTGAACTCGCATTGCCAGGAAATCCCGATGGTGCCCGCCCACTACGGAGCCGATGCCGGCATCGCCGGCGGTGCCGCACTCTGCCGCGAAATTTCCAAGAAACCCCCGAGAAACTGAAGGCGAGTCTATTTCACCCGGTTCGGCGGCAAGAGCTCCTCTTCCCATTTCTCCACACCCGATTGAACCACGCCCTCGAGCAAGCCGGCAAAAGCTTCCAGAGTTTTTCGTGCGTCTCCAATCAAGTAATAAAAGGCCTCCCAGTGATCGGAATCTTCTCCGTCGTGATTGGGAATCACATAATCGAAGTGCCACGCGGTCTGCAGTTCGCGGTAGGCGCTCGACGCCCGGCCTTCAATATTTTTTAGGTCTGCCGCCGACAGTTCGCCCTTTTGCCGCCGCGTCCGCCGCAACAGCTTGCGCCGCATAACCTCGGTCAGCAACTCCTCGAGGGACACATTCCTCTCCGGCGCCTTCAAATAGACGATCTCTTCTTTCGCCAGCGGCGAGACAAAAATGCTCAGCCGCTTTGTTTCCGCCAACCGGGGGTGCGTCTGTAACGCCCGGCCCACAGATGGATTCCCCTCGAAAAACACATCGCTCTGCCTCAACCGCGATTCGAGTTCCTCCAGGTTCACGGCCTGCAGATCGCTGCGCGCCTCTAACACGGCGTAGCGCGGGTCTGCCCTCAGCGCTTCCAACTGCGCCCGCGCTCGAAAATGAAAGTCCACCCCGTCGATTTCGCCCGGACGCGGCTCGCGGCTATTCACCAGTACGAGCTTTTGCAGTGGTTGATTCAGCTCAGGATGGAACTTGGCCAGCGCCTTGTGGAGCGGGCTCTTCCCCACACAAGACGGTCCGCTGAGAATCACAAGGCGCCCACTGCGATCAGGGCTCATGGCAGGAAACCTCGCTTGGCGGCAACCGTGCCGCAGCCCCCATTATCGCAAGTATCGATTTCCTGTGCCGAGGGCTCCGCCTTGATTGCGCCTTGGTTGCGCCCTGGCCTGGGGGATAATCGAGGAGCTTGACCAAACGGACTCGGGCACGCCGGTATCGAACGCTACATGTGATCGGCGAGGCTATGACAGGAATGCATTTCAATTCGAAAGCGTCAGACAGAGGAACTACCGGGATTCGCGCTCCGGCCTGACCCAAGGGTGAAGGAAAAGGTCGCGCCTTTCTCGACCGCTCCCTCGGCCCACACTTCGCCGCCGTGTCTTTGAACGATGCGCCTCACGGTTGCCAGGCCGATCCCGTTTCCTGAAAAATCCCCCGATGAATGAAGGCGCTGAAAGGGCTGAAACAGGCGGTCTCGGGATCGTGGATCGAAGCCGCTGCCATCGTCTTTGACGAAATACACCGTCCGGCCATCCCTGCTTTCTACCCCAAATTCAATCCGAGAATGCTCATGCTGCGCGGTGTATTTCCAGGCGTTGCGCAGCAGATTCTCCATCACGATGCGCAGCAAGCGCCCGTCGCCGTAGGCTTCCGCGACCTCGGGTCCGATGTAGTCCACCTTTCTATCGGGTTGGAGGCGAAACAACTCTTCCACAATGGCTCGGGCGTAGGCGCTCAGGTCGACCTTCTCACGGCGCATGCTGCTGGTGGTAACTCTCGAAAGATTCAGCAGATCGTCAATCAATTCCGACATGCGCCGGGCCGCGGCACGTATGCCCAGCAACGATTGTTTCCCATCCTCGCCGAGCTTATCTTCATACTTCTTCATCAGCACATAGCTGAACCCGCTCATGGTATCGAGCGGCGCCCGCAAATCATGCGACACGGAATAGGAAAAGGCTTCGAGTTCTCGGTTCGAGGTCACCAGTTCGCTGGTGCGCTCGGACACCCGTTGTTCCAGCTCGTCGCGGGCCTTCTGCAGCGCGCTGTCCCGCTGCTGAATTTCGCGCAGCATTTCGTTGAATGAACGGATCAGCACCGCCAACTCATCCTGCTCGCGCGTGTCTGTGACACGAACGCTGTAATCCCGGTCACGGGAGACTTTTTGCGCTGTTTCGGCAAGCTGAATAATCGGCTGTGCTACGGACCTGCGAAAGGCGGATGAAATCAACATGGCCACCAAAAGCGAGATCAACAGCACGGCAAATGCAATGAGCGCGTATCGCTTAAGTCTTTTGTCAATCTCACTCAGGTCCGCTCGTATATATACAAACCCGATGGGCTTACCTTCGGACAGAACCTGTCGGATCAATACTACGTGTCGACGTCCGAATCGATAGGTTTCGATCTGATCGCCGGATAAAATCGGCAAAGTCATCAGGTCATCCCCTTGATCTCTCACGTACTCTGCGAAGGGACGACGCTCAAGGGTCAGAACACCGGCCGAATCTACCATGTTCGAACCTTTCAGCGCGGAAAGCGTCTGCGCCGCGGATTGAGGGTCGTTGAATAAAAGAGCGGAAATGCTGTTCGATCCAATCAGTTGGGCTTGCGCCGAAAGGGTACGAACCAGGCTCTGCCGAAACGTGATCTGGTCATATGCGAAGAACCCGCAACAAGCCAGCAACAATGCCACGCCACTGACAAGCATGTTCATCATGGTGAGCCGAGTTGAGATCGATCGCATATATGCGGCTGTCATCTCTAACTTCCCGGAATCGGCTGTTCAATCACTTTCGTCGCGACCTTCAGCAGTTCCGAGCTGAGCACCAAATGGGACTGCTCGGCTGCCCTGCGATTCACTTCGAACCGGATCCTGCCTTGCTCCATCACCAGACCAATCGTTCCCCCGCGCTCGACGAAGTTTCGCATGTCGCTCACGGTGAGCACGCTCCAGCGCTCGGCGGCGACCAGAAGGGTTGCGAGATGACTCTCCTCCGATGAACTGACGAACAAAACGCTGCATCGCCGCGCCTCCTGAATGTTCGAAATCCTTCGCGTGGCGATTCTTCTGCCGTCAATCTTCTCCCCGGCCACGGTGGAATCGAGAATCGTGCCGAAGGGGTCTTTGCCGATGATGCAGATGTCGAGTGAGTCCAGGGGTGGCGCGCCATTGTCCACTGGCCACCTGACAAACTTTCCAAAATTGTAAAGATAGGCGGCTTTGACCTGGGACTCGGTGGGATGCATATCCTGCGCGTGAAGGTGAACGATGGGCGATAAAACGATGGGCAATAACAGGGTAGTTCGAACAAAGGCGCACTTCGGTACCAGAGATCCAGGTCGCAGATGACGCAGGATCGAGCTGGGAACAGACACGAGCCACGACCGCGATCTATGAGTCGGGAATTTCACCGAGTCCACGTAATCTGTCCGTAGGCGTTTCTCTTGATGCCCACTGAGGGTCCAGGGTCTACTCCTCCAAACTCTGGATGGTAAGGTTGAAATAGGTTTCGGCCCACGGCCGACAACTTGATCTGGCGGCTCGCTTGCCAGTCGAATCGCGCATCTAGAGTGGAATAGGACGGAACCATCACTCCCGCCAAGCTATCGACATAACGATACGTCAGGCCAAAACCGAAGGCCTTCCCGAAATCGATGGCCGATTGCAGCGAGACCTGCTGTTTCGGACTTGATCCTTCGACAATTGGAGCAGTACCAACATCCTGCGACCCGGGAGACTTTTTTATGTCCATCTGGAGGTAGGAATAAGACGCGCGCAATCGCCAGTAAGGCAGCGGTCGCCATTCCGGGGCGAACTCGATTCCCTTGGTGGTACCCAAAAGGCCGTTTCCAAACTCGGCGGGTATAAGAATGTGAGGAGGGCCCGGACTCGTCTCGATGAACGGAGCTCCCGTGATATCTTCGCTGAACAGCCCGCTGTAGTGGTTGTAAAACGCGGCAAAATCGAAATAGAGAGTCTTGCGAAGCAGGAAGCGATCGCCGGCTTCATAGCCGTTGAGTTCCTCCGACACAAAGTTGCGATTGGGATTGAAGCGCGCAAACACTGGCAGTCCGTCGGCGAACTGGCCGGTATATCCAACCAGGGTGAAGTTTTCTTCTGCATCCGACGGTGTCCGAACTGCGTGCGTAAAGGCAGCCCACAAACTTTGTTGGTTGGTCGGCGTCCATAGCGCTCGGCCTGTGGGTTGTAGTTGCCAACCGGTGTAGTTCGTGCGCAGAAATTTCGTGCCCACGGTCAGCGTAAGGCGCTTATCAATCAGCGCGATCTCGTCTTGCAGAAAAGCGGTGAGCAGACGATCGGTTCGAGGATCGGGTTCGAAGGTCAGGCCTGGAACCACCACCGGATTGTCTCCGCGACTGAATCGCGCTCCGAGTCCCCATGAGATCTGCTCTCGGCCGGGCGCACGAAAACGATCCAGAAAATCGATGTCGTAGGTATCGCGAAGGTCTGTGAAGTTTGGCTGGTGGCGGTTGGTTCGGTCGTAGAAAGCCTGAAGCTGAAAATCTTTCCCCGGTTCGAAAACTCTTTGCCAGCGCCCCAGGATGTTACCGCCGGAAAGGCGTTCGGTACCGTACAGAGTCTGGCTGTAAGGAAGCGTGTAATAGGCTGCGGTTACACCCGTACCCGCCCCTTCGTCGTAGATATCGCCTTGAAAGGTGAAACTGTCGCGATTGCTCCTCACCCAATCCGTACGAAAGCCGGCTTGTACAGCTCGCCAGCGGTCGAAGTCAATTTTATCCGGATGGTACTCGGGTCCGCGGTCAAATCCCAATTCATAGATCCGGTAGTTGAGGCTGTTCGAATTACCCCCGCCGTAGCGAGCGTTAAAGAAGCCTTGCTCCTGATCTCCGCTGCCTGTGCTGACCATGGGCCCATGTGTATCCTTGGTGTTCTTGGTGATGATGTTGATCACGCCGTTCACGGCGTTCGGCCCCCAGATCGTGCCGCCGGGTCCGCGGATGACCTCAATGCGATCTATATCCTCCAGAAACAGGTTTTGCACTTCCCAGTAAGTTCCCGCCAGCAGGGTTGAGTACACGGTGCGGCCATCAATGAGCACCAACACATTGCGGGTAAGATTGCTTCCGAAACCCCGAATACCCACGGACCAGGTATGGCTGTCCGCCTGGGCAACCTCCACTCCCGGCGCCAGGCGCAATGCGTCCGGAATGGTCGTCGCTCCCGAACGCTGAATGTCTTGCTGGGTGATGACGTAAATTGCCGCGGACGTCTGCCAAACCTGCTCCGGTTCCCGGGTGGCGGTGGTGATCTCGATGTTTCCGAGCTGCTCGAGCGTCAACTGCTTCACCGGGTTGGCGGAGTTCTGATCCGCCTCACCTGCATCAGTCGTGGCAAGCAAGCAGGGGCACGGCAAGAGGACGAACAGGACGATTACCTTGAGCAGATTCGGTGAATACCCGACAGCGGATCTTCCCATGACTATCAGTGAAGGGTTTCCAGTTTCGACCTAGTCGCGACTAAGACTTCTCGACCGTGCTACTGGCGTTTCGTTGTATCAGTTCGCGGATCTGCTCGATGAGCGATTCCGGTTCGACGTGTGCTTTCTGAAACCAGGCGTCGACCACCCCTAATCCCTCGCCGGGTAACGACGCGAATCCCGATAACATGACGACCGGAATGGTTGGGCGCTGCCGCTTCATCTCCGTAGCCAGAGCCATCCCATTCATCCCCGACATCCAATAATCAAGAACCGCCGCCCCGATCTCTCTTGTGCGAAACAATTCCAACGCTTCCTTGCCGGTGCGCGCGCCCAAAAACTCGAACCCGGCAGACTCGAATAACAGTCTGCGAAGACCCAGTTGCTCATCCTCGTCTTCGACGCAAAGTACGGTCACTGGAATTGGCGCCTTCATGGTTGACACGGTTACTCCATCACTCTGGGGATAGACCCGCAACAAAACAGCGCTAACCTTCGGGGGAAAGATTGCTCAGGGCAACACGGCATGCTAGCCTTTACTCATGACGTCCTCCAATACAGTGTTCGCTGTATATGAGGCGCCCAAACGGTCATCTTCCAAAGATCGGGCTCTCAAGATCGAGCTCTAAAGACCGCGCTCTATAGACCGAGGACCCGACTGATGGTGCCGATTACGGCTTCCGGATCCTGGCCTTTTCGCACGAAACCGTCGACCATCCTCAGCAGGCTCTCGGGCAAGTCGGGAAACCCGGACATAATTACGATTCGCAGCCGGGGATAGAGACCTTTCAACTCCTCGGCAACCCGGTCACCGGCCATTCCCGGCATCGCGTAGTCGAGTAAAACAAGATCGACGCCTCGCGACTGCGTCAACAATCTAAGCCCCTCAACTCCGGACGACGCCGTGAGTACCGTGAAGCCATGCATTTCCAAAAGCTCTTTGCGAAGCCGCAAAGTCTCAGGCTCGTCATCGATACACAAAATCGTCGTGGCGAGAGCAAACATGAGAGCAGGTTTCGAGGAACGATGGACGAGGTATTTTTAGCAACGACGAAGCTTCGGCGGACTGATTCGCCCGACGCCGAGCATGTTGGCACAGCCTGACTCGGCACCGGACGGGGCCTTGGCCGATGCGCCAAGTCGCTGGGTCAAGGGGAAAATGCTACTACGACAGAGCGCCGAAAACAACCAGGCTCGCCCTCGGTGCGCTCGGTTGAGCGCGGCATTCGCGCTTTTGAAACCCCTACGCGCAACCCGCCGGATCTCGCCGCGGCGCCGGTGCTGAAAACCGCGTCGCATCTTGCCGTGATCGTCGACCCCACTCCTCGGCCAGGGGGGAGGGACCGAACCGGGGCCGCTGTTCGGCAGTCTCTGTCCTCTGGCACACCTGTCGCCGGAATCAGCTTTGATTCGAGAGGCGAGGTCACCGAAACCGCCCTTACGGTCACACCCAACCAATAACGAATTACATGGCAGACGGGAGAGCCGGGTATGGGCTTTCCGTGAGATTATGAAAGATTTTCTTGACAACAGTGACCACGGTGCATTAAGTTAACAGTGTTAACTTAACGAAGTTAACTAAGGAGCCGTTGTTCATGGGAGTCAAGGAACGGCGAGAACGACAGAAATCGGAGACCCGCGACAAGATCCTCGACGCGGCCCGCGAGCTGTTTGTGACCGAGGGCTACGACGGTGTTTCCATGCGCCGGGTAGCGGAAAAGATCGAGTACTCGCCCACCGCGATCTACGTCTACTTTGCCGACAAGCAGGAGTTGTTCCACGAGCTTTGTCAGCAGGATTACGCTCGCCTGGCGGATGTCTTCCAGAGTTCGCAAATGTCGTCCGATCCCATCGAGCGCCTGCGGCAGATTGGCGGCACTTACACCGAATTCGGTGTGCGCTATCCCAACCATTACAGGTTCATGTTCATGACGCCTCATCCCCCGCACCCGCCGGACGAAGAAGATCGCGAGGTCATGGGGAACCCCGAGGTGGATGCCTATGCATTTTTGAAGTGGGCGGTGCAGCAGGCCATCGACGCCGGACGTTTGCGCGGCGAGCTGCAAGATGCGGAGCTGATTTCCCAGACGCTGTGGGCATCCGTACACGGCGTGATTTCGCTCGAGATTGCCAAGTGCAGCGATCCTTGGGTGGACTGGCGTCCGCTCGAGCAACGGGCTCAAATGATGCTTGACGTAACTTTGCGCGGGCTGGTTCGCCGCCCGGATGAGGTGAAATAACATGCCTCCTCTGGCGCGGCGAAATTTGTTTCACGACAAAGTCCGGCTCGCGGTCACGTTGACCGGAATCGTGTTCGCTGTGGTGCTGATCGTGGTCGAACTGGGATTGTTTGTCGGGTTCACGGTGACCACTTCAGGCCTGATCGATCACTCCAACGCGGACTTGTGGATCACATCCAAGAATGTGCCCTACGTGGAGCAGGGAGTCGCTTTCAGCGAGCGCAAGCTCAATCAGGTCCGAGCCGTGCCCGGCGTCGCCGACGCACAGAAGCTGGTGGCGCACTGGACGCAGTGGAAACGGCACGACGGCGGCGAAGACTCGGTCCAGATTGTCGGGATCAATGTCGACGACGCCATGGAACGGCCGTGGAACCTGGTCGAGGGCCGGGTCGAAGATTTGAAGTCGCCAGACGCGATCATCCTGGACGAACTCTACAAGAAAAAGCTCGGCGTCACGCGGGTGGGCGAAGTGTTTGAGATCGGAGGCCATCGCGCCCGGGTGGTGGGGTTCACGCGCGGCATCCGCTCGTTCACCACTTCTCCTTATGTATTCACGACCTTCAAGAACGCCCAGAGCTATACCGCATTGCACGAGGACCAGACGTACTTCATCCTGGTGAAATTGGCGCCCGGAGCGAACGTTGGCCAGGTGCGCAGCCAGTTGCTCGATCGGGTCAAAGACGTCGAGGTCTTTACCACCGCAGAATTCAGCCGCATGACGCGCTTTTATTGGATGTTTACCACGGGCGCGGGCGTGGCGGTGCTGATCGCCGCGGTGCTCGGCCTGGTGGTCGGATTCGTCGTAGTCGCACAGACCATCTATGCCACCACCATGGATCACGTGCGCGAGTTTGGAACACTGAAGGCAATGGGCGCGCCCAACAGCTACGTCTACAAAGTGATCATGAAACAAGCTGCCATCAGCGCGGTCATCGGCTACGTGCTGGGAATGATCGTGAGCGTGTTCGTGGTGCGCGCCAGCCAGGAAGGCGGCGCCGCCATCCTGATGCCCATGCCGATGGCCGTCGGAATGTTTTTTCTGACTCTGGCCATGTGCATCGGAGCGGCGCTGGTTTCGATTAACAAAGTGACCCACATCGATCCCGCCATGGTGTTCAAGGGGTGATCCTGTGGGGTTGGCCACGAGGTTTGAAGGAGGGGAGCGATGACTCGCGAAGCCAGAATGATGTCCGGAATTATCCTCATCACCGTGCCTACGATCCAGTACGGTGGATATTTTCTCCTGACCTCGTTGATGAACAGGGGCAGCGGCTACATGGACAACCCGTTGCGGCAGAATTTCTTTCGAGCCGGCCATGCTCACGCCGGGGTAATCGTGATTCTTTCGCTCGTCTGCCAGATGCTGGCAGACGGAGCGGCGCTTCCGGTGCCCTTGGTCTGGCTGGTTCGAATCGGAGTGCCGCTCTCCGCGATTTTGATTTCGGCAGGGTTCTTCTTTTCGGTGTTGCCGCCGGACGCCACGGAAGCCAGTGGAGCGGTGTCACTGATTTACGCCGGAGCGCTGGTTCTCGCCGCGGGCGTCCTCACCCTCGGTGTCGGATTGCTGCGCTCCGCGCCAATGAATTCATAGTGCGCTGGTTTGCCAAGCTGATTTGCCAAGGAGGATGTCCGATGTCGAAGGTAGGGGCGATCACGGAACCTGTAATCGCAGTGAAGGGGCTCACCAAGACCTACGCCGAGGGTGGCGCGGGAACTCTGGCCCTCGCCGGAGTTGACCTCGATGTCCGGGCCGGAGAATTGCTCATGCTGATGGGGCCGTCGGGAAGCGGCAAGACGACGCTGCTGTCGATCATGGGATGCATCCTCACTGCGAGTTCGGGAAGCGTGCGGATTGCGGGAAAGGAAATCACTCAGCTGACGGAAAAACAGTTGCCGGCCATTCGCCTGGAGCACATCGGCTTCGTGTTCCAGGGATTCAATCTGTTCCCTACACTCTCCGCCGGCGAGAATGTGGAATTGATGCTCGACCTGAAAGGATTGCCGGCAAGATCTGCAAAAAAACGGGCGGCAGAATTGCTGGAGCAGGTGGGCCTGGGCGGCAGGTACGACAGCTTTCCCTCCGATTTGAGCGGAGGACAAAAGCAGCGCATCGCGATCGCCCGAGCCCTGGCGGGAGATCCTCAGATCATCCTGGCCGATGAGCCCACGGCTGCCCTCGATTCTCACACCGGCAAGAACGTCATGGAGATGATGAGCGAACTGGCGCACAAGCGCGACCGCGCGGTGGTGATGGTGACCCATGATTCGCGCGTGCTGAGCTTCGCCGACCGCATCGTGAAGATCGAGGATGGATCCATGGTTGGCGCTGACTCTTCCCCACTGGAGCCGGTTCCGGCCGGAATGCTCGCACATGATTTCTTGCAACCGACATGGAACCCGGCTTGAACTGAGCTGATCTGCATCCCGATCTAGGAGTTGTTGGTATGACGCTTAAATTCTTTGGTGGAAGCTTCGTGAATAGCAGAATTGCAGTCCCGATCGGAGCGGCCGCGTTCCTGCTGGCGGTGTCGCTGGTCTTTGCCTCACGGCGTGCGCATGAAGGCGCCGTCGCCGTGTTAGCGGCGCCGAGCATGAACCGTCCGACTCTGATCGCCGGCCCCGGACGTGTGGAGCCGTACTCGGAAGACATCAAAATCGGCTCCGAGCTCAGCGGCCGCCTGAAATCTGTTCTCGTCGAGGAAGGAGACACGATTCGTCGTGGTCAGATTCTCGCGGAGCTCGATAACGCCGATTACCGGGCGCAGGTCGATTCAGCGAGAGCCAGCGTTGGCGCAAAAGACGCGGCCCTGCGCAAGGTGATCAATGGCGCTCGGCGACAGGAGCGCGATGAAGCATGGTCGCAAGTGAACGAAGCCAGAGCGGTCATGGAGAACGCGCAATCTGAGTTGCACCGCCGTCAGGAACTTTTTGCCGCCGGAGTGGTTTCCCGGGAAGAGTCGGAACGCTACGCGCGCGAAGCCGATGTGGCGAAGGCGAAGTATGAGGCCGCCGTCGAGCAACATTCTCTGGTCGACGATCGCGCGCGCGAGGAAGACCGTTCGCTGGCGGAAGCCGACTTGCAGCTGGCGAAGTCACAGCTTGAAGAAGCGCAGGCGCGCTACGAGAAGACTCTGATCCGTTCACCGATCGATGGCAGCGTGCTGCGCAAACATCATCGCAGCGGCGAGAGTGTCTCGAATTCTTCTACCGTTCCCGACCCTATCTTGACGATCGGTGACCGGAAAACGCTGCGCGTGCGGGTGGATGTCGATGAAACTGACGTCGGCAGAGTCCGGATCGGGCAAAAAGCCTATGTAACTGCCGACGCGTTTCGAACCCAGAGGTTCTGGGGACGCGTGGTCCGTGTGGGGCAGCAACTGGGGCCGAAGAACGTCCGCACCGACGAGCCTACGGAACGAGTGGACACCAAGATTCTGGAGACTCTGGTCGAACTCGACCCGGGCACGCAACTGCCCGACGGCCTGCGGGTGGACGCCTTCATCGTCCCCGACGGGTCCTAATTGCAGAGGTTCCGAAACAGGTTATAGGATTTTGCCGGCCGCCTCCTTATCGAGGCGGCTTTTCCTCTGCCGCAGGGTTTGGTTGGAGGCTCTTACAGCTTAAATAGCGATCGCAAAGAATCCTCATCAACATGGCTCTGAGGCTTCAGCCAATGAACAAATTCTCTCGGGCTGATGTGCGTCGGCCTTTGAAATTCCCGTTTCTCAAGCCCAGACTCAAGGTCTGCTTGTTTGCCCGTGTTGGAAATCACCGTCCATGTCTTGGTCTTCATGCTGCGAACCCACTTCTTTGATCGATCTTCTTTGACTGATCTTCGGATGCCAGTTCTTGTTTTTGTTCCTCAATCCGAACGCCGATCTTTTTCGTAAACAGACTTCGACGGTGATCAGCCCGGTTGGTGGCTGGGACAGAGAGCGCAATAGGGCACATCAACTGGCTTCCCTCAGAGCTTTGGCGTTTCGGCATCCTCGATCGCGTGATCTTGCGGAGGCTCGCTCGCGGTGCTATCGGATTTTGTGACTATTGCCAGCAGGCTTGCGACATCGGGATCAGTGACGGCGCGAGCCGCGAGTCGGCGTTGAACTTCTTCGGGCAAAGGCATGGTTCTTCCTCCCGCACCGAGGTTAGGATACATGGAGTCAGAAAAACTGTTCCATAATGCTCACTCTGGGAAATTGGAGAACACCTCTGTCTTAGAGGCACGCTCGCAGGCAAACTGGTTGGAGTCGCGACCAGGCCCGGTCGCTCAAGACCACCAAAGCGATGGCAAGTGGCAAAGGCTATTTTGTCCAAAAACTCCACTGCGCGTTTCCGCTACGGGCGTTGCCGAGCATTTTTCTCTCCTCCGATGACGCTGACGGGCGATTCCACGCTTTGACCGCTGGTCAGTGAGCGCGATTTTTTCGCCAATCATTCAATCATTCAATCATTGAGAAACCGCGGGTCCGGCTATTGAGACAGTTTCATAAGAAATTTTTGCATTCCCGCTTCGTGGGGCCGACTTCAACAGCGCCGTGAGGAGCACCACATTCAACCCAAAAAGCAGCCAAATGAAGTACCGGGCAACGAAAAATCTCCACCACCAAGACGTTGTAAGGATCGTAGCGAGAGAGGGGGTAAATCGCATCAAGGCGGAATGGCCGGGCAGGAGCATGAGCAGGAGGATGAGAGAGGTAATTCGTCGCGGCCAGTTCCACATTTGCGTTCCATCTTTCTTAAAAGCCCAACAAGAGACCAAAAGAAGAAGTGCTGCGTCTGAAACACCGTGGTAAAGGGAAACGAAACTTAGCGCGACCAGAGATGAGACGGCGAGTGGAACCGGAAGCGTAAATCGACCCCGCCATACAACGGCATAGGCCCAAGTCAGCAGACCGCAAATGAAAAGAGCATGGGCCAAAAGACTGACCCCTGTGACATCCGGCCACAACTGGTAGAGGAGCACTTGAATCACATTTACGTGAAACGGCAAAGAGCCTTGGGTGTATCCCAGATGCCGTCCCACTCCGAAGTGGTATTGAAGATTCTGGCGGTATCCCGAAACCAGAGTCATGAGTGGCACAGGATAGCGGAGGAGCGCGACCAGAAAAGGAACAACCGGTAAAGCGGCCCCTGCCACGAACCGCTTGCGCAGCTGGATAAGGTAATAGATCAGTATCCAAAGACCAAGTTGAGGCTTCAGCAATGTGGCAAGCGATATGAGGATTCCTGCAGCGAAATCGTACCCGTTCTCGGCAAGATCGATTCCCCCGAAACATAGCGGGAGGACAAGCAGGGCAATGTTGCCCAAATGAAACGCCTGATGGATCGGATCGAACGACAACACGAAAACAACTAGCACCAACCCACTCCATCGGCGCAGGCTGAATTTGCCGATCCGGATGAGCAGGTAGATGCTTATTCCGATGCCAATGAAGGCGAGCAATAGACACACAAAGTTGGCCCAGCCCCAGGGAAGAAACGTGAAGGGGATGAATGCTGCCAGCGCGCTTGGAGGATACACAATCGCTTCCACCATGTTCGAGCCGCTCAGGTGAGCCGCGGTGTCGGTCGCCAGAGCGGAATCGTAGAAGTTCTGGCCATGCCGCCAGAGCAATGCGCCGGTATAAACCTCAAGAAAATCGTTTTTGCCGGGATCGAAAGCAGGGACAAGGCCTCGGAAGACGAAGTCGGCCACCATCCCAGCCGAAAATAACCCCAGGAACGCAAGCGTCAGTGTCCGACGCCAATTCAATCGCGACCCAAGCGATGATTCGGAGGCGAAAATCTCTTTACCCTCTCGCCGCATTCTTAAGCTTCACCCGCGCTAAAATTGGTGCCGTTAGAGTGGGGATTTCTAAGGAGTTCCGCTTCTCATTGAGACGCGTGTCCCTGCGAGAACTTCAGGAGTTCCCTCGTTCACTTCTTAAAACACGGATCGGTCAAATCAACATAGAGATACCAGAACCGGCTGACTCGAGCGCCAATGAGGAAAATCCACAACATCCAAAGTTTTGCACCCGTATACTTTATGCCTGAAGCTTCGGGCGAGGCAGTTTCCAGGGCCTTATTGATTGCCGGGCTTCCATCTTCGTCGCTCATCTCGGCACTCCGAACAGGAATTGCTCGCGATGAGCCACCCCATTCGAACATGTTGAGGATTCTTTAATCAAGAAGCCAGCGCGGTTGGTGGTTTCCTGATTTGCCCTTCAAATTTGAACACCACCGCGGGGCTTGGAATAAGCGTGCGCTTCAACGCCTCTACTCGCTGCGCCAAGAACCTGAGCAATGTGTCGTTTCTTAACTTCGTGCAAGACCTTCACTCGGTCCCGCTCTTTCGCCGACATCCACAGCCCCTTTCCTGATTCCGCCATGCGCCATCAAAGCGGAACGTTCTACTTTGCACAAAGAGGAACTTCTCATGTTGCGGCGACAAGTCCGTGGCTTTCATTGACTTGAACGTTTTACCCACGTAAGATTTGCCCCGAATGATCGGGCGGACCATCTCGCACTACCACATCGTAGAAAGACTTGGCGGCGGCGGCATGGGCGTGGTCTACAAGGCCGAGGACATGACCCTCCACCGCTTTGTCGCCCTGAAGTTTCTCCCCGATAACGTCGCAAAAAACACCCAAGCCCTGGCCCGCTTTCAACGGGAGGCGCAGGCGGCGTCGGCCCTCAATCACCCCAACATCTGCACCATCTACGAAATCGACGACCAGCACGGCGACGCGTTCATCGCCATGGAGTTTCTTGACGGGCTGACGTTGAAGCATCGCATCGCGGGGCGTCCGCTGGAGACGGGGTTGATTCTGTCCCTGGCGATCGAGATCGCCGACGCGCTCGATGCGGCTCACGCCAAAGGCATTGTGCACCGCGACATCAAGCCCGCGAATATCTTCATCACCGAGCGCGGCCGCGCCAAGGTGCTCGATTTCGGCCTGGCCAAGGTCATCGCAGGCGGCGGGCAGAGTGAGGCTACGCGAACCGAAGCGGCGGAAACACACCTGACCAGCCCCGGTTCAACGATCGGTACGGTTGCTTATATGTCGCCGGAGCAGGCGCGAGCGAAGGAACTGGACGCGCGGAGCGACCTGTTTTCCTTTGGCACGGTTCTCTACGAGATGGCAACCGGGCAGTTGCCCTTCCGTGGCGAAAGCTCCGCAGTCATCTTCAATGAGATCCTGGAACGCGACCCGGCTCCGGCGGTTCGCCTGAACCCTGATCTTCCGCCCAAGCTCGAAGATGTCATCAACAAGGCTTTGGAGAAAGACATCGACTTGCGCTACCAGCACGCAGCGGACATGCGGTCCGACTTGAAGCGACTGAAGCGGGAAATGGAATCGCGACATGGTGCAGCGAGTTCCCAGACGGTGGCGACAGCACAGGAAAGCGGCGCTCTAGCCGTCCAGCCGCCGTCGCCAGCATCCATCTCCCCTGCGCCTGTATCGTCCCCGTCGTCCTCGGGCGCAGTGAGAGTGGCCGAAGTTCCTGTTTCGGGCAGGAAACTTTGGAAAGCGCTTGTCCCTGCTGCCGTGGCCCTCGTTGCAGCTTTGGTTATCGGAACCTTCTACTTCCGCTCGCGCTCAGCCGCGCCCGCGACCAACGCTACGCCCCTCTCGGAGAAAGACACCGTCGTTCTGGCCGACTTCGACAACACCACTGGAGATGTGGTTTTTGACGGCGCACTGAAGCAGGCCCTGGCGGTGCAACTGGGGCAGTCCCCGTTCATCAACATTCTTTCGGATCGCAAAGTGGGGGAAACTCTGCGCCTCATGGGCCGCCAACCGAGCACACGTATCACCACGGACGTGGCCAGAGAACTCTGTGTTCGGACCGGCAGCAAGGCAATCGTGTTGGGTTCTATTTCGAACCTGGGCGGGCAGTTCGTCATTGGCGTGGACGCCGTCGGTTGCACCAGCGGAGATACGCTGGCCAAGGAACAGGAAGAGGCGGCGAGCAAGCAAGATGTGCTGAAGGCCCTGAGCAAGGCAGCGGCCAGCCTGCGCACCAAACTGGGTGAATCGCTCGCGTCGGTGCAAAAGTTCGATGTGCCTGTGGAGGCCACCACACCCTCGCTTGAAGCCCTCAAGGCTTACAGCATGGGCATCACGACCGGCCGCTCCAAGGGCGATGCCGAAGCCATTCCGTTCATGAAGCGGGCCATCGAACTCGACCCCAACTTTGCCATGGCCTACGTCGGCCTTGCGGTCGAGTACTCAAATCTCGGGCAGGCGAGTTTGGCGGCGGAGAATGCCAAAAAGGCCTACGAACTGCGCGACCGGGTCAGCGACCGGGAGCAGTACCGTATCTCGGCGTTCTATTTCCAATACGTCACCGGGGAAGTTGAGAAAGCCACGGAAGCCTACCAACTCTGGGGGAAAAGCTACCCGCGCGACATCGTGCCGCACGGAAATCTCGGCAGTCTGTATGCGGCTCTGGGCCAGTACGACAAGGCGATCGCGGAAACGGAGGCGAGCCAGCGACTGGAACCCACCATCGCCGGCTATTCAAACCTCTCGGAGTATTACATCGCTGTCGGGCGCCTCAAAGAAGCGCGGCAGACGATTGAGGAGGCACGGCAGAAGAACATCGATGGCTTTGCCATTCGGGAGCCGCTGTATGCTCTGGCATTTCTGTCCGGGGACACGGCGGAAATGGAACGCCAAGTCGCGTGGGAGGCTGGTCGCCCGGGCGAGGAAGACCAGATGCTCGATATGCACGCCGATACTCAGGCCTACTACGGCCGGCTGAACAAGGCGCGCGACCTTGCCCGACGCGCCGCCGACTCCGCGGTGCGAACGGACGCCAAAGAAACCGCAGCCCAGTGGTTGGGATTCCAGGCGCTTCGCGAAGCTGAACTGGGCAACGTCGCTGCAGCCCGGCAAGGCGTTAGCCGCGCGTTGGCGCTCGCTCCGGGGCGCGATGTCAAAGTCCTGGCCGCTTTGGCGCTGGCGCGAACCGGCGAAACTTCTCAATCCAAAACGATCTTCGAAGCGTTACAGAAGTCCGAACCCACCAACACTTATCTCAAAGTGTATTGGTTCCCGGTGATCGAGGCATCCATTGCCCTGGCCGAACAGACGAACGACCAGGCAATCTTCGCGCTTGAACCCTCTCTTCCCTACGAACTCGGGGGACCGCCTCCGACACTCAGCGGCGTCATGTATCCGGCATATCTTCGTGGTCTGGTGTACCTCGCCCAGAAGAACGGCCCTGCTGCAACCACGGAATTCCAAAAATTCCCCGATCATCCCGGAGACGTGCAAAACTTCCTTCTCGGTTCGCTGGCTCATCTCGGCCTCGCCCGCGCTTACGTCCTCTCGGGCGACACCGCCAAGGCCAAAACCGCCTATCAGGATTTTCTCACCCTCTGGAAAGACGCCGACCCCGACATTCCCATCCTGAAAGAAGCCAAGGCAGAGTACGCGAAGCTGCAGTAGCGATCGAGAGTCCTGCCTCAGCCTCAGGGTCCCGCAGACGGGTGCGAAGAGCGATCCGGCGCAAGACACGCACATAGGCTTCATTGTTCCGAGGACAGTTCGCATTTCGAGCGAGAAGTTCGCGAATCCTTGTCATGACATTTCTGCCCAAATCCAATTCCCATAGACCCAAGCCGCTCGCGTTTGCGGCGGACGCGGCCTCGGCAAAGTGACTCCCTCGCCGACGCTCACCTGACGAAGAAGAGAGGAAACGGCACAGGTGGTAAAAGAGCGACGACCGTAATAGAGCGCTATCGGCTTTTGGCAAGCGACAGGAGATGAGTTGAGTCCTCATAACGGGCATCTGGGAAGTCTTGGTCACAGACCATGCGGTTGAGAAGTCTGGGACTCGGAGAATTCGGACATTGTGCACGAGGTTGGCGGTAACGTCCTTTATCATTCGCTACCCGCGTTGGCGGCGAGAGATCTTGGATTTTGGCGCGCTTGCCCCAAAATATCGGCGATGGCCCGTCTGGATTGCGATTTCCCATAGGCCTTCTGGACAGTGTCGTCGGAGTCCGCCTGAAAGACGTGAACAGGCCCCACCACCCTCCGTGGGGCCTGACTCTTACTGTGTGCCCGCAGCCGAAGCGATGAATTCGGCAACCTGGACCGGGTGAGAGAGCATGGGTACATGGCTCGACGAGATATGGATCGTTTTCGCATGCATCTGCGCTGCGAATTTCCTCTCCAACTCCGGCGAGATCATCCGGTCCTGGTCCGCCACGATATAAAAGGTTGGCTTTTGCTTCCAGGCAACTGTCGTGACCTTGGCGCCCAGCTCATTTGGACCGCTGACCTGTCCTTGGATCGCAGCCATGATCTGTTTCTCCGGCGTCGTCAGATCTTGGGCGAAATCTTCTGCAACGCCCTTATCCGTTATTTGTAGGAACCCGTTTGCGTCGGGTCGAATCTCCTTGCCTCCAGATGGCGGGGGATACTGGTTGTTTAGGTCGCCCGCGGACTGTCCCAGATCAGGAGCGAACGCAGCTAGGTAGACGAGGGCGGCCACGTTCGGATCAGCTCCAGCTTCCGTAATCACAGCTCCACCGTAGGAATGTCCGACCAGGATCGCTGGTCCGTCTTGGAGAGCCAGCGCGCGTTTCACAGTTGCCGCATCCTCAGCAAGCGTGGTGAATGGAAGATGCACGGCTGTAACATGAAAGCCATTCCGCTGCAGAAGGGGAATAATCTTGTTCCAGCTTGAGCCGTCAGCCCAGGCACCGTGAACCAGAACGATATTGCGAACATGCTGAGGTTGAGACATCTGTGTTTCCGCCTTTCCAGAGAAAGTTGAAATTGCGAGCAGGCCGAGAAGGGCCACCATTCCGGCAAGCCGCAGCGTTTGAAGCCGCGGCAACCGACCAAGTGAGATTGAGGGACGCCAAGTCATAAGAACTCCTTTGTGGTGAAATACGCGACTCATGGCGTTGCGCGATGGAATGTAGCCGATCCATCGCCTGCGCCTGGAGTCATCATTCTGTTTCTGGACACTACCAGCCGAAGGAATCTCGCGAAACCCGAAGAAGAGGGACTTACCGTCCCCCTTTCAGGGGAGCATTGAGCAAGGTTAGGTCCTCAGGAATTTGATCGACCGTTCAGATGTTGGCAGATTGGTATTGTTTAGCGAGACGAAGCACCGGTGTTCTACCGATGACGGTCCCGACCTTCACTGTTTGGCCGCCAGGATAACCATTTTGGGGCCCGGTCGGAACCCCATCCCGCGATAAACCGAGACTCCCATGTCGGAAGCGTGCAAGGTTGTGCGCGTGGTTCTCATCGCTCGCCGTCCCTGAATGACCGCCTGCCGCGTGACCGTTTCTGCATAGCCTTTACCTTGTTGTTCCGGTAAGGTGGCGACCAGTGCGATGTAGACCGTTTCATTCACGGGGAACGCCGCAGCACACGTTACAGGGTGGCCGCCGAGGTATCCGACGTAAGCGCAGCTGTCTGTATGCCAAAGGCGCATGTTGGCGAGGCAGTCGAAAGCGTCAGCCGGCATTTTGTATGCCAATGCATTTAATTCTGCAAGATGCCGGGCCATCGCGTTATCCACCACGCGAAGAACGTCCAGGCTCGGCAGCAGGTGCCGCGGTGGAAGTAGTTCGTACGCCTCCATGCCGGTCATGGGAACCACGGGTGCGAGTCCGGCCTCATCGACCAGATTCTCCCACCCAACTGGCAACCAGTCCTGACGAAGAACAACACCCGAGGGGTATTTGCAAGACGCAACGTGTCCGGCCGCTGTATTCAAGAAAGCGCGCAACTCCTCGTGGGTCTCTGCCGGGCGGTTAACGATGGAGAGGTTCAGGAAAAACAGGGGAACATTACCAAAGCAGGAAACGACGGCGTCCTCTTCTTTGATGGTCGGCAAAGGCAGTCGCCCAACCATCAGCTTCCATGCATCTACAAAAACCCGAACCGTATCGCTCATAACTGACAGAAAGTATACGGGGTCTCCCCCATTTGGGTGTCGCGCCATTAATCGAGCAAGGGTAACTTTTACAGAAAGTCTAAGCCGCCCGTTCAAGATCAAGCGGTCGTTCAGGCATGTATTCGTGCTGATCCGCATGGCCTCTGATGCTGGCGCTGCTCAGCCGGGAATGGCATTATTGCAAACGGGCGCCGGGCAATAAAAGGCTCACGGCTGGTCCTCGCGGCGTGGCGGCCCTCTCAGCGACAGGTTTGCTGCGACCAGAAAAGACGATTTCAAAGCAGGCTTTCCGATGAAAGAACCACCGTCCGACATCAGTTCGAGCATTTCGAGGCTCCGAGGCCTGGCTGCGGGTGGCTGTGAACGGAGGGTTATCGAGGACAGACTCGCCGAATTAACTGAAGCCAGCGCGGAAACCCAACGGGCTCTGCAGCGACTTTCCGAAGACGCGACCCCTAGTGGTTTCGTCCATGACTTGCAGCGGGAGATGATTGAGATACTTGGGGGACGGTGCAGCGCTCAGTTCAAAGTCCAGCAGAATATCCTCTCGGGAGGGGTGATATTTGCTGACGGCGATTTTGTTTCGGGTGACTCGTTCTCCGGCATTCGCGATTCTGATATTCCGGGCTGGAGCAGAATCGTAGCGAACCCGCGGCCGACGGTTCTCACGCTCCAAGATCATTCCGAACTGATCCACGGACTCACCGTGAACTTCATGAAGGAACGCGACTTCAGCTGGCTGGTGAATTTTCCGTTGTTCATATCTGGAAAACCAGCGTGGATTCTCGCGGTATTGGGAGATGCCCCGGCTCACCTCACGGGCGCAAATCTCGACCGGTTCGCTGCCTTGAGCAGACATCTCACGCTCGCACTCCAGTTAAACCATATGCATGCCGAGGCCAGCAGGAATGAGCTTGCCCGCACGATTGCCGAGGAGCGTACCAGGGTGGCGCGGGACGTCCACGATACTCTGGCACAGGGATTTGCGGCGATCTGCATGCGACTGCAGGCCGCTCAGCGCGAATCGCGTTACCGTGATACTCCGCAAGCCATTCGCGATCAAATTGAAGCGTCGCTCGATATCAGTTCTTCGCACCTAGTTTACGCCCGGCAATCCATCCATCGCCTTCGCGCGGAAAGCACCGAAGACTTCCGGTTGGACGAGGCACTGAAATTGACGATGGCTCAAATGGTGTCGAATATTCCATTGGTTTCTAGAGTGCAGCTTCCAACCTCCCCGATTCCGAATGCCACCGCGTTGGAGCTTTTAAGGATCGCTCAAGAAGCGCTCATCAATGCGGCGAAGCATTCAGAGGCCTCCAGAATCATTTTCAACGTGTCGCCTGGCGAGGGAGACGGAATCATGATCACCATCGCCGATCACGGCAAGGGCTTCGATCCGGATAAGCCAAGTGATGGATTCGGCCTGATCGGCATGCAAGAGCGGGCGAGCCGTATTCAGGCCCAGTTAACGATTGCTTCTGAACCCGGGGTCGGTACGGAAGTCGTAGTTGTTTGGAATCCTCAATCCAAACTAGCAGCCAACCCATGAAAACGATTCGTGTGATGATCGCGGATGATCATGTGCTCTTCCGGCAAGGAGTAGCAACCGTGATCAAGCAAGAGGCAGACATGCAAGTGGTCGCCGAAGCTTCCACCGGAACGCAAGCTGTGGAGTATTATTCCGCCTTCAAGCCCGATGTTTCCTTGATTGACCTCGTAATGCCAGGCCTTGAGGGGACCGAAGTCATCCGGGAGCTGCGCCGAGTCGATGCTCGCGCAAAGATTATCGTACTTTCGACCTACGACACGCACGAGGACATCGAGAAGGCAATGAGCGCAGGCGCTCGCGGGTATCTCCTCAAGGATGTGTTGGCCCATGAGCTGATCGGTGCCATTCGGGGAGTGCATAGGGGAAGTAGGCGCGTCTCTCCTACAGTTGCAGCGAAACTGGCCGACCGTTATCAACAGGTTCGATTGACGATGAGGGAACTGGAGATCCTGCGCTTGGTTGCGGAGGGAAAAGCGAACAAGGAAATATCCGCCGCGTTGCAAGTGAGCGAGGAAACCGTCAAGAGCCACGTTGCCAACCTTCTTGGTAAACTCGGCGTAGCCAACCGGACCGAGGCTGCGGCGGTCGCCATACGCAGGGGTTTGGTGCGAGTGCCTTTTTAGCGCCTTCGACTTTGGTGATCTCATCTGAGTGCACTGCACTACTGGAAGTCAGCCCAAAGGCAATTGCGGAGAGTGCTGGGTGAAACCGGTTGGAAGCAGATGATGAGGTCGACGATCTTCACGGCCGCCCTGGCGCAGCAACGGTGATCGCGTACCGAAAAGAATCCACATCTTTTTTGGCCCGACCGATCCGTTGTGACTAACAAAATCGTCTTCATGGTGTAAGGACAGAAGCCAAACGCTTTTAGAGGAGAACATCATGAACACGACCATAGAAATGACGAAAAAGGTCACCACCCTTATCAACGTTCTGACCGTCGAGCCTGAGAACCAGCAAAAGCTCATCAAGCTCCTGCGTGACAATACTGAGAATGTTGTCACCGGGCTCGATGGGTGGATCTCGACCAGCTTCATCGCCGCCACGGATCAGCGTCATGTAGTCATCTACTCGCAGTGGCGCGACCTTGCGTCGGTAGAGGCGATGCGGACCAACCGCGACATGGTCGATTACTTCCCGAGGATCGCCGCGCTCGCCGCGTTCGACAGCGTCGCTGGTGACGTCGTCTACAACCACCACGCCTGAGACCCGGAGAAAGGAAAATGAACACGCAGAACCTGAACGGAAAACGTGTGGTCATTACCGGCGGCGGTCCGCGTTATATGTGCGGCGTCGCCTACGGCCTTCGCAGCGCAAGCGACATCCAGCCGCTCGACGTAACATATGATCCAAAGAGCACTGCTATTCCGAGGACGCGATAATCATGACTCGCGATAGTCATGACTCGCGATAATCAATGACTCGCGATAATCAAGGGCTGATAACCAATGACTGATGATGTGCGTGATCAGTTCGAGCTGTTGGTGGGTGAGGTTCGTCCAAAGCTTCATCGATACTGCGGCCGCATGACCGGCTCTGCTGTCGATGGCGAGGATATTGTCCAGGACGCACTGATTAAGGCCCTCGCCGCCCTGCCCAGTGTCGGTGTCATCGACAACCCTGAAGGCTGGCTGTTCCGTATCGCCCACAACACCGCGCTTGATTTTCTCCGCCGCCGCGCTCGTGGTCCGATGATGCAGCATGACGAGGCCCTCGACCTGATTGCCGCACCGGATTCCCCCAGTCAGGACCACGAGGCCGCCACGATGACTCTGCGCACTTTCATGCGGCTTCCGGCGCTTCAGCGGAGCGCGGTCATCCTGAAGGATGTGCTTGGCCATTCCCTGGAGGAGGTTGCATCGATTACCGGTGCGAGCGAGGCCGCCGCGAAATCCGCGCTCCAGCGGGGGCGTGTCCGTTTGCGCGAGTTTGCCAGGGAACCCGCCGAGGTCTCACTGCCAATGCTCTCCGATGGAATGCGCGACCGACTGACCACGTACGTAGAGGGATTCAAGATCGGAGACTTCGACACCGTCCGCGCGATGCTGGCTGACGACGTCAAACTCGACCTTGTCGCGAAGCTGCGCAAGCAAGGAAAGAGCGAGGTCCGGGAATACTACGCTGCCTATTCAGCCGCCAAACGGTGGGCTTACGCAGCGGGCGTCGTCGATGGCCAGCCCGCGATGCTCGTGTACGATCGCGAGATCTCACTCGAGACGCCCGCCTATTTTGTTGCCCTGGATTTCGATGGCGATCGCGTGGTCTCGATCCACGACTTCCTGTATGCCCGTTATGCGATGGAGGGTGTCGACTTGTCCCCACTGAATGCCAAAGCGCCATCGCAATAAAGATGGAGAGATGGTCTTGTTAGCCGACGAAGTTCATCCCTGACCCACTCATCCAGGTGGGACCACTCCAAATGCGCTTGTCATCAGTTGTGGGATTGCTGACGACGAGCCGACGCGGTACCAATCCGATTAGGGTGGCGCTCAAACTCCGCTGCAAAAGCGAGCATCGCGTTTGGCCTTGCTCAAGGACTTGTTGAAGTGCTGCTCCGCCTTCTGAGCTGAACGGCTCGCATCAAGCTTCTGCGGCTGGCGGAACCCACTGCTCAGGATTCTTCGGCAACTTGAACCTGACCGAAGTCTGCCCAATGCCCCGCCACAGGTCGCAACTGAAGGACTCCGAACGCACCCAATGAAGAATGTAAGTACTTGCAAGTGCTTGATGCTGGGTACTTAAGTAAGTGGGCTGGTGGGCCAAACTGTCCCACGCCCCGCGTGAGAGGACAGAGTGGCCCAAAAAGCCATGTCGGCCTTCACTCGAATCCGCAATGATCACAACAACTTACGGGCGGTCAATTGGCATTGGCCGTGCACAAGGTAAGCCGAGTCTTAGCAACGATCTTTGTGCCGCAGAAGGGTGAGATCATGTCGCAGATGTCGAAGTCAAAGAACCCGAATCGAGGCCAGCGGCACAGCGCAGCTTGGGGAAAGCGTTTCGGCATGGTATTGCTGCTTCTTGTTTCACAGACCGCCTTCCCGCAAAACTGGAGGAGCAGCGGCCAGAGCGTTGGCAAGTTCGCCGCCGATCTCGCGCCGGCGCTCGAGCGAGCCCATCAGGGCGCTGCCGGAAACGAGACCGTAAAGGTCATTATCCGGTACAAACAGCCTCCGCAAGCGGAGCACGAAGCCAGGGTGCAGAGCCTCGGCGCCCGCTTGAATCAGCGGCTGGGCGTAGTCAACGCCCTCGCGGTGACCATTCCGGTGAGCGCGCTGCCCGAACTGGAAGCCGACGCTGAGATCGTTTCCGTGCACGTCGACCATCCGTTGAAAGGGATGGACGAATACACCAATGCCGCGATGAACGTCAGCGCGGCCTGGAGTGGGGGATACAACGGCAGCGGTATGGCTGTCGCCGTAATCGATAGCGGCATCAACCCCAACAGCTACGACTGGTATACCGCCGCAGGCAAACTTCCTTTGCGCATACTCGATCACCAGGATTTTACGGGAGCCAGCGAGTTCAACGCACTGGGCATCAAGGCTTACGACACCTATGGCCACGGCACTCACGTGGCGGGAATTATCGGAGGCAGCGGCAACTTATCGGATGGGACCATCACTGGGGTTGCGCCTGGGGTGAACCTGATCGATCTCCGTGTGCTCGACCAGAACGGCAATGGCGACGACAGCGAAGTGATTGCCGCGATCCAGGAAGCGATCGCTTTACGGAGCAAGTACAACATCCGCGTGATCAACCTCTCCCTGGGCCGCGGAGTGTACGAATCTTATACGCAGGATCCTCTCTGCCAGGCGGTGGAATCGGCTTGGAAGGCCGGAATCGTAGTGGTCGTGGCCGCGGGGAATTATGGCCGGGTCGACGCCTTTGGCTTCGACGGTTACGGCTTGATCACCGCGCCGGGCAACGATCCTTACGTCATCACCGTCGGTGCCATGAAGTCCAATGGCACTCTGACCCGCACGGACGACACGATTGCCAGCTATAGCTCCAAAGGCCCCACGATGTTTGACCTCGTCGTCAAACCGGACGTAGTGGCTCCGGGCAACCTGGTCGTCTCGATCGCCGATCCCGGAAGTACCCTTTTTGTCGAATCCCCAGCCAATGTGGTTACGGGACGCAGCCAGAACGCCGGCCCCAACGGGAGTGAAATCAATACCGATTACTTCACCCTGAGTGGCACTAGCATGGCGACTCCGGCAGCGTCCGGCGATGTGGCCCTGCTGCTGCAGGCCCACCCCTCGCTCACTCCAGATCAGGTGAAGGCGCGCCTCATGAAGACCGCCTACAAAACCTTCCCTACATCGAGCGTCGCCGTCGACCCAATTACCGGACAAACCTACACCTCTTACTATGACATGTTCACCGTTGGAGCCGGATACCTCGACATCCAGGCAGCTCTGGCCGATACCAGCGTTGCACCAGCCAAGGTAGGCGCGGCGTTATCGCCAAACGTCTTCTACAACTCGTCTACCAATATGCTGAACATTGCTAACGGTAATGCAACGGTAGCGGCCTCTTCGGTGGTTTGGGGGAGCTCGGTGGTATGGGGAACGTCGGTGGTTTGGGGCTCGAACGTTTCCGGCATGATGGTGCTATTCACGGATGCGGAAATCCTGGATAGCAATAGTTTGCAGAGCCTGAGCGTGGTTTGGGGTTCGAGTACGGATCTGGCCACCAGCGTGGTTTGGGGCGCTGCCGTTACCAGTCCCGACGCTAACTTCGTACCGGTCGTGGGAGAACAATAGGCTGCCTCTGCAGCGAAAAGAAAAAAGAGGGCAATGAAAAACCCACGCCTGGCGCAAACATTCATCGGCGCGATGGTACTGGCAGCGACGGCAAGCACACTGAACGCCAGCCTGGCCAGCCACACGCTGCACACGTCGTACGCCTTGGCAATTCTTGCTCTCGCCGCGGCAACTTCGCGGATGAAGATCAAACTGCCGGGCATCGACGGCAACATGTCAGTTAACTTGCCCTTCTTGCTGATGGCCGTCGTGAATCTGAGCGCTCTGGAAGCCGTCTTCATCGCCTGCATATCCACAGTAGTGCAGTGCTGGCCGAAGCAGGTCAGCAAGTTCAAGCCGGAGCAACTGCTGTTCAACCTCAGCATGATGGCATTCGCCACCAGCGCGGCGAGTCTGGTCTGGAATGCAGGCTGGCTGGGCAAAGCAGCATGGGCCTCGGAACCGCTCACGCTGGCTTTGGCAACCGCTGCTTTCTTGCTGGGACAAACCGTTCCGGTGGCCGGCATCATTAAATTGGCTGAGGGCGGGGCCATGCGCCGGGTCTGGATCAGCATCGTACAACTTTCATTCCCGTACTATGTTGTAAGCGCGGGAGTGACTTCAATGACGAATCTGGTAAGCCACCATTTCGGCTGGCAGGCAGCTCTGGTGATCTTCCCGGTAATGTATGGGATCCACCGCTCTTACCGGTTGTACTTTGGCCGGGTCGCTGAAGCCCTTCGAGCCCCAACCCTGGCGAGAGCGGCCGGCGCGGGAGCGTAAGAAGACTCAGGGGCAGTCAAAGCAAAGGCTGCCTGCGAAGGCGGCCTTTGTATTCATCTCCGGTCGAACCCATTAGTGGGGCATGAGCACGGTGTCGATCCCTATGCGAGTACAGTTACAGCGACGGGCGCTGGCAAGACCGTGCCAGTGGCGCACTCCTGCGGGCACGACATGCACGTGGCCTGCTTGATTGGGGCGACCTCGCTGTTTGCCAAAAGCCGCGATAGCTGGCATGGAACGTTGATGCCAGTCTTTCAACCAGGGGAGGAGACGGCACAGGGTGCTCAAGCCATGATTGACGACGGGCTCTTCAAACGGTTTACGAAGCCCGATGTCGTACTCGGGCAACACGTTATGAGCTTGCCATCTGGGCACCTCGATTGGCGTA
>Ga0181525_10000615_pt1 | contig 30808 bp, 26 predicted proteins | sample PEATcosm2014_Bin_48_FD_121100 | JGI IMG/M metagenome (GOLD analysis project Ga0181525, IMG submission 121100) | Peatland microbial communities from MTU Mesocosm Facility, Houghton, MI, USA - PEATcosm2014_Bin06_10_metaG | ecosystem: Environmental > Terrestrial > Soil > Wetlands > Peat | place... | reverse complement strand
TGATCGTAATCTTCAGCTCGAGAATCTCGCCGCGCACGTCGACGGTGATTTTACGCGAAAGGTCGCCGGTTGCGACGGCGGTGGTGACGTCGGCGATGTTGCGGACCTGCGACGTAAGGTTCGACGCCATAAAATTGACGGAGTCCGTGAGGTCCTTCCACGTTCCCGAAACGCCCTTTACGTCGGCTTGGCCGCCGAGTTTGCCTTCGGAGCCGACCTCGCGAGCGACGCGGGTCACCTCGGATGCAAAGGCGTTGAGCTGATCGACCATGATATTGATCGTGTTTTTCAACTCGAGAATCTCACCGCGTACCGGCACGGTGATCTTGCGCGAGAGGTCGCCATTGGCGACCGCAGTCGTCACGTCGGCAATGTTGCGAACTTGCGACGTAAGGTTTGAGGCCATGAAATTGACGGAGTCGGTGAGGTCCTTCCACGTCCCCGAAACGCCGACGACCTGGGCCTGTCCGCCGAGAATGCCCTCGGAGCCGACCTCGCGTGCGACGCGCGTGACTTCGGAGGCAAACGCGTTGAGCTGATCGACCATGGTATTGACGGTGTTTTTTAGCTCGAGAATTTCGCCGCGTACGTCGACGGTGATTTTCTTCGAAAGATCGCCGTTGGCGACCGCGGTCGTAACGTTAGCGATGTTTCGGACCTGCGACGTGAGGTTCGACGCCATAACATTGACCGAGTCGGTGAGATCCTTCCAGGTTCCCGAAACGCCGCGAACGTCGGCCTGGCCTCCGAGGATGCCTTCGGAACCGACCTCGCGCGAGACGCGGGTGACTTCTGAGGCAAACGCGTTGAGTTGGTCGACCATGGTGTTCATCGTGCGCTTGAGGTCGAGAATCTCGCCGCGTACGTCGACGGTAATTTTCTTCGAAAGATCGCCGAGCGCGACGGCCGTCGTCACCTCGGCGATGTTGCGCACCTGTGCGGTGAGGTTGGACGCCATCGTGTTGACCGAGTCGGTGAGATCCTTCCACGTTCCGGCGACGCCTTGCACCTCGGCTTGGCCGCCGAGTTTGCCTTCGGAACCGACCTCGCGCGCGACGCGCGTGACTTCCGACGCGAAGGCGTTGAGCTGATCGACCATGGTGTTGACGGTGTTCTTGAGGTCGAGAATCTCGCCGCGAACGTCGACGGTGATCTTCTTCGAGAGGTTGCCGCGGGCGACGGCGGTCGTGACTTCGGCGATGTTACGGACCTGAGCGGTGAGGTTGCCGGCCATCGTGTTGACCGAGTCGGTAAGATCTTTCCACGTACCGGCGACGCCTTGCACCTCGGCCTGACCGCCGAGCTTTCCTTCGGAGCCTACCTCGCGCGCGACGCGGGTGACTTCGGATGCGAAGGCATTGAGCTGGTCGACCATGACGTTGATCGTGTCTTTGAGTTCGGCGATCTCGCCGCGCACGTCGACGGTGATTTTTTTGGAAAGGTCGCCGCGGGCGACTGCGGTGGTGACGTCGGCGATGTTTCGAACTTGCGCCGTAAGGTTGCCAGCCATCGTGTTCACGGAATCGGTGAGGTCCTTCCACGTGCCGGCAACGCCGGTTACCTGTGCTTGTCCGCCGAGGATGCCTTCGGAACCGACCTCGCGCGCGACGCGCGTAACTTCGGATGCAAACGCGTTGAGCTGATCGACCATCGTGTTGATGGTGCCTTTGAGTTCGCGGATTTCGCCGCGCGCCTCGACCGTAATCGTCTTCGAGAGGTCGCCGTTGGCGACTGCGGTCGTGACCTCGGCGATGTTACGAACTTGGGCGGTAAGGTTACCGGCCATCGTGTTGACCGAATCCGTGAGGTCTTTCCACGTTCCCGCGACGCCTTTGACGACGGCTTGTCCGCCGAGCTTTCCTTCGGATCCAACTTCGCGCGCGACGCGGGTGACTTCGGAGGCGAAGGCATTGAGGCGGTCGACCATTTTGTTAATGGTGCGGCTCGAGCGCAGAAATTCGCCTTTGAGCGGATGATTTTCGGTCTCGAGCGGCATGCGCTGCGATAGGTCGCCGTTGGCAACCGCGCCCAGCACGCGTCCCGCTTCCGACATCGGAAAGACGAGGTCGTCGATCAGTTGATTGATGGAATCGACGCCGCTTCGCCAGGAGCCCTTGAGGCCATCGATGTTGGCTCGCTTGAGAATCAATCCGTCCCGGCCGACCGCTTCGCTAATGCGCGCCATCTCGTCGTTCATGCGTTGATTGCGTTCGATGCACTCGTTGAGCGCCTCGGCGATCGCCCCGTCCAGGCCGATAAGGTTATTTGGCAAGCGGACGGAAAAATCGCCGTCGCGAAAAGCACGAATTGCGGCGAGCAGGCTTGAAGAATCCAATTCGGTCAAGGTTGCCGTTGCGGACATAGACCATTGCCTCCGGATGGCAAGGAAAGGTATGCCAGCTTTTCCCGATTCAAAATGACGCTAAACAGCGCCGCCCGGGCGTTTATCCGAATGGTTGCCCGGGTAGGTACCGAGCATCAATGCGAGGACGCTTGAAGGACTATAGCCCCGGCGCCCGCCCGTCTAGTGCGCCCGAGACGCTGGTCGAGCAGATCGCCCACCTGTGTGCGAATGCGATCGGGGAGTTATGCGCCGTGTATCGTGCTGCGGGCGAATTGCCCGTGGCCTTTACGGCAAGGGATAGCGCGCGATACGAGAGCCTAAGCTGGGCCGCCTACGACGATCTCTACGCCGAGCGGGTGTACGCTTTGGGCCTCGACCGGTTGGTCCGCGAACCCCTGATCTCCGGAAACGAGACCATCGGAGTCCTCGTCGTTGCCGGCACTGCCGACGCGCCGCCGCCCGAGCACCTCGTGAAGATGGCGGCGGCGATTGTCGCCGGTTCGATCGCGCAGCAAGAGCGCTTGGCGCATCACACGCATCTCTCGGATCGCTTGCAGCGAGCGATGCTGCCGCGGCGTCTCGTTCACCTCGATCGCGGGTCGCTCGACGCTGCCTACAGCCCGGCCAGCCGCGAGTCCGATGTGGGCGGGGATTGGTACGACGCGTTCGACCTCGCGGACGGTAAGGTAGGCGTTTCGATCGGGGACGAAACCGGCCACGGCCTCGAGGCCGCGGTCGCAATGAGCGAAATCCGTCACGCACTGCGCTCGGCGGCTGCGACGCTCACGAACACGTCGGACATTCTCAACACCGTCGATTCGATCGTTGCTTCGCGCGAGATTGGGATGGCGAGCGCGATCTTTGGAATTTACGACCGCGCGACGCACGTGTTGCGGTACTCCTCGGCGGGCCATCCGCCGCCGGTGTTTGTAACGGCGGCGGGAAACGCTTACGCGCTCGAGGCGGGTGGAGCTCTGCTCGGTCTTGGGCTGTGCGAAGCGTCGCCCGAATGTACCGTAACGCTGACGCCGGGCACGACGTGCGTCCTGTATACCGACGGCTTGATCGAATACGCGCGCGACTTTATTGCCGGCGAACAGAACTTCATCGCGACGCTCGAGGCGCTTGCGGCGTGCGGGCAGTTGGCGGCGCAGGAGCTGCACGGAAAGATCGTCAGCGGCGGCCCGCTCGACGATTGCGCGACGCTGCTCATTCGTCGTGACGACACGAGCGATGCCGGCGTGGAGCGCTACCTCTACAGCGCGACGCCGAGCTCGGCGCGGCTCGCGCGCGATGCAATCGCGCACTACGCGCGGCGCTGTGGGCTCGACGAGAGCGAAACGTTTGGTTTGATCACCGCAACGGGAGAGGCGGTCGCCAACGCGATCGAGCACGGCGAACACGACGACGGCGAGGCATTTAGCGTCGACATCGCGCGTAAGGATTCGTGTTTGTGCGTCGACGTCGAGAGTGTCGGGCACTGGCGAGCCTCGACCGAGACCGAGTTGCGCGGGCGCGGGCTTTCGTTAATGCGAGCCTGTGCGACGTCGCTGCGGGTCGCCTCGAACAGCGAGCGAACCCGTATTTCGATGGAGTTTTACGCTACGGCGTAATCACGCCGATTTTGCCGGTCGCACATTCGGTGAACCAGATGTTCCCGTCGGGTCCGACGGTTATGCCGGTGGGACTCGAAGCGGCGGTCGTTGTCGCGTAGGTTGTGATCGTGCCGCCGGTTGTAACGCGCCCGATAACGCTATTGCCGGCGTCGGTGAACCAGAGTGCGCCGTCCGGCCCCGGGGTAAGGATCTGGAAGATTGCCGAGCTCGGACTCGGCAGCGACGCACCGCTATACGAATACTCGTCGAGCAACAATCCGCTCGGCGACATCTTGCCGATGGTGCTTCCGGTCGTAAACCAAATATTTCCGTCGGATCCGGCTGCGACGTCGAATGGGTCGGATGAGAGCGATGACGTCGTGAAATTCGCGGCTACCCCGTTTTGCACGGAACCGATCGCCCCATCCTGGTTCGAAGCAAAGACGATGTTCCCGTTCGGACCTATTGCAACGCCGTAGATCCCGTTTGGTGCGCCGGTAATCTCAGCGAGACTTTGGTTTGCCGTATCGATGCTGCCGACCACCGGCCCCATGCACTCGTCGAACCACACGCTCCCATCGAGGCCCGCGCTGACAAAGTACGGATTCTCATAGGTCGTGGCGTGTCCGGAAACGACGCCCGCCGTCGTCACGCTTCCGACCATACTTGCGCCCGAGTCTCCGAACCACACGTTTCCGTCGGGTCCGAGCGCAGCCTGGTACGGACCGGGAATGCCTTTTGCCGCGGTACTGTGCGTCGTATACCCGGTGCCGTTAGGTTTTATCGAGCTAATGGCGGGGGCGCCGCACTCCGAGAACCAGAGGTTGCCGTCGGCCCCGGTCGTAATGCCGGTCGGCTTGTTGGCGCCAACCGAATATTCCGTCATCGTCGGGCTCGCTGCCGGCGCGGGTCGCAGTTCGTTTGTGACGTCAACCGTGTACGAGTTCGTACCGTCGCCGATCGCGAGCGAACACCCGCTGCTCGAGAGTTGCGCTCCGCCGACGACGAGCAGCGTAGCAGCCGTTCCGGTTCCAACCGCCGTGCCCGCACTGACGATCCCCGTGCAGCCCGACGGCGTCGCCGAAAACGTCGTGCCGGCGGCCACGCCGGGATCGCTGATCGCCAGCAGGTGCTGCCCTTGCGGGTAGGTATTCAGCGCCGCGGGGTGCGGAGAATAAAACACGGTTGGGTTGGAGACGGAGATTTGTGAAAAACCGAGGACCAAGTTCTGTTGCGTCGCTCCGCCTTGGCCTGCGACGGCCGGCGCGCTGAACGTTATCGTCGCGCGGTAGCCGGCGGCACCATTGCCGTCGTAGTTTGCCTGAACTGCGTCGGTGGCTTTGGCGATCGTCACCTGCGCCGATGGCGATCCGCCGTTGAGCGAGATCGTCGTATGACCGCTTCCGCCGGTTTCGGCAACCGTCGCGGTGATTGCGTTTGCAAACGGGGCGTTAGCCAGGCCGGCGGTGATTTGATTGTTACCGAAATCGGTCGGTGCGATGACAAGCGCGACCGCGTGTGCGTAGCCGTCGGCACCGAACCCGATGGTTTGCGTCGCCCCGAGACCCGCGATGATTCCTTCGATAGGCGCCGTGACCGTGTTGAGCGAGTTCGCGACGATGTTCTGCGTCACGGTAGCAAGGCCAAGTTCGTGCGCGGTCGCCGGAATCGCTCCGCCGACCGGCGATTCGTCGTAGAGCCCGAAGACGAAATCGTCATCCCCCGCGGGCGCGGTCACCTGGACGTTGCACGTCCGGCCGCTCGTGCCACCCGTACAGGCGGGGCTGGGCGACGCAACGTTGGTCGCCACTTCGGCGAGCGGGTTCGTATGGTTCGTGTCGCTGTGCGCGTAGGTGGTTACCAGCACGCCGTTCGTGCTGGCGGAAACGAACGCTCGCTTGCGCGCGGCCGTTGCCGGTGCGGCGTTCGGAATGAGCAGTTTGTACACCACGGTCGCGCCGGAGGACTGCGGAGGCTGATGGGGCGCCGAGGAGCCGGGCGTCAGGCCGCCGCCGCCACTACAGGCGGCCGCTGCAAAAAGCGCGCACAGCGGTATTAATCGCGTCACTGCAGCGCTAGGTTCAACCTGGGCCCGGATGCTCCCTTACTTCGGGGGCAGGTTAAACGTGCCGTCGACCAGTGAAACGAAGTTGCGCTCTTCGCGCAGGATCAGACGCTTCGTTCGCGCGGCGGTGAAATTCTCGACGCTCGCGGGATCCGTGCGCAGGCGCGCGCGGTAGCGTTCGTAGGATGCCAAATTCTCGAATCCAATCAGACCCCACGCGACGTCGTTGGTCCCTTCGTGCGGGAGGAAATATCCGAGCAGATGACCGCCGCAGCGCGGGATGATCTCTTTCCAGTTCGCAGCGTATGCGGCAAAGGCATCGAGTTGGGCGGGGTCGATTTGGTAACGGATGATGCAGGCGATGGTCATGAAACGTCCTTCATAGATGGATGTGAAACGTGCGTTCGAGCGCGATTCTTCCGGCGGGCGTGACGAGCAACGAACGGTCCGCCGTATTTCGAACCACCCATTTCCTCTTCAAAAACAGTTGGAGAATCGAGGCCCCGAGACTTCCCGCAATATGGGGTTGGCGCTCGGTCCAATCCATGCAGGCGCGAGCAAAGCTTCTCCGCGCGTCGCCGGCGGCGTCGAGGTCGATGCCGAGACGCGCGAGTTCGCGCGCGCCGTCCGCGGTTACGGAAAAGCTCCGCGCGCTCAGTCGCACGATGCCCCGCTCGATCAAGCGTCGCGCGACGCCCACGCCGAGCTTCCCCGCGAGATGGTCGTAGCACGAGCGGGCTTCGCGTAGCCGCTGCATGGCACTGCTCTGGCGCAAGGCAACGATCGCCGGCGGCTTCGCAATCGCTGCGAGCGTTTCGATGGCGTGACCGACTTCGGGGGACGCTAGGCGAAAGAGACGGTGACGCCCCGAGGTTCGCACGGCGAGCAGGCCCGCGCCGACCAATTTTTTCAGGTGCGCGGTAGCGGCTTGGGGCGAAACGCCGGCGCGATGGGCGAGCTCCGAGGCCGGCAGATCGCCGCCGCCGAGTAACGCGAACAGCATCGCCGCGCGCCCCGGGTCGCCGATCGTCGCCGCGACCTCGGCGACGTCCGGATCGATGTGGTAACGAGACATTCTGGGACGAGCATAGCACAGGCATCATTCACGACATCGTGAAACGTCGCCTCATGCTATATCTCGAGGATTTACGCGTCGGCCAGCGCTACGAAACCGCCGAATACCAAATGAACGAGGCCGAGATCAAGACGTTTGCGGCGCAGTACGATCCGCAGTCCTTTCACCTCGACGCGGAAGCGGCGAAAGGGTCGTTTTTCGGCGAACTCGTAGCGAGCGGATGGCACGTGGCCGCGGTGTCGATGCGGCTGTGCGTGCAGAGCGGCCCGAAATTTGCGGCCGGCATCGTGGGGCTGGGCGGCGAGTTGAAGTGGCGCAAACCGACGTTACCCGGCGATACGTTGCGCGTGGTGTGCGAGATCGTCGAGATCCAGGAGTCGCGTACCAATCCCGCGCGTGGCACGGTCACGCTGCTCAACGAAACGCGCAACCAACGCGACGACGTCGTGCAGACGTTTCGCTGCGCGCTCTTCGTGCCGAAAAAGGACGTGAATGCAAGCTGACATCGCGTCGTCTCTCGTACGGGCGCGAGCGTTGCTCGACGGCGGCGATCTCGCGGCTGCCGAGCGGCTTTACGTCGACGTGCTCGCGGTCGAACCGGCGCTCGTACCGGCGTTGCGCGCGCGGGCCGAAATAGCCCTTGCCCGTAACGATCCCGCGGCGGCGCTGACATTCGTAAAGGAATCGCTCGGAGCAGCGCTCAGTACCGCTGCGTCGCGCGCGACGCAACCGGTTCGCGTTCTGCAGCTCGGAAGCGTGCATCCGGGTGCGCACGTCAATACCGATCGCGTGCTCAACCCGTTATGGACGGAGACGACGACACTGCTCGTGGAGCGGTGGGACCTCGCGTGGGAACTGCCCGAACACGACGTGATCGTGAATGCCATTGCCGATGCCGATATTGCGCGGCCGGCTCTCGAACTGGCGGCGCACCTCACGGCAGCCACTGGCACCCCAATCGTCAACGCTCCCGAACGCGTCCTGGCTACGACGCGGGTCGAGAATGCGGCCCGGCTCCAGGGAATCGACGGCCTGCGCGTTCCACGCGTCAGGCGTGTCTCGCGCGGAGAAGCGGAGGCGCTTGGCAACTTTCCGATACTACTGCGCGCACCCGGGTTCCACAACGGCGCGAACTTCGAGAAGATCGAGAGCGCGGCCCAACTTGGCGCCGTGCTCCAACGGTTACCGGGTGAAGAGCTGCTGGAAATCGAGTACGTCGACGCCTACGGAGCCGACGGTGCCGTGCGCAAATACCGCGCGATGGCCGTCGGTGGGAAGCTCCTTCCCGCGCACCTTGCCATCGGCGAGGTGTGGAATCTGCACTATTTCAGTGCGTCGATGACACCCGAACGCCAAGCTGAAGAGGCGCGATACTTGAACGGCATGCGCGAGCACCTCGGCGAGCGAGCCTATCGCGCACTCGAGCGGATCGTCGAGATTCTCGATCTCGACTACTGCGGCATCGATTTCGGGTGCGATCGTTCGGGCGACGTCGTGCTCTTTGAAGCGAATGCGTCGATGTCCGTTTATCTGCCCGACGACGTGCCCGCTCACAAGCTGCGCCGCGCGGCCGTGTTTGCGATCGACGGGGCGCTGACCTCGACGATCTCGCGTCTTGCCCGCCGCTGATCTCGAAGCGCGGCTGGCACGCGTGGCGCGCATGGTCGCCCAGGGCGATCCCGAGGGCGCGTTCGTCCTCGCGATTGAAACGGCCGAGCGTTACCCAAAGAGCCCGGCAGCGCTTACAAACGTTGGATTTTTTTACGTGCAGCGCCGCGAACCCGCGCGAGCGCGCGATGCATACGCGCGAGCGCTCGCACTCGACCGCGACAACGTCGAGGCGCAGCGCGGCTTGGCGGTCGCGTGCGCGCAACTTGGGGAGCCCGTGCCGCCGGCGCACGCGTTGGTTCGCGCCCCGTTCGAGGGCGAGGGTAGAGCCGTCGAATTGCTCGTTTTGGTGACGCTGGGAAGCGGAAACGTCGTGCTCGAGCGTCTTCTGGACCCGCGGCGTTTCGCCGTCACGAAGCTCGCGGTCGAACTTTTCGATGCGCGAGATGACTTGCCGCCGCACGACGTCGTGTTCAACGCAATCGGCGAGGCCGATGCGGCCGAACCGGCGCTTGCGCTTGCCGCGCAGATTTTACGCAGGCCTCACGGTCGCGTATTGAACGACCCGGCCAGGATCCGCTCGACCGGTCGAGCCGGCGTCGCGCAACGGCTCGCGGGGATCCCGGGACTCGTCGTGCCGGCGGTGGAGCTGGTGGCTCGCGACGCGTTCGCTGCCCGCGCATGGAGCTTCCCGACGCTCTTGCGCGCGCCGGGTTATCATACGGGCGAACATTTCGAGCGCGTCGATTCAGCCCTCGACCTTCCGGGCGCGCTCGCGTCGGTTCCGGGCGATCCGCTCTTCATCATCGAGTACGTCGACGTTGCGGATGCCGGCGGCATCTATGCGAAGTACCGCATGATGGCGATCGGAGGCGAGCTGTACCCACTCCATGCGGCGTTCGGGTCGCACTGGAAGATTCACTACTTCAGTTCGGACATGCACGTTCGCGCCGATCTTCGCGACCGGGAAGCGGCTTTTATCCGCGACGCTCGCGGCGTTATCGGGGAAGCCGGTTATCGCGCACTCGAAGCGATCGTGGCGGAGTTGGGACTCGAGTATATGGGTATCGATTTTGCGCTCGACCGAAACGGATCGGTCGTGCTCTTCGAAGCGAACGCGACGATGGCGGTGCGCCAAGGTGCCGGAGCGGAAGCGATAGTCGAACGTTGGAACGCGCTGGCGAGCGGCCGCTAAGGCTACTCGTCCATCGTCACGTTCGTGCCCTGGTCGTCGAAGAAGAAGCGGGTGTCGTACGCTTTGACTTCGCCGGTCGCCGAGTCGCGCACGCGCGAGTGAATCGACAGGCGGTGTAACGCTTTGCCACCCTTCTTGATGACGCCGCCGTACGAATAGGCGACGAGGGGCGTCTTCGTATCGTGCTGGGGAGCGAGGCGACCCTTGCTCACCAGCATCGCAAGCAACGTGTCTTGCAATTTCTTCGGGATGAGTCGCGCGACGTCGTCGGCCTTGAGCTTGACGAGTTCGAGGTCCTTCTGCGCTTTGTTTTCGATCTCGGTAGCTTCGCCGCCGCCGCTGAAACGAATGACCGCATCCCAGTCGTCGGCGCTGATACCGATGAATGCCATCCCGTATCGCCAGGCCGGTTTGCCTTGCGCGGTTCCCGGCTGCTGCCACACGCGCTTCGCGCGAATCACCACGTTCTTCGACTCGAGCTGCACGCGCAGATTGGCCTCTTCGGGAAGCGCGGTCGGCGAGATGATGCCCAAGCCGCTCCCGGAGATGTCCACGCAGGTGCAGGCCGCCCACTGCGATCCGATGGCAACCCAAGCCGGAAAGGGACCCGCCCGGCGCCCGTATTTGCGACGGTTTTGTGGGGCACCGGTGAAGAACGTAATAAGATCGTTGAGCATCTAAGTCTCTAATCGACGTAAGTCCCACGGGGACTGAGGCCTTCCCTTCCTCGCAGGAGGCGCCCGGCCTGTTACGTCCCTTTCTCGGCACCGATGTAGTGGATCCATTTTACGATCCACTGCGGTACGGTGGAGAGCTGACTAGCATCGCCGTAGGCAAAGTAGTATTCGTCCTTGGGCGTCCGCTTGTGGAAGGAGAACGACAGGTTCCACGCGCCCGTACACGGCGTTTCCGGCAGCGGATCGGCGAGATACGTGGTGCACATTGCCGGATCGTTGCTTACGACCTCGGGAGCGACGCCGATGATTCGGCGGACCCCGAACGAAACCGATTCGTCGGCGCCGAGTGCGTACGTGTACCCTATGCGCTCGAGCCACTGCACGTTGGTTTGCCCGGTGTCGAGATATTGGCGGGTGTCGTCGGCTTCGAGCGTCAGCAGCCCGCGCATGCCGACGCGAATCGTCGAGCTGCGCAGCCAAGAATCGAGAGTGCCAGGTCCGTACCGTCCGCTGTTGTAGGAAATGATGGTGGGCGTCGACGACGAGCCGTGCCCGGGAAAGTTTCCCGGGCCGTTCGCCGTTCCGCTGTGCCAGGTCAGTTGAACGCCGCTTTGCGTGACCGGCGTGAAGATCTGACACGACGCGTATTGCGAATAGTTGAGCGGCGTAACCGTGATGAGGTTGCCGGGCGACGTCGCGCAATTGTTCGCCAGGAGGTACGACGAGCCGACCGTTCCGGCGATGTCGATGCGGCCCGCCGTCAAGAGGTCGACCGTCATCGAACTATCGCTCTGATCCAAGAGGCCTTCGGCGTTGTGATAGCGGTCGACGAACACGTCGAATCCGGCTTCGTTGAAGAAGTCGCCTTTGTTGAAAAGCCACTCCTTCGCGGTGTAAAACGCGTAGCCCGCGATATCGGGGTGTTGGATCAGCCCGTCCGCCGGATCGTAATAATAACCGACCTTGCGCATCGCGAACGCCGCGCCGAACGTGTTGGTGTAAACGAAGGCGCCGCCGTCGTAGCGCTGGGCCTGGTCGCCGACGTCGACGTTGCTGCCGCTGTCGCTTCCGTACGTAAAATAGGCGCTGACGTGTTTGTTGTCGCCGTAGCTCACGCTGGTGGTAGCGACGTCGTCGTGCACGGAAGGGAGGCCGTTTTGACAGTCGTCCGTGAGCGGGAGATCGCAGTCGGCGGCGACGCGCTGTGCCGTGAACTTCCAACGGTTATCGGGCGTCACGTAAAACGCCGCTTGGGCCGCGTCGGTGCGGCCGTCGCCGATGGAATCGAACGCCGCAAACGTCGTATTTCCTTGCGAACCCTCGACCGCGTAGCCTTCGCGCGGCGTCGGTATGTTGGGCGTGTAAAGTTCGGTGATTCCGGGACATGCGTCGCAATTGAAGTTGTTGAAATAGCCGCCGGCTTGCGTGAAGAACGGACGCGTCTCCGAGTAGAACCGCGCAAACGGCGTCGGCGAAATCGTCTCTTGATCGATCTCGAGATTGGAATAGTCGGGATGGAGCGTTGAGAAAAACGACGCGGTCTCGGTGATCGGGATCGAAAAGTCGATGCCGATGCGGGAGGTTGTGAGTCCCGAGTTCGGCGGCCCGACGGCGCCAAGTGCGTAGGGAGCAAAGCGCGGCTTGGGATGCGATGGTTTGGCGGCCGCCAGGCCGCCGATCGATCCGGCGTAGGTGACGTCGTCGGCGTTGGTCTGAGCGGGCGAGTACGACCAAACTTGGTGCTCGCCGGTCGAGCGCACGACGCGGACGAACTGCGCGCGCCAGGCACCCGACGATCGTTTGCCGCGAATGACGTTGAGCGGCACCTTCATGGTGACGGTAAAGCCGCCGTTGAAGGCGACGCCGTGCGATTCCCAGGTCGGTGCATAGGCCGTGTTCTCGGAGGAGTACTGGAAATGCGTGCCGTTCGACGTAGCGGCGAATTGATAGAAGAACCCGCCCGGTCCGTTCGGCCAAAGATCGATCCAGACTTCGTCATCGGTGCCGTCGCCGACGTTATTGACGTGCTGTTGTGCCAGCAACCCTTCGCGTTGCTTTACGTCAAAACGGATGTAGAGGAAGGTGCCGTCGGTGGCGATCGAGGCGGTCGTCGGTTCGCTTGCCGCCCGTTGATGCGCGACGTCAAAGGGTAGCGGGACGGTTGCTGCTCCTTTCCACGCGCCGAGCGGAGCTTGCGGATCGAGCGGCGGCGGCGGAACGACGGTCGGAATAGTGAGGCTTCCAATCGTCGATGCGGCGAGGACCGGCGTTGCGGAAATGGCAACACAGAGAGCCAGGAGTCCAACCAGCCGGCGAGCGCGCATCACTAGCACGGTATCGAAAGGTTCTCAGGGTGTCAACTAATTTAATAGTTTTTGATGGTTATCTGAGCGTGTTGGGGCGTTCGCTGGAGCTGCTCCACCTTGGCGCGCCGCCCGGACGCCCGACGATCGTCTTCTTGCACGAAGGACTCGGTTCGCGCGCGCTGTGGCGCGACTTCCCGCAGCGCGTTGCGGCGGCGGCCGGCATGGGTGCGGTCGTGTACTCGCGCTATGGGAACGGCCAATCGGATGCGCTCGATGCTAAGCGTGGCGTCCGCTACATGCACGACGAAGCCACGGAGGTACTTCCCGCGCTGCTTCGCATGCTCGGCATCGAACGGCCGGTACTCTTCGGGCATAGCGACGGCGCATCGATCGCACTGCTCTATGCCGCGGCCTTTCCGCAGGACGCGCACGCGCTGATTCTCGAAGCGCCGCATCTCTTCGTCGAGGACCTCTCGGTCGAGAGCATCGCGGCGATTCGCGAGCGGTACGGCAGTGACGGCCTACGCGAGAAGATGCGCCGGTATCACCGGGACGTCGATGCAACCTTTTACGGGTGGAACGACATCTGGCTCGACCCGGCATTTCGTTCGTGGAACATCGAAGCTGCCGTACGCGACATCCTGGCGCCGTCGCTGGCGTTGCAAGGAGCCGGCGACGAGTACGGAACGCTCGCGCAACTCGACGCGCTTGCAGCGTGCAGTGCCGGCGCCGTCGATCGCCTCGTGCTCGCCGGCTGCGGCCACGCACCGCATCGCGATCGTGCCGCCTTCGTCGAGGCTGCGGTCGCGTCGTGGCTGCAAACGCTCGAGACCGGGGTTCGCTAATACGTCGGGTGCGACTGGCAGCGCTCGACGGTCGGGTCGTCGCTTGCAAATACCGTGAATATTTGGCCGCGGTCCACGACGATGTTCTTGCCGTTGTGGAAATAGTTGAAGATACCGATGGCGGCACCCACCCCCGGTATCGGAATCGCACCGAGGTACCCCGGCACGCTGTCGGCGCCGCCGCTTTTATCGAGCGAGCTCGTGTTGTTGTTGAGCACTACACCTTGGTGCTTGCCGCCCGGCATGACGAGGTAGAGCGGCTCGAGGATCAACGCTCCCGGATGGCTGTTGCGTCCCGCGGCTGAGGCAACGACGACGATCCCGTAGCCGATCGTGCGCGCCGGAATGACGACGCGATCGCCGCTGGTCACGGCGTTGACGGTTTGGAAGCGAAAGAAGTCGCCCGGACGCGCGTCGGCGGAATTCACCGCATCGAGCATCTCGACGGCGACGACGGTGCACGGATCGTACTCCTCGATCGCGGCGCTTGGCCGTGCGGTCGCTGCAAGCATTGCGGCACACATCGCGATGATCAGGGCCCGTCGCATCGGTGAGGGGCTTTCTGCGGGCTCGCAGAACGTCCCCGCATGGCCGATTCATCGGTCCTTCGACCCGATTTGAGTCTGGTTCTTGAGAGAATCACCGACGGGTTTTTCGCGCTCGACGCGCAGTGGCGCTTCTCGTACATGAATGCCGAAGCGCGACGGTTGCTCAATGTTACGGGAGATCCGATCGGCCGATTTTGGCTGGACGTGTTCCCGCTCGCCCGAGGGCGGATGTTCGAGCGCGAGTACAGCCGCGCGATGCGCGACCAGCTCGTCGTTCAGTTCGTCGAGTACTCGAAGACCGCGAATAAGTGGTTCGAAGTCAAAGCGTATCCGTCGCTCGACGGACTCTCGGTCTATTTTCGCGACGTAACCGGTCGCATCGAGGCACAGCGCGAGATCGAACGAAACGCGGCGCGACAACAGGCGATCATTTCGTTCGGGCGTTCCGCGCTTTCGAGCCGCGTGTACGAAGACATCCTGAGCGACGCTCTCGAGCTCGTTCGCGAAATGATCGAGGTCAACGTCGTGGAGATGTTCGACTACGATCGGGAAACCAAGTCGTTTCGGGCGCGCCGTGCGATCGGCTGGGGCGCGGGCGCGGCCCTGGACTGGCGCACCCCGGTCGTCGAGCACCTTCAGCATGCCTTGCGTTCGGGAGAGGCATTCGCGTGTTCCGACGTTCGCATCGAACCCCGCGCCCGCTCGCTCAAAGCGCTGACCGAATGCAAGATGCTCTCGTGCCTCGCCGTTCTGGTTGGAACGCCGGCGCTTCCGATCGGCGTGCTGGTCACCTGGTATCCGCTTCCGCGCACGTTTACGGTCGGCGACGTGCGATTCGTCGAAGCGATCGCGCAGACGCTTGCCGAAAGCGCGGCATCGTTCGAATCGACGCGCCGCATGACGCAGGTTATCGAGAGCATTCAGGACGCGTTCGTGACCCTCGATCACGACCTGCGTATTACCTACGTCAATTCGGTCATGGCGAATTCCCGGAACATGACGCCCGAGCAGTTGGTCGGACAGTCGATCGTCCCGTACATTTTAGAGGTCGATAACGGCGAAGCCGTGCTCGAGTATTTCAAGGCGTCGCTTGCCGAAGATCTGGGAACGCCGTTCGAAAACTTCGATCGCGGCCGCTGGTTCGAAACGCGCATCTTTCGCTTTGCGACGGGGATCGGGGCTTACGTGCGCGATATCACGCGCCGCAAACGAGAAGAGCAGCACATCCTCGAATTAAACACGCAACTCGAGGCGCGCGTAAAGGAACGGACCCGCCAGCTCGAGGCGGCAAATAAGGAGTTGGAGTCGTTCTCGTACTCGGTCTCGCACGATTTGCGGGCGCCGCTGCGCGCGATCGACGGATTTTCGCAGGCGTTGGTCGAGGACTACGACGAGAAGCTGGACGAACGGGCGCGCGGATATTTGGACCGCGTTCGCAAGGCCGCGCAGCGCATGTCCGACCTGATCGATGCGTTGCTGCGCCTCGCGAAGGTGGCGCGGGCGCGAATCAACTTTACCGACGTCGATTTGAGCGAGGCGGCGCGGGTGGTACTGACAGACCTACGCGACCACGAGCCAGGCCGGACGGTCGAGGTTTCCATACAACCCGGTCTGCGGGCCTCGGGGGAGCCGAATCTCCTGCTCGCGGTCATCCAGAACCTCATGGGAAACGCCTGGAAGTTCACACGTCAGCGCGAGGACGCACGGATCGAGGTCGGGCAAACGCAGGACGGCGAGTTCTACGTGCGCGATAACGGTGCCGGTTTCGATATGGCCTACGGAAATAAGCTCTTTGGGGCGTTCCAGCGCCTCCATGCGGCCGATGAATATGAAGGGACGGGTATCGGTCTCGCCACGGTGGCGAGGATCGTTCACCGGCATGGAGGGACGATCCGTGCGGAGGGAGCGATCGGTCTTGGTGCCACGTTCTATTTTTCGCTTCCAGCCGTTAAGGATCAAGCTCAGGCAGATGAGTAAACCATACATCCTTCTCGTCGAGGATAATCCGGACGACGTCGAGTTGACGCAGCGCGCGTTCGCGAAAAACCACATCGCAAACGAGGTCGTCGTGCTCTACGACGGCGCGGCTGCGTGCGAGTTTCTTTTCAACGATCGCGGTGGTCGCAACTTCCCGCAAGTGATTCTTCTCGATCTCAAGCTCCCAAAGATCTCCGGTCTCGAGGTGCTGGAGCGCATTCGCGACCACGAGTCGACGAAGCTCATTCCGACCGTCATTCTGACGTCGAGCAAACAGGAAGAGGACCTGGTCGAAGGCTATCGCCTCGGCGTCAACAGTTACGTGCGTAAGCCCGTGGACTTCAACGAATTCGTCGAGGCCGTTCGCCAGGTGGGGTTGTACTGGCTCGTTCTCAACGAGGTGCCGTCGGGCTCGCTCGGGGGTATGTAGTGAAGCTTCGCGTGCTGTGCGTGGATGATTCGGCCGACGACGCGGAGCTGAACGTCCTGGCGCTTCAGCGGCATGGGTTTTCCGCCGAGAGCATGCGCGTCGACACGCGCGAAAACGCCGAGTCCGCACTGACCGGTCAGGCGTGGGATTTGATTCTGTGCGACTACTCGATGCCGAAGTTTAGCGCGCCGGACATGCTCGATTTGCTGCGCTCACTGGGAACCGATACGCCGGTGCTCATTGTCTCCGGAGCGATCGGCGAGGAGGCGGCGGTCGAAACGATCAAGCTCGGCGCTTACGACTACATCTTTAAAAACAATCTCAAGCGCCTAGGGCCGGCGACCGAGCGTGCATTGCGCGATGCCGAGCTGCGGCGCGCGCGAGCGCTCATGGAGGTGCAACTGCGCGAACGCGAGACGCGTCTGCGTCTGTTGTTCGAGCAACTCCCGGCGCTGGTTATTTCCTGCGACACCAGCCTTACGGTCACGTCCGTTGAGGGTGCGCAACTCGCGCAAGTTCCCGACGACCCGGACGCGTTGATCGGCATGCACGTCGCAAGCTCGGCCCTTCTAGCGGACGAATCGCGCTTCCCGATCCGTCACGCGCACCTGCAAGCGTTACAAGGCGGCTCGGCCCAGTACGAGATGATCTGGGGCGGCAAAACCTTTCGCGGACACGTGGAGCCGCTTCGTGATGTCGACGCGCGCATCGTGGGCACGATCGCCGTCGCATTCGACATCACCGAGCGCAAGATCGCCGAGCAGCGCATCCAATATTTCGCGCAATACGATCCGCTGACCGACCTTCCCAATCGGGCGCTGCTCGAGGATCGCCTCGGTCAAGCGATCGCGATGGCCCAGCGTCACCGGACGTCGATCGCGTTAGTCACGTGCGACATCGACCGCTTCAAAGAGGTCAACGAGATGTACGGGACCTCGAACGGCGACGAGGTGCTGCGCATGATTGCAACGCGGATTCGGCGCTTGGTTGAAACGGGGACCACCGTGTCGCGGGTCGGCGAAGATCAGTTCGTGGTCTTGCTCTCCGAGGTCGCAACCACCGAAGCGGGGCGCGAATTCCTCGAGCGCTTGCACCTGATTTTCGACGCGCCGTTTGTGATCGGCGACATCGAAGTCTACGTACGCGCGAGTTCCGGGCTGGCCTTTTTCCCCGACGACGGCGGCGATCCGCAGGCGGTTCTGCGCGCGTCGGAGGCGGCGATGCAAGCGGCTAAACAAGCGGGCGGCCACGGCTGGCGCATCTTCGTGCCCACGATGATTGCCGCATCGTCGCAGCGGCTGTCGCTCAAGCGCGATTTACGTCTCGCGGCAAGCGAAAATCAATACGTGCTGCACTACCAGCCGATCTTTCGCGCGCTCGATCTCAAATTTACGGGCTTCGAGGCTCTGGTACGGTGGCAGCATCCGGAGCTGGGCTTGGTGCCGCCGGATCATTTTATTCCACTGGCCGAGGAGTCGGGCGCGATCGACGAACTCGGTGCGTTTGTGTTCGCGGACGTCTGCCGGCGGCTCATGCAGTGGGATTCCGAGGGCTACCCGATCCCCCGAATCTGCGTCAACGTCTCCGCGCGTCAGTTCGAACGCGCCGGATTGAAGCAGCTCATCGCCTCGACGCTCTCGAAGACCGGAATCGAGCCCTCGCGTATCGAGCTTGAGTTGACCGAGAGTTCGATCATGCGCGATATCTCGGGCGGCATTGCCCTGCTTCACGAACTTAAAGCGCTGGGCGTGCGGCTCTCGGTCGACGATTTCGGCACCGGCTATACGAGCCTTTCGTATCTCCGGCGTTTCCCGATCGACGTCTTGAAGATCGACAAGAGCTTTCTTCGCGACATGCTTCCCGGATCGCAAGACGAGGCGATCGTCAAAGCCATCGTTACGCTCGCCCAGAATCTCGGACTGACCTCGATCGCGGAAGGCATCGAATCGCGCGTGACCCTCGAGCAGATTCGAGCGATTGGCGCCTACGAGGTGCAAGGCTTTTTCCTCGGCGAGCCGAGTCCCGTCGACGAGGCCTTATCGTTCGTGAACGAGCTCGGGCGCCGCGTACCGAACTAATCGATTTCGAAGAGCTTCGTGCGCGAGCGGGCGCCGCGAATGAGCGTGACGCGCGAGGGTGCGACGCCGAAGTGATCCGCGAGCGCCCGCAGGCACGCTTCGTTGGCGGCGCCCTCGACGGCGCGCTCTCGAACGCGGATCAGCAAGCCGCCGGCGTTCGTTTCGACGGACGTGCCTTTGGAACCGGGTTTCACGGTAACGGCGACGCGCGTCACGGTTTCGGCGTCGGCGTGGGGTCCAGATGAACCGAAGCCGACGCGTAGTCGATGACGATATCGAAGTTGGCGAGGAATGCGGCTCCCACATGCCCGTATGCGGTTCCGCGCAGCGACTGCGTCGTGCCGATGCGTTGTTGCGGCATAGCGAGATCGCCGATACGAACCTGCGGAATGGTTCCAATGAGTTCGACGCTCGTGCCGCCGATGCCGGAGACGTTGCGCTGTTCGGTTGCGTTGAAGAGATCGCGGTGGTCGTTGTAAAAATCGTAGGAGAGGTTGATGTTCGATTCGTCGCCCGTGTCGAGCGCGAGCTGCGCGCCGATCTTCCCCAGTTGCACGATCACAACCGGAACGAAGTTCGAAAACGCGAGATGGATGTTCGTACCGCCCGAGGGTTCGGGAACGCCGAACGCGATCGTGTGCGCGACGGGGTCGAGCGCGACCGTCGTGGAGGCGAGAACGTCCGCACCGAGCACGAGATCGTAGCCGAAACGATGGATGTCGCGCAGGACGACGTAATTTGCCGGTCCCCACGTTGCGTTCCCGACTTGAAGATCTGCGCCGCGCACCACGTCCGTCGTATAGTTTCCCAAGCCGCGCACTTGAAACGATCCAACGGCAGGTGCGTGCAGCCGGTCCGCGAGTTCCCGGCTGATCGCAAGGCCCGAGTTTCCGGAATCGAGCAGACACGTCGTCGTGACGCCGCCGATCGAGCAGGTGAAGACCGGAATCGTTCGCACGGGATCGGTCGAAACCGCGACGCTGCCGCCAGAAAACGTGGGCGTCGGTCCGTGCGGCGCCGGAAAGTTCTCGCGCGCCGGCGCGCGCGTGTGGTAGCGTTCGAGAACGCTTCCGTTTCGCATCACGAGAAACGGCAGCACGTACGCTCCCCCGACGCGGCGGTAGTCGCGGTATTCGAAGGTCGCGTCGCCGTCGACGTCGCGCAGGTAACGAACGCTCCCCGTTCGAGGATCGACGAAGACTTGCATCGGCGTGCCGTCGCCGTTACTTACGACGAGGCTGCGATAGCGAACTCCGGAAATAGTGAACGATCCGTCGTCGACGATTCGTCCTCCGGTCTCGGTGAAATTGGGATCCAGAAACGCTAGCGATGCGATGGTGCGCTCGCCGCGAAGGTAGAGATCGGGTCCGTCCGATTCGGGCAGCGCCGTTCCATTGATGTTGATGTCGAAGAGACGATCGCCGTCGAAATACGTTCCCGCACAGAGGTTGTCGGCGCACTCGTAGGTCGCGAAGCGGAGGTTCTGCGATTCGCTGCGCATCTCGGCGGTTTCGTTATCCAGGGAAACGAACGACGTCGAGGTGAGGTGCGCCTGCCACACCGGGCCGCTAAACGCGCGCATGCGTGCGAGAAGCGCACCGAGTTGATCGGCCTGGGCCGGCGCGGCCGTCAAAGAGGCAACGGCGAAGAGCAAAGCGAGCCGCGCGGCGAAAAAGGCCATATATGACGATTTTCGAGTTACTCGACCGGTATCTTCTCGACGGCGAGCCGGCGAAGGCTGAGGTGGTGAAAGCCCTGCTGGTGCAGCGGAGCGAATTGCCCGCAGCTGCCCCGTTTTACGAGGGAATGCGCATGCTTGGAGCGCGGACGCCGGACCTGACGCTTCTCGCGTTGCGGCTCGTTCTGGATGGAAGGAAAGCCGACGATGCGAGCGTCACGGCGTTGCGAACGCTCGCCGAGCGAGCCCGTGCTGCGGGCGCCGGCGATACGGCCGAACGGCGTGCCTACCGTGAGGCGTTGACTGCGCCGTAGCGAACGGGATTGGCCCGTGCGAAACGGAAAGAGAGCGCAAGCCGTTAAAATGATCATGACGACAGCGTTCCGGTTTGCAGCTCTAGCGAGCGTCCTCGCGATGCTCTGCGCGCGCGCGCCGGCCGAGCCGTCGCCTTCGCCGAACGTCTACCGGTCGCTCGATTCGCGTGCACCGCGCGACGCGGGTGTCGTTCAAGGTACGATCGAGTCGGTCGATTATGCGGGTGAGTCGATTCGCGTGCGCGGACCGCGCGGGACCATGACGGTTGCGGTCGTTCCCAGCACGACCATTTATCGCGGCAAGGAATACGCCGCGCTCTCCGATTTGCGAAGCGGGCAGGCCGTCGAGATCGCGCTCTACGAAGTGAGCGGCCGTTTCGTCGCGCAGTCGATTCGGCTCAAGTAGCGCAGCGGCGTTGCAGCAACCGAACCCCTCTCTTCGCGTCGAACACCTTGGAGTCCGATACGCGCGCGGTTCTCGCCTCGCGCTCGACGATGTGTCTCTCGCAATCGACGGTGCGCGGACGCTGGCCGTGGTGGGTCCGTCGGGTGCCGGAAAGAGCACGCTTCTGCGCGCGATCGCCGGATTGATTCGTCCCGAGAGCGGCACGATCGCACTCGATGGACGCTCCTTGTCGGGAGAGTCTCCGCAACAGCGCCGTGTCGCACTCGTCTTCGCCGAGGATGCACTGTTGGCGCACCGTACGGTGCGGCGAAATCTGGAGTTCGTCGCGCGCGACGCAACGCAGATCGACGAAGTCGCGGTGACGCTCGGCATCGACCGGCATCGGGAGCGGCGCCCGGCTCAACTTTCCAGCGGGGAGCGGCGGCGCGTCTCGATCGCACGCGCACTGTTGGCGCAACCACGTGCCCTGCTGCTCGACGAACCGCTCGCGCCGCTGGATCCCGAGTTACGCTCCCTGGTGCGCGAGGAACTACTCCACGTGCGCGAGCGATTCGATGGACCCATGATCATTGTGACGCACGACCATGCCGATGCGATGACGTTTGCCGATACGCTCGCCGTGCTCGTCGATGGTCGAATCGAAGATGCCGGCGAACCGCAACGCGTGTACGACCGGCCGCGCACGCTGCGCGTCGCGGCACTCTTGGGGACGCGTCCGATGAATCTGCTTTCCGGCTCGGTGTTTGGGCTAAGCGACGACGTGGTGGTCGGCATCCGTCCCGAGCGCATCGAGCTCGCCGGCGATGGCGATCTGCGGGGCGAGGTTCGCCGAGTCGAGCGAACGGGGGCGGACGTCTACGTTTATATCGCCTCCGTCGCGGGTCCGATTGTGGCGCGCGTCGACGCTGCTTCGAACGTGCCGCAGGGGGCGGTGGTTTCGTGTACGTACTCGGCCGCCGATATGCGGCGTTTCGATCGGGCGACGGGAAAGTCTCTCTCGTGACGGACGTGCGCGAACTGGCACGCGGCGTCGTCGTCACCGCCTACACGGGCGAACCCGCGCCCTTCGCCGGGATCGTGCTTTTTTCGCGCGACGGTGAATCGGTTGAGGAAGCGCGAATTGCAAGCGATACCGCGTGCGCCGGGTCCGCGCTGCGCCCGGTCGTTGCGATCGATCAGGAAGGGGGCCGGGTGGCTCGCCTGCGTCGCGGCGTAGAAGCGTTGCCTTCGATGATGGCGCTTGGAGCGACGCGCGACGAAGGGTTGGCCGAGCGCGCCGGCGCGGCTACCGCGTTCGATTTGCGTCGCGCCGGTTGCACGGTCGACTTCGCTCCCGTGCTCGATCTCGCGCTCCAGCCCGCCAACACCGTCATCGGAACGCGGTCGTTCGGCGTGGATCCCGACGTGGTGGCGCGGATGGGCTCGGCGTTTGCGCGCGGGCTGCGTGGCGGCGGGATCGTGCCGACCTTCAAACACGTTCCCGGGCATGGTTCGACGGAGATGGATTCGCACGTGTCGCTTCCGGTCGTGCGGGAGCGCGAGGATACGTTGCGCGCGCGCGATTTTATCCCGTTCGAACGTTGCGCTCGGCTGGACGGCGCCATGATGGCCTCGCACGTTGTGTTCGAAGCGCTCGATCCGAATCGTCCGGCATCGCTCTCTCCCGCGATCTTGCACGATCTCTTGCGCGAGCGGTGGGGGTTTGACGGTGTGCTTTTTACGGATTGCATGCAAATGGACGCCGTCGCAGGCGGCGCCGGCACGGTTGCGGGTGCGGTCGAGGCGATTGCTGCGGGCGCGGACTGCGTGCTGATCAGCCATGACGCCGATCTTGCCCGGGCCAGCGTCGAGGCGTTGGTCGAAGGCGTCGACGCGGGAGCGCTGTCCATCGATCGTCTGTGCGAAGCTCGCGAGCGCGTCGCGCGGCTTCGCCGTTTAGGCGCGCCGCCGCTGCCGCTCGACGCGCCGGCCCCGTATCCAGGAATCGGCCGCGAGATTGCCCGCAGGGCCGTGACGCTGGTTCGCGGCGACGCGCGCATGGAGGCTCGTCGATCGCTCGTCGTCACGTTTGAAGGCGACGTCTTCGACGGCGCGGGCGGCTCGCGCTCCGCTGCGTCGCTGTCATCGTATGCGGCCGCGTCGCGCGAGGTGCGCGTTCCTCTTGCGCCGTCCGACGTGCAACGCGAGCAATTGGCGTCGGCCGTGCGAGCGTGGGACGGCGAAATCGTTCTTCTGGCCCGCAACGCTCATCTTCAACCCGAACAGGTGCTCGCGATCGATGCCGTGCTCGAACTCGAGCCGGACGCGCGCGTCGTGTCGGTGCGCGAGCCTTTCGACATCCCATGTTTTTCGCGCGCGCGCAACGTGATCGCGGCGTATGGCGACGACGCTGCAAGCCTCGCCGGTCTTTCCGACGTGATCTTCGGCGGCGCGAGAGCGGAGGGCACGCTGCCGGTTCGACTCGCGGGTATGAAGCCATAGATAGGCGCTTCGCGCGCGTCGACGCGCTGCTGCGCGAGGCCACCGGCACGGCCTTTACGGGCGCCGTCGCTCGCATCGAGTCACAGGGAGCGTTGGCATTCGAATCCGGATACGGACGGACGCGCGACGACGCGCGCGGGCAGCCCGTCTTTGTCGATACGCGTTTCGACGTAGCGTCGCTGACGAAGCTCTTCATTTCAATGGTCGCGCTGCGAGCGGTCGAGGACGAAACGCTCGCACTCGACGAGCCGCTCGCGCGCGTGATTCCCTGGGCGATTCCCGAGTGGGTAGCCGGCGCGCATGCAGCGATCACGCTACGCATGTTGCTCGCGCACACCTCGGGTATGGATTCCGGAGCCGACTATCGCACGCTGCTCGACGAGCGCGTCGATGCGGTCGCCTTGACGCGCCCGTTAGTGGCGCAGCCGGGGGAGCGCGTAATCTATAGCGACTTGGGGTTCATCGCACTCGGTGCGATCCTCGCACGTGCGTACGGGGCCTCACTGCCGTCGTTGGTCGCCCGCACGTTCCCAACCTCGAGTGCGCGCTTCGTGCCGCAGGAACGCGAACGCGAGTGGATTCCCGCGACCGAAGAGGACGCGTGGCGCGGTCGCGTTCAAGGCTTCGTTCACGACGAAAAGGCATTTCTGATGAACGGCGTTGCGGGGCACGCCGGCCTTTTTGGTACGGCGTCCGACGTCGCCGCTCTGGCCGAAGAAACGCTGGGGACGCTCGCGGGTCGCGAGCGATCGTTGCTCTCGCGCGATCTCGCGCGCGAAGCCGTCTCCGAGTCGGCCTACGACCCGGTGTTGCGGCGTGGCCTCGGATGGGCGCTCAAGACCTCCGACGACAATTCGTGCGGGGCACGTTTCTCTCACTCGAGTTTCGGCCACACCGGGTTTACCGGCACCTGCGTGTGGGCCGACCCCGAGCGCGACGTTCAAGCCGTTTTGCTAACGAACACCGTCTATTTTGGCCGCACGGATTCCCGCCCGCTACGGGCGGCATTCTACGATGCCGTTATCGAAAGCCTCGAACGATGATTGCGGTGGGTTTAATGAGCGGGACCTCGCTCGACGGTATCGACGCGGCGCTCGTTCGCATCGTGCCGCAAGGGACGCGCTATTCGCTTGAGTTACTCGAGTTCGTCACGCTGCCGTTCGACGACGAACTCGCCGCGCTGGTACGCGCGGTCGTGCCGCCGAGCGTCCCGGGTCCGGCACTGGTCGCCGACGTTCACAGGCGAATGGGTTTCGCGCTCGCGCGTGCCGCGCGCAATGCGAGCGGCGGGGCCCGCGTCGACTACGTGGCGTCGCACGGTCTGACGCTGTATCACGACGGGCCGCATCACCTGACCACACAGATCGGCGATCCGTTCGTTTTGCGCGAGGCGCTCCATGCGAGCGTCTGTTACGACTTTCGCAGTGCCGATTGCGCGGCGGGCGGACACGGGGCGCCGCTGGTTCCCTACGTGGACGCGCTGCTGGTTGCAAGCGACGATGAAGATCGCATCGCCCTCAATGTCGGCGGCATCGCGAACTTGACGGCACTGCCGCGCGGTGCGTCCAAAAACGACGTCGTCGCGTTCGACACGGGCCCGGGAGTCATGCTCGTCGACGCATTCGTTCGAGAGCGCAGCCGCGGCGAAGCCGCAATGGATATCGACGGAGCGATTGCCGCCGCGGGGGTGAAGAACGACCTCTTGCTCGAGGACATGCTGAGCGACCCCTATTTTTCCGCGGCCCCCCCGAAATCGACCGGCCGCGAGCGTTTCGGCGCGCAGTTTTTGGAGCAGCATGGCGAACGGCTCGAACGTCTCTCGGTGGAAGATGGTCTCGCGACGCTGACTGAGCTGACGGCCGTCACCATCGCCAACGCCGTGGAGGCGGTCGAACTTGCAGACGCGCATATCTTCTGCAGCGGTGGAGGCGCGCGCAATCTCTTCCTCATGCGGCGGCTCGCAGCGCGGCTTCCGAAGGCGCGCATCGAACCGAGCGATGCGGTCGGCCTCCCGATCGATGCCAAGGAGGCGATCGCGTTCGCGGTCTTGGGTTACGAGACGCTCCGCGAAAGAGCGTCAAACGTTCCGCGCGTGACGGGTGCCTCGCGCGCCGTCGGACTTGGCTCGATCGCCCCGTGGCGTTTGCGAGAATTACTCGCGGAGGTAGATGTAGAGTGCCAGTCGTCGTAGGTGTGGATGCAGGCGGCAGCGCGACGCGCGCAATTGCCGCAGTCGATGACAAGGAAGGCGAGATCGCGTTCGAGGGCGCGGCGAACCTTCGTACGGCGGGTATCGAGGAGACGGCAAATACGCTGGCGCGCGCAATCGCCGCGGCGCTTGACGGCGCCGAAGCCGATGCCATTCACGTCGGTGCGGCCGGAGCCGGGCGCCGCGGAATGGCCGCCGGCCTGGCGGCCGCGCTCCACTCGCGGTTTCCAACGGCAACCGTGGAGGTATCTGACGACGCGCGGATTGCATTGCGGGCGGGGGCGCCGGCGGGAGACGCCATCGCGCTCATTGCGGGAACCGGCTCGATTGCCTACGCGGAGATCGGCGGCGAGCGCGTGCGGGCGGGCGGGTTCGGACATGCGATCGGCGATGCGGGGTCCGGCGCGGCGATTGGTTCCGCTGCGCTCAACCTCGCGCTGCGCGCGCACGACGGACGCATACCGGCGGAACCGCTGTTCGAGCGGCTGGCATTGCAGCTGGGCTCGAGCGACGCGCAGGACATTCTCGACGCGGTGTACGGCGACGGCAATTCGGTGCGTACGCTCGCGGCGCTCGCACCGCTCGTGCTGGCGGCCGCTAGCGAAGGAGAACGCAGCGCCACGAAGATCGTGCAAGCCGCGGCGCTCGAACTGTTCGAACTGGTGAAGTCGGTGGTGCGGCGGGCAGGTGTCGAGAAGCGTGAGGTGCCGCTCGTCTTGGCGGGCGGTTTGCTGGGCTCGAATTCGCCGCTGTCGTTTCTGTTGGAAGCCCGGATTGCAAATGAGTTTCCGCATTTGATCGTGACCAAAAACGTCCGGCCCGCGGTGTACGGTGCGTTGGCACTCGCTCGGCTCGAGGTTGGAACGTGAACGACTCGGCTCCGCATACCGAAGACCGGCGCGGCGACAGCGCGGGCCTCGACGTACTCGAGACGCAAGAGTTGGTTGCGTTGATCGCACACGATCACGAACGCGCCGTCCTCGCGGTCGAACGCGCGGCGCCGGGCATCGCCCGGGTGGTTGATGCCGTTGCGGCCCGGCTCGCGCGCGGCGGCCATTTGCATTACGTCGGTGCCGGCACCAGCGGCCGCCTCGGCGTCCTCGACGCCTCCGAGATCCCGCCGACGTTTGGTACCGAACCCGGGCTCGTGCGCGGCCATATCGCGGGCGGCGATGCCGCGCTCACGCGTGCGATTGAAGGCGCGGAGGATGACGGCGATGCGGGAGCGTTGCTGACGGACACCCTTGTCACCGCGGCGGATGCCGTCATCGGCCTTTCGGCGAGTGGCGGTGCGCTTTACGTGGTTCGCGCGCTGGAACGCGCGCGCGCGAACGGAGCCTACACCGTCGCGATCGTCAATAACGCGGGCGCGCCGCTCGCGTCGTCGGCCGACCAGGCGATCGTGCTCGACACGGGAGCGGAGGTACTCGCCGGATCGACGCGGCTCACGGCGGGGACCGCGCAAAAAATTGCGCTGAATGCAATTTCGACCGCCGTGATGGTTCGCCTCGGAAAGGTGTACGACAACTTGATGGTCGACGTCGTCGCATCCAATGCCAAGCTGCGCGCGCGGGCATTGCGTCTCGTACGTCTGCTTACCGGGCTGGATGCCGACATGGCGCAGAAGATGCTCGACGCTGCGTCGGGTCGCGTGAAGATCGCGGTGGTTATGGCGCGCTGTCACGTCGATGCGGCGAAGGCCGCCGCGCTGCTCGAACGCGAGCACGGTTCTCTGCGCAAGTTCATGTAATGTTCATCCTCAGCGCCGCTCTGGCTGCCTCGCTGGTTCTGGTCCCGCTCGACGATCGTCCGGTTACGCTGCAGCTCCCGGTTCTACTGGGACGCATTGCGGGCGTCCCGGTGGCGACGCCGCCGCGTACGATGCTCGGAAACTACCTCACGTTCGGCGAACCCGATCGCATCATCGCGTGGCTCAACGCACGAGCTGCAAGAGCCGACGCGTACGTGGTCTCGAGCGACATGCTGGCGCAGGGGGGCCTGGTCGCGTCGCGGGTGCCGGGCGTCTCGTACGCCGATGCCTACTTCCGGTTACGCGAAATCGACCGTTTGCGCGCGCGCAATCCGAACGCTTGGATCGGCGCGTTCGGAACGATTACCCGTCTCGCGCCGACCGGCGTTCCGGCGATCGGCGATGCCTCAAGTTTTTTTGCGGCGTATCCGGCGTGGACGTATCTCCAAGCCTATGCAAATCTGCACGACCCGCTGCTGCCGTCTGAGGAAGCTGGAGCTGAAACGCTGCGCGGTCAAATCGGCGATACGCTGCTCCAGCAATACCTTGACGTGCGCGCGCGTAACGTCGCGATCGATCGGCTCTTGATTTCGGCCACTGCAACCGGCGCGATCGATCGCCTCGTGCTGGGTCAGGACGATGCGAAGACGTATGGGTTACACGTGCCCGAAATCGCGCAGCTTCAGGCGGCAATCGCCACGGCCGGCGTGGCGGATCGCGCCACCATCGAGCCCGGCGCAGACGAACTTGGCATGGCGCTCGTGGCCCATGCCCTTGCGCGATCGGCGCATTGGCGCCCTCGCATCGCCGTGCGCTACTCGACGCCGGAGGGCGCCGCGTATCAGGATCCGCTCGAATTCGCGCCGATCGATTCGACCATCGACGCGCTCATCAACCTGTGCGGCGGCGCCCGGGTCGACGGCGCCCGCGCTGAAAACGCGCCCGATATCGTCCTCTACGTACGGTTGCCCAACAGCGCAGCCGAGGATAGCGTGCTTTTCATCGCGATGGCCGATGATTGGAGTGCCGGCAGATCGGTCGCTCTCGCGGATCTCTCGTTCGAAGAAAGCTACGCCGCGCAGGGAGACTTCGTTCGGAAACTTTTTTTGGCGGGAATCCCTTCGCATCTCGACGCATACGCGGGCTGGAATACGGCCGCCAATTCGGCCGGCACCGCCTTGGCCGAAGCGATAGCGGCGGGCGCCGGCAGGCGCTTGCGTTCGTACGACGCGCTCGCCCACCGGGAGTTTACGTTTATGCGTTTCGTCGACGACGTCGACTATCACGTTACGGTCCGGCCGGAACTCAACGCGTGGCTCGAAGCGAATGGCACGAGCGATCACACCTATCTCTTACCCGACCTTGCCTCCGCGGTCGCCGCGCGGAACCGCGCGCTCCTCTGGCCTCTGGCGGTGATGACGCTTGGGCAGCTCTATCCGAATATGCATATCGCCGCGATGGATATTACGCTGCCTTGGAATCGAACGTTTGAAACCGCAATCGACGCGCGCCTCGCGCCAAACCTCTAAGGGATTAAGCCAAGCGCCGTTCGATCGTGGCCGACGCGCTGGCAGAGTTCGATCAGCACGCCGCCGGTCGATTTCGGATGGAGAAACGCGATCAGGTTGCCATGCGCGCCTTTGCGCGGATGTTCGTCGATCAGCCGGACGCCCTTGCTGCGCATATCGACGAGCGCCGCCTCGATGTCATCGACGCGATAGGCCGTATGGTGCAATTTGGTGGCCGCGTCGCCTCGAAACTTCGCGATCGGCGACGCTTCGTCGAGCGGCCGAAGCAGTTCGATGATCGAGTCGCCTGCCTCGAGTCCCACCGCCTCGACCCCTTGATCGGCGATCGTCTCACGATACACCGGCTGAAAACCGAGCGTTTGCGTGTAGAGTGCGATCGTCGAATCCAAATCTTTGACGACGATGGCGATGTGATCGATCTTCACGCGACGATCTCGCGGGCGCGGTAGATACCGAAGACCTCGCGCAGCACGTTGCAGACCTCGCCCAGCGTCGCGCCGGCGTCGACGGCCTCGACGAAGTGCGGCATGAGGTTATCGGTGCCCGCAGCGGCCCTTCGAACGTCGTCCAGCCGCGCGGCCACTCGCGCTTGATCGCGTGCCGCGCGGAACGCCAGCAAGCGGGCAATCTGATCGCGCTCGACCGATGCATCGATCCGCTGCAACGGAATGCGTACGGCGCGGTCGTTGTTCTCGGCGAACTTGTTGACCCCGATGACCGCGCTTTCGCCACGCTCGATCCCTTGTTGGGCGACGTAAGCCGAGTCGGCGATTCGCGACTGCATCCAGCCAGTTTCGATTGCGGCGATGCTGCCGCCCATTGCGTCGACTTCGGCGATCAGCGCGGTCGCGCGCTCGATTAATTGGTTTGTGAGCGACTCGACGTAGTACGAGCCGGCGAGCGGATCGACGACGTCGGCAACGCCCGATTCGTAGCCGATGATCTGTTGCGTGCGTAAAGCCACCTTTGCGCTCTCCGCCGTTGGAAGCGCCAGCGCTTCGTCTTTGCCGTTGGTGTGGAGCGACTGCGTGCCGCCGAGGACGGCCGCCAGGGCCTGCAGCGTCACGCGCACGACGTTGTTGTCGGGCTCCTGAGCCGTGAGCGTCGAGCCGCCGGTCTGCGCGTGCGCGCGCAGCATCTGCGAGCGAGGATCCTTGCAGCCGAACTCGTCGCGCGTGATGTGCGCCCACAAGTAGCGCGCGGCGCGGAACTTGGCGACTTCTTCGAAAAAATCGTTGTGCGCGTTCCAGAAGAACGAGATGCGTGGCGCCACGAGATCGAGATCGATCCCAGCCGCGCGTGCGGCGTGGAGGTAGGCCTTGGCGTTGGCAAGCGTAAACGCGAGTTCTTCGACCGCAGTCGAGCCCGCTTCGCGAATGTGGTAGCCGGAAATCGAAATGGTATTCCATTGAGGCACGGCGTGGGCGCAATAGGCCATCACGTCGGTGACCAATCGCATCGACGGGATTGGCGGATAGATGTAGGTGCCTCGCGCCACGTATTCCTTGAGCACGTCGTTTTGAATCGTTCCGCCGAGCTTGTCGAATGGGATTCCACGACGGCGCGCGACCGCGAGCACCATAGCAAGTAAAATCGAGGCCGGCGCGTTGATCGTCATGGAAACCGTGACGCTCTCGAGCGGGATGCCGTCAAAGAGCGTCTCCATGTCGGCAACGCTGTCGATTGCAACGCCGACCT
>Ga0181525_10000614_pt1 | contig 30808 bp, 20 predicted proteins | sample PEATcosm2014_Bin_48_FD_121100 | JGI IMG/M metagenome (GOLD analysis project Ga0181525, IMG submission 121100) | Peatland microbial communities from MTU Mesocosm Facility, Houghton, MI, USA - PEATcosm2014_Bin06_10_metaG | ecosystem: Environmental > Terrestrial > Soil > Wetlands > Peat | place... | reverse complement strand
TCGGCGGCGTATAGGTTGCGGCCGGTGGCGTTGTAGGTGTCAATGAAGAGGCGGCCCGGACGGCTGCCATCTGGAGAGCCCGGTTCATAGTAGGCGGGCGCGGAGGTTTTCTCGCGATAACTGGGCACCGCAACCACCTCGAATTTTGCCTTGGGCAGGCGGCCAAAGAGCTGCGGAAGGCGCTGCTGCATGGGCCCAAGATAGCCGCGATAGGCGGCGAGCAGCGCGTCGGCCGAAGCAGGACGCAGCTTGGCGTTGCCCTTGAGGCTGGCGCGGAAGCTGGGCAGATCCGCAAATCCAAGCCGCTGCGCAATGGCCAGCATCTCGGCTTCGTCGCGCTTGACTTCATCCAGGCCGATCTGGTGAATCTGGTCGGCGGTGAGGTTGGTGGTGGTCTTCTGACGCAACAGAAATTGATAATACTTTGCGCCGTCGGGCAGCGCGCCGATGCCCGGCTCGGCGCGGCCGGCGGGAATGTAGCTCACCTCAAGAAAGCGCGCCAGGCGCAGATAGGCAGGCAGCACTTCCTTGCCGATCGCATCGAGGGTCTCGGTCTTGATGCGCTCACGCTCAGAGGCCGGAACCGCGGCGGGAAAGCTCTTCAGGGGCAGCGCCAGGGGCGAGTCTTCCGGCTTCTCCGCGGCCAGCGTCTTGACCTGCTCCAGCGCTTTTTCAAGCAAGTAGCGCGGCGGCACGCGGTGATCCTCCATGCCGATCTCCATGTTAGTGGTCACCTGATCAAAGGCCCGCGGAATCGCGTGCAGACGCGCGATCCAGTCGTCGTAGTCCTTGACGCTGGTGAAGGTCAGCTCGGCGGCCAACTGCGGAAACTCGCTCTGAATGCCGCCCATCTGCGTCAGCGGCATCTCCCACTCTTTGAACTGCGCGACCTCCTCGTCCTCCACAAAGCGGCGCAGCAGCAGCTCGCGGCTGGTCTTTTCGTCGTCGCTCAGTCCGGTTGTATCGATGGCGGCCAACTGCGCCAGATAATTTTCCTCGCGCTCCAGCTTAGCGTGTTCCGCTTTCACCGAATAGTCGTTGATCTGATCGTTATAACGCTTGTCGCCCAGCTCGGAGGCATACTCTGGATCGTGCTTCAGCTTGTCTTGCCAATACTCGTCGAAGAGCGCATTGAGAGCCTTGCGATTTCCCTCGACCAATCCCGCGCCATTCGCGGCGTCCGCGCCTTGCGCAGTGAGCGATGGAAGAGCGGCCAGCAGCAGAACCGCGGCAACAACCAAGCCAGGAAACATGAATCTTCTCAACAGAGCAACTCCTCGGGATGAAATAAAGGGACGAATCGCCCCTGCATTCAGTGTAGAAGATGGCTGCTGGCCGGTCCTGAAGATTCAACTCTGCTCTTGCAAGAAGGAGAACCCACGGGTTTGCCGGGTTGGCAGCAGCAGTTTGACGTTTCCTGGAGTTGCTCCCGGTGTGCACTTTTCCGGTCTACGCACGAAAACGCTGAAAGGACCAGGAGCATGCGCGCCGTCCCGACGGGACTCCGGGGGAATCATCGGTTGCTCGATCCCCACCGTTGAAACGGTGGGCTAATGACCGCTGCGCCTATGGCGCGGTCGACGAGGCTGCTGCCGGCATAGCGCGCTTTTTGACAGGCCTCTTTCTAGCCTGCATTTCTCACACCGGTCTAATCCTGTTTATTTGGTAGAAGTTGGCGATGAACCCGGCCTAAGGAGCGTGGACCGGGAGGTCCACGCGACAGATGGCCGGGAGGCCGGCGCTACAAGGCTTGATCGCGACGCGACACCGAAGGTGAAGGTGGTGAGAAATGCGGGCGAGTGCGCTTCCGCACAGACCCTTTTGAAGGTCCATCAGCCATTCAACCTGCGGCTTTGCCGGAGGATGCTTACCCCTCTTCCCTCAATGCGCCATAGCCCGCTTCAATCCTGGCGCTAGCGTGCGCAGGAGGGCCAAGGCTGTCAGATAGGCCAGGGCGGAATAGAAGAAGAGCGGCACATAACTGTGCGTGAGTTGCAGAATGTGGCCGGCTGCGGCGGCAAAGACGGCTCCTCCCAGCGCGCCGGCTACCTGGCCAAAGCTCACCACCGTACCCACATACTCATGGGGAAAGATATCCGGGACCGTAGTGAAGATATTGGCCGACCATCCCTGATGCGCACTTGCGCCCAGGCTCAAGAGCAGAACCGCGCCCCACTCCGAGCCGATGCCGCCGGCAAAGCCCACGGGCAGAATCAGACAGGCGCAGGTGAGCAAAGCAGCCAAGCGCGCGGGCTTGAGGGCCATGCCCAGCCGCTCATAGCCGCGCGGCAGCCAGCCTCCGCAAATGCTGCCCACCGTCGACAGGCCATAAACCACAATCAGCGGCAGGCCCAGATGCGAGAGATTCAGATTGAAGCGCGAACTGAAATAACTGGGCAGCCAAAAAAGAAAGAACCACCAGACCGGATCGGTGAGAAACTTGGCCAGCACAAATCCCCACGTCTGGCGGTAGCCGAGCAGCCGCCACCAGGCAAGGCGCGGGCAGGAGAGCGTGGCAGCCGACAGATTCAGGCCCGGCTGGCGCGGCGTTCGATACTTCAACGACCACCAGAGAATCCAGGCGACGCTGAAGACTCCGGTGGTGAGAAAGCTTGCGCGCCAACCAAAATGCCACGCCACCCAAGGTACGATGGCCGGCGCAAGAATCGCGCCCATGCAAGCGCCGGAGTTGAAGATGCCGGTGGCCAGAGAGCGCTGCCTGGGCGCGAACCACTCGGCTGTAGCCTTGATGGCCGCGGGGAAGTTGCCGCTCTCACCGAGGCCGAGAAAGGCGCGCGCCACGCTAAAACCAAAGACGGAGTTGACCAGCGCGTGGCCCATGGCCGCCATGCTCCACAGGCCGGTGACGATGGGATAGCCTTTGCGGCAGCCGAGTTTGTCTACCATGAGCCCGGCAAAAACCACGCCCAGCGCATAGGCAATTTGAAAGGCGCTCACGATGTTTCCGTATTGAATTTCGGTCATGCTGAGCGACTTCTCGACCGTGGGCCAACCGGGGAGCAGCGGCGAAAGATGCAGTGTGCTCAGGGCCAGCGCCGGTTTGAGAATCGCGAGCACCTGGCGGTCCATGTAATTGATGGAAGTAGCCACAAACAGCATGGCGCAGACGGTCCAGCGGCCGGGTAAAGCGGCGGGCTCGGCTAACTCTTCGGAATACATTTCAGGCATATGTTTACCAGTTGGTAATTGTACCGTCGGGCTTGCGATTAATGGGCAGGTAGGCCCGTTGATAGGGATATTTTGCGGCCAGCGCTTCATCCAAATCAACACCCAAGCCCGGCTTATCGCCTGGATACATCAACCCATTCTTGAATTCATAACTGTGCGGAAAAACCTGGTCCGTCTCCTCGCTGTGCGGCATATGTTCCTGAATGCCAAAGTTATGAATCGCCGTATCGAAGTGCAGCGCCGCGGCCATTGTCACCGGCGAAAGATCCGTCGCTCCGTGGCAGCCGGTGCGCACATGATATAACTCCGCAAAGTCGGCGACTTTCTTCAGGTGCGTAAAGCCGCCCGCGTGAACAAGAGTCATGCGGATGTAATCGATCCATTGATTGCGAATTAAATTGTGGGCATCCCAGATTGAATTAAAGACTTCGCCCACTGCAATCGGCGTCGTTGTATGATCGCGAATGATTTTGAAACTCTCTTGCAACTCGGCCGGCGTTGGATCTTCCATCCAAAAAAGGTGAAAGGGCTCTAGTTCCTTGCCCAGTCTTCCCGCCTCGATTGGAGTCAAGCGGTGATGGCAATCATGAAGGAGATGGAGCTCGTCGCCAAAACTCTCCCGCACCCGCGCAAAGAGCTTGGGAACGTGGCGCAGATAAGGCTCTGTCGCCCACTCATATTCCGGCGGCAGCCCGCGCTCGGCCGGCTCATATCTTCCCGGACCTTTCGATATTCCATAAGTCGTCGAGAGCCCCGGAATCCCGCACTGTACGCGGATCGCCATGTAACCCGAGTCCCTCTGCCGTGCCATATCTTCGAGCGCATAATCGATATTTTTGCCCGTCGCGTGACAATAAACCAACACGCCCTCGCGGCTCTTTCCACCCAGCAAGTTATAGACCGGCGTATTCAGCGCTTTGCCTTTGATATCCCACAAGGCCACGTCCACGGCGGAGATTGCGGACATACCCACAGGCCCGCGCCGCCAGTAAGCGCCGCGATAGAGATACTGCCAGATATCTTCCGTCTGAAATGGATCGCGCCCAAGAATGCAGGGAATTACATGGTCAGTCAGATAACTCGCAACAGATAACTCTCGCCCATTCAGAGTGCCGTCGCCCAGGCCATAGATGCCTTCGTCGGTCTCAATCTTGAGCGTGACAAAATTCCTGCCCGGCGAAGTGATATTCACATACGCATTTGTAATTTTCATAAAGCCCCTGGTCCCTGCTCCCTGTTTTACTGATTGACTCCGCTGGCAAGAAAACCTCCATCGACAGCGATGATTTCGCCGGTGACAAAAGAAGAAGCTTCTGAAGCCAGGAATATCGCCGCTCCGGCCGCTTCTCGCGGCTCGCCAAAGCGGCCCATCGGCGTGCGCAGAATCAGTTCCTCTCCGCGCTGCGTGCCCTGAATCAGCGCGGCGTTCAGCGGAGTAGGAAAGACTCCCGGCGCAATGGCATTGACATTCAGCCCGCTCCGCGCCAGTTCGATGGCCAGCACTTTAGTCAGCGAGGCCACGGCGGCTTTACTGGCCGCGTAGGCCGCCACACGATAGAAGCCGACAAACGAAGTAAGAGATGCAATGTTGATGATGCGCCCATATCCGGCCTGCGCCATTGTCGCGCCGAAGATCTGGCAGGCGCGCAGTGTGCCTGTCAAGTTTGTATCTATGACTCGCGACCAATCGGCCTCATCCACTTCGAGCGTCGGCGCCTTGTGCGTAACTCCAGCCGCGTTGACTAAAATATCAACCTTGCCGAACTCCTTCAGCACCGCGTCGTGCAACGCTTGCACGGAGACCCGCTGCAGCACATCGCATGTCACGCGCATTGAGCGCCGGCCTAGCGCCTCAATCTGAGCGGTCGTCTTCTCTACTTGCTCCAGCCTTCGTGAAGTAGCCACAACATCGGCTCCCGCACCGGCCAAACCCAGCGCAATGGCGTGTCCCAGTCCGGTGGTTCCGCCGGTCACCACGGCAACTCTGCCCGTCAAATCGAAAAGTCCCTGGCTCATGCAGTCCTTCCCTGATGCTTGCAGATTGCAGATTCACCGCACGAATTCCCTTGCGGCTTCCATCCGCTTTTGCCTACCCCAAAAACATTATCATGCCTGGCGATTCAATTGCGCTTTGCACGATCACACACACTCGCCGCCTGAATGCGATAAAGTGTGAATGAAAGCTGTCAACACTCCGATGAACGCAATCGTGATTCCCGATTCCCGGCGCCGCTGGGATTGTTTGAGCCTCGGCGAAGTCATGCTCCGCCTCGATCCCGGCGACCGGCGCATTCACACCGCGCGCCACTTCGACGTCTGGGAGGGCGGCGGCGAATACAATGTTGCTCGCGGCCTGCGCCGCTGCTTCGGTCAGCGAACCGCAATCGCCACCGCACTCGCCGACAACCCCGTCGGCCATCTGGTCGAAGATCTCATCCTTCAGGGCGGCGTCGATTCCTCGCTTATTCTTTGGTCCGCTTTTGACGGTGTTGGCCGCGCGGTTCGCAACGGCCTCAACTTCACCGAGCGCGGCTTTGGCCTTCGCGCGGCGGCAGGATCTTCGGATCGCGGGCATACAGCAGTTAGTCAGCTTAAGCCCGGCGACTTCGATTGGCAGTCAATCTTCGGCCCAGAGAATGGCGCCAAGTGCTTCCACACCGGCGGTATCTTCGCCGCGCTCTCCGCATCCACGGCAGAAGTTGCAAGCGAGGCTATTGACGCCGCGCGCCTCCACTCGACTCTTGTCTCCTACGATCTGAACTATCGAGAAACTCTCTGGAAATCCATCGGCGGTAAAGCCAAGGCACAGGAGGTCAACCGCGAGTTAGTGCGCAAAGTAGACCTGCTGCTCGGTAATGAAGAAGATTTTTCGGCGATGCTCGGGGTGCGCATTCAAGGCGTCGGCGAAGACTTCTCTGAGTTACCCATTGCAGGCTACGAGGCGATGCTGCGCGAGGTTGCGGCGGATTATCCGAATTTGAAACTGATCGCAAGCACACTGCGGACAGCTTTAACCGCTAGCCGGAACGCGTGGGGGGCCATCGCTCTTTATGAAGACAAAATCGTCCTCGTTCCGCAGCGCGAGATCGACATCTACGATCGCGTTGGCGGCGGAGACAGCTTTGCCTCCGGACTCATCTACGGCCTGCTTGCCGACAAACCTATTGACTGGGCTCTGCGCTGCGGTGTAGCCCACGGCGCACTGGCCATGACCACCCCCGGCGACACCAGCATGGCAACTCTTGCTGAAGTTGAGCGGGTCATGCAAGGCGGCTCAGCAAGAATTGCTCGATAATCCGGATCATTTATCAAATGCTCGGAGATAGGTTGAATATGCCCGCAACCGCAGCGCAAATCATCGAACAAACCGGCCTCATTCCCGTATTGCGCGCGCGCAATGCCGCGCAGGCCCATGCCGTAGTCAAGGCAATGATCGCGGGCGGCGTCACCGTGGTTGAAGTCACCATGACTGTTCCCGGCGCGCTCGATGTTTTGATGGAACTTAAGCATGAGTACGGAGTGAAGCTCCTTCTAGGGTCTGGCACTGTCACAACCGCCGCGCAAGCCGAAGCCACCATCGAAGCCGGCGCGGAGTTTGTTGTCAGCCCCAGCTTGCATCTGGATGTAATAGCCGCTACCAAAGCGAGAAATAAACTCTCCATCCCCGGCGCGCTTACGCCTACTGAAGTGATCACGGCATGGGAGGCTGGCGCGGATTTTGTCAAGGTATTTCCCTGTGCGGCGATGGGCGGCCCGAGTTATCTCAAGTCTCTGCTCGCGCCCTTTCCGCAGCTCAGACTGATTCCCACCGGCGGCGTCACGCTGCAAACCGCCGAGAGCTATTTGCGCGCAGGAGCCCGCGCTCTGGGCGTAGGCAGCGACCTTGTCAACCTTGATGCCATCGACGCCGGAACCCCCGAGGCCATCACCGAAACCGCGCGCGCATACCTGAGGATTCTCGCCGTTTTCCGCGAGCAATCCAAGAATTCATTTTAGGAGTTTTGGAGGATACTACTGAATTAGCACTTTAATTGTTTGTTGCTGTACTAACATTCTCCTCAGAGATACTGAATAATTACCCGCTTCATATGTTTGCTCTCCAGCAGCATCGCAATCCGCTTCACGATATTGCGCCGCAACTCCAGATCCACAGGAACATTCGGATCCTGGTGCGCTTCATTGATTCGGGTGCCGACGGCGAATTTCACAATATCGCTATCGAGCAGCATTGCCGCAAGCCGCACTGCCGCATTCGACTTCATATCCTCGGGCGCAAATCCCTCTTCAAGAAGGCGCACCACTTCGCCCAGCGTGAGAATGCCTTCCGTCACCAGATCAAAGCCTTCCATGCGCGCAGAGGGCGGAACCTTGGAGTGGAACTGCTGGCGCATGTCGATCTGGATGGTGCGATTCAGCATCCGCGAAATAATATTCGCCGTCGTACCGCCGCAGATCACTTTGCGCCCCTGGGTGCGCTCGGCCATCTTCGCCAGATCCTGATCGTGCGCGCGATTGAATGGGGCTCCGGTCATCACCAGCAACTGGCGCGGGCTGCGGAAATAAATCACGCCGCAGGTAATGTCGTCCTTCGCGCTTAAACCATCCACTTCTTCCGCTCGCGCCACTAATACTCTTGATAACTCGCGCGCCGAGATATACGGATATCGCTCGATCTTTTCGCGCACAAACTTATCGACGCTCTCCAGGCCCCAACCAAGCGGCGTACGGTATTCGCCCATGCCGGCCTGTGTAATTCCGTCGGAGAAAAAGACGATACGGTCCTCGCGCTGCACATCGAAGGTGGAGAAATTAATCACCCGGTCTTCCCAGCGCTTGGGACGCACCTCGGTCTTTTCAACGCTCACCTCGCCGTTGGGCCGCACCAGCAGAAATGGCGGGTTGCCGTGCTCGATAATGCGAGTCTCGCCGGTAATCGCCATGTCCACCACGGTGAAGGTCGAGTAGCTGACCTTGCGCACGCTGCATATCGGGAGCGTGTCCATGATGATCTCGGCCGAGGTGTGAATGTCCATTGGGCTGGCGGCAAACTTCAACGCCATCGTTGCCGTCATGGTTGCCAGCACGCTGGCCTTTACGCCGCTGCCCAGGCCGTCGGAAAGCACAGAGATCATGCGTCCTTCAGACTCAACTTTTCGCGAAAGAAAGACGTCGCCGGAGATTAATTGCCCATGCTTGGCGCGCTGGCATGAATCGACCTCGATAAAACTCTCCGTGCCGGTCACTGCTGCCCTCCGGCATCGCTTTCATCCACATCCTCGGGGCTGAATGAGCGCACAATCGAGTTGAGAATAATCTCAGAATCGGCCGCATTCTCGCCCAGAAGATAAGCAATCTGCTGCACGGTCTTCAGGTTCTTCTGAATAACTTCCCGTGCGCGGCCAATGATCTGCTCTTTCTGGAAAATTGGTTTTGTGATGTCTTGAAAGATGCCGCACAGCACGGAATGTGGCTCGATGGTAAAGATGCTGGTATTCAGAATGCTGCGCTGATAGCGAATATCGTGACCTACAATATCCTCATCCGATTCGAGCACGCGGCGGAAGAGATACGAGAAGGGAATCACCGCGTCCAGAGCGCTGCCTTCCAGATCCTTGGACTGCTCCACGTCGGGCGCAAAAAGATGCACAAAGTTCAAATTGCATTCAATGATTTTCAGATCTTCATTGACAATCACAACCGCGGAGGGCATTTTTTTGAGCAGCGCGTTGGCCTTTTTCTGCGCCAACTGGCGCGTATAAGTTGCGCACATCATGCGCTCGGCATTGCGCGCAATCAGCGCGTGGGCAAAGTCGCGGCAAGAGTCGTATCCGCAGCCGCCGCAGTTCAATTCATCCTCGGCGGAATACTTTCCCACGGTGCGCAGAGCTTCCTGCAGCTGCATCTGGCTGTACTCGTCGTGAGCCACGGGTGAAGCGATATACAGCCGGTCAATGCCGAGTTCGACCTTGCGCGGAAAAACCGCGGCGGGCTTGGCGTAATGCAGAATATCGTATCGCCGCCGCGCCACGGAAGTATTGCGCGCCGCCTTGGGCCCATTGACGCAAGAGCCCGCGCAGGCCGTCAATTCAAAGAAGATGTTATGCTCCGGCTTCCACTCGGAGATGCCCTTCAACGCCTGCTCGACGTTGGGAATTCCAGAGAAGGCCATGAACTGCGAGCTGTTCACCTCACTGCTGCCGGCAACCCCCGGAGCCATTCCGCCGTCGATCGGATAGAGTGCGCCCTCTTGAGCCTCCTCCGGTTGAAAGCGATCCTCATGTGTCTCTGCAATCTCCGCCAGATGGATATTTTCTTCGTTGAGCCAATGCTCCAAATCCTCGAAGGTCAGCACAACATCCAGAAGCTCCGGATGCGTATCGGCCTCTGTTTTTTTGGCAATGCACGGCCCGATAAAGACGATCGCGATCTCATCGCCATAATGCGCGCGCAGCATTTTGCAATGCGTCAGCAACGGCGATAAAACGCCAAAGACATGATCCTGGCACTCGGGATGGTACTTGCCGATGAAGTCAACGACAACGGGGCAAGCCGACGATATCCAAATTTTTTTCGGCTCGCTGCGCATCAATTCAAAGATGCTCGCAGAGACCTGCTGCGCGCCCAGCGCCGTCTCCGAGACGGCAGAAAATCCCAGCTTCCTGAGTGCATGAATCACTTGCGCCGGCCGTACTGAAGGGAACTGCGCCACAAACGACGGAGCCAGCGATGCAATCACTTTCCGCCCGCTCTTTAACAGATTTTTGGCGGTGGGCAGATCGTCGCGCACTCGCTTTGCGCTGCTCGGGCAAGCCAGCACGCAATTGCCGCACATGATGCACAACTCAGGCACTACGCGCGCATATCCGTCCTCGACGCGAATCGCTTTTACCGGACACTCGCGGATGCATTTGTGACAATCCTGGCACTCGCGCTGCTGCGTGTAGATGGAATTAAGGCGTTCCATGCTCTCCCTCGAGCGGACTGCCCAACTGTTGCAGCAGTTCACGCAAATGCGCCGCGGTTACGCCGTGGTGCAACTCTCCGCCGATGGAAAGATTTGGCCCCAGCTTGCATTGGTCCTGGCAGAGACGGCCCACCAGGCGAACGGAAGCATTCAGCCCATAGGTCTTCACATGCTGATTGATGATTGCAAGATTTTCTGAGTTGCCTCTGGCAAAGCAGGAACTCCCCAGGCAAACCACAATCTCGACAACGCCGTCATCCTGGGCCATGCTTCACCTCATTGGCTTTGCAACTGAACAAACCGCGAAGATACATCCGGCAAGATGCTGGTCAGATTCTCCATCGTCCCACGTCCGCCCTGTCCTTGTCCCGCGAAGCGGCCGAGTGAGTGAATCTGCCCGCGCAGGCATTGATTGCAATCGGCGGCGCTCTCATCGATGCACGCCTTCTCCGGATAAATCTCATACAGGCGGCGATACTTTGTGGGAGTCAGATTCGGCATCACGACATTGCCGCCAGCCATCAATCCCAGCTTTCGTCCGTCCACTCTATTGATTGTAGCCAGCGCCGTGGTGCTGGGAATGTTCGCGGTCGGGCAGACGATGCGCGCGAGCGCGATCATCTTGTACACCATCTCTTCGCTGCTCGGCGCCTGATCGCACGCATCAATCGGCGGACGCAGCGCGCCTGTTCCCAAGGGCGTTGCCGCGTGTGGAATAAACGGACCAATGCCGATCATGTCCAGATCCAGCGCGCGGAAAGTAAGAATGTCTTCGGCCAGGCTCTCATACGATTGACCGGGAATTCCCACCATAACGCCGCCGCCTGCCTCGTAGCCGAGACTCTTCAATTTTCGCAGCAGCGTCAGGCGGTCAGGCCCGCCGCTGATGGAATGAGGATGAATGATGCGAAACAGATTTTTGTCGGAAGTTTCAAAGCGCAGCAGATAGCGGTCCGCCCCGGCCGCGCGCCACAGCTTGAATTCATCTATTCCGCGCTCACCCAGGCTGAGTGTCACGGCCAGCGTTGTTTCGCGCTTAATCCAGCGCACAATCTCGGCGATCCACTCGGCGGTCAGCAGATCGTCTTCACCGGCCTGCATCACCACGGTGCCATATCCAAGCCTATCGGCCTGGCGCGCGCAATCCAGAACTTCTTCCCGCGTCATGCGGTAGCGCGGCAGCGCGCGATTGGCCTGGCGCAGCCCGCAATACATGCACTGCCGCTCGCAGTGGCTTGAAAGCTCGATCAAGCCGCGCAGATGCACGGCGTCGCCGACGTACTTTCTGCGCACGTTATCGGCCCACTCGTATAACTCCGCAAGGCGAGAGCGTCTGCGCTCGCGGAGCCATCCGAGTAGATCGAGTTTGGTTAATTCAGTCACGGATCATTCACCATCCGTATTTGCTAAATGAAAACATCGCGTTCGCCGCGGCGAACCTGATTCAGCATGGGCAGCGCGGTAGCAGTCTGCTGTCCATCCATCTTTTGCAGCTCGATCGAGATGAACTTTTCTCCGGCAGCCTTTGCTTCCGGGCTGGCGTAGTCGCAGAGATACTCCTGGAATGTTGAAAGCGCATTGGGATGGCAGTGATACTTGATCTCACCGGGCTTGGCCACGTCCATGAAATCCTGCCCTGTGCGCCCGAGGCGATAACATGCGGTGCAGAAGGAAGGCAGAAATCCCAGCGAGACAACATCCTTGACAACCTCTTCAATGGAGCGGTGATCGCCGAGTTGAAACTGGCTGCCATTGGGATCGCCTTCGCCGTCCTTGTAACCTCCAGGATCGGTGCGGCTGCCGGCAGAAATCTGCGAGATGCCAAGTTCGAGCGTGGCGCGGCGCACCTCGGCCGTTTCGCGCGTGGACATGATCATGCCGGTGTAGGGAACGGCGAGTCGCATGATGGCAATCATCTTCAGAAAGTCGGCGTCGCTGACCGCATACGGGGGCTGCGAGGCGATCTCAGAACCTACCGCCGGCTCGATGCGCGGAAAGCTTATGGTGTGAGGACCGACACCGAATCTTTCTTCCAGGTGGCGAATCTGCTGCATCATCGCGATAATCTCAAAGCGCCAATGATAGAGCCCAAACAACGCGCCCATGCCAATATCGTCGATGCCCGCTTCCATCGCTCTGTCGAAGGCCGTCGCGCGCCAATCGTAATCGCGTTTGGTGCCCTTCAGATGAACCTGCGCATAAGTGGGGCGGTGATAAGTCTCCTGGAACAATTGAAAGGTTCCTATGTCAGCCTGCTTCAATTGCTTGAAGCGCTCGACCGATTGCGGCGCCAGATTTACATTGACGCGCCGTATCTCACCGGGACCGACCTTGGTGCTGTAAATCGTCGCGATGGAGTCGAGGATGTATTGAAAGCCCTGCGGCGGCAATGCCTCGCCGGAGACCATCAGAACGCGTTTTTGTCCCTGACGAATCAGAATGCGCGTCTCTTCGGCAATCTCTTCCTGCGTCAGCGTGCGCCGCCGCAACTCTGTGTTGGTGGCGCGGAAGGCGCAGTACGTGCACTCGTTGGCACAGCGGTTGGAGATATAGAGAGGCGCAAACAAAACCAGCCGCGAGCCGTAGATATCTTCCTTGATCTGCTTGGCCGTCTGAAAGATTTCAGCCAGCAGCTCCGGACTTTCCACAAAGGACAAACGCGCCACTTCCTCCATGGAAAGCCCGTGCATCTCGCGCGCTTTCACCAGCAGTTCGCGGACCTGCGCCGGCTGCGGGCGCAGGCTTCGCGCCAGGATTCCTTCAATCTCCTCTTCGTTGATAAATTCCGCTTGTTCGTGAGTAATCAAGGTATTCTCCATTCGATCACTCAGTCGGCGCAACTTTGGCGTTCTCCGCGTCGGCTGTCTGCGCCGGTCTCTCGCATTCAATCCGGCTGTTCAACTCGTCAATCGCCTTTGCGGCGGTGCAGTGATGCATGCATTCGCCGTCGATCATTACATTGGGGCCGTGCTCGCACTGCTCGAAGCAGAAGCTTGCGCGCACATCCAGCCGGCCTTCCAGCCCGCTCTCATTGGCGTGGCGCAGCACTCCGTTCAGCACCTCCTGCGAACCCTTCAAGTAACAGTTGGTTCCCAGGCAGACGCTGACCTTCAGCTTGTCTTCACGCGAGGATTGCACCAGCGAAAGCGTTTCATCGGCGATGCGATGGCGGCTCTGATAACTGGTATGCAGAAGATGGTGCGCCTTCTCTCCGCCAATTTCTCCGAGGAATTTTGCATAGCACTCGGTGATAAAGACGTTGTCTTGCGACTTATGCAGTTGCAGCATCTTGTCCGCGTTGTACAGGCCCTTGGTGCGCAGCGCCTTGGCGTCGCGCGAAGTGCCCACCGGCTGACCCGCGCCGCCGATGCAGCCCCCAGGGCAGGCCATCACTTCGATCACATCGTAGTGGCTCTTGCCGGCGCGCACCTGCTCGGCAACCACGCGCGCATTGCGCAATCCATGCACAATCGCCAGCTTGAGTTCGGTGCCATCGATCTTGATCGTCGCCTCGCGCAATCCTGAATCGCCGCGCACCTGCTGGAATTCCACATTGTCCAGCTTCTTGCCGGTAACCTTTTCCGCGGCGTAGCGCAGCACCGCTTCCATCACGCCGCCCGAGTTTCCAAAGATCACGCCCGCGCCGGTGTAGAAGCCGAAGGGCATATCGAAGGACTCCGGTTGCAGAGTGTTGAAGACGATGCCGGCCGACTGAATCATCTGCGCCAGCTCTTGCGTCGTCAGCACATGATCCACATCCGGATCGCCATTGACGCCCATCTCCGGACGCTGGGCTTCAAATTTCTTCGCCGTGCAGGGCATGATCGCAACGACCTTCAGATCCTTGCGCTCGACTTTGAGTTGATCGGGAAGCATCGCCTTAACCAATGAGCCAAACATCGCCTGCGGGGAACGGCAGGTGGATAGGTTCGGCAGCAACTCAGGGAAATACTGCTCCGCGTACTTTACCCAGCCGGGGCAGCAGGAGGTAAACATGGGCAGCGTTCCGCCTTGCGTCTTGCGCTCCAGAAACTCCGAACCTTCTTCAATCACGGTCAGGTCGGCCGCAAACGATGTGTCGTAAATCTGATCGAAGCCGAGGCGCTTGAGAGCAGCAACAATCTGGCCTGTGGTGATCTCTCCCGGCTTGAGCCCAAAGCACTCGCCCAGACCGACGCGCACGGCAGGCGCAATTTGCACGATAACTGTTTTATTTTTGTCGGCAAGCAAATTCCAAACCTGCTCGACCTCCGACTTGATGGTCAGCGCGCCGGTGGGGCAGACGCTTACGCATTGGCCGCAGTTGACGCATTCCACTTCGCCAAGATCTTTTCCAAAGGCCGGCTGCACGCTGACGTCGTGGCCGCGATGCGCGAAATCGATTGCGCCAATGCCCTGAATCTCCGAGCACATGCGCACGCAATCGCCGCAGAGCACGCACTTGTTGGGGTCGCGCACCAGCGACGGGGAAGACTCGTCGAGCGGCATGGGCTGATGCACGCTCTTGAAGCGCACCTTCTTGACGCCCAGCCGCAATGCCAGGCTTTGCAGTTGGCAGTTGGCGCTGCGCGAGCATGTGGGGCAGCTCTGATCGTGATTGGCCAGAAGCAGTTCCACGGCGATCTTGCGAATCTCGCGAATCTCCGGCGTCGAGGTGAGTACCTTCAACCCCGGCTCGGCGGGCGTAGAGCAAGCGCCTTGAATTCCGCGCCCTTCAATCTGCACCAAGCACAGGCGGCAAGCGCCATAGACGCTGAGTTCGGAGTGATAACAGAAGGTGGGCAAATCGATATTCGCCTTGCGAACAAGCTCGAGCAGATTACGCTCGCCTTCAATCGCTACTGTAATTCCATCGATCGTCAATGTTGGCTGGATAACTGGAGTCATCTGGTTATATCCCCTCGACCGCGTGAAGTTTGCAGGCTGTGGCGCATGCTCCGCACTTGATGCAAAGCTCCGGATTGATATGATGCGGCTGTTTCTTCTCACCGGTGATTGCGCCGGTGGGGCAGGCCTTGATGCACATGCCGCAGCCCTTGCACTTTACCTGGTTGATCTCCGGGCTCAGCAGCGCCTTGCAGCGGCCGGTGCGGCAGCGCTTCTCAAAGACATGCTCTTCGTATTCCTTGCGGAAATAGCGCATGGTCGATAGCACCGGATTCGGCGCGGTCTTGCCCAATCCGCACAAGGAACCAACCTGCACCGCGCGTCCCAGCTTGTCCAGAAGATCGAGCGTATTCTGGTCGGCGCGTCCTTCAATCACATCGTCCAGCAGCGCCAGCAACTGCCGCGTGCCTTCACGGCACAACACGCACTTGCCGCAGGATTCGCGCTGCGTAAACTCCATGAAGAAGCGCGCAATGCTCACCATGCATGTGCCTTGATTCATCGCCACCAGGCCGCCCGAGCCGACCATTGCGCCCACCGAGCGCAGCGACTCATAGGCCAGCGGCAGATCCAGATGATCCTCCGTGAGGCAGCCGCCGCTGGGTCCGCCAATCTGCACGGCCTTGAAGCCGTTCTTCCAAATCTTGCCCGCGTCGTCGGTTATTCCGCCGCCGATGTTATAAACAATCTCGCGCAGCGTGGTGCCGAAGGGTACTTCAACCAGGCCTGTATTGGAGACGTGACCGGTGAGCGCAAAGGTTTTGGTGCCTGGCGACTCCGGCGTTCCGATGCCGCGGAAGACCTCTGGGCCGACGTTGAGAATGCGCACGGCGTGGGCCAGCGTCTCGACGTTGTTGATGATCGTCGGCTTGCCCCACAGCCCGCTCTGCGCCGGAAATGGCGGCTTGGGCCGCGGCATTCCGCGCTGTCCTTCAATGGAGGCGATCATGGCTGTCTCTTCGCCGCAGACAAACGCGCCCGCGCCTTCCATCACTTCGCACTTCACGCCAAGGCCGGTGCCAAAGACATTCTTGCCCAGAATGCCTTCGCGCTCGGCCGCGGCAACCGCGCCTCTCATGCGCTCGACGGCCAGCGGATACTCGGCCCTGACGTAGACCAGCATCTCATTCGCGCCAATGGCCCGCGCCGCAATCATCATGCCTTCAATCACGCTGTGCGGATTGCCTTCCATCACGGAGCGGTTCATGAACGCGCCGGGGTCGCCCTCATCGCCGTTGCAGATCACATATTTCTTTGGCGAGTTCTGAATGCGCGCCGCTTCCCATTTGCGTCCCGTGGGAAAGCCGCCGCCGCCGCGCCCACGCAGGCCGGAATCAAGAATGGTCTTGCATATCTGCTCTGGAGCCATCTCGACAAAAGCCTTGCGCGCCGCTTGATAGCCGCCGTGCAGCATATATTCGCGAATATCTTCCGGATCGAGGAAGCCGCACTCATGCAGCACCAGACGATCCTGCCGCGCATAGAAAGGATTGTCTTCGAGGCCGCGGCAGCTCTTGTGGGTCGCTGGATCTTTATACAGAAGCCGATCCACCGGCTGCCCGCCAACCAGCGTCTGCTGCACAATTTCAGCCACATCTTCGCCGCGGACCTTGGTGTATAAAATTCCATCCGGCACCACGGAAACCAGCGGACCCATCTGGCAGAAGCCCTGGCAGCCGCTCTTGGAGAGGCGGATCTCATCGCTGGTCGCCTCGGCGCGCAGCTCCAGAATCACCTGCAAGCCCTTGCCCGCCATCTCGCTCTTGAATTGCTCAAAGACCTTCATTGCGCCGTTGGCCATGCAGCCGGTTCCAGCGCAGATAATCACGCGCCGCACCTGCGCCAGCGTCGAGATTCCCTTGCCTGCCGCCGGAGTGAATGTAAGTCCGTCCAAGTTACCCATGACACACTCCGGCTGAGAGTTGCTCAGCAGTGGCAGCATTCGCCGGCGCTGCCTCCCGGGCCTGTATCTCATCCACCAAAGCCACGGCGCGCTCTGGGGTGATCTGGCCGTAGACCTGCTCATCGACCACGATGACCGGCGCCAATCCACATGCGCCCAGGCAGGCAACCGTCTCCACCGTGAACATCAGATCGGGGGTGGTGTTGGTCTTTTCCGTGGTGCCAAGCTTCTTGCGCAGGGCATCCAGCACCGGCAGCGACTGCTTCACATGGCAGGCCGTTCCGTCGCAGATGCGAATCACATGCTTGCCCTTGGGCTTCAGCGCAAAGTGCGCGTAGAACGTGGCCACGCCGTAGACCCTGGCCGCGGGAATGCTCAACGAGGTGGCCACATAAGTCAGCACCTCCTCGGGCAGATACAAATACTCATGTTGAATCGCCTGCAGGATCGGAATCAATCCTGACGGACGGCGCGCGTGACGATTGAGAATATCGACCACCTTCTCAAACTTCCCCGCGTTATCGACAGCCATGGGCATAGACGCCATCTAAACAGCCTCCCTCTCTTGAATCGGAACTCGAAAACGCCGCGCCAGCTTCCAGGAGAGCGAGGCCAGCGAATTGTAAAGATCTTCGTTATGCACAATAATGTGCGCCGGTACCTTCAATTTGACCGGAGCAAAATTCCAGATCGCCTGAATACCCGCCTTGACCATCAGATCGGCCACTTCCTGGGCCACATGAGAAGGCGTTGTGATTATTCCTAAGTGAATGCTCATTCTCGGCGCCAGATCCACCAACTTATCCAGCGGCAGCACCGCCTTCTCGTAAATCCACTGGCCAACCTTCTTCTCATCGGTGTCAAAGGCCGCAACAATCCGCAGCCCAAACCGGGAGAAGCGCTCGTGGCCCAAGAGCGCGGTGCCCAGATTCCCAACCCCCACCAGAAAGGCCTCGTTGACGTTGTTCCAGCCAAGAAAGGTCTCGATCGCGCGGATCAACTCACTCACCAAATAACCCGTCTTGGGCTTGCCGATGATCCCCGTATACTGCAAATCCTTGCGAACCTGCACCGGAACCAGCCCCAGATCGCGGCCAATCACGCTGCAAGAGACCTGCACAATTCCCCTGGCCTCAAGATCAACCAGGTAATGATGGTACTGAGGCAGCCGCCTCAGACTTGGCTGCGGAATCGGCGGCACATCCTGCCGCTTCACCTGCCACGTATTCGATAATTTCATATCGATAACCATAGATCGAGTCTAGGATGGAATGATCTGGGAGACCGTGACAGCCGTCACGAAGCGCGCATTCGCCGATTTTGCTTCTTGAGCATTTTCAGGGTTGCTGCAAGGCCGGTTTCGTGGTTTCCCACCCATTTCAGAATTCATAACGCAGATTTTTCGACTGCGCTCAGGATGAAATGGATGGGGCAAGGAGCTTCCTTACGCCATCGGTGAAAATGCTCTATTTTCTGCCGGGAGAGTCCTTGCGCAACAGAAAAAACCCTCCACTCCGCTTGAAGCAGCGGAGGGGAGGGCTTTTGGTTCGTGCCGGCTTGAGATAGCGCTTTCGGCCTACACCCAATCCGAAGATGCAAACGCCGCGATCAATGGATCATGTTGATGGTTTCCTGGGTCAGAGTGTCGAAGGTGGTCATCGCCTTGGAGTTGGCCTCAAAGGCGCGCTGCGCAACGATCAGGTCGGAGAACTGGGAGGAGATATTGACGTTCGAGGCCTCCAGAGACTCGCCTTCCAGAGCACCGCGCCCGCCTGTTCCCGCCACTCCCACCGTGGCCAGGCCGGAGGAGGCCGTGGTCTGGTATTCGGTCGAGCCCACGTCGGCCAGCCCCTGCATGTTGCTTACCGTGGCCAGCGCCAACTGACCTACCGTCTGGCTCTGGCCATTGGAATAAGCAGCCGTGATGGTGCCGTCCGAGCCGATGCTGAAGTTCTGGTAATTGCCGCTGGCATAGCCGTTCTGCACCTGCGCCGATTGCTCGCTGGCGGCATCGGTCTGGGTGATCTCTCCCGACCCGCTGGCGCCAAAGAGATTCCATGTCAGGTCCAGGGGCGCGGCTGAGTCGGAGAGCCCGCTGAATGTCATGCTGGTCAGATTCGTGCTGGGACTCAACAGGTTTCCGTTCGAGTCGAAGCTCAATGTTCCGGTGGCGTTGGCCGAGGCCGGAGGATCCTGCACCAGGGTGCCGCCGGTAGACATACTGGCGCCGGAGATGGAGAGCTTGCCACCGCTGACCGTGGCCGCCACGCCGGTAATGCCCGCCGTCACCAGCGATTGATTCAGCGCCGCCGCATATTGCGTCACGGTCTCGCCGGCGGTGACCGTAGGCGCGGTCGTCGTCGCATCCACGCCGCTCGCCGTCAGCCCGGAGATGGTCAGATTGGTTCCGGGATTCACCGTTGCCTGCGCCGTGGTGCTCGAACCGAAGTTGTAGCTGACGGTCGAGGCGGTCAAGTCCTGGTTCACGCCGCCGGTCATGGTCAGATTGGCCCCGGTAATCGAGAGCTGTCCATTCGCATTCGCAATAACCGATACATTCGTGATCCCGGCCGTCGTCAACGCGCCGCTCAGCGCCGTGGCATAACTGCTCAGAGATTCCCCGGCCGTAACCGTCGGCAGGGGGTTGATGGTCACGGGAAGGCCCGTCGTTGCATCCAAACCGGTGATCGCCAGGTTTGTCGATGGATCGACTGTGGCGCCCGATCCCAGGTTGTAGTTGACCGTTGCCCCTTGCAGGTCTTGGACAACATTTCCAGCAACGGCCGTCGTCGCCGATGCGCCGGTAATCACCAACTGGCCCGCGACGTCGGCGGCCGTCACGCCGGTAATTCCGGCCGCTGTGATGGCGCTTTGCAGCGCCGTTGCATACGTGGTGACAGATTCGCCGGCGGTGATCGGCGGCGCGGTGATCGAGGCCGTGCTCGAAGCGGTGGCGCCGGTAATCACCAGGTTCGTCGCGGTATTCACAGTGGCCTCCGCACCGCTGGATGCGCCCGTGGGCAGAATGCCGCCGCTCGATCCAAAGCTGTAGGTGTAGGCGGTGTTCCCCAAAGAGGGCGTGCTGGTAACCGCCGCCAGTGTGCCGGTCACCGTAGACGAGCTGGCTGAAGTCGCGGTTACGGGCAGCGTCTGCGCCGAAGCCGCCGTTGCCGCCGTCGCCGCCAGCGTGTCGGGAACGGTGACCGCATAGCTCCACTTGTTGTCGCCGAGGTTGGTGTAGGTCACCGTGGCTTCATAGGGCTTGCCCAGCGAGTCGTAGATCTGCACATTGCCCACGGTCTGCGTGCCTACGGCGGTGGTGGAATCCAGATTCTGGGCGATGCTGAAGCTCGATGTAGCCAAGGGCTGCATGATCTGCCCGGTCGGAATCACGATATCCTTCAGCCCGCCGCTGGTGCTGACCACGCCGTTGGTGGCCATGTATCCCATCACCGCCTGGCCCTGCGTGCTCTCCAGCGTGCCCGTCGAGCTGGTCTGGAAGTTGCCGTCGCGCGAATAAAGCTGGCTGCCGTTATTGTCCAGCACAAAGAAGCCCGAGCCGTTGATGGCCGCGTCGGTTGCAATGCCGGTCGAGGTGAGCGAGCCGCCAGTGAAATCGGTGCTGTTGGAGGCGACCTTCACGCCCGAGCCCTGCTGGATCTCATCGCCCGAGCCGGTGGTGCCCGTCTGCTGGTAAAAAAGATCGCTGAAGTTGGTCGTCTGCGACTTGAAGCCGGTGGTATTCATGTTGGAAAGGTTGTTGGCGATGGTATTCAGCGCTGTCGAATCGGCGTTGAGACCGCTGAGTGGAATGTAAAAGCTGGGCATGGAAATTCTCCTCTTCACTTGCTCTGAAGTTGCCGCAAGCCTCTGCGGCCGGCGGGTGATGGGTTGCATTCAGGCGCTTTGCCGCCCGCAAAAACGTTACAGCGCGCTTGACTTTCCACTCAGCGATTGGGCCACGCGCTGGGCCGCCGAGCTGCCCGCCGGAACGCTGAGATTACCGGGCGCAAGTTTGGCCGCCGCCGCGCCGATTGCCGATGGAATGCTGGCCGTCTGCGCCGGCGCGCCCGCGCCGCTGCTGCTGGCCTGAGTTGCCGTCGCCGCCGTCGAGTCTGCCGTTGCGCCTCCCGTGGCGCCGGCCGTGGCAGTGGTCTTGGAATCCGCCGTCAGCGTCTGGTTGATCGAGATCAACTGCTCCAGGCTGTTCACATTCACCAACTGGTTGATGTACTCATTGGGGTCGGTGTTCGCCGTCGGATCCTGATTCTTCATCTCGGTCACCAGCAAGGTGAGAAAGTCGTTGGCCGAGATTGTGGACGCCGAACTGCTGGAACTGCTCGAACTGCTGGAAGCCGCCGCAGCCGGAGCTGCCGCATTGCCCGTCAAAGACTGCGCCGCCGACATTGTGTGATTCATGATTGCCGATGCCATCTTGCCTCCCTGCTCTTCCTTCTTCTGAATTCGCTTCCCTTGCGTTTCCGCTTGCTTATTTGCACTGCCAAATTCTCTTCCGCGCTCTTGCTCCCGCTCGCCGGGCTGAGCGATCTCTACGCCATCCCGTTCAAGCCATCCGTTCAAGCCATCACGGAGATATGCCTTCCTTGCGAATCAGCCAACGTTGCGCCGCGATCAACCTCGGCCGGTATTGCGGCAGCCTCAACTGTGGAGCCCGCTGCCGCCCTCGACGTGGTCGAGCCAGTCTGCGCGGCAAAGTCCGGCGTGGTCTGCTGGTCTGCCGCTTGCTGGCCAGCCTGCTGCTGGCCCGCGCCCTGCTGCATCGCGCCGCCTGCGCCCTGATCGCCGCCCGATCCCGACGACCCGGTCGAAGTTGCCCAGCCGCCCTCGGGCGCCGTCACCGTCACCGTATCCACCGAGGAGTGACGCTCGGCAAGGAATGCGTTCAATCCCGCCAGATGTCCGCCCAGTGCCTGCGCCGCGTCGGCCGTTGCCGGAACCAGCTCGGCATGAACTCCGCCGCCGCTGGCATCGGCCCGAACCGAGACCCAGCCCAGCGCCGGATCCTGATAGCCCGCCTCAGCCCGCTGCGTCCCGGCATGAATCCACGCCGGTTTCGCCGTACCAGCCGCATCCAGAGTCGCGAAGGCCTCGCGGGAATCCGGCCCGGTCGCCGTCGAAGCTCCAGCGGGACTGCCCGCTGCTACAACCGCCGCGTGCGCACTCACGCCCTCGCGCGCCGTCGCGCTCACATCCGCTGCCGTTGTGGAGAGCTGCCCCTGTGCTGAAAGAACTGCTGGCTGCGCTGAAGCGGTGGACGCGGCCCCGGACGCCGCGCGCGATTTCACCGGCGTTGCACTTTTTTCGCCGCCGGCGGCAATTGCCTTGCCCGCATTCAAGGGCGCGAGGCCGGGCTGCGAAGATTGCGCCGCGACCGCGCTGACTGCACTGGCCGCCGCTTGAACGGAAGCAACGTCACCGATGCCGGGCGCAGCCGGAGTCTGACTCAAAACTGCAGCTTGATTCATGGCTGGCCGCGGACCTTCGACCGGAACTGTATTCCGATCGCGCGATACCGTCTGAACCGGATTCTGCCCGGCTTCAACCGCCTGCTCTACAACCTGCGCTGGTGCGGCGGCTGGGAGCGATTTCTGGCCCGCCGTCGAGACCGGAAGAGCCACTTGCCGGGATGCGCCTCTTTGCGGAGGCTCCGGGCTCCGGGCTGCACTCTGGCTCGGAATTGCGTTCTGATTCCGGGCTGCGCCTTGGCTTTGAGTTGCAACCGGGCTGCGCCCAGATTCCAGGCTGGGAATCTGTGTGGGCGCGGCGCTCTGCAACGGCTCTGCCGCCGGAGCAGCGCTTTGGGCCGGAAGCAAACTGTCGATCGAATCCGCGCTTGCCGAATCCGCGCCTGCCGAATCCGCGCTTGCCAAATCCGCGCTTGCCGGCTGGATTTGCAACCTCTGCTGGTTTGCATCGATTGGCTCGGAAGAGTCTTGTGCCGAAGCCAGTGCGGAAGTCTCTGTTGGAGCCAGTGCGGAAGCCTCGCTCTCCACCGGAGCAGCCGCTTGTGCCGCATTGCGTGCCGGGGCGGGCGATTGCAGAGCGTCCTGGTTTACTGCCGCCGTCTGAACCTTGCTCTGGTCGATGAATGTTGCTGGCGAATTCAATGGACTCGAAGCCACGGGAGTCTTGCTCAGAAGCGGCGTCGCCATTGGCGCCTCATTCCCTGTCTCCGCGGGTTTGACTGGCGCTGGAGCTTGCGTCGAATCCTCGCTCAATACCGCGGTCTGTGATCCGCCTTGCTCGGGAGAGATTGCCGAAGAAGAGACTGGGCCGGAAATCGGCACTGAAGATGCGCTCTGGGCTGGAGGTCCGCTTTGCATCGAATCCAGGTTCACTGCCGGCGTCTGAATCTTGCTCGGGAATGAATCGGGGGCTTGGGTTGCCGGTTGACTCGAAGCCACGGGAGCCGTGCTCGCAGACGGAGACACCGTTCGCGCCTCATTCCCAGCCGTTGCAGCCATAGCTGGCGCGGGATCTTGGGTCGAATCCTCGCTCACTGCGACTGTGTTGGATTCGCTCGCAGATGAAGAGCTTGCCGGAAAAACTTCTGGGCCGGATGCCGGCAAAGGAGCCGCAATCTTGTCCGGCGCAGCCATTTGCGCTGCATCGCGCACTGGGGCGGGCGCTTGCGACGCGTCCCGGCTCACGGCCGTCGTCTGAGCCCTGCTGGACAATGAATCGGAGGTCTGGGAAACGAGTGGAGTCTGAACCCCGGCATCAGAATTGCTCTCGAACGCCATGACCGGTCGCGCCTCATCCCCTGCCGGCGCGGGGCTGGGCGACACAAGCGCTGGACGCGAATTCTCGCTCACCGCCGCCGCCTGAGAGCCGCTCCCAGCTGAGGATGTTGCCGGCAATGAGACTTGGCTGGGCGCTGGCGGCAGCGAAGACGCTGGAATGGGAGTTTGCGCCGCAAGATCGCTTCGCATTGGAGTCTCTGTTTGCGCCGCTTCGCGCATCGGCACAGAGGCTTCAGCCGGTTCCTGACTTACCGTTGGTTTCTGGTTCACCGCCGCTGTCTGAGCCTGGCTCTGGGTTGGAACAAAGACTTGGCTCGGAGATGCACTAGAGGCTTGCGAAGAAAGTTGGGTCGATGCCTGAGTTTGAGAGGTTTCCATGCTCCAGGTCGGCAAGGCCGCCGCGCTTGGGCTCTGCGCCGGGCTGGCAATCGTAACCGGGCTGGCCACAGCCGCTGGATTTTCGCTCTGCTCTGAAGCGGCAATTGGCCGCGAAACTTGACTGGAAGCGACAGAGGGAGAATTACTCTCATCGAGCGTCATCCTCGGCGTCCCATCGTTGATCGGAGCACTGATCGGAGCACTGACCGGAGCACTGACCGGCGCATATGCAGGCGCCGAATGCTGGCTCACCGCAGCCGCTGGAACTCCGCTCTGGAGTGAAGCCGGAAGTTGCGAAGAAAGCTGGCTTGAAGACTCGGCTGGCGCCTGGCCTGAAAACGCACTCTCCGCGGGAGAACTTTGAGGGGTCTGCATAGCGATCTGATTTGCAGCCTGGTTCGTCACAGCCGTCTGGGATCTGTTCTCTTCGGGCGAGAGGCTCTGAGAAGAAAGCGAACCCGCAGCCAGGACCGGAGAGACTTCATCGCTGGAGGCAAACACGGGAGCCGCGCTCACGACTGGCGTTGCCACTGGCGCGGCGTCACGCACCGGCACGGAGGCTTGAACCCGAATCTGGCTCACTGCATCCTGACTCACCGCCGGTGTTTGATTACTGCTCTGCGCGACCGGAACGGCGTGAGAAGCGGCTCGGCTCGAAGCCAAGGTTTGAGAGGTTTCAACGCTGGAATCCAGCCCAGTCGCGGCGCTCTGGCTCTGCACCGGGCTTGCACTCCGATTCTGGCTGGCCGCAACCGCGCTGGTCGCAGCTTGTGGAATTCCACTCCGAGCCGCAGCCGGCGTATGCAAAGATGCCTGGTCGGAGATACGCGCCGCGCCAGCGCTTTCGACCTGCGTCTCAACCTCGCCCCCAATTGTGCCTTGCGCCAAGGCAGCCGGCCGCGCCTCTTGCCGCGACGTCGTTGATGCGGTTGCGCTGGCCTTCAAACTCGATAAACTTTCCAGGCTCGATGAACTGTCCAGACTTGATGAACTGCCAGATTTCGATGAAGCGCCCTGAGTCGATGAAATGCCCAGGCTGGGCGCGTCCGCAAGCTGAGGCGGCTGCACCATTGTTTGCTCACTGCCGGAATTCTGGGCCGCGGCTGGCCGCGCCGCTTCCACACTTCCTTTGGATTCTTCCCCAGGCGATTCTTTTCCAGGCAAGGATTGCCGGCCTCTGGCAGTCGATGCGATGCCGCTCGACTGAGCCGCGGAAAAGCCATCGATTGAGAAAACAGCCGGCGAGGATTGCGGCGAGGATTGCGTTGACGTTTCAGCGGCCTCTCCGTCCGAGTGGGCCGTTGCCGGCAATGGCGAGGCCTGCGCAACAACCACGGAAGCCGGTAACACTGCAAAACTCGACGCGATGGCAACTGCGCTGCTCTGTGAACTGTTGATCGAAGCATGGGCCGTAGAAGTGTGCGCCGCGTTGGTCGAAGTATCGGAATGCGAGCTTTTGGCGGTCTTGCTCTCCGCCGCGGCCGCGGTACGCTTCTGCTCCGCATTTGCCGCCGAGACTGCTGAGACTGTTGAATCCGCCGGGCTAGCCGTGGAAGCTCCCGACCAGCCGCCAACCTGAGAGGATTTCAATCTTGAGCCGTTCTCACTCGCCGCGCTCTCCGCGTTCACCGGCTCGGCTGCCTGCCGCAATTGCAGCGCCTGGCCTGTGCTCACAGTCGCGGTTGGCTGGGAGGAGCCTGCGGCTGCCATTGTTGCCGCGGTACTGGAGCCTTGGTCGACTGTCGCCTCGCCCGAGGCTTCTTCGGCGGCGTCCAGCGTTGAGCCCGTCAATGTTCCCATTGAGGCCAGAAGCGATTGCCAGCGTGCGCCAAAGCTCTCCGTCCCAGCCGCAGTTGATTGCGAGAGACTCCGCCCCGCTACCCCGCTTGCTACCCGAGTCGCCACGCCGGTCTGAGACGCGCCGCGCGTCAGGCCCAGCGTCCGGCCAAAGCCCGCCGCCGCGCCTGCGCCCAACCCGATCGTGACTTCAGCCGAGACCGTCATGCCGAAGGGTTATGCAGGAGGTGTGCCAAAACGCGACAGGGCTGGGTTAGAGCATTGTCAGGAATGGAACCGGCGATCCCGTTTGCGGAAGCTCGCCCCGCCCCAGTGCGGATTCTGCCTCAAGTTTTGCCGCTGCCGGACATGCCAACCGATGGTTCTTGTAAATGGATAGCGGATGGAAAATCGGCGCAGAAGGCTAGGAATCTCCCGGGCCTCTGTGTAAGCCTCTGTTTTGAAAGGGCACGACTTGAGAGGCTGCAGAAAAAGGGTATTCAAGGGTTCAAAGTCCCCGAAAAACATCCCTCAGGGGCTGAAGAGGCTGCGGAAAAAGGCCAGTTTAACGACAGAAATGGCTGATAATTCCCTCGGCGGCTAAAGCCGGCGTTGATAAAGCGGTGGTTATGTACGGGCTAAAGCCCGTACCCTTCATCCAATTGAGTTTTTCCGCGGCCTGTTAAGTTGTGCCGCAAACGCTATGTGCACCATCCATTTCATATTCTGTGTGAAATGGGTGGGGCACCACAAAATCAGCCTCACGAAAACTGTGAAATTGCACGAAAGTTGCGCGGAGGCTATGTCCCCGGCCGCCAGCGAAGAATAGGCTTGCGCGCCGCCAGCACCTCATCCAGCTTGGCGACGCGCGTCGAGTGCGGCGCCGTCTTGACCAGCTCCGGCTGCTCCTCGACCTCGCGGGCAATGGCGCGCATCGCGTCAATAAACAGATCCAGCTCCTCCAGCGACTCGCTCTCGGTCGGCTCGATCATCAGCGCGCCGTGCACGATCATCGGGAAGCTGACTGTATAGGGATGGAAGCCGTAGTCGATCAGCCGCTTGGCTATCTCGCCGGTCTTGACGCCGCGCGCCGCCTGCCGCTTGTCGCTGAAGACCACCTCGTGCATGGACGCAGTCTTGTACGGCAGTTCATAGACGTCTTCCAGCTTTTTGCGGATGTAGTTGGCGTTCAGCACGGCGTCTTCGGTGGTCTGGCGCAGGCCGTCCGGCCCGTTGGCCAGGATGTAGGCCAGCGCGCGGATGAACATGCCGGTATTGCCATAGAAGGCGCGCACGCGGCCCACGGATTGCGGCCGGTCAACCTCCCAGCGCAGTTCGCGCTTAGTCCCCAGTCCCTCATTCCCTGGCCCCTTGGTCCCTTCTTTCCTCACCAGCACCGGAGTCGGCAAAAACGGTTCCAGAAAACTCTTGCACGCCACCGGCCCTGAGCCGGGTCCGCCGCCGCCGTGGGGCGTCGAAAAGGTCTTATGCAGATTCAGGTGCATCACATCCACGCCAAAATCTCCGGGCCGCGCCTTGCCCACCAGCGCATTCATATTCGCGCCGTCCATATAGAGCAGCGCGCCCTTGGCGTGCAGAATGTCGGCGATCTTGTGAATCTCGCTCTCAAAGACCCCTATTGTCGAGGGGTTGGTGAGCATCAGCGCGGCAGTCTCTTCGTCCACCTGCCGGGTGAGGGCGTCGAGATCGATGCCGCCCTCGGCATTGGATTTGAGATTCTCAACCGTGTAGCCGCAGATGGCCGCCGTGGCGGGGTTGGTGCCGTGCGCCGAGTCGGGAATGAGAATCTTCTTGCGCGCATTGCCCTGCGACTCATGCCACGCGCGCACCAGCAGAATGCCGGTAAACTCGCCATGCGCGCCGGCGGCCGGTTGCAGCGTAATCGCGTCCATGCCGGTGATCTCGATCAGGCAGCGCTGCAAGAGGTCGATGACCTGCAGAATCCCCTGCGCCAGGGCGACGGGCCGGTAAGGGTGCGCCTCGGCCAGACCCTCGATGCGGGCAACGTATTCGTTGACGCGCGGGTTGTACTTCATGGTGCAGGAGCCCAGCGGGTACATCCCCAGATCGATCGCGTAATTCCACGTCGAGAGGCGCGTGAAGTGGCGAATGATTTCGATCTCGCTCAGTTCGGGCAGCTCGCCGGGGGTGGTGCGATGGGCCGCGCCGAGCAGGGATGCGGCATCGACGGCCGGCACGTCCAGCGGCGGCAGCTTGTAGGCGCGCTTGCCGGGCGAGGACTTTTCGAAGAGCAGGGCCTCGTTCTGGGTTTGGTGGGGGCGGACTTTGGTGGTTGCGCGTGAATTCGAAAGTTCTGATGTTGCCATTGTTGCCTCGCTGCAATTTGGCTAAAACATACCAATCAGGATCTCATTTGTCGAAGAATCCTGTGCGAGCGCTTTTTGGTATCGGCTCTCGTTGGAATTCCATCCCAGAATTCCACCGATGAACCCTCCAAAAACGCTGAATAGTATCGGGATTATAGAGGCCAAGAATACCTTACCTAACGGGAGGTGATGAGAATAGGCATTGTAGCCGACATCAAAGACGCACACGGAGACACCTGCGATCAACACATCGCGGATAACGTAGGCGGTTTGTCCGCTTTCGCGGGTTCTTTTCCACGCCAGATTCCGCGCATCGAGGTTGACTATCTTCTCGCCATTGAGGAGCGCCTGCTTACTTCCGTTGACCTCTTCCGGCTCTTCCTCAGGGGCTAAAGCCCAGCCTTTATTTTGTGGCGTTTGCGGCACGACTGAAGTCGTGCCCTGATACATTACAGGACTTCGATTGGGTTTTTCCGCAGTCTGTAAAGCCGTGCCCTGATACAAAGCTATCCCCCAACCGAGCCAATTGGACACACGAACCCTGGCCCGCACTCACAGAATAGCTGAGGCTCGCGGCTTTTCTATCGCATTTTCGCTGTTGCTGAAAATGGGAATTCCTGACATCCCACCCTAGTCGCAGCCAACCGAGACGCAGATCCTTCGACTTCGCTGCGCTCCGTTCAGAATGCCAACGGCAAGGATGGGGTGCCCGTTACCTCAGCCCGACGATCAGAAACGGAGGTATGCGCCAATCATCGGTTCCGCGGTGTGCGTGAACTTGTCGGTCGAGGTGAAAAGCGATGTCAGGTCCGGCGCTTTATAGAGGTTGCCGCGGTATTGGAAACGCAGGCCGATATGCGGCAGTAGGCCCCAATCCAATCCGGCACCGTAGACGAAGACCGGCTTGGAGGTGGTGCTGGTGCTCTGTCCGCTGCTGGGGACATCGAAGATGAGGCCGCCGCCAGCGAGCGCAAAGGGGCGCAGATTGGCGACTTTGACGGACGCAATCCAATCGCCGGTCAACTCGTGCGCATTGGCTGAAACTGCCTGCAGGCCGCAAGGTTCAGTACTACCAGCGAGGCAAGACGGCGGACTGGTGTATCTGTATGTCTGGTTGGCGCGGTTGAAGGAGTAGGTGCCTTCATAGCCCAGCCAGGGATGCGAGATATGCCGCACCTCCAGCAGCCCGCCGGCGGCATTGGAAGGACTCTGCGTGACTCCATTCGCCGTAGTGGTCCCGTTGAAGGCCCCGTAGATACTCAACGCCACATCCGTTTGCGCGTAGGATTGCGCGCCGCAGAGCGCCGCAGATCCAACCAGTAGAAGCGTTGACCGCATCCACTTCATTTGCATCCTCATCGTTCGCATCTCCTGAGTAGAATTCAGTTGCCTTGAGTTCCGCAGTATCCGCTCCCGGCTGACTGTTACCAGTATGGGCGCGGAAGGCGCGCTTTTGTTGATAGGCTGAAGATTCGCTCAACTTTACCGCCATTTAGATTCGAGGACCGCTTGATTCGTGAGCAGGTTACTGCACATTCAGGGTCACCGTGCCGGTTTCGATAGCCGTGGTCGAAGCTGACACGCCGGTAACGGTGATCGTGTAGGTTCCGGCCGTGGTGCCGGAAATGCCTCCGCCGCCTCCGCCGCCCGTTCCGCCTCCACTACCACACGCCATCATACCGCTCGCGAGAGCCACAAAGAGCGCCAGCACTCCAATCATCGTCTGCCATCCGCGCCGCCGCTTTGGGACACCGAAAAGTAAAGCGCAAGCCAGAATGGCGCTGCCCGGCACATACCATGGAACGCCGGGAAGCTTGGGATGAGTTAAGCCCGCACTGGTAGCTGCCGTGGTTAAGATGGTCAGCGTGGCTGTGCCCGAGCTAGTACCGGTAATGTTCACCGGGCTGGTCGAGCCGAAGCCGAGTGTGGGCAGATACTGAGCGCCGCTCGGGCTGTTGGTGATTTTTGCTGTCAACGTGACGCTGCCAGTGAAGTTTCCGGATGGTGTCACGGTGATCGTGGACATGTTCGAGGCGGTTGCGCCGGGGGCCACGGAGACCGTTGTGCCGGTAATGGCAAAGCCGGTCGCAATCAGACCAATAGTAGTAGAGAGGCTACCGTTGTAAATGGTATCTCCTGGAAAGCTGGCATCTACCTGATGCGTTCCAACGCCAATGGGCGAAATCCCGGTCGCTGTGGCCGTTGCGGACCCAACCGCCTGGGATAGTAGCGCCGACACCATGGCGGTTGGGGTGCTTCCGCTCTCATAGGTAGTTGCAATGTCATCCAAACCATCCCCGTTGAAGTCAGCAGCCACGACGCATCCCGAGGTAAGATACGCTCCAGAATCCGCGGCAGTTTCGACAAATGTTCCATCTCCATTGCCGAGGAGAATCTTAAGATATTCATCATTGTTTGACCCAACAGCAATATCCGGAATCCCGTCCCCGTTGTAGTCCCCGACTGCGATGGATACGGGTTCGATATCCGTCGCTGGACTAACTGCCACTGTCTTGAAGGTTCCATCTCCGTTGCCCAGAAGAATCGTTACCGCGCCATTCGTTGCACCAAGTGAGGCGGTGGAGTCTAATGCAGCCAG
>Ga0181525_10000611_pt1 | contig 30857 bp, 31 predicted proteins | sample PEATcosm2014_Bin_48_FD_121100 | JGI IMG/M metagenome (GOLD analysis project Ga0181525, IMG submission 121100) | Peatland microbial communities from MTU Mesocosm Facility, Houghton, MI, USA - PEATcosm2014_Bin06_10_metaG | ecosystem: Environmental > Terrestrial > Soil > Wetlands > Peat | place... | reverse complement strand
GTCGTAGTCGTAGATCTTGCCGAGATCGATGCCCTCTTCCCCGAGATCCGTCGTGTAGACGTTAAAACTCTCGGATTTGAGCATCAGCTCGATCGATTGCGCGGTGGCGCTATCGTCTTCAATCAGCAATACGCGCATGCCAGTCCCCTTCTTCGCCGCGCGGGCTCAAGGTCGGCGTGCCGCCGCGGCGGCCCCAGAAAAAACGCCTTGGACAAACTGATTCGGCACAATACGCAGCCCATGGTTAACAAAACCTGATTCCGTCGCGCAAGCATTCTCTGGGCAAATTCCGACGAATCGCCTTAAGGTGTTGCGTGATAGTGGTTTTTTAGCCACGTTTGTGTTCATGTACCAAATTAAGTTTCGGCGCTAACCGATTCATCCGACTCGCCCCTCCGCGCTGGCTGGGCGAGCCTGCCTTAGCCCTAAGGCGGCACCGCAATGATTAACGGCCCGGGTAAACAAGCGATTAATAACGCGGCTATCGAGGTAACCATTCTTTCGCTTCGTGACGGTTTTTGGCCGAATCCGGGGAAAAACCCGTGAAGGCGCTTGCCGAGCAGATCAATGAACTCGACGGTATCGAGATCTATGGCCGCGTCGTCGGCGTGCGCGGTCTGATGGTCGAGGTCGCGGGCCCGCTGCACGCCATGTCGGTCGGCGCCCGCGTCATCATCGAGACGCCGGGCAAGAACATTCCCTGCGAAGTGGTGGGATTTTCCGGCGTTAACGCGCTCCTGATGCCGTTCGCGCCGCTCGAAGGGGTTCGGCGGGGCTGCCGGGCGTTGGTTACCTCGGTCGCCGGCGCGGTACGGCCGTCGTCAGGCTGGCTCGGCCGCGTCATTAATGCCTTGGGCGAGCCGATCGACGGCAAGGGCGCCTTGCTGTTCGGCCCGTCGCCCTATCCGTTCCGCAACACGCCGCCGCTTGCGCACCAGCGGCGCCGGGTCGGACCGCCGCTCGACCTCGGCGTGCGGGCCCTCAATACCTTCCTGACCTGCTGCCGCGGCCAGCGCATGGGCATCTTCTCCGGTTCCGGCGTCGGAAAATCGGTGCTGTTGTCGATGCTGGCGCGCAATGTACGCGCCGACGTCACCGTCATCGGGCTGATCGGCGAACGCGGCCGCGAGGTCCAGGAATTCTTGCAGGACGACCTCGGCGAACTGGGTCTCGCCCGCTCCGTGGTGGTGGTTTCAACCTCCGACGAGCCGGCGCTGATGCGCCGCCAGGCCGCGCACGTGACGCTGGCGATTGCCGAATATTTTCGCGACGAGGGCAAGGACGTGCTGGTGCTGATGGATTCGGTCACGCGTTTCGCCATGGCGCAGCGCGAGATCGGGTTGTCGGCCGGCGAACCGCCAACCGCCAAAGGCTATACGCCCACCGTTTTCACCGAACTGCCCCGGCTTCTGGAACGGGCCGGGCCGGGCACCGAGCAAGGCACCATCACCGGCATTTTCACGGTGCTGGTCGACGGTGACGACTATAATGAGCCGATCGCGGACGCCGTGCGCGGCATTCTCGACGGCCATATCGTCATGGAACGCGCCATTGCCGAGCGCGGACGTTATCCGGCCATCAATGTCTTAAAATCGATTTCGCGGACTATGCCGCGCGCGGCCGACCAAGCCTACCTGCCGGCGCTGAACCGGGCCCGTCAGATCATGGCCACCTATGCCGATATGGAGGAATTGATCCGGCTCGGGGCTTACCGTGCCGGAACCAGTCCCGAGGTCGATGAGGCCATCCGCTTGCACAAGCCGATCGAGGACTTTTTGGCTCAAGGTAAGGAAGAAGCAACCAGCTTGGCCGAAGGATATCGCCGTTTGGCGCAGATTGTGGCCGGTTCGGAAACCTAACGCTAACGTTATCGGGCCACAATCGCCGGCATCGGGGGTGTCGCCCCTTCCTGCCCTCCCCACCCGGGGAAGGGTAATTTGACTTTCCTGCCCCAGTTTGCGGGCGGGGCAGGAAGGGGCAGCACTTGGCCCGTGGCTTCGGGGGAGTAGCAGTCGATGAAGTCTCGAGAGACGCTCATTCGCCTGAAGAAATTTCAGGTCGACGAGAAGCGGCGCAAGGTCGCGCAGATCGAAACCATGATCGCCGAATTCGAGCGTATGGCAGCCGATCTGGAGCGTGAGATCAGGGTCGAGCAAGATCGCGCCGGCATCCACGATCCGGGTCATTTTGCCTACCCGACTTATGCCAAGGCCGCGATTGCGCGTCGCGAGAACCTCAAACGCTCGGCCGACGATCTGCGCATCCAGCTTGAGGATGCGAAGATGGCGCTCGGCGAGGCCTTCGACGACCTTAAGAAAATCGAGTTGCTCGACGAACGCGACCAGATGCGCGAGCGCGAGGCGGAAGATGCCGCCGAGCAGAGCGAGCTCGACAGCATCGCCCTGATGCGGGCCCGCGGCGTCGCACCGGCCTAAATTCGCTAGCGGACCGGTTTTGGCAGGGCCCGCGCGCGCGACGGGTCCGGAATCCGTTATTCGCGGGGCCTTTCTGGCCCGGCTCTCGGGGTTGGATTGCGGGCTGTTTGCCCGCGCCGCCGGCCGGAATGACGAAAAGCCCCGTTTCACTCTCGACTAAAGCCACGCCAAGCGGCGATAATCGGCCAGGGCAGAGACCGCCCGGGGGTCAAGGGCTGTGAAGTGGCTGTTATGTTAATGCAGTCGGAACTGGTCTGGCTGCTCGGCGCCGTCGCCAAGGGCGACGAAACCGCGTTCGAGCACCTTTATGACGAGACCCGCGCGAAACTCTATGGGGTCCTGCTGCGTATCTTGGGCAGGCCGGCACTGGCCGAAGAGGTCATGCAGGAAACTTACCTCAAGGTTTGGAAGATGGCCGACCAGTTCGACCCCGCAATCGCCAGCCCGATCACCTGGATGGTGGCGATTGCGCGCAATCGCGCCATCGATATCGTCCGTAAAAAGGGCGAAGTCTCGATCGAGGACGAGCCCGACGCCTTGGAGGTCGCCTCCGAACAGCCGGCGCCGTTGGCCCGGCGCGAGATGACCGAAGAACTCAAGCGGCTATTGTCCTGCCTCGGCAAGCTCGATCCGGAAAAGCAGCGCATCGTGCTGCTCGCCTATTACAGCGGCTGGAGCCGCGACCAGCTGGCGCAAAAGCTCGACATTCCGGTGAACACGATCAAGACCTGGCTGCGCCGCAGTCTGCTCGAAATTCGAGAGTGTATGGGACGCTAGACCACCATGATCAGCCATGGATCGTTCTGAAACTAAACAGTGAGCCGTTGAGATGTACGACGACGACCGCGATGCTCTTGCTGCCGAATACGTGCTCGGCACGCTCTCCACCGACGAGCGCGATCAGGCCGAGGCGCTGCTCGCGATCGATCCGGGTTTTGCCGAGATCGTGCGGGTCTGGGAACGCCGGCTCGGCGAGCTCAATGTCATGGTCGAAGCGGTCGATCCGCCGCCGGAGGTTTGGCGGAGGATCAAGGCCGAACTCGACGGTGGCGGGCGGCACGGCGAAACCGCGACGCCCCCCAGCGCGGATGTGTCGCCGCAGAACGCGCCGGAAACGCCCCCTGAGATGGCATCGGATCCGGAGCTTGGCTTGGTGCCGGAGCCGCCGCGAGATTTAGACCTTCCCGAGCCGCCGCAGGATTTGGATTTGAATAGGCCGGAGCCGCACCAGGATCTAGACCTACCCGAGCCGCCGCGGGATTTGGATTTGGATAGGCCGGAGCCGCCACAAGATCTGGATGCGCTCCTGGTTCCGCATGATTTGGATGCGATCGCGCCGTCGCTTGACTCGGATGAGTCATCGCCGATTGCGGCGCTAGCCTCAAGCCTCCTACCGCCCGATAAGGAATCCGCTCCGCACGATCCCTTCCTCGCCGAACCGCCACCGACGCAAATGGCCGCGCGCAGCGCCGATGTAATCGTTTTGGCGCGACGGGCACGGCGCTGGCGCCGGATCACCGTCGCCATGAGCGCGATTGCCGCGCTTTTGGCGGTCTATGTCGCGGTCGACCAATTTGCTCCCGGGCTGATCCCGCTCTACCGGCAACCGCCAGCGGTTGTCACCGGGCGAACCCAGCCGCTGCCGGACCGCTTGGTGGCCGTGCTGGCGCAGGAACCGACCGCGCCGGCCTTTTTGGTGACGGTCGATGCGCAGAGCCGGACCCTGACCGTGCGGCGCGTTTCGGCAACGCCGGAACCCGGTCGGAGCTACGAATTGTGGTTGATCTCGAGCAAATTCGGCAGCCCGCGGTCGCTCGGCGTCGTCGGCGGCGACGAATTCACCACCCGGGCGCTGCCGGCGAATTTCGATCGCGATACGGTGCGGGCGGCGAGCTATGCCGTCTCCCTTGAGCCGGCCGGTGGTTCGCCGACCGGGGCCCCGACCGGACCGATTTTATTCACCGGTAAAATGGTCGAATCGCTTCCGGGGTCGCCGCCGCCGGGGTGATGCCGCTGCGTTCGAGGTGACTTCAAGGCGGCCGCAGATCAACCCTCAAAACGATGTCGGCCCAAAAATGCCGACGCCTTAGCGGATGGTCGGGATATGGCCGCTCATCGTCGTCGGCTGACCGGCTTTAACCAGGGCCGCCGTGCCGAGATCGATATCGCTGGTGTGGGCGAATATGCCGACAGCCGCGACGACAATGGCGCACAAAAGACCAATGACCACGATCTTCAAATGAGTGCCGCGGTCGGCGCTATACATCGAATGGTTCATGGCAACCTCCCGTGTCGCTGCCCATTAGTCGCGGCAGCCGGGCCAAAGCGTTCACTCGGACTCTACAGCTATGGAGCGATGACTGTTTACAGAACGCGTCTTCACCAAACGGTGATTACCCGTGATAACGGTTGATCGGAAAATTGGTTCCCGCCAGGGGCCGTCACCCGGCGCTGGAATTCTGCTAGACCATTTCCGTGTAAGGATTTTTCGAAAGGATCAGATCGTGCGCCAAGTCGTAGCCGAGCTCGCCCCGACGGGGGTTCTTCGCGCCGGAATCAATATGAGCAATGGGCTCCTGGTGACGGGAAAAAGCCCTTCCGGCGATCCGCAGGGGGTCGCGCCGGACATGGCGGCTGAAATCGCCAGGCGCCTCGGGGTCGCCGTCGCCTACGTGAAATTCGACCGGCCATCGCAATTGGCGGAGGCCGGCGGCAGCAATGTGTGGGATATCGGCTTGATCGGCGCGGAGCCCGCACGGGCGGAAAAGATCACCTTTACCAATGCTTATTGCGAGATCGAGGCGACTTACCTGGTGCAGCCGAATTCGCCGTTTCAGACCGTCGCCGAGGTCGATCGCGCCGGTTCGCGCATCGCGGTCAGGCGCGGCGCGGCTTACGATCTGTGGCTCGAGCGCAATATCAAGCACGCGACATTGCTGAGATCGGACACCGCGGACGGCCCGTTCGATCAATTCGTCGCCGAGGGCCTCGAAGCCCTCGCCAGTCTGCGGCCGCAATTGTTGAAAGACGTCAAAAAGCTGCCGGGGGCAAGAATTCTTCCTGGTAATTTCACGGCGGTGCAGCAGGCGATCGGCACGGCGAAACCCAATGCGGCGGGCGCCGCGTTCTTGAGCGATTTCGTGGCGGAAGTGAAACGTTCCGGATTTGTGGCGCAACTGATCGAAAAGCACCACGTCGTCGGGCTGTCGGTGGCGCCATAATCCGCATCATCATGGATCACGGGCCGGCCGGGCTTGGCCTGCCTGTATGACGCGTTCAGATGCTGGCCACCGTCTTCAGTCGCGCGCGGGGATGAATTTCAGATTGTGCCATCACGCTGGTCTGGGCGCGGAAGCGCTCGATGATACCGCGCACGAATGGACGCACGGCGGCCGAAGTCACCAACACCGGCGCCTCGCCCTCGCGCGCCGCCTGCTCGAATTTTTCCCGCACCAGATTGATGAATTCGGTGAGCTTCGACGGCTGCATGGCGAGGCTGCGATCGTCGCCCTGGCCGACGATCGATTCCGCAAAGGCCTGTTCCCATTTGGCGGTGAGCGCGATGATCGGCAGCGTTCCGGACGCCGTGACATGTTGCGCGCACAGCTGGCGCGCCAGCCGGGCGCGCACATGCTCGGCCAGCATGGTGGTGTTGCGGGTCGCCGACAGGCCGTCGGCGATGCCTTCGAGAATGGTCGACAGATCGCGGATCGACACCCGTTCGGCAAGCAAAATTTGCAGCACCCGCTGGATGCCGGAGATCGTGATCAAAGATGGCACGATGTCCTTGATCAGCTCGCTTTGTTCCTTGGGCAAATCCTTGAGCAATTTCTGCACGTCGCCATAGGACAATAGTTCCGACATATTGCCCTTGATGAGTTCGGTGAGGTGGGTGGCCAGCACCGTGGCGGCGTCGACCACGGTCAAGCCTTTGACCGAAGCTTCTTCCTTCAACGACGCATCGATCCAGGTCGCCGGCAGTCCGAAGGTCGGCTCGGTGGTGTGCACGCCGGGCAGTGTCACCTGATTGCCGGCCGGATCCATGACCATGTATTGGCCGTGCCAGACCTTGCCGGTGCCGGCTTCGGTTTCCTTGATTTTGATGATGTAGGTGTTGGCGTCGAGCTGCATATTATCGAGGATGCGCACCGCCGGCATGACGAAGCCCATCTCGACTGCGAGCGAGCGGCGCAGCGCCTTGATCTGTTCGGTCAAGCGGTCGGAGCCGTCGGGCGCGTTGACCAGCGGCAACAGCGCATAGCCGAGCTCGATCTTGAGTTCGTCGATCTTGAGCGCCGCCGACATCGGCTCTTCGACCGGCGCCGCCTTGGCGGTGTCGGATTTCTTGGTCTCGGCCGCGACAGCGAGTTTGGTGCGGCGGTTGATCATATAGGCAAGGCTCGCGGTACCGCCGCCGAGCGCCAGAAACGGGATCATCGGGATGCCCGGCAGCAGCGCCATGATCAACATGACCGCCCCCGACATGCCGAGCGCCTTGGGATAGCCCGACAGCTGGGACAACAGCGCCTTGTCGGCGGCGCCGGCGACGCCGGCCTTGGAAACCAGCAGGCCCGCGGCCATCGACACGATCAGCGCCGGAACCTGGGTCACCAGCCCGTCGCCGACGGTGAGCAACGTGTAAGTGCGGGCGGCTTCGGCAAAGCTCAGATCCTGTTGCACGATGCCGATCACCATGCCGCCGAGAATGTTGATCAGAACCACGAGGAGGCCGGCGATGGCGTCGCCGCGGACGAATTTCGAGGCGCCGTCCATGGCGCCGAAAAAGCCGGATTCGTCTTCCAGGTTCTTGCGCCGCTGCCGTGCCGCCTTCTCGTCGATCAGGCCGGCGGACAGGTCGGCGTCGATCGCCATCTGCTTGCCCGGCATGGCGTCGAGGTGGAAGCGCGCCGCCACTTCCGCGATGCGCCCGGAGCCCTTGGTGATGACCACGAAATTCACGATCACCAGGATGGTGAAAACGATGATGCCGATGACGAAATTGCCGCCCATGACGAAATGGCCGAACGCCTCGATGACGTGGCCGGCAGCGGCGCTGCCTTCGTGGCCATGGGCGAGAATGAGGCGGGTCGAGGCGAGGTTGAGCGCCAGCCGCAGCATGGTGGCGATCAGCAAAACGGTGGGAAAGGCGGAGAATTCCAGCGGCGCCTGGATGAACAACGATGTCATCAGGATCAGCACGGAAAACGTGATAGAAACCGCGAGTGAGAAGTCGAGCAGAAGCGGCGGCAGCGGCAGGATGAGGATCACCAGGATCGTCAGCATGCCGACCGCGAGCGCGATATCGCTGCGCCGCAGCATGGTGCCGAAATCGGCGAGCCGCGACAACGCGGTATCCCCGCCCGGTGCGGTTGTGGCGTCGGTCATGCCGGTCGATCGGCTCCGTTTGTTGCGGTCGCCTGAGGCAAAGCTGTGAGTTGCGGCTGGTGGACCGCCGGCACGTAGAATCGGAGCCGCGCTGGCGTCCAAGGCTGCCCCCTTAAGGGCGGTGATGAGTTACGTCTCCCAGGCAAAATGTGCCGGGTATATGGTTACTGGGGGGTTAACGAAACGCCGCACCCGTCAGCGCGTGGCATGCCGGGGCAGGGAACGGCAAGGCAACGAACTCTCCAGGCGCGGCCCGGAGGGTAGGGTTAGGGCAAAGGTTGCGCCGGAAGGCTAAGAGGTAGAAATGTCCATGTTTTACCGCCTCGCACTGACGGCCGGCTTGGCTGTCGTCGCCTCGATGGCGCTGGCCGACGGCATCGATCCCGGCTTGTGGAAGATTATCGGCCGGACCTCGACCGGCGGCGTCATTGGACCGCCACATGAGTCCTCCAAATGCCTCACCGCCGCCCAGGTGGCCGATCTCGCCACCACATTCTCGCCGGTCTCGAGCACCGTAAATTCCGTCTGCGCGCCGATCGAGCGCAACCTCAGCGGGGTCAATCTGACCTGGCGGCTGGTTTGCAAGGGCCAGCTCAACATGGAACTAAACGGCGAGTTCAACTTCGACAGCCCGCATCACTATTCGGGTACGGTGCGGACCAAAGCGGTTATGGCGGGAATGCCGATGGTCGATTCGCAAGATTCGCTCGAGGGCCAGTGGGTATCTGAGTGCCGGCCATAAGCGCGCCGGCAAGAGGCGAAGGTGCATGATGCATTCGAACTTTATCGATCCGTGGACGCAGAATCATACGTTCCTCGGCCGCCATCACAGCAAGCACGAGCAACGTACTTGGAGCGTCGTGGCGTTGACCGCCGTCATGATGGTGGTCGAGATCGCCGGCGGCACGGTGTTCGGCTCGCTCGCACTGGTCGCCGACGGCTGGCACATGGCAACCCACGTCGCCGCGCTCGCTATCGCGGCGCTGGCTTATCTGTTCGCCCGCCGCCATGCCAGCGATGCGCGATTTTCGCTGGGCACCGGTAAATTCGGCGAGCTCGCGGCGTTCGGCAGCGCCATCATCTTGGGCATGATCGCGCTCGGCATCGCCTATGATTCGTTGCTGCGCTTAGGCCACCCCGTGGTCATCGATTTCCAGGAAGCCGTTCCGATCGCAGCGCTTGGGCTCTGCGTCAATTTTGTCAGCGCCTGGCTGTTACGTGATGAGCACGATCACGCGCATGACCACGACCACGACCACGATCATGGTCATGATCTCAATCAAGCGGCGCATGGCGACGGCGTGCGCCCCCACGATATCAACTTGCGCGCCGCTTATGTGCACGTCGTCGCCGACGCGCTGATTTCAATCTTGGCGATCGTTGGTCTGTCCGTGGCCTGGGCGTTCGGCTGGAATTTCATCGATCCTCTGGTGGGATTGATCGGCGCAGTGGTGATCGCGAGCTGGTCGTTCAGTCTGCTGCGCGCCGCCGGCCGCGTGCTGCTCGACACGGTGCCGAGCCCCGACCTGGCTGAGCGCATTCGCCGGCGCATGGAGCTTGACGGCGACCGCGTCTGCGATCTGCATGTCTGGCAAGTCGGGCCGGGCCATCTCGCGGTGATGGCCTCCATCGTTTCCGAGACCCCACAGCCACCGTCGGTCTATAAGCAGCGCCTCGCTGACCTGACGGGGTTGTCGCACGTCACCATCGAAGTGCATGCCAATACGCCGTGAGGCGAATGTTGAGCAGCGAGCGGCGAATAGTGACTCCTCCCCCATTCGTCATTCGCTACTCGCTATTCGCGGCTCTCGCGATTTTCGGCGTGACGCAGACCTCCCTCGCTCAGGAACGCCCGGCCGCTTTTGTCGATACGGCGACGATCGTGCCGGGGCTCATCGCCGACATGCGCTATGCCGGGGCGCATAATTTCGTCGGCCGTCCGATTGACGGCTACCAAGCACCGCGCTGCCTGTTGACCGAGGCCGCGGCGGATGCGCTCGCCGCCGTGGCGCGCGACCTAAAACCGCGCGGTCTGATGATAAAGGTGTTCGACTGCTACCGCCCGGCCCGCGCGGTGGCCAATTTCGTGCGCTGGGCGCGCGACCTTAACGACACCGCCGGCAAGGCGGAGTTTTATCCCGATGTCGACAAGCGCACGCTGTTTCGCGACGGCTACATCGCCTCGCATTCCGGCCATTCGCGCGGCTCGACGGTCGATTTGACGCTGGCCGCGGCGGACGGGCGCGAACTCGATATGGGCACGCCGTTCGATTTCTTCAGTCCGCGCTCGTGGACGGCCGACCGCAACATCAGCCCCGAGCAGCACGCCAACCGCATGACGCTCGCAGCTGCAATGCGCCGCGGCGGCTTCCGCGGTTACGACAAGGAGTGGTGGCATTTTACGCTTCGGGGCGAGCCGTTCCCGGATACTTATTTTGATTTTCCGGTCAGGTGACGGCAGCTGGTCTTTCGTTGCGGCCGTTCGGAGATGGGTTGGGCGATGGGGGAGGCACGAAAATTATGGTGGATTATCGCGCTCGCTTTCGCCGCACGGATGGCGGCGCGCTGGTATTTGGGCAATACGGATTTTTGGTCGAACGGTTACACTTTTTTCTTCGCATTGGCGCAAAATATCGCGCACGGGCAAGGGATTGCCCTGAACGGACAAGCGACCGCCTACCGCGTTCCGCTATACCCGATGTTTCTCGCGGCCGTGACGTTCGGCCGGAAGGAACTTATTACTGTTGTTGTCTTTCAATCGCTGATCGGCGCGGCAACGGTATGGTGCGCCGCACTGATCGCGCGGGAGATGTTTGGCCACCGGGCCGCCTTGATCGCCGCCTTGGTCACGGCGCTTTACCCCTACTATGTGGTCCACGATACGGCGCTGCAGGAGACCAGTTTATATACGTTTCTGACCGCGCTCGCCGTCTTGTTGGTCATGCGCGCCCGTCGCAGCGGCTCGCGAAGCATGGCCGCGGTTGCCGGACTCGTGCTTGGTGCGGATGTCCTGGCGCGTGCCAATCTCGCGCCGTTTGCGCTCTTGGCGCCGCTCATTCTTCTGGTCCCTATTCCGCTCAGGCCGGCGTCATGGCAGCGCAGAGCGTCGGCCTGCGCGCTGTGCGCGGGCGCCGTGATCTTGACGCTGACGCCGTGGCTGATCCGCTCATATGCGCTGACGGGCACTCCGGCATTGACCACGCAGAGCGGATTTTTCCTTTGGCTGGGCAACAATCCCGCCACGTTCAGCCACTACCCGACGGAGAGCATCGATCTCAGTCAGCGCGCTGCTTTCGCGTCGCTCACGCCAGAGCAACGTGCTGAGTTTGACGCTCGGGGCTCGAACGAGGCCAGCGCCGATGGTTGGTTTTTCCACGAGGGCCTCGGCTATATGCGGGACCATCCTTGGCTGACCGTCGGCAACGCCGCCCGAAAAATCACCGCGGGGTTCTGCTTGCTGCCGAGCCCGCGCGGCAGTTTTTGGCCGAGTTTGGTTTATCTGCTCTCGTACGGACCGGTCATGATCCTTGGTTTGGGCGGCATGTGGATGTTCCGCCGGAATTGGCGCGACCACCTAATCTTCTACGCGCTGTTTGCCTCTTTCGCCGCCGTAACCGCGATTTACTTCGGCCACACCAGTTACCGGGTCTATCTGGATGTCTATTGGATTGTCTTTGCGGCGGGCTTGCTCGACTATTTGTGGACCGGGAGGTCGCCGCCAACGCCAGTTAAAGCTTCCTGATCAAATCGTCGTTGCGGCGTAGCCCGGCGGCGGCGTGAAGCCGCCGAACTCCCGCTCCATGAGAGCGGCGAAGGCGATGGTGGTGCGGTCTTCGAGATAAGGACCGATAATCTGAACTCCGATCGGAAGGCCGTCATCCGAAAGCGCGATCGGCGCCGCCGTCGCCGGCAGGCCGGGGAGGGTGGCCGTTCCGGCCAGGACGAATTGATCGGAATAAGGATAAAGCTTGCCGTCGATGCCGATATGGCGCGCCTTTATCGGCGTCGAATGGTCGTGCGGAAAAGCCGGTGTCGGCATGGGCGGGCAAAGCACGACGTCCCATTCCTGAAAGAACGCATGCCATTGTTGTTGCAACTCGATCCGCGCGCCGGACGCGGCGGCCCAGTTGCGATGACTTAAGACGGCGCCGCGGCAGCTTTCGGCCGTGAGGCTCGTGTCGTCGGGTTTCAGCGCCGCGGCGGCGGCCTCGGCTTGCCGGTATTGCTCCGCCGGCCATCGCTCGGACAACGCCGCCATCAACAGCCGCATATACAGCGTTCCGGTTGCTTTGAGGTCAGGAAGTAACGCGCTGCTGCGCCCGATCTTGGCGCCCACCGCGCCGAGGCGTTGCGCCAGGTGATCGAGCGCGCTGCGTACCACGGCCCCGGTCGGCATCCAGGGATGATCGTCGATGACGAGCACGCGGAAGTCGTTGAGTTTGGTATGCCGCGGCGGCGGCAGCGCCAGCCGGTAGCCGATGGCATCGCGCCTCTCGTCGGGGCCGGCGGTCACCGCGAGCGCCAAATCGAGATCGGCGGCAGTTCGCGCCATCGGTCCGACCACGGCGAGATCGGCGTCGCGCGCGGCCAGGCCGGGAAGCCCATGGCCGCGCGGCGGCACCAGACCGAGCGTCGGCTTATGGGCATAAATCCCGCAATAATGCGCCGGCACCCGCAGCGAGCCGCCGATATCCGAGCCGAACGACAGCGGGCCGAAGCCCGCCGCCAAGGCGGCGGCCGACCCGCCCGACGAGCCGCCGGGGGTGCGGCCGAGATCCCAGGGATTGTTGGTGGTGCCGTAAATCTCGTTGTAGCTCTGCCAATCGCCGAGCACGAGTGGCACATTGGTCTTGCCGAGGATAACGGCGCCCGCCGCCTTGAGCCGCGCGATGGCCGGCGCATCCTCCCGCGGTACCCAGTTCTTAAACGCCGGCACGCCCCATGTCGTCGGCAGGCCGGCGACATCGAAGGATTCTTTGACCGCCATCGGGATGCCCAACAGCGGGCGCCGCTCGCCGCGCGCGAGCGCGGCATCGGCGGCTTTGGCCGCGGCGCGGGCGCGCTCGAAGTCGCGCACTACCACGGCGTTGAGTTTCCGATCCAACGTCTCGATGCGGGCGATGACAAAGTCGGTGAGTTCGAGCGCGGAAATCTTTCGCGCCGCCAGCGCGCCGACAAGTTCGCCGGCGGTACCGTAAGCCCACCCAGAATGCGTCGTCATGCGCTTGAGTGTACTACGTCTTTTACAATCCCAAATAAAATTTCTTGATCAAATCGTTATTGTTGAGTTCGTCGGTCGAGCGGCCTTCGAAGGCGATCTTGCCATGGACGATGACATAGCCGCGATCGGCGATGCGGATGGCCTGGTTGAAATTTTGCTCCGCCATCAGCACGGTCAGCGAATAGCGCTGCTTCATCTCGTTGATGGCGTCGATGGTGCGGCTGACCAGGATCGGCGCCAGTCCGACCGAGGGTTCGTCGACCAAGAGGATCTTCGGCGCCAGCATCAGCGCCCGGCCGAGCGCCAGCATTTGCTGCTCGCCGCCGCTCATGCTGCCGGCTAATTGGCGGCGGCGCTCGGCCAGCCGCGGAAATGTCTCCAGGCACACTGCGAGATTGCGCGCAAGCTCGCGCCGCGCCGTGGGCCGGAAGGCGCCGAGCAGGAGGTTTTCCTCCACCGTGAGCATCGGAAACAGCCGGCGGCCTTCCGGCACCAGCGCGATGCCGAGATCGACGATTTCCTCGGTGCTGCGGCCGACCAAGTCGTGATGAATGCCGTCGATCTCGGCCACGATCGAGCCCGCGCTCGGCCGCACCAGGCCCATGATGCATTTCATCAGCGTCGACTTGCCGTTGCCGTTGGTGCCGAGCAGCACCACGGTTTCGCCGCTGCCGACCTTGATCGACACGTCGTCGATGACGCGGACGGCGCCATAGGCGGCGTGAATGCCGGCGATGGTGAGGCTACTAGCCAAGGTAGGCTTTCTCCACTTCCGGGTCGCGCATGACGTCGTCGGGCTGGCCGTCGGCAATTTTGCGCCCGGAGACCAAGACAACGAGGCGGCGCGAGAAACTCATCACTGCGCGCATGATATGTTCGATCAGGATGATGGTGACGCCTTGCTCGTTCAAGCGCAGCAAAAGCGCCAAGATCTCCTCGATCTCCGAGTGGGTGAGCCCGGCCATCGATTCGTCGGCAATCAGAAGTTTCGGTTCCGACGCCATGGCGCGCGCCAGTTCTAGCTTGCGCATCTCGACTTGAGTGAGGTCGCGCGGCAGGTGTTGCGCTTTTTGCTCGAGCCCGACCTCGCGCAACAGGTCGGCGCAGCGCCCCTCGATGTCTGGCGCGGAGCGGCCGGAACCGCGCGCGGCGACGGTATAGAGCAGCGGCACGCGGATATTGTCGATGAGGCTCATGCTGGCGAACGGCCGCGGCAGTTGAAAGCTGCGCGCCAGTCCGAGCCGGGTGCGCGCATGCGCGGGGAGGCCGTCGAGCGGCTTGCCGTTAAAGCGCACTGAGCCCGCCTCGTTGCGCAGCGTGCCGCAGATGCAATTCACCAGTGTCGATTTGCCGGAGCCGTTCGGCCCGATCAGGCCGAGGCGCTCGCCCGCCGGCACCGTCAGTGAAATGCCGTCGAGCGCGACGAAGCCGCCGAACCGTTTGCCAAGCGCGTCGATGTCCAGCAGGCCGGCATCCGCGCGGGTCATGGAATCGGTCTTGGCGCTGCCGATGGCTGTCGTCATGGCACCGCTTCCGGGGCATCGGGGTCGACGCGGCGGCGGCCAACGAAATCGTCTGGCTTGCGCTGGAAATATTTATGCACCAGGCCGATGATACCGTTCGGCGCCACGATGACGAAGCCGACCAAGAGACAGCCGACAATCAAAAGGTTGACTGCTGACGAAATCGTCACGGTAGCGATCTGTTGCAGCGACCCGAGCAGAACGGCGCCGACCAAGGGCCCGACCCAACTGGTGGTGCCCCCGATCAGCGGCATGGCGATCGAGTTGACCGCATATTCCAGCCCGAAGGTCGAGGACGGTTGCAGATAGCCGATGTAATAGGGGAACGGCGCGCCGGCCATGCCCATCAACGCGCCGGAGATGGTGGTGGCGATCAGCTTTAATTGCAGCGTCGGCACGCCGCAGGCCTCGGCCGCCAATTCGTCGTCGCGGATAGTGGCGAAACCGTAGCCGAGGCGCGAGCGTTCGATCAGCCGCGCCACGGTGATGGCGCCGACCGCGAGCCCCATCATGATCAGGAACAGATATCTGACGTAATTGCCGAACGGGTAAATCTCCTCGGGCCGCACGATATAGGCGCCGCGCGAACCGCCGACATAGTCCCAATTGACCACCAGCGTCTCCAACACCACGGCGAGCGCCAGCGTGGCGATGGCGAAGAACGCACCGCGTAGGCGCAGCGTCAGATAGCCCATGCCGAAGCCGACCAGGCCGGAGACCGCGCCGCCGACCACGAGCAAAAGCGGAATCGGCAACGGATAGAACTTGTAGATCGCCACGGTCGAATAGGCGCCGAGCGCGAAGAAGGCGGCCGAGCCGAAATTGACGTAGCCGCAATAGCCGCCGAGGATGTTCCACGCCGTCGACAGCACGACATATTGCATCACGACGTAGCCGGCGAAAAACACATAATCATTGCCTGCAAACACCGCGCCGGCGAACACGGCGGCGGCAATAACCAGCCAGATCAGCAGGAATACGGGCGTGCGCACGGTTTAGCGCCCCAATAGGCCGGCCGGCCGCACCGCCAGCGTCAGCAGCAGAAATCCGAACGACACCGCCGGCGCCCAGGACGGGCCGTAGAAGGTCGAGGTCAGACTCTCGACGATGCCGATCAGCATCGCGGCGATCACGGTGCCCGGCAGGCTACCCATGCCGCCGAGTACACAAATCGCGAACACCCGGCCGATATATTCGCGGCCGACCGAGGGCTCGACCGGCTGAATGATGATCAGAAACGCGCCGGCGAGCGAGGCGGTCGCGATCGATATGCCGAACGCGATGCGCTTGATGCGCACCGGGTCCACCGCCAACAGCCGCAGCGCCAGCTGATCCTGCGACACCGCCATGATGGCGCGGCCGATAAAGGTACGGGTGAGAATGAGCTGCAGCACCGCGATCAGCAAGAGCGACACCAAAAACGGCACCAGGATCCGCAGCGGGATGTCCAGCATGCGAAAGTGCAAGGTCGGGCCGATATAGGGCGCTTCGACGTAGCGGTAGTCGACGCCGAAATACAGCACCAGCGTGACTTCGGTGATGAACAGCACGCCGAAGAAGAACGCCAAGCCGCGCAAGGATTCCTGGCCGCGCTTCTCGAACGAGAGGTAATAGACCTGATAGATCGCCGTGCCGAGCAGGTAGAACGCCGGCGTCATGACGATCGCGACCACGATCGGGTCGATGCCGAAGGTGATATTGAAGATGTAGGCGACGTAGGAGCCGAGGATGATAAAGGCCGGGTGAGCGATGTTGACGATATCGAGAATGCCGAACGATATCGAGACGCCGCAGGTCACGGCGGCGTAGAAGCCGCCGATCAAGACGCCCGAGACCACGGCATTGATCAAAAGATCGAACGAAAAGATCATGATCCCGCCCTGCGCCCGTGTGCAGGGACCCTCCCGGCGCGGTTAGACTTCTTCTTCTTGGATCGTCCAGGTGAGTGGACGATCCAGTCTGTAGCGTGACCCCGGCCGTTGCCAAAGCCCGGAATACTGAATGCCCCGCTGGGGCGGGGCATGACAGTCGCAAAGCCCGTGTGGGACGTTACGCCGCGGCGCGCACTCTGTCCGGAATGGCCAGCGGCCTGTTGGCGCTGTTGAGGAATTCGACGGTCATAAAGACCATTTCCTTGTCACCAAGGTTTTCGAGGTCGTGGACCTTGAACTGGTCGGCGCCGTAGGTCTCGTGGCGGGTCTCGCCGGGCGCATAGCTGTACTCGACCGTCGAGCCGTCGTGGACGTGCTGACGGCCGCGGCCGCCGGACACCGCGGTCCAGAAATAATCGAGCACATGGCGATGGAAGCCGATCCGCTCGCCCGGCGCCAGCCGGATGATCCAGACCCGTACCCGATCGTTTTCCGAGATCAGCGTCGAGCCGACGCAGCCGTTGGGGCTTTGCCGCTCACGCTCGAATTCCGCAGCGATGGCGGGCGGCCATGCCGACTTGTCGGCACGATCGGTCGTCTTGTCCAGCATGGTCAGAGCCATGGCGTTCCTCCAAGGTTTGTAGGCACAATATAGAAAAACTTTGCGGCTTAGGAAATAGCTCGGGAACTGGGGGGAATATCACATGGCAAGGAACGGCCGCGCGCTGGTCATCGGCGGCTCGATGAGCGGGCTGTTGGCCGGCATCATGCTGCATCGGCGCGGCTGGGACGTCGATATTTGCGAGCGCGCGGAGGGCGAGCTTGCCGGCCGCGGCGCCGGCATCGTCGCCCAGCCGGAGCTCATCGCCCACATGACGGCGCTCGGCCTCGATACTCGCGCTCTCGGTGTCGCCATCACGACTCGCCAAATCCTCGACCGCGCCGGCCGCGTGACAGCAGCCCTAGAGTGCCATCAGGTGGTGACCGCATGGGAGCGCGTTTACCGCCTCTTGCGCGATAACTTCCCGCACGACCACTACCATCGCGGGTGCGGCTTGGGGGACATCGCGCAGAGCGGGGAGGGCGTGCGGGCGCGCTTTAGCGACGGCAAAACGATTGAGGCCGATGTGCTGATCGGCGCCGACGGCCTGCGCTCGACGGTGCGGCAGCTCTGCCGGCCTGAAGTCGTGCCGCTCTACGCGGGCTATGTGGCCTGGCGGGCGCTGATCCCGGAAAGCGCAATCCCGCCGGACCTGCGCCGGGAGCTCTTCGCCATGATGACGTTCTGCCTGCCGCCGGGCGAGCAGTTTTTGGGCTATCCGGTGGCGGGGCCCGACAACGAATTGCGCGACGGGCAGCGCCGCTACAATGCGGTGTGGTACCGCCCGGCGGACGAGGTCACGGAGTTGCCGGCGCTCCTGACCGACTCAGACGGCGTCACCCATTCGATCTCGATCCCGCCGCCGCGCCTTCGCGGCGAACCGATCGCCGCCATGCACATCGCAGCCGAAAGTCTATTGGCGCCACAATGCCGCGCGCTGGTGCGGCTGTTCGAAGAGCCGATCCTGCAGCCGATCTACGATCTGGAAACACCGCGGCTCGCCTTCGGCCGGATCGCACTCATCGGCGATGCCGCTTGCGTGGCGCGGCCGCATGTCGGCGCAGGCGTCGCCAAGGCCGCCGAAGATGCGGCGGCGATCGCCGACGCGCTCGACGGCAACGATGTCGAAGCAGGTTTGCGCCGCTTCGAAGCGCAACGCTTACCGGAAAACAAAAAAATCGTCGCGCGCGCCCGTCACCTCGGCGCCTATTTGCAGTCGAGCCAAACCGCCGCCGAGCGCGCCAGCTCAGCGCGCCACGGCGTTCCCGAGGCGGTGCTGGCGGAAACCGCGCTGTTGGATTTTCTGCATAGTTGAAGACTAAACGTGCTGGCCGCCGTTGATGTGGATTTCGGCGCCGTTCACGTAAGAGGCGGTGTCGGTGCACAAGACGTAGATGATCTTGGCCACTTCGTCCGGGGTGCCGAGCCGGTGCATCGGAATATTTTCGACGATCTTTTCGGTTCCCGGCGACAGCATCGCGGTGTCGATCTCGCCCGGCGCGATGGCATTGACGCGCACGCCGCGCGAGCCGAAGTCGGCCGCCATCTCGCGGGTCAGCGCGGCGAGCGCCGCTTTCGAGGTCGAATAAGCGGTCCCAGCGAACGGATGCACGCGGGAGCCCGCGATCGAGGTGACGTTGACGACGGAGCCCTTGGCGGCGCTCAATTCGTCAAGCAGCCCGCGCGCCAGCATGATCGGCGCGAAAAAATTCACTTGAAAAATATGGTGCCAGTCGTCGCGCGAAGTTTCGATCGACCCCAGCCGCTTGCCGCCGGCCGCCTTCGGCGAGATCGCTGCATTGTTGACCAGCGCGTGCAACTCGCCGTTAAGGCGGCTTTTGGTTTCCGCGATCGCTGCCTCGGTATTTTCCGGATCGGATAAATCGACTTGGATATGGTCCTCCGGCCCCGCTTCCCACGGGCAATTTTCCGGAAAACCGTGGCGCGAGCAGGTGATGACGCGCCAGCCGGCAGCCGAAAAGCGCTTCACCGTGGCGTGGCCGATACCGCGGCTCGCTCCGGTGAGGAGCAGCGTTCGGCGCGGCTGGTTGCTCGTCGGCATTATCTGATCCTAGCCGTGGAAATTCTCATGGATAAAGCCGAGTCTTGGTCCACGGCGCATCCGGGCCCGTGCGGGTAAACGCGATGCGATCGTGCAGGCGGAATGGCCGCTCCTGCCAAAACTCGATTTCTTGCACAGCGACCCGATAGCCCGACCAGTGCGGCGGCCGCGGCACGGCTCCGATCGCGAACTTCGCGGTAAAACGCGCCATCGCCTTCTCGAAGGCGAGCCGGCTTTCGAGCGCGGTCGACTGTTTGCTGGCCCAGGCGCCGATCTGCGCCATGCGCGAGCGCGAGGCGAAATAAGCGTCGGCTTCCGCCGCGGCCACCGGCTCGACCTCGCCGCGCACGCGCACCTGGCGTTGCAACGACTTCCAATAAAACGTCAGCGCCGCTTTCGGCGCGGCGTCCAGCTCGCGGCCCTTGATGCTGTCGACATTGGTGTAGAACACGAAACCGCGCTCATCGAAGCCCTTCAGCAGCACCATGCGCGCATTGGGCAGTCCGTCGGCATCGACGGTGGAGAGCGTCATGGCCTCGGGATTGACCGGCTCAGCGCGCCTGGCCTCGTCAAACCAGGCGGCAAAGAGACGCAAAGGCTCGTCGGCTGCAGTGAAGTCACCGCCCTTTAACCAAACCGGGTGTTCTATGGACGCCGCGTCGGACATGTTCGGAGTATCCAAGTGTTCTCGTCGGGCGATCGGGACACAGGCCGCTGCCGCCCTCTATATAATAGAACGGCGGCGCCAAGCCTATGTCGGCGGCTACGCCGCTGCGCCGCCGCCACGGCCCTGCTGGCGGCCCTCGCCGGTTCGGGCTGCTCGTATCAGCTGGCCTCCCTTGGCGCGAACGACGACAGCGACGCGCAGCCGACCGGCTCGATCGTCGTGCCGGCCGATCGCACCGTCCAGCTTGCCGACGCTGCCGTGCCGGCCGAAATCGACCTGGCCTATGCACGCGCCGCCGCCTCGGAAGTGCTGGCGCGCGGCGCCAAGGATGCCAGCGTGCCGTGGCAGAATCCGCAGACCGGCGCCGGCGGCAACATCACGCCGCTGGCGACCTCGTATAGCGCAGGCGGTTTGTCGTGCCGCGATTTCCTGGCGAGCTACGTGCATGGCGGATCGCAGGACTGGCTGTCGGGGGCGGCCTGCCGGACCCACGCCGGCGCCTGGGAAGTGAAGCGGTTAACGCCCCTTAGGCCCAGCTAAAGCAGGCTAGTATCGCCCATGCCGCGCCGATTCGGCGTTGCATTGCGGGACGAAAGCTTTATGCCCACATAGAAGCGGGCAGTGGGCAGGTGGGGCCGCCCCCAAAACTTACAACGGAGTCGGTGGGGATGCGTGATCCCTATGAGGTCTTGGGCCTCGATCGCAAGGCCAGTGCGGCCGATATCAAGAGCGCCTATCGGCGGCTCGCCAAAAAGCTGCATCCGGACGCCAACAAAAACGATCCGAAAGCCGCGGCGCGGTTTTCCGAGCTGACGGCCGCGCACGAACTCCTCGCCGAGGAGGACAAGCGCAAGGCGTTCGATCGTGGCGAGATCGACGCCGAGGGCAAGCCGCGGTTTCAAGGCTTTGGCGCTGGCGGACCTGGCGGCCCGCGGCCCGGCGGTGGATTCGGCCCCGACGTGAATTTCGAAAACTTCAATTTCGGGCCGGAGGGATTTACCCGCGCCACCCGGCGCGGCCGCGCCGGCGGGGGCGGCGGCTTCGGCGGTTTCGAGGATATCCTTAAGGAAGCGTTCGGGCGCGGCGGCCATCCCGGCGCCGGCACGGCGTTCGAGCCGGAGGATTTCGGCGTCGGCGCCGACGTCCATGCGGCGCTGACGGTGACTTTGCCGGAAGCGGCGCGCGGGGTCACCGAGCGGCTGCGGTTGCCGACCGGCAAGGACGTCGACATCAAAATTCCCGCCGGCATCACCAACGGCCAGCAGGTCCGGCTCAAGGGCCAGGGCCTGGCGGGTCAGGCTGGCGCCGGCGATGTGTTGATCACGGTCTCGATCGCGCCGCACCCGGTGTTCACGCTGGAGGGCGCGGATGTGCGGCTCGACCTGCCGGTGACGCTTTACGAGGCCGCGCTTGGCGGCAAAGTACGGGTGCCGACGCTCGATAAAGCGGTCGAACTCACGGTCCCGCCATGGACCTCGAGCGGACGCATCTTTCGTCTGAAGGGCAAGGGATTTCCGGCTAAGGCCGGCCGCGGCGATCTGCTCGCCACGCTGCGCATCGTTTTGCCCGAACACAAGGATGCCGAGCTCGAAGCGCTGATGAAAAAGTGGCAGGGCGAAAAGCCCTACGATCCGCGCACGGACATTTGAGCCGCGATCGCGACCGCGGTCTGCAAATTCGGCTGCGGCGAAGCGGCATTGGCCTGCACCGTCACAATGCCCCGGAGCAGCCGGCCCAACAGGTCGGAGCCGGTAATGATCCGCCGCTGCGCGCCCCAGACCAGGATCAGGTCGTGATGGATCACATCGTCGTCCGGCCGCTCCGGTGTGACCGTCATGGTGCCGAGAACCTCGCCGAGATTCGTCTTCATGTTGCGAACGATGATCGGGCGGTGCCAGTAGTTGATCGGGCTTTCCAGCTGGTTGAACAAGGCGTCACGCAGAAAGTAGTGCGAGTCGAGCACGAATACCGGTTCGCCTGATTGATCGGTGACGATCACCCATTTTTTGCCCGACGCGTTCACCTGGCGGAGAAACGGATCGTCGGGAGAGCTGTTGAAGGGCGGCAGTACGCAGCGTTGGTCGACAAGCGGCAGGCTGATGATGCTTTGCGCGTCGACCGGCTCACCCTCTTCGGTCACCAGCACGTCGTCGAGGTCGAGAAAGTTCTGCGCGCCGGTGGCCTCCAGCCGCCCAATATCGCCGTCGCCGCCGGCGCTGCGTGCGATCAATGAACGGATGTCGCGCTCGCGCAGCCGCGCGATGCCTTCTTCGCCCAGCCACCGATCCAGCAGCATCGCGGTCGGCGCCGCCAAGGGAAACAGCGCCATCCGGTAGAAATTGATAAAGGGCAGAAAACGCGCCGTCATGCGCAAGGCGTTGCGCGAGAAATAGGCTTGAGGAAGGATCTCGCCGAGCAGGGTGATCGCGACTGCCGAGAACAGAAAAGCGCCGGCGCCGGCGAGGACGGAGTCCGACAACAGCGTCAGCAGGACGTTGGTGCTGACATTGCCCCACACCACGGTCGCCAACACCTGGTTGGAATTTAGGCGCAGCTTGAGCACGCGCGCCGCATCGGCATTGCCGCCGTCGACCTCGAGCTGAAGGCGCAACTGGCTCAAGCTGAAAACCGACAGATTAAGGCCGGCAAACAGCCCGGACTGGACGACGCAAGCGGCAATGCCGAGCCAGATCCAGGTACTTTCCCAGATCCAGGTACTTTGTATTGCGGACATGGATTTTTCTCGCCTCGATGCCGTAGGCATAATAGCGGCGGCAGCAGCGGGGCAAAGCTTGCTGGCGGTCCCGCAATGCTCCCGGCGCGATCGAGTCTATTTCCGCACTATGACAGGCAATTGAGACGCACGCCTTCACCCGCCTTGGGCCGGGGTGCGGCGATCGATCTGGTCGTAGGCGGCCTGCGCAATGGCATAGAGCTTGTCGCGTTCCGCCGGGCCGCTGAGCACATAAGCGAGGTTATTATCGACCCAGTAATACGCCGCGTTTTGCTCGCCGGCGGTGTAGCGCAGCGCCGTTTCCCGATCGCCGGTATGGCCGCAATAGAGCGTAAAGCGCTCGCCCGACGGGCCCTCATACATGAAGAACGCGGTCGCGCCGGTCGGTCCCGGCAACAATCGCCCGCCGACCAGCTTTAATCCCAGTTTTTCGAGTTCGGGCGCGCGCAGCGGCGAGCCGAGCCGCTTCGACAGCCACTCCACCAGATGCGGCCGCTGATCTCCCGGCACCTCGACCGGATGGCGCACTTCGACCGCATAAAGCCTGTAGGCATCGAGCGCATCGGTGGTAAAGGCCGTGAGATCGGACGCCGGCGGCACGACGACGCCACGCGCGGCCCAGCCGGCGGCGCCGCCGACCAAAAATGCCGCGACCACGGCGGCGACCGCGGCGGCCATCGCGCCATAGCGGCGGCGCGTCAGCCGCGCCACGTTGAGCCGTGGCGGCGGCCGTTCATTGCCGACGGCGCCGTAGCGGGCACGGATAAGTTCGGCCTGCTCGCGCCACGCGGCGATTTTGGCGGCGTCGTCGGGGTGGGTCGCGAGCCATGCCTCGATCGCGCCGCGTCGGTCGGCGGGCAGTTCGCCGTCGACATAGGCGTTAAGCTCGTCTTCGCTCACATTAGGGTCTCGATCGATCATCGTATGCTCTCTTTGTCATTTCACCCGGCGGAGCGCCGGACGCTCGCCGTCGAGAAAGGCCTTTATTTGCGTGCGCGCCCGGGCCAGGCGCGACATCACGGTGCCGATCGGCACACCCTGTATTTCGGCGACCTCGCGATAGGTGAGGCCCTCAAGCACAACCAGAAGCAAGGCGGCGCGTTGATCCTCGGCAAGCTCATCGAGCGCGCGGGCGATATCGCGGCCGCCGCTCTCCGAACCGCTGGTCACGGCATCGTGGTCCTCGATCGGCTTGAGCGTCGGCCGCCGCGATAAGGCGCGAAGCCGGTTGCGATTGAGGTTGGTGAGGATGGTGTAAAGCCATGCCCTTGTATCTCCGCCGATAAATAAGTGCTCGGAACGCAGCGCCCGCACCAGCGTGTCCTGAACGATGTCGTCGGCCGTCTCGGCATCGCGGGTGAGCGCGCGTGCATAACGCCGCAGGGCCGGAATGGCCGCTTCGATCCGTTGCAAAAATTCGCTCAATCGGCTCACCCGCTAACGGCCGTTAAGATCCGCGAAAGCGTGGACGCTGTTACGGCGCCACGCTTCCGACGCATCAACACCGCCGATCGCCGACTATTCCGCGGCATCGCCGACGCGGTCCGGTTCCGACCGCGCCTTCGACCGGTTCGCACGCGATAGCCCCGCGCTTGCTGGCGTTCCGACCCTATGCCATAGGAGGCCAAGCTGGAATGCTGGAATGCGCCGAACGGGGTCAGGGAAATGCCGGAAATCTCGGGCCTCATGCGCGGCAAACGCGGCCTGGTCATGGGGGTGGCGAACCATCGCTCGCTCGGCTGGGGCATTGCCAAGGCCTGCCACGGTCATGGCGCCGAACTCGCTTTCACCTATCAGGGCGAGGCGCTGAAGAAACGCGTCGCGCCGCTCGCGCACGAATTGGGCGGCATCCTGGTCGGCGATTGCGACGTTACCGAACCTAAGACCATCGACGCGGTATTCGCCACGCTGCAACAAGCCTGGGGCAGCATCGACTTTCTGGTCCACGCCATCGCTTTTTCCGACAAGGAGCAGCTCGACGGCCGCTACGTCGACACGACGCCCGATAATTTCTCCAAGACCATGCTGGTGAGCTGTTACTCGTTCACCGCCATCGCGCAGCGGGCCGAGAAAATGATGCCGAGCGGCGGCGCCATGCTGACACTGACTTATTACGGATCCGAGAAATGGATGCCACACTACAATGTCATGGGCATCGCCAAGGCGGCGCTCGAAGCCTCGGTGCTCTATCTCGCCGCGGATCTCGGCGTCAAGAACATCCGCGTCAATGCCATCTCGTCGGGGCCGATCAAGACGCTCGCCGCGTCCGGCATCGGCGATTTTCGCTACATCCTCAAGTGGAACGAATATAACGCCCCGCTGCGCCGCAACGTCAGCATCGAGGAAGTCGGCGAGGCGGGCGCCTATCTGTTGTCCGATATGTCGCGCGGCGTTACCGGCGAAGTGCATCACGTCGATGCCGGATATCATATCGTCGGCATGAAGCATCCCGACGCGCCGGATATCGTCGTCGGCAAGGATTGATGCGCGCCTATTTTCCGCCGATCCCCGCGACAGTTGGAATCCAGTAGCTTGCGCGGGGGTCGCCGCTTTCGCGGGGCCGAGCGGAAGCCAGGATCATGCCGGTCCTCTATTATGTCCGTCACGGCGAGACCGACTTCAACGTCGAAGGGCGCCTGCAAGGCCGCCGCGACACGGCGCTGAACCCCCGCGGCAGGCGGCAGGCCGTTACCTGCGGAGATTTGTTGCGTGACCTGTTCGCCCGCGAGGCGCGCCGCGCCGAGGATCTGGCCTATGTGTCGAGCCCGTTGCGGCGCGCGCGCCAAACCATGGAGGTTTTGCGCGCGACGCTCGGGCTTGAGCCCGCGGCCTTTGCCATCGACGACCGGCTGATGGAGATTTCCTACGGCGAGTGGGAAGGCCTGACGCTGCCGGAAATCGAGGCCCGCATGCCGGGCCTGCTGGCGGCGCGCGAGCGCGACAAGTGGGGTTTCGTGCCGCCCGGCGGCGAAAGCTATCGCGAACTGACCCGGCGCACCGGTGAATGGTACGCCGCGGTGACGCGCGACACGGTGGTCGCCGGGCACGGCGGCGGCATTCGCGCGCTGATGGCGCTGTTCGGAGTGGTGCCGCGCGCCGAGGCGACCCGGACGCCGATCGCGCAAGGCGTCGTTTACGTCTTCGCCAATGGCACGATGGCGCGCTACGGGTAAAACCTCATGCGCCCGATACAGCGAGCCAACGAAGCGGCAAAATTCATGACCGAACAGCCTACGTTCTTTCACCATTAGTTAAACCTCGCAATCTAAGATCTCCCCAAAGAGTTCATCACGCACTGGCTGTATTCTTAAGTTGGAGCGAACCCTTGCAGCAAACAACAAGAATAAAGCTGGCACGATCCTATCCGGCTTTGACCATGCTGGCCCATCGTGTCAGGGCGACGGTCACCGGTAAGCCGTACTTTTTCAACCGGCAGGGACTGCGCCTGCGCGTTTTTCAGGAAATTAATGCCCGCATCGCGTTCGATAACTACATAGAGACCGGAACTTACTTGGGCATGACGACGCATTTTCTTGCGACAACAGCTAGACAGCGCGGTGCTCAGGTCCATTCGTGCGAAATTAACGCCGCCTTTCATTCGATCGCGAGCAGCGTCGTCGGAAATATGGAAAACGTGCACCTGTATCACGGCAACAGTGTCGATTTCCTCCAATCACTTGCCGCAACCGTTTCGCAGGGAATTAACTTCTTTTATCTCGATGCTCACCTCGGCGTCGAAGTTCTTCCATTGCGGGACGAGTTGGCGATCATTCGGGATTGGCCAAACTCCATCATTATGATCGACGACTTCAAAGTTCCATTTGATGAGGCATTTCACTGGGACAAATATAATGAGGAACGCGAGATCTCATTGCCCTACATCGCGGACAGTATCGGGTCCGGTTCCGTCTATTTCCCAAGTTACAAAGCTCAAGAGGAGCACGTGGCCATGCCACGCGGCTATTGCGTAATTTCGATGTCCGAACACTACAACAAGGTGCTGGACGAAATTCAACTTCTCCGAAGAGCGAAATAACTGTCGCCACGCGGAAACCAATCTAGCACGCGACCACATCCGGTCCCGGCACGCGCTCGACTTGCCGCGGCGTCGCCCCAATACGAAAGCGGCCGAACCTTAGGTCCGGCCGCTTTGCGAGATCGAAAACGAACTCGCGAAATCCGAAGTTGACGGCGCGGACCAGAGTGGGACCGCGCCAGCGTCAATTACTTCGTCTTCTTCTTCATCGCCTTTTTCTTCTTCGCCATGACTCTGTTCCTTGATGAGTGGTGAACCTACGGCAGGGTTGAGTTCAGTCGCAGGCTTGTGATCTCGGTCCCTGGGCCTTCGCCCCCCTTACCGAAAAACACAATGGCATAATGGCACCGCCGCCGCAATCAAAAAGCATAAATAACCCTTATTTTTCCGTAGGTTAACGGATATTCAGATTATCATTAATCGGCGTTCAGCAAGATGAATGCGACATGAACGCGACCCGTGCAAGGATCGAATTTTGTTGAACGCCTGCGCACACACGCCGCGAATGGGGCACGGCTTGGCGCATTTGACCCGACGTGAGACGCGGGCTACCAAGCCCCACTTTCGTTCCGCCAAGTGTTTGCAAGTGTTTGCAAGTGTTTGAGCATCATAGCGCGCCATGTCTTTCAATACGTTCGGCCATTTGTTCCGGGTCACGACCTTCGGCGAGAGCCACGGGCCGGCGATCGGTTGCGTGGTCGACGGCTGTCCGCCGCGCATTCCGCTGAGCGAGGCCGATATTCAGCCCTTTCTCGACCGGCGCCGGCCCGGCCAATCGCGCTACACCACCCAGCGCCAAGAACCTGACACGGTCAAAATCATCTCCGGCGTTTTCGCCAACGAACACAGCGGCGCGCAAGTGACGACCGGCGCGCCGATCGCGCTTCTGATCGACAATGTCGATCAGCGCTCGAAGGATTATTCCGACATCAAGGACAAATATCGCCCCGGCCACGCCGACTATACCTATGACGTCAAATACGGGCTGCGCGATTATCGCGGCGGCGGTCGTCAATCCGCGCGTGAGACCGCGATGCGAGTGGCCGCCGGCGCCATTGCGCGCAAAATCGTGCCGGATTTGCGGGTCCGCGGCGCGCTGGTGCAAATGGGGCCGCATCGCATCGATCGGGCGCGCTGGGATTGGGCCGAAATCGAGCGCAATCCGTTCTTTTGTCCCGACGCCAAGACCGCAGGCCTCCTCGGCGACTATCTCGACGGCTTGCGCAAGTCCGGCTCTTCGATCGGCGCCGTCATCGAAATCATCGCCGAAGGCGTGCCGCCTGGCCTCGGCGCGCCGCTTTACGGCAAGCTCGACGGCGACCTCGCCGCGGCGCTGATGGGCATCAATGCCGTCAAAGGCGTCGAGATCGGCGCAGGTTTCGGCGCCGCCGAGCTATCCGGCGAACAAAATGGCGACGAGATGCGCATGGGCAATGACGGCAAGCCGCTGTTTCTGTCCAACCACGCCGGCGGCATCCTCGGCGGCATTTCCACCGGGCAGCCGGTGGTGGCGCGTTTTGCCGTCAAGCCGACCTCGTCGATCCTGACGCCGCGCCGCACCGTCGACCGCTTAGGCCATGACACCGAAATCTCGACCACCGGCCGCCACGACCCTTGCGTCGGCATCCGCGCGGTGCCGATCGGCGAGGCTATGGTGGCGTGCGTGATCGCGGACCATTATCTACGCCAGCGCGGCCAGGTCGGCGCAACGCCGGCGTGGCCGTTTTCGCCGCCGGCACGCTGACGGCGCGGTTGCTGGGGCAAATATTGAAAATGCCGGACACTCACCAACGCATCCAGGCCGTGATCGCCGCCTTCGCGCGCGGCGAGATCGTCATCGTCGCCGACGACGACGACCGCGAGAACGAGGGCGATCTGTTCGTCGCCGCGAGCCTGTGCACGCCGGAGAAGATGGCTTTCATCATCCGCCATACCTCGGGCATCGTCTGCGCGCCGCTGGCGCCGGAGGAGGCGCGGCGGCTGCATCTCGACCCGATGGTGGCGTTCAACGACGCCCCGCTGGGCACCGCCTTCACCGTCTCGGTCGATGTCCGCCACGGACTCACCACCGGCATTTCCGGCGAAGAACGCACCAACACGGTGCGCGCGCTCGCCAACGGCAATAGCGGCGCGTCGGATTTCGTGCGGCCGGGCCATGTCTTTCCGCTGGTGGCGAAGGAAGGCGGCGTGCTGATGCGCTCGGGCCATACCGAGGCCTGCGTCGATCTGTGCCGGCTCGCCGGTTTGCCGCCGGTCGGCGTGCTCGCCGAACTGATGAATGACGACGGCACCGTGATGCGCGGCCCCGAACTCGCGGTGTTCGCCGAGCGTCACAAGCTGGCCCGTCTCACCATCGCCGAACTGATCGCCTACCGCCAGGCCCGCGACAAGCTGATCGAACGCGCCGGCGAGTTTCCGGTCGAATCCGAGATCGGCACGCTAACCGGCTACGCTTTTCTCACGCCGTTCGACTCGGTCTATCACATGGCCTTCGTCTACGGCCAACTCGGCGACGGCAACAATGTCCTGACCCGGCTGCACCGCGCCAGCATCATTGCCGACGTGTTCGGCGGCGCCAAACCGATCCATTACGCGCTGGCGCGTTTCAAAGCCGAGGGCAGGGGCGTGCTGGTGCTGTTGCGCGACGGCACCGCGGGCGTGCCGGTGGTGTCGATCCCCAAATCAGACGAAACCGCGTCCGGAGAAGCCCGCAGCCGGCAATGGCGCGAGGTCGGTCTCGGCGCCCAGATTCTCAAGGACCTTGGCGTCAATTCCATCAGGCTGTTAACGGCGTCGCGGCCATTGACCTATGTCGGACTATCGGGCTTCGGCATCGAAATCGTGGGAACCGAACCGGTCGAAGGATGAAATGCGCGTCGCTCGCGCGCGGCGGCGAAGCAAGGAGAAGCGTATGCTCAAGGTGATGTCCCGAATTCGTATCGTTTTCCTCCTGTCCGGCCTCGGCTTCGCCTTGTCGGCTTGCGGCTACAATACCATCCCGACGCTGCAAGAGCAGGCCAAGGCGCGCTGGTCGGATGTCGAAAACCAGTATCAGCGCCGCACCGATCTCATTCCCAATCTGGTGGCGACGGTGCAGGGCTATGCGGCGCAGGAAAAAAACGTGCTCACGGCCGTGGTCGAGGCGCGCGCCAACGCCACCAAGGTCACCATCGATGCCTCGCAGCTCACCGATCCGGACAAGCTCAAAGCGTTCCAGGATGCGCAGAACCAGTTGAGCGGCGCGCTCGGCCGGCTGCTGGCGGTATCGGAAAATTATCCCGACCTCAAATCCAACGCCAATTTTTTGGCGTTGCAGTCGCAGCTTGAGGGCACCGAGAACCGGATCGCGGTGGCGCGCCGCGACTATATCGACGCGGTACGGGCCTATAATACGGCGTTGCGCACCTTCCCCACCGTGCTGTGGGCGAAGACCGCGTTCTCCGGCGAAAAGCCGATGGCCGAATTCACCGCCACCCAAGGCTCGGAAACGCCGCCGCAGGTGAAGTTTTGATTCTCGCGCCGTCATTGCGAGCCCGCAGCGCAGCGCAGGGCGAAGCAAACCAGCGCCGCGGCCTGGATTGCTTCGGCCCTGCGGGCCTCGCAATGACGATCTTCGTTCTCTGCCTTCTCACCACGCTCGCTTACGCCTACGACTTTCCGCCGCTGACCGGCCGGGTGGTCGATCAGGCCAATGTCATGACGCCGCAGAGCCGCAGCGACGTCGATGCCAAGGCCAAGGCGCTGGAAGACAAGTCGGGCATCCAGCTCGTTGTCGCCACCGTGAAATCGCTGCAAGGCGGCGATATCGAGACCTATGCCAATGAGCTGTTCCGGTTCTGGAAGCTGGGTCAGGCGCAGAAGAACAACGGCGTTCTTCTGTTAGTCGCGCCGGCCGAGCACAAAGTCCGCATCGAGGTCGGCTATGGCCTTGAGGGCACCCTGACCGACGCGCTGTCGTCGGTCATTATCTCCAGCGCCATGGTGCCGCGCTTTAAGACCAACGACTATTCGGGCGGCATCGAGCGCGGCGTTGACGGCATTATCGGCGTGCTGTCGGGCGACACTGCGGATTGGCAGCCTAAGCAAGGGGTGCGTTCCGACGATGCATCGCGCGTTTTCAACGCGCTGTTTCCCATTCTGCTTTTTCTTTTGTTGATTTTCATCATCCGCTATTTGATCGGCAACGCCAACGGCCCACCGGGTTCAGGCTCGGGCCCAACTGGCCGGCGCGGCGGCGGACCGTTCTTCGTGCCCTATGGCGGGTCGTGGGGCGGCGGCGGCGGCTTTTCCGACGGCGGCGGCTTCGGCGGCGGATTTTCCGG
>Ga0181525_10000610_pt1 | contig 30862 bp, 25 predicted proteins | sample PEATcosm2014_Bin_48_FD_121100 | JGI IMG/M metagenome (GOLD analysis project Ga0181525, IMG submission 121100) | Peatland microbial communities from MTU Mesocosm Facility, Houghton, MI, USA - PEATcosm2014_Bin06_10_metaG | ecosystem: Environmental > Terrestrial > Soil > Wetlands > Peat | place... | reverse complement strand
CCGAGGAGGGAATATGGTTGCAGTCACTGGAATCACAGGCAAGGTCGGAAGTCAGGTTGCGCGCGGTCTTCTCGCACAGGGACAAGCAGTGCGGGCAGTCGTCAGAAGCCAGGCAAAAGGAGAGGAGTGGGCAGCCCTGGGCTGTGATGTATTCGTCGCGAGCATCGACGACACAGAGGCAATGACGGAGGCCTTCTGCGCCATGGACGGTGTCTTCCTGATGACCCCACCCAACTACGATCCCGAACCTGGCTTTCCGGATACCCAACGAAATGCTGCGGCGCTCCGGGCAGCCATCGAAGCAGGCCGTCCCGCAAAGATTGTATTCCTGTCGACAGTGGGAGCACAGGTCACCGAGTTGAATCTGCTCAACAACTCCGGGATGACCGAAGCAATGCTGCGCACCATGCCGGTTCCAGTAGCGTTTCTGCGGGCGGCATGGTTTATGGAGAATGCTGCGTGGGATATCGAATCCGCGAAGAGTGGCGTGGTGCACAGCTTCCTGCAACCGCTCGATCACCGGATTCCGATGGTGGCAACGGAAGACATTGCCCAAACCGCAGTCGAACTGCTGGATCAATCATGGAATGGCGTTCGCATCGTCGAGTTGGAAGGGCCCGAGCGCTACTCCTCCAATGACGTGGCTGCTGCGCTTTCGAGCGCGCTCAACACTCCCGTGCGGAATGAAATCGTTCCTCGCTCCACGTGGGAAGAGCTGTTCCGCTCGCAGGGAATGAAGAATCCGCTTCCCCGCATACGCATGGTGGACGGCTTCAATGAAGGCTGGATCGACTTTGAATCAGGACAGCTTGGTTCACGAAAAGCCGGCACCACGCTTCAGGCTGCTCTTCAGGCGTTGGTCTCGGAAAAACAAAGCTGAGTTTGCACTCACGCCACCACATGAAAGGAACACAAAGATATGAGCCGCATCTTCATCACCGGATCTTCGGACGGACTTGGCCTGATGGCTGCACAACTGTTGGTCGAACAAGGTCACTCCGTCGTCTTACATGCACGCAACCTCCAACGCGCTGAAGCAACGCATCGCAGGCTTCCCGGGGCCGAAGCCATCGTCACGGGCGACCTCGCCAACCTCCAACAGATGCGTTCGGTCGCAGAGGAGGTCAACGCACTTGGAACCTTTGACGCCATCATCCATAACGCCGCAGTCGGCTACCGTGAGCCGCGGCGCGTCGAGACGGAGGATGGGTTTGCCCATGTGTTCGCCATCAACAGCCTCGCGCCCTACGTCCTCACCGCGCTGATCCATCCGCCTCGTCGACTCATCTACGTCAGCTCCGAACTGCATAAGCAAGGTGATCCGAGTCTCAGCGATCTGAACTGGACCGAGCGCCCGTGGCAAGGTCAACAGGCCTACTCAGACTCGAAGCTCCACAACGTTCTCCTTGCGTTTGCCATGGCCCGTAGGCTGCCCGGAGTGCTTTGCAACACGATGACACCCGGCTGGGTGCAAACGAAGATGGGCGGCCCCGGCGCCAATGATGATCTCGACCAGGCACATCGTACGCAGGCATGGCTTGCGGCAAGCGACGACCCAGCCAGCCAGGTCTCTGGAAAATACTTCTACCATCTCAAAGCCGAAAACCCTCTAGCGGCCGCCTTGGATTGCAGTCTACAAGATCGCTTCGTAGCTGCTTGCGAACAGCTTACGGGCATACGAATCGCAGCATAGCCTTGAAGTCAGCGTACAGACTTGGCTCGCTCTCAAAGTCCCGGTAACCCTTGTGTACTCCCGATTTCCTGCCGGATCGGCGTCTGTCGTTACTAATCCAGCACGCAAACCGGGCTGCATGTTGACAAATGGATAGGCCCTCCAGTGAGCCGAACCCGGTAAACGCGTGATTCGGATTGACTTGAGTCGTAGAATATAAGTCGCCTTCAGAAGCCGCATTCCTGACTCGAAAAGATTGCTGAGATACTTTTGGAAATGTTCAGCAAAGCCGTCCTCGATCACTTCAGTAATCCGCGCAATGCTGGTGACCTCGCCGACGCGACAGCTAGCGTTGAAGTCAGCAACCCCGTCTGTGGAGACATTCTCAAGCTTGCGGCGCGCGTCGAAAATGGACGCATCCTCGAAGTTCGCTTTCTTTGTCGCGGCTGCACCACCTCGATTGCCTGCGCGTCCCTTCTCACGGAGCAAATCTCTGGGCGCACTCTGGCTGAAGCGCAGAGTCTCACGCGAGATTCTCTTTCAGAGGCACTCGGAGGACTGCCCGCTGCCACGCTTCATGGTGCGCAGCTCGCGGCTGAAGCGCTCGCAGTACTCCTTTCGAAGCTCTTGCCAGCCTCCCACTAATTGGCGTGGGGCAACGCCTTCTGCAACGCATCAGGGTCGTTTATATTCAGCACGCAACCCTCTTCATTCGTCAGAAGCTCCTCCACCTCATCGGCGTGGGACCACACCACAGCCCGCGCTCCTGTCTCTAGTGGCGCTCGCAGTAGCTCTTCGTATAAGGATGCGGAAAAGATAACCGGATGTCCCCGGCGCCCCTGATAGGAGGGCAAAACAATTGGCTTCTTTACGGCATAGAAGCGGTCAATCAGATCGCAGACCAACCTTGCGCTTATCATCGGATGATCGACCAAACACAGCAGGATGCCTTCGGTCCCCGCGGGTAGGCTCCGCAGCGCCGCTTGGAGTGAGCTCAGCTGACCTCTTTCCCACTCTTCATTGATAACGACTTCGTCGGCAGGAAGATGTATCGCCCTCGCGATCTGTTCGGCATGGGCTCCTAATACAACACGCCTTGCGCCGATTTGCGGCTGGATTGTCACATTCATAAGGTGATCAAGAAAGCGACTCCCATGATAGGAAAGCAGCGCTTTGGGCGAGCCCATACGACGGGATGCCCCTCCGGAGAGGATCACTGCGGCAAGCATAACTCCTCAATGAGCGCAGCTGCACTACCCGACTTTTGCAGAGCGCGACTCTACCCTCAGTCTTTTATGCGCCGGCAAGCCGGCGTTCCGGCGTACTGCAATCAACTCCGCGACGATACTAATGGCAATCTCTTCGGGTGACAGAGCGCCGATTTCCAGACCAATCGGCGCATATACGCGCTCAAACTCCTCGGACCGATAGCCATCGTTCCCCAGTGCTTTATACACAGACAGGACTTTTCGCTTACTTCCAATCATCCCCACGTACCGAGCCTCGGTGCGCACAGCCCATGCCAGCACGCGCATATCTTCCTTGTGTCCCCGCGTAACGATTATCAGGTAGCTTGCCGTGTTCGGTTTTATTTTCTCAAATGCTTCTTCGTAGCTGATGAAAATGTCCTGCGCCATCGGAAAGCGATCGGCATTGGCAAACGCCTCGCGGTCATCTATGACCGCTACGCCAAATCCCACTGCGCTTGCCGCCTTCGCCATTGCCATGGAGATATGGCCACCACCAAAAAGATAGACCACCGGCTGAGGAAGAATCGGTTCCACAAACACTTCGAGCGTGCCGCCACATATCAGGCCGTTGTCGTAGCTCGCTTCGTTGTTTAGATTGAATACCATCTTGCGCGGCGCCTCCTTGCTCATCACTTCCTTCGCCGCCGCCCAAACGTCAGCTTCCACGCATCCGCCACCGATTGTTCCCTCAATCGAACCATCTTCGCGTACAAGCATTCGCGAGCTCTCATAGCTGGGGATCGAGCCGTTTGTGTATACGATTGTAGCCAGAGCCCCGCGCTGCCCTGCCCGCCTCATTCGCACGATCTCTTCAAATAGATCCATGTGAGCTAACCTTACTGAGCGAACACTCCGTGCAGTTTCATTCGCCCTCGCTCGTGACCACCTGGCCCGCCGGTTTGTTTTGCTTCCTCACGATCTCGCCCACCAGAAACAAGTCTGTGAGCAACGCGCGGAGATGGATGGAAGCATTCAGATTGTCAATCAACTGGGAACTGATGGCGGGTTGGGCCAGAACCAGTTCAATGGCAGCTAGAGAATCGCGCGCGTCGCGATCAAGCACCGCAAAGAACGCCAGGTATTTGTCGGCTGGCTCAAGACCTTCCTCTTTGACCGCCATCGCACAAATCTCGGCCAGCCCGGTCAAGGCTCTCACGGCGCTCCGCAGAAACTCACGGACTTGTCCACCGGATTTGCTGCCCTGGTCACTGGGAAGTCCCTGGGCTGCGTAGGCCAGCAGAAACTCGTAGCACTCTTCCACAGCATCACAACGACTCCAGATCTCAGTCAGCATCGGTTAGCCCTCGATCTTCCACCCTGTCAGATGTCGATGACGAAGAAGCAGTGTCGATCACCCATCGGTTGGGATCGTGCTCTTTCAAATAAAAGTCGCGGTCCATCCAGCCGAAGATCATCGATTTCGTAATCGCGCGCTTCTCCGGTCGAAGTCCGAAGTAGACGTGCATCATTATGAGCGCAATTAGTCCCACGCCAGCCAGCCCGTGCAGCACGTACATGAGGCCCCAAGTCATGTCGCTGAATAGATATGGATTCCGGGGGAAAAAGATTGTACTAACGCGAAACATCATGAAAACGCCGGTAAAGATCGCTGACAGACCGGCCACGATGATAGCGCCGTGGTAGAGCTTGTTCTCCAGGGGATACTTGGCAAATTTTCGCGGCGGTGGCGCGGAGACTCCGGCAAACCGGCGAACTCTCCTCCATGCGTCTTCCACATCCGTTTTATCGGGCCAGATCGCCCAAAAATCCATCCAGAAAGAGGCGTGAATGATATGAAACACGATTGATGCCGTCAACACGGCGCCGGCGATCCAATGATAGGTGATCCAGGGAAACTGGATACCCACCCTCGGTAGGAAAGCTGTAAACAAAAGCGTGAACATCGAGGTTGCCATGATCCAGTGAAACAGCCGTGCCACCAGCGAATGCCGGGGTACGTGCTTGGGAATTATGGGGACGGTTTCCGGAAAAGCATCGTTAGCAAATTCCTTTTCCTTGGCGAAATACCTCAACCAAGTGGCGTGGACGATCAGGAACAGCAACCCTGCGATCACTGCAACCCAAATCAAGAACCAGGCAATATGGATCGGGACACTCTGCCCCCACGGGCTCGTGGCCCACTCTACGAAGTCCATGTCGCTTCCTCTACTCCGCTGATGGCGCGTTTCACTAGGTTTCTCATCAGCGGGATCTTGTAAGCATTGAACTGAAGCGGAACCGCTCCTTGGACGGCCAGTCTCCCCGCCATCTCACCAGTCGCTGGGTCCCGCGACTTGCCGCGAACCGCCTCTTCCACTACCTTTAACCGTAAGGGTCGCGCGGCGGCGCCGTTCACAGCGATTCGGATGCGCTCAATCGTGTTGCCGGATAGCACCATTGCAGAGGCCACGTTCAGTAAGGGGAAGTCCCAAACGTTCCGATCTCGCACTTTTTCAAAATAGAATTGCGCGCCCGCCCACATGGACGGAATACGAATGGCCGTAAGCAGGTCCCCGGGCCGCAAGATGTGCAGCCGGGTGATATCAATGTCAGGACCGATGAAGTAATCCTCGGCATCCACCACGCGCTCACCCTTGGGAGTACGCATCACGAACTTCGCGTCCAGTGCAATCAGGGCCGGGGCTGAGTCGGAGGGGTTGACCGCCACACAACGGCTTGCGTGCAGAATTGCATGCTCGCGGTTCCGGCCCTCAGGCGTATCGGCATAACAGATATTGCCGCCGGCACGGTAGCACGGCCAACCTCCGCGGTAATACCAGCAGCGCGTGTCCTGCGAAACATTGCCGCCGATGGTTCCCTGGTTGCGGATTTGCGGCGACGCCACCAGTTCCGCGCTCTGCGCCAGCAGATCATACTTCTGCTTGATGATGGGGTGATTGACTATTTCAGTGAGCGTGGTCATAGCGCCGATCTCAATACCATTGCCCGTCGTACGAACTCCCCGCAGCTCCTCTATTCCACTCAGATCGACCACAACCTTGGGCTTCTTGATTCGATCCTTGAGCCAGTCAAAGCTGTCGAGCCCACCGGCCAGCACCCAGGCATCGCGGCCATACTGTTCGAGAAGCCTCTGCGCATCGGCGACGGAACTCGGCTGATAGAGTTCGAAAGCGGCCATTACGTCTCGTATGACAGCCATAACTCTCCTTCAAATCTCCATCAAATGTTTGCCATCAGAGGATGTTGCATCGGCCGGCCCGCTTCGAGCGACGTCAGAATCGTGTCGGCATTCACCGGCGCCCGCTGGAAGATCTCGTCCCCGAGCGCATCCGAAAGTGCGTTCAAAATAGACGCACACCCGCCTGGAACCGGTGGCTCGCCGACACCGCGCGCGCCCACCGGCGTCTCCGGATCTGGAATATCCAACGCCATCCATTGCATGTCGACGGGCACATCCAGAATCGTGGGCGGTTTGCTGTGGTGGAATCGCTTGGAAACCATTTCGCCGTAGTGAGGATCGAACACCCACTTCTGACCAATCGCATGGCCCATGCCCAGCGTCGAACGGCCGAGCATTTGGCCACCCAGCGCCCGGGGATGTATCACTGTTCCAACATCGCCGGAGGCAAGGAAATCCACGATGTAGTACTTGCCGGTTTCGACATCGACTTCAACCTCGGCGAAGCTCGCGACGTAGGAAAACGTCGTGCCGTCGCGTGGGTAGTTGTCCTTGGCTGCCGCCACTAGGCCCTGGCCCGCCAATGCTGCCACGGACGCTTTCGTCAATTTGTGGACATCGGCGGGCGCCTCGTGGCCATCGTAGATCCCACCCAGCTGAATCGCGTATTTCGCGGCCTGCGCCAAGGTCATACTGGCGCCGCCGCCTTTGCGGAAAACACGCTCGTTGGCGACCTCGTATTGCTCTGGTTTGCCGCCGAGTTTCTTCGCCGCAATTTCCTGAAGCTTTTTCTTGGCGTCCATCGCCGCCGCATGCGCCGCCCGCGTCATCGCGTGGGTTGTCTGGCTGCCGCCGGAGACGCAGGTGAAAGGAAGGTTCTTTGCCGTGTTACCCCACACTACCTCGCATTTCTCCCATGGCACACCGAGAACTTCAGCGCCTGCGCGATGAACATCGATCACCGACTCTGTACCCAGATTGCCGATTCCAGACTGGAAGGTGACCCGGCCATCCGGCTTGATGACCAGAAGCCCGTCGAATCCGATGGTGCCGCCAACGAAACAACTCAGCGATACGCCGACGCCGCGAACTTTCGCGCCCATTCTTTTCGGACTGCGTGCAACCCGCTCGTGCCATTTGAATTGTTCCGCGCCGCGGTCGAGTGCTTCCTTCAGGAATGCGCTTGTGGCATGCTGCCGTACCCCCTGCACTGACGGTCCGAACGGCGCCTTGCCTTCCGGGCAGTTGATGCGGCGAATCGCCACCTGGTCAACTCCGAGATTGCGCGCAGCTTTTGCGATGATCGGCTCAAGAATGACAATCCCCTGTAGTCCACCCGGCGAACTCTGAGCACTGCGGGGCGGCGTATTCGTCAGCACCGTCACCCCGCGCCAGCGCATGGCCTGCGGCTGGTACAACAGAGATACAATGCGGCCCGATGTGGGGGCATCGCCCTGCGCGTCGTATGGACCGTTGTTGGAAATAACGAACATGTCGAGAGCCATGATCCGCCCCTCTTTCGAGAATCCGACTTTTATCCGTCCCTGAAAACCGGGCCGTGCACGTCCGATGAACGTCTCCTCCTCGCGGCTAATGCGCATCATTACCGGAGTATTCGTTTTCTTCGCCAAAAGCGCGGGGATAATCATCGTCACCCCGCCGGTGATCTTGCTGCCGAATCCGCCTCCGGTGTATTCGCTGATGAAAACAATTTTGTCAGCATCGATGTTCAACCATCGAGCTATCGCGGGCAGGGTCTGCGCCGTGCTTTGCGTGCCCGTGTGCATGTAAACCTTGCCGTTCTGCCAGTAAGCCATCGCACTACGCGTCTCAAGGGTCTGATGGCTGGTGTCCGGCGTGACGAAGGTCTCGTCAAGAACGAGCGCCGAATTCTTGAAACCGGAATCGAGATCGCCATACGACCATTCTTCGAGGGTCTTGCCCATCGGCAGGCGGCCATACTTTTCCTCCGCGAATTCTGCCGCAGTCCATTTGAGCTCCGTGACTACGGGCGCAGAGGGATTTTGTGCCGACGCGGGCGCCGCAGGACGGGCCCAGACATTGCCATCCGTTCGCGGGTTAGGACCACCTGGTCGCAAAGTATCAAGCGGATCAACCACGAACGGAAGTGGCTCAAAATCGATATTAATTTTCTCGATGGCTTCCGCAGCAGTGAGTTCGTCGATTGCGGCCACGGCAAGAACCGGTTCTCCCTGATAAACCGGCTCATTGGTAAGGCCGCGTTCGCCCCACTTGCTGGCCTTGATCACTGTTCCATTATCCGTAAGGGTATCGGCCGGGGCCGGAAGATCGTCCGCTGTGAGAATGGCTTTGACCCCAGGCATTGCCAGCGCTGCGCTCGCATCGATGCGCTTTACCCGCGCATGCGGCATTGGGCTCAGCAACAGTTTGCAGAACAGCATGCCTTCAGCGCGAAAGTCCTCAGCATATTTCGCCTGTCCGGTAACTTTCGCATATAGGTCTGGTGTCGTATAGTTCTTGCCGATCAGCTTGTAGCCAGCTCCGTACTGATGCTCAGAGGCTTGTGCAGTCGCAACAACCTTTTTGTTATCCAAGCTTCGCCCTCCGCAAATTCTCGGCGCCACGCATCATCGCGGTCAGGATCTTGTCGTAGTCCTGGCAGCGGCACAGGTTTCCCGAGATGCCCTGCGCCAACTCAAGGCGGCTGGGGTTGGGATTGGTTTTTAGGTACCCCACTGTCGTCATGATGAAGCCGGGCATACAGAACGCACATTGAAATCCCTGTTCGTCAATGACACCCTGCTGTACCGGATGCAAGGTTCCGTCGGCGCTTGCCAGGCCTTCGATGGTCAAAACTTTCCGCCCGCGCACTGTGTGCGTAAGCACCGAACATGAATAGTACGGAATATCGTCGATAAGGACGGTGCAAGAGCCGCATTCAGCGCGGTCGCATCCCAGCTTGGTGCCGGTGAGGCCCAGCTTGTAACGCAGCGTTGACGCCAGGGTCTCTTGCTTCATGACGTCTACACGCCGCTGCTGACCGTTGACGTTGAGGGTAATCAGCCGCTCGCCTACGCCGGCAGTCGACTGCTGGCCCTGCAGGAGAGAAGAGGCGCGAAACAAATAGCTCGCCGAGGAGACGGCCACGCCGCTGGTGATGACCCCTTTGATGAAGTTGCGCCTCGAGACATTTTTCGGCGCGTCTTCGCTTATTTTGAAGCCTGCCTCGTCTGCCATGCTGGGGCACCTCTCATCGCCTGAAGCCGCTCATCGATTCGTCGAAGTAGACGGCAATCTCATTCCACGAACTGCGTACAGCCTCGGCATTTGGCTTCCGTCTACTCTTTTACCCGTGCGAAACGATACAACGTTGTTCCTTCGCTACCTCGACTTGCGGGTGCGACTGGTAGTCCGCGGGGATGTTTTTTTCAGCCATTCTCGGACTGGGGTGTAGGACTTACTGCCAACAAACTTGATGCAAAACCGACAGGTTGAGATGGCGGACCCACCGGCCCTTTAGTATCCAAGAAGCTGTTCCATCTACCCGAAAACGCGTACGAAAGTGAGTCCAATCGGCTGCTCTCTCGTGCTCTCCAAAGCGACAGAAGTCGTGGAAACTACGGCCTCAGGGCTGCAAATCATCTCCACGCTGCTATCCAGCAGGCGTGGCAACGAAACGGCGCGATGTCGCCGGGACAAAAGCCCCTCGCCCCACTCAGGCCGCCTGCGCCGGTGGCGCCATGAATTCCGGCCCAACGGGATCGGCAACCGTCTCGCGAAGGATTTTATCGACAGTGCGCATCGCTTCTGCGGATAGAGACCATCCAAGCATGTCGTCCAAAGGCGAAACCTGTTGCGGATGGCGCGCGCCCCACAATGCTACGCTGACGCCAGGCTGATCGAGCAGCCAGCGCACGGCCAGGTGAATCACTCGCTTGCCATACGCTTCCTGTGCGAATTGATCCAGTCGATCCACTGCCTTGAGATATTGTTCGAAGCGCGGAGGCTGGAACTTCGGATCGACCTTGCGCAGATCGTCGCCGGTGAATTTGCTATCCGGACGCATCTTTCCGCTCAGCAGACCGCGGCACAGTGCGCCGTATGCCAGCGTATCGATGTGGTTGCGGTGAGTGTAGGGGAGAACGTCCTTCTCGATTTGGCGCTCGAACAGATTGCACGGAGGCTGGTTCGAGTGCAGCGGAGCAACCGCACGAAACGCGTCCATCTGCTCCGGTGAAAAGTTGCTGACCCCAATGGCTCGAATCTTTCCGCTCTCATGCAACCGCCGCATGGCATCGGCCGTCTCTTCGATCTGTACCAGCGGGTCAGGCCAGTGAACCTGATATAGATCAATGTAGCTGGTCTTCAAACGGCGCAGCGAATCCTCGATCTCCTTGTTGATACGCTTCGCGCTTGCATTGCGAAATACTTCCTTTTCCCGCCACTCCAAACCTGCCTTGGTAGCGATGAGAACCTGATCGCGTTTGCCCCACTTTTCGATCGCCTTGCCGACAATCTCTTCCGAGTGCCCGAAGCCATACACCGGCGCCGTGTCGATCAGGGTGATACCTTTATCAAGAGCGGCATGTATGGTGCGAATCGACTCATCTTCATCCGTGCCACCCCACATCCAACCACCCATGGCCCAAGTACCCAGGCCAATTCGTGAGCTCCGAAGTACGCTGCCGCCAATGTTTATAACTTCCATGATTCGTTTCCCTTCCACTTTGGCGTTGCCGAACGAGGCCGTCGATCAAGTTGCGGAGGCGCTAAGCTTCGGTTTCGGTCGATGTTCTTCACTTCGATGGTTACGTCGTCCACCAGGATGCCGACGGCCAGCGCCAGTTCGCCTAGCGTTATGACATTGGTTCGTCTCGCCATCGCGCTGAACACGATGATGGAGGTCAAAAATCCCCCAGCGGAGGAATGGAAGTAGCGACAATGAGAGTGCTCCGCCAGCTTCCCAGGAACGTGAGAATCATGAGAGCCGTCGGGCAACGCTTTGTTCCGCAGAGGAGTCCTGTTTACGGAATCGCAAACTCTTAGCCGACGGCTAAAAGCCCATCTGAAGCCTTGCAAGGAACGCTAGGTAATCGTTATTGGCGCGCGAGGTAGCATCATTTCGTTGGCTTGAATTTTTGGACCCTACGGCCCCAGTCGGTCTCGGCCACATAAATATTGCCTTTGGAATCGACCGCCAAAGTGTGGACATGGGTAAATTCACCGCTCTGGTGACCAGGGCGCCCGAAGCTCGAGAGAACTTCTCCGCTGGCATGGTCGACAATCTTGACCTGCTCGTCGCCGCCATCGTCTACGTACATGTATTCTTGCTCCCGGTCGGGAGAAAAGCCGATCCACCATGTGGTGCCCCAATTATCCGGAAGGCTGTATCCTCTCTTGATCCAAATGTTGTTCTTGAAGTTTCCCATCTTATCGAAGACTTGGATCCGGTCGCCCTGTCGGTCACAGACATAGACCAGGCCGTCGTTGCCGATGACCACACAATGCACAACCTGCATGAACGCACCACCCACGCCCGCGTCGGCCTCTTCTTTCGTCCCCTGGTGCCCCCACTGGCGAAGGAATTTCCCGGATCGATCAAAAACAGCTATGCGGCTATTGCCGTAACCGTCAGCTACGTAGACGTCGCCATTGACGGGATCTACCGCTATGTCGGATGGCATGTAAAACTGCGTGTGACTCGAATTCAGTGCCCGGCCCTTGAGAGTGCCATCGGAAGTATCGACAACACCTCTTTTGCCGATCTGCATCAGTAGTTTTCCGTCGTGACTGTATTTTTGGATGATTCCGTCGCCATTGCCGGCTGTCCAAAAATTGTTCTCATAGTCGATGGTGCAGCCGTGGGTGATATTCGGGACGACTTTCCAGTCGCCGAAGCTATTCACTACATTGCCGTCGGGATCGAATTCGATGAACGGTGGCGCCTGCTGCGCAATTTCCGCTTCCTTGTCTGTCTTGTCATTCCGATTAACAATGAAAACGTTATCCTGTGCGTCCACACACACACCGCTTACTTGTCCGGTTACCCAATTTTGAGGCAACGGCTTTGGCCAGCTGGCATCGACCACGAATTTCGGGCCACCGCCCTGCGCCTGCATGGGACAGACGACTCCCAAGGCGGCCACGAGGCCCAGGCAAAACCAAATCTTACATAAGAGGCTCGTCGTCTTTTTCATTTTGTCTCCCGCGATGAGACCGAACTCGCGTTTTAAGGTCGTCACGTGGAACAACGGCTCGAGCGTCCAGTTTGCTGCACTCTGCCTTCTTGATTCCGGTGTCAACTTTCATTTCCCAGCCGACGTTTTCAAAGATCCAATTGCTATGGCCCAAGTCGGTTTTGAAACCTGTGAACATCACGTTGCAACGGCGTCGGCCAGAATCGTTTTAGGATATTTACCTCGAAGGGGTCGCATATTCCCATGCTCTTGACGACTAGGCCCACAACGCACCGCACCAGTCTGCGGCAAGCGCGGGCGTTCACCGTTCTGGGTCCCAGCGACGGGAAACTCCAGCTATGATTGCGGCAACGATCGCGGCCATCGGCAGGGCAAGTGCTGCTTCACGAACCCGCAAGAACAGAAGTGCGCTGACACATGCTCCTCCGGCATAGACAAGCCAGTCCACGCCATAGATCACAGGGCCTTTGCTTGACCACAGAATGGCAGAGTTCGCATCTTGAGCATAGGTTGTCGCGGCCGGTGCTTTCTTGATGATATATAGCCCACGCACGATCTTGGTTGCTAACGAGGTCAATGTGCCGGTGACATAGGTGGTTGTCGGGCCGACGTGCAATCGCAACACAACAGCACTCTGGACTCCCATGGCAATAGCGGCGATGGCAACCGGGACAGCAGTCGTTCCTAGTGCCGGACTGGGGCCAGCCAAGCGCCAAGAGCCGAGGAGTGAGCCGAGCGCAATCAACTCGGCAACCAGGCCCCGGCCGACCGGCGACAGCCAGGATGCAGAGCCGCGGCGTTTACCTACCACCAACTCACCCACGGCCGCACCGACCATGTAAGCGAAAGCTGAGACCGCAGCGTAAAACCCTGTCGAGAACCGACCTTGAGCAAGTGAAACGGCGAGCAGAATCGTGTTGCCGGTCTGGGCCGCGGTCAGGACGTTGAAACCAAGAATGATCACCGCGTCCACACTGCCACCGGCGACGGAGAGCAACAATATCATGATGTCGCGTCGAGCGGACGAGGGAGTCGCCAGTGCTGCTCCGATCGATGTTGTGCTCATGTCGGGTTGCATCGTCTGCTGTCAGGTTGCCTCGGGAGCTCGCCTGCCGAATGCTGGCCAGTAATTCTTGGATCGGTTCGGCGCTGCGCTGAAGTCTGCTGTTCCGATCGGACATTTCGTACTGTGGATTTTGTGAAACTCGCGAGAATTGTGGATTTACAAATTCCGGGGCAACGAAAATAGCCATCCACGCCTCACGACCTGAATCAGATGAAGTCTGGACATCGATGGATGCCAGACAGGCTGCGCCGCCCCAGCACGAACTGAACACGCCGTGGGAAGTCATGAACGGCAAATCGCCAAGGCCGCAACCGCACCCGCAAGCACGCCGTTGAAACAGTCACTCCGATGCAAATGAAACTGGAATAGGAGCTGTTATGAAAGCCGTCGTCCTTGAAGAGACACGCAAGATTTCGGTGCGCGAAGTTCCTGACGCTGAGATGCAGGACACCACCGACGTCCTGCTGCGCATCACGTCCACCGCTATCTGCGGAACAGACCTCCATTTTTACGAGGGAAGGATGCGTGGCGTCGAGGGCATGGTCATCGGTCACGAGCCCCTCGGCGTGGTCGAAGAAGTCGGATCGGCCGTCACAAATGTCAAGAAGGGTGACCGTGTGACCGTTCCCACCCACATCTGTTGCGGCTTCTGCGCCATGTGCGTCGCGGGCTATTCCTCCGCCTGTCTCACCACGAACCCTGGGGCTGCCGGGGCAGCGTACGGCTATCCGAACAAGGGTGGGTACCAGGGTGCACAGGCGGAACTGCTCCGGGTGCCGCTCGCCGACGCCAATTGCCTAAAGCTTCCCGGAGAGCCGGGCGATGGCTGGGAAGACGATTTCGTCTTGCTCGCCGACGCGTTTACTACGGGCTACCACGCTGCCGCCATTGCCGACGTCGCTCCCAGCGACACCGTCGCGATCTTCGGGGCAGGCTCGGTCGGGCTGCTCGCCGCGTACTCCGCTCGCCTTCGTGGAGCGGCACGCGTCTACATCGTTGACGCGATCCCTGAGCGACTGGAAAAAGCCGGCGAACTCGGCGCGATCCCCATCAACTTTCTCAACGGTGACCCCGTTGAACAGATTAAGGAGCAGCAATCAAAATGGCGCTCCGGCCCAGCCTTTCGGCAGGAAAAGCCGCTCGGCGGGGTCAACTGCGCCATTGACTGCATCGGCTTCCAAGCCCGATCCAAAACTGATTACTCCCGGGAGGACCCGCTCTGGGTCACCGAAGCCATCGCTGAACTGATTAATCCGGCCGGGCGAGTGGCAATCATCGGGGTTTGGCCGCTCAAAGATCCAAACGGCATTGAGCCATCGCTCAAGGAAGGCAAACTTACGGTGCCATGGTCCAAGCTCTTCAACAACAATGTTCGTATCTCGATGGGCCGCGACGATGATAAGCGTTGGAACAGCAAGCTCCGTGACATGATCATTACCGGCGCGGCCAAACCTAGCCAGGTCGTCAGCCACCGCCTTTCCCTCGACGAAGCCCCTGACGCGTTCGCAAAGTTCGACCGCCGTCAGGAGGGCTACGTAAAGATTATTCTTAAGCCTGCCTGACCCGGGCTCTGCCGCAGGTGACCTGTCCTCGTCTTAGACACGACGAGGAGAAAGCCAGGTGGGAACCAGCACCACTGGTTCCCGCGGATACGCTACTTTGAAACTCGCGGGCTGGAAACCTTGTAGCCGTCAGTTAAGTTCTTCAGAAAAGCAACGAGATCATCCTCTTCCTGATCTGTCAGCTTAAGATTGCCGAGTTGCTTCTTGTTGAGATTGGTCGCATCTTCGGGCGGCGGCCAGCACGTCACCTTTTCGCCGGAATCTCCTGCTTTGCACCTGGGCAGAACGTCGCGCGTGTTGTAGAAGTGCACTACTTCTTTGAGGCTCTTGAAATAGCCGTTGTGCATGTAGGCCTTCACAAAACCCTGCGTAGGACGCATGTCGACGTTGCGCAATGTGGGTACCTGGAACTTGGCATCGAATTTGGGAGCAAGACTGACCCACTGCGAATCTGGATTCAATTGGCCGCTATCGCTTTGCAGGGTGCGTAGAAAAGACCCGACGCCCGTGTCGACGAAGGCTTGCCCCGACGGATTAGCGCGATCGCCGCGCCGATCGGACGTGTCTTCGTAGTAATACTGTAGCTCTGGATTCCTGGGTACTCCGAGATTGCTGGCTGTGAAGTCCGTAAACAGCGGCTCCTCCCCGGGACCGCCATCGCGGTGACACTGATTGCATCCTGCCTTACCGCGGAACAGCGCATACCCCCTCGCTTCCTGTGCGGTGAACTGGTCCTTGCCCACCTGCACATAGTCATATTTTGAAGTGAATGGACTGACCTCCGGCGAAGCTTCGTAAGCAGCGGCCGCTAGTCCGAATCCGTCATACACGTGGTCGGCACGCTGCCGGTCTGCCACGTTGAGATGGACCGGGTATGGATCGTCACTGGGCGGGGGAGCTGGGGTTGCGCAGACCTTCTCCACGTCTGGAGGCCATTGAATGGCAAACGAGTCGGCGCCCCAGACCGCCTCAAATAGCTTTCGATAGGGAGCCTTGGAGAGCCGGTATGCTAGACAAGCCGAGTCGGGGAGGCCCATTTCGACGGGATTCGTCGGTGGTCCTTGGGCTTGTTCGGCGCTCGGACTTTGCAAGCGATATCCGCTGGCGCGCATGTCCCAGAAATTCCCTCCCACGAAATCGCCTTGCAGCGCGTTGTAATGGAGTACAGGCGCGAACGTCGCGTACATGTAACTCTGCGGTTTTCGCTGGCTGAATCGCGTTCTCACCGACCCCGGATACGACACTGTGCTCAGATTCAGAGATTGAATCGGGCCAGTGAATCCCGTCTCCGGCGTATGGCAGAAACTACACGCCTCATTCTGATTGACGGAGAGATGCTTGTCGAAGATTAATAACTTCCCCAGCGTGCGGATCTGTCCTTGACGATCACGCGTGGTTTGGTTCATCTGCCGCAGGGTGTCGGCCTCAATCCGATCGATGTCTGCGACGACTTTGGCAACGTCCTCGTCGAATCCTGGAGGCATCTGTCCCGCGCGGCCGTGTAAGGTTGTCCCAGCGGCAAGTACTGCGCGGTCTCGCAGAGGTTCACTCCCCGCTGAAATTAGCAGGGCAGCAAGTATGAAAAGCCCAACCAAGAATAATGTGAGAGTTCGATTGTGCATGGGCTTCTGACCTCCTTCTGGGGGCGAGCTCAATTGGTATTGCGACTCACCAGCTTGCCGCAGCATTGCGGTTGCGGGAGCGTCGACCGGTCCCATCCGCCACCAAGAGCCTGGATCAGCAAGACCGTATTCGCCATCCGCCGTCCCAGAAGATTGACCGCCATTACTTCATCCGAGAGGGCCGCACTCTGCGCGGTGATCACCTCAAGGTAACTTGTGACTCCGCCCTTGTAGCGAATGATCGAAAGCTTCAATGAGCGCTCGGCTGCCCTCACGGCTTCATCCTGAACCTTCGCCTCGTTTTCCAGAATTCTCACGGCTGACAGATTGTCTTCCACCTGTTGGAATCCAGTCAGTACGTTCTCTCGATAGGCAGCAACTTGATAGTCATAAGCGGCAAGTGCCTGATCGGTGAGAGAACGGCGTCTTCCCACATCGAAGACGGTCTCCACTGCAGATGCACCAACGGACCACAGGCCGCTCGGCCCGTTGATCAGGGTCGTGATGCTGCCGCTTTCAAATCCGCCCGAGGCGCCTAAATTGATCAGGGGGTAATAGGCCGATTTCGCGACGCCGATCTGGGCGTTGGCGGCCGCCACACGCCTCTCCGAAGCTGCAATGTCCGGGCGTCTTTCCAGCAGTTCCGAGGGCACGCTGATAGGAATGTGTGGAGGTGGTGCGGTAAGAGGTAGCGGAGGAAGACTGAACTCCGCAGGAGGTTTCCCAATAAGAATTGCAACCGCGTGCTCGTACTGTGCACGCAGCACGCCTACATCGATGGCCTGTGCGCGGGTGGTTTCTAGTTGGGTCTTCGCCTGCTCAACATCCACTTCCGAAGCAATGCCTCCGCGGAAGCGGCTTTGATTCAATTCCAGGGCCTGCTCGTACTGCTTAACGGTTGAGATCAGGAGCTGTTCCTGAGCATCCAGGCTGCGAGCTTGAAAGTAATCAATGGCCAGATCCGCGTGCATGCTCAGATTGACCGTAGCAAGGTCTGCCGCACTCGCTTGCGCTTGTTCGCGATAAGACTCCACGGTGCGTCGAACTCGTCCCCAGACGTCAGCCTGGTAGGAAAGATCGAACGGCAGCACAAAGTCGTTGTAGGTGGCACCATTCAAGACTGAATTATGGGTGGGACTGTTTGCGGACACGCGCGTACGAGTCGCCGATGGTGCGGCCACAACGGTCGGGTAGTAGTCAGCCCGATAGTAGGCTAGAACGGCTCTCGCCTGCCGGTACTGCGCCGCAGCTCCCTTCAGGTTCTGATTCGATACATTGACCTGGAGTTCCAGGGCATCCAGTTGCGGATCTTGAAATATCGTCCACCACGTACCGCCGAGATTCTGCTCATTGGGTTGGGCGGGCTTCCAGTTTCCTAGCTCTTTGTAGGCAGGAGGAACCTGTGCCACGGGAGGATGGTACTTGGGACCAACCGTGCAACCACTCAACTGGAGCATCGCTATCGCGAGCAGAACTTCCAGCCAAGGCGCATGCCGCCAGTCCTCGACGAAATTCATCTTTCGAGGGCGCGTCACTTGACATCCCCCGGCAACGTCGCCTGAACAATTTGGACTTCCTGTCCGGAAACGATCGAGTCGGGCGGGTTGACGATCACCTGTTCGTTCGCCCTGAGTCCTGTGACAATCTCTATTTCGTTACCGAAATCGTGGCCGGGAGTCACAGGAGTGAGCATGACTTTCCCATCCTTCACGAGGCCAACCCGTAACCCTTCCGAGCGAAATATCAGAGTATTAACCGGAATCAGGAAGGTGGAAGATTGCGCCGGGATGTCCAAATGAACCTCTGCGTATGAGCCCGTGAATAGCGTGCCCGTGGGATTGTTCACGTCTATCTCGATCAGCAAGGTTCGAGTTGTCATATTGATGGCATCGGCTGTGCGCACCAGCGTTCCTTGAAACTTACGCCCGGGAAACTCAGCCAAAGTGATGTTGGGGGTCATGCCAGCTCTGATGCCCTGCGAATACTCTTCAGGCACATTTACGTAAACGCGCAACTTGTCGGTTTGGGAGATGTGAAAGAGATCGGTTTTTAACCCGCCGCTGCTACCAGAATTGATGAGGTCGCCAATATCGATGTTTCGTGCGGTGACAACTCCGTCGAACGCAGCGTAAATCTTCTCGAAAGACTGCAGAGCTTGGAGTCGCTTGACGTTCGCCTGATTGGCTTCAACAGTTGCTTTATTGGCATTGAAGTTGCCCATTGCGTTATCCGCGTCCTGCTGAGCAACGGCGTTGCTCTTCAATAAATCCTGGTAGCGATTCTTTGTGATCTCGGCGAGCGCGAGATTCGCTTTTGCAGTATCCAGGGTGCTAATCGCTTGCTCCAATTGTTGATCCACTTCGGGAGTCTCGATCACAGCAAGCACTTGTCCTTGCTTGACGTGTGCCCCGATATCGACATACCACTTGCGGAGATAACCGTCTGTGCGCGCATAAACTGGTGAGGAGATGAATGGTTGTACATTTCCAGGGAGGATGATCTCCTGGGCTTTTGCGGTCACCTTTGGCGACACGACGGACACCGAAGACACGGCCAACTGAGCCGCTTCAGCGCGTAAGGATTTACCAGCCCTGACGCGTGACCAGATTCCCCATGCCAGAAGAGCGGTTACCGCGATCAACAGAATCGTCAGTGACCGCCATTGCGCGTGCGAATGCTTTGTCACGCCCACATCATTCGGTAGTTGCCCGCCGGTTGTTCTCCTATCAGTATCATCTTCGTATTGACTCACCGTAGTTACCCCACACTGATTCTGCCTCTTGCTCGATTACGCATTGGACGGATGCCGGCGTGAACCCTGCAGAACGCTGAAGAAAGCTGGGACAAAGAAAAGCGTAGAAACCGTCGCGAATAGCAGCCCGCCAATGACCGCTCGGCCGAGAGGAGCATTCTGTTCGCCCCCATCCCCGAGTCCGAGAGCCATCGGCACCATGCCGATGATCATGGCCAGAGCTGTCATCAGCACGGGTCGAAATCGCGTGAAACCCGCCTCCAGCGCGGCGGTCACGGCATCACTCCCTTCGGTCAGCTTCTCGGTAGCAAAGCTCACCACCAGGATGCTGTTTGCGGTTGCGACGCCCATGCACATGATGGCTCCCATGAGTGCAGGCACACTTAGTGTCGTGTGCGTTATGAATAAGAACCAGGCAATCCCGGCGAGTGCCGCAGGCAACGCGGATATCATGATGAAAGGGTCCAGCCAGGATTGGAAGTTAACTACGATCAGCAGATATACGAGCACGATCGAGAACACTAACCCGCTCAGAAGGCCGATGTACGAAGCTCGCATCGTTTGAACCTGGCCGCGAACAACGATCCGGGATCCGCGCGGTAACTGTTGACGCATGGAATCAATGATCTTGTTAACATCGGTGTCCACGGCGCCCAGGTCACGTCCCGCAATGGCGCCAAAGATATCAATGACGGGCGCAACGTTGTAATGGGAGACCACCGCCATTCCCGTTCCCCGTTGCATGGACACCAGACTGGCCAGAAGCGACGGAGGAGCGGCGGGGTTAGTACCCGTGATAGGGATGTTCTCTACCCCTTGCAGGCTGTTTGTGCGATATTCCGGCGTCTGAGTCGCGATTTGATAGCTGACACGATTCTTGGGATCAACCCAAAACGTGGGTGAAGTTTGGAAGCTGCCGCTCAGTGACACCAGTAGATTTTGAGCAATGTCGTGGGCAGAAAAGCCAAGCTCTTCTGCTTTGGTACGTTCGACCCTGAGGCGCAGATAAGGCTCATCGAAGGGTTGCTGAATTCGCAGGTCAGCCGTTCCGGGAACATATCTCATTTTTGCGAGAAGTGAATCAGCGAAACGCCGGTTGGCTTCCAAATCGTTTCCCACGATCTGAACGTCGATTGGAGCTGGCAATCCGAAATTCAAAATCTGCCCGACCATGTCAGCAGGTAAGAACGCGAACGAAACACCAGGAAACTGTTTCGGGAGCGACAGACGAAGCCGGTGGATGTAGTTGTCCGTGGGATGGTGATCGGCGGAAAGGGTTACGAGAATGTCGGCATCCGCTGTGCCAACCGGAGCCGAATTGCTATAGGAGAGATTGATGCCGCTATAGGGCAGCCCGATGTTGTCAATTACGCTCTGGACTTCGTCTGACGGAATCTGCCGTCGAATCGACTGCTCAACCAGATCACAAAGATTCGCGGTTTCTTCAATGCGCATGCCGGTGGGAGCACGCATATGAAGTTTGAAACTGCCACTGTCCACGCTGGGAAAAAAGTCACGGCCCAGCCAAGGAATCAGAATTGCGAGAGATGCGAGACAAATTGCGAAGAACCCAATCAGGAAAACACGCCGATGGTGCAGACAGCTCTCCAGCAGCTTTCGATACTTTGCACGGAATCTCTCAAAGGCCTCTTCAAATCGCTTTTGAAACCTGACCAGGGGGTTCCGAGAGGCAACTTCCGGGGACTCCTTTTGATCTCCCCGCAACAGATACTTCGCCATGGTGGGGACAATCGTCCGTGAAAGCGCATATGAGGCCAACATCGCGAAAACCACTGATTCAGCGAGCGGCACAAAGAGGTACCTTGCGACACCGGACAGCAGAAACATGGGAGCAAACACAATACAGATCGAAAGCGTGGATACGAAAGCAGGGGTCGCAATTTGCGATGCACTATCGAGGACCACTTCGTCCATGCCCTTCTCTGGTTCTGCATCCCGGTTGCGATTGATGTTCTCGACTTCAACCGTTGCGTCGTCAACGAGGATACCGACCGCTAGAGCGAGTCCACCGAGGGTCATGATGTTGATTGTTTCCCCGAGCGCACTAAACACAATGATGGAGGTGAGGATCGCCAGCGGGATCGAGGTCGCGATGATTAAGGTGCTTCGCCAACTGCCCAGAAAAGTGAGAATCATGAAAGAGGTCAGGCAAGCGGCAATCAGTGTTTCCCTGACCACTCCGCTAATCGCGCTCCGAACAAAGATCGATTGATCCGCCAGAGGTGTTATCTGGAGCTCGGGGGGCACCGTCATCTTAATTTGAGGTAGAAGAGCCTTGATACCAGAGATCACATTCAGCGTTGAAGCATTTCCAGCCTTTTGGATTGTCAGCAGCACTGAGCGCTGCCCATTTACGCGCACGATATTGGTCTGCGGAGGAAAGCCATCGCGCACCCAAGCGACATCTCTCACGTAGATGGTGGTGTCGCCGATCTTCTTGATGGGGATGCGGTTTAGATCAGCAATCGTCTGCGGTGCTGCATTGGGAATGGACACGTCGTATTCCCGGGAGCCGATCTTGGACGTTCCGGTGGGCAGAATTAGGTTCTGTACACTGATTGCATTGACCACATCCAGCGCAGACAGCCCTTTCGATTGCAGCGCTGTCGTATTCAGATCCACCTGCACTTGGCGCTGTTTCCCGCCATAGGGATAAGGCACCGAAGCCCCCGGCACCGTGATTAACTGTGTCCGGATGGAGTTTAGGCCATAGTCGTTTAATTGTTGCTCCGAGAGATTTTGCCCTGATAGAGCCAATTGCAAGACGGGCACACTCGATGCGCTATAGGCGAGAACGAGCGGCGGTGTAGTTCCTGCGGGCAGCTGCCTCAGCTGGGTCTGAGAGATTGCCGTAATCTGCGCAATACCTTGTTGAATGTTCGCGGTCGGCTGCAGGAACACTTTAACAACCGCAACTCCATAGAGCGACTGCGACTCGATGTGCTCGATGTTATCAACGGTGGTGGTAAGCGCTCGTTCTGTGACGCTAACAATACGGTCGCTCATGTCCTCAGGGACGAGACCGTTATAGTTCCAAATGATGCTGATAACCGGAATGTTAATGTTCGGAAAAATATCGGTTGGGGTGCGAACAATCGCTATGATCCCCATGATCAGAATGAGTATGGCCAGAACTACAAACGTGTACGGCCGTCGCAATGCGAGTCGAACGATCCACATAAACTTTGTCGACGGCCGTCGGTTGTCTGCCAAGATTCTCCAGACCCACAGCCCTCGTACTCTCGCGATCTCTGTCGTCCACTTTAAGACAGCACGCCCTTACGGTTCTAAACTCTGAATACCGGTGTGTTCGATCACAGTGCCCTGTAACTGTACCCAGGATCAGAACCAAGTTTGCATGTAATGGGTTGGCAGAGAGAGCATGTAAAGTTGTGAGGTGGGGTAAGCTGGCGGCGACCAAGTCGCCGGACGTGTAGCTGAAGTCCTCGATGTAGAACTGGGCAAGGAGCAATGCCAACGTAGAATCAGGCGCCTCCGGTTCTACTCCGCCTGCTGGAAGTGTGAAAACCCTGCGGCAGGCAAGGCCCCGGTGCTTGTTTCGTTCCATGCAACCGTCCTCACACGTCAAGCCAGCGTGCCCCGGGGACGATTGCTGCTCAACAGTCCTGCACGACACCCGGGCAACCCCATCAACATTCCTGATATCTGGGCGGATTGAGCAGAAAGTTGCCACGGTCGTAGTCGCTAGTCGTGGGGAAGGAAAAAGCTTGATCAACGTTGCGATGGACGGCGTCGTTCAGGAAGTTCAACCTAATGAGCTTCTCATTGAGGTAATCAACCGCACCGGCGGATTGGTCCCGCAGGTCTGCTACCACCCTCAACTCGGCCCTGTTCAGACGTGTGACACTTGCATGGTGGAAGTGGACGGCAGCCTGGTCCGGGCTTGCGCTACCCGAGTCGCCAATGGAATGAGTGTGTCCACTAAGTCGGCGAAGGCGGCGGCTGCCCAAGTGGAAGCATTTGATCGCATTCTCAGCAACCACATGCTCTACTGCACGGTTTGCGACAACAACAATGGTAACTGCACTGTCCATAACACGACGAAGTTGCTGGCCATTGAACATCAGCGAATCCCGTTTCGACCGAAGCCCTACGAGGTCGATAACACCAATCCGTTCTATCGCTACGATCCAGATCAATGCATTCTCTGTGGCCGTTGCGTGGAGGCTTGTCAGAACGTCGAGGTCAACGAAACGCTTTCCATCAACTGGGAAGATCCGAACCCCCGTGTGCTCTGGGACGGAGGCTCAACCATTGGAGAATCGAGCTGCGTTTCGTGCGGCCACTGCGTCACCGTCTGTCCCTGCAATGCGCTGATGGAAAAAACGATGCTGGGTCACGCCGGCTTTTTCACTTCTCTCCGAAAGGCCGCGCTCCTCGGCATGATCGACGTGGTCAAGGGCGTTGAACCGGAGACCGGCTACGGAAGCATTCTTCAGGTCTCTGAGGCGGAAGAGGCGATGCGGGAGCACCGCATTCGCAAGACGAAAACGGTTTGCACGTACTGCGGCGTAGGGTGCAGCTTCGACGTCTGGACTAAAGATCGCCACATCCTCAAGGTGGCGCCTGAGCACGGCCCAGCGAACGGGATTTCCACTTGTGTGAAGGGGAAGTTTGGCTGGGGTCACGTTAATAGCGCGGACCGCCTGACCACGCCACTAATTCGCGAGGGAGGCAAGTTTCGTCAGGCTAGCTGGGACGAAGCGCTCAGTCTCGTCACCCGCAGATTATCAGAGATCAAAGCGCACGATGGGCCGGACTCCATAGCTCTCATCTCATCTTCCAAGTGTACAAACGAAGAGAGCTATCTGATGCAAAAGTTGGCGCGAGCCGTGATCGGCACGAACAATGTCGACAATTGTTCCCGCTACTGCCAGTCGCCGGCGACTATGGGTTTATTCCGCACTGTAGGCTATGGCGGCGATTCTGGTTCCATTAGCGACATAGAGAAGGCTGATCTAGTCCTCATCATTGGCAGTAACACGGCGGAGAGTCATCCGGTCATTGCCACACGGGTGAAGAGCTCTCACAAACTGCACGGTCAGAAACTCATCGTCTCTGACTTGCGTGAGCATGAGATGGCAAGACGCGCAGACCTCTTCCTGCACCCAAGACCAAGTACAGACCTGGTCTGGTTGAGTGCGATCAGCCGATATCTACTCGACAATGGTCTTGCGGACACCAAGTTTCTCGATCAATGGACCAACGGATTAGACGAGTATCGGAAGAGCCTGGCGCCCTTCTCCATGGAAGCCGCTGCGCGTATTTCCGGTGTGCCTGAGGAGACTCTCAGAACCGTTGCCCGAATGATCTCTGAGGCCGAACGGATGTGCATACTCTGGGCGATGGGAGTAACTCAGCACAGCCAGGGTTCCGATACCTCCACGGCCATCTCGAACCTGCTACTTATCACCGGTAATTACATGCGGCCGGGAACCGGAGCATATCCGCTGCGCGGCCACAACAACGTTCAGGGTGCCAGCGACCACGGGTCCATGCCGAACATGCTGCCAGGCTACCAATCTGTGGATGATCCCGAGGTGCGCCAGCGATTTGAGGCTGGTTGGAAGGTCAAGTTGCCTTCCACCAAGGGACTGGACAACCACCAGATGGTGGAAGCCATTCATGGCGGCAAGCTCAAAGCGATGTATCTCATCGGCGAGGAGATGAGCATTGTGGACTCCAATGCCAACTACGTCGGAGATGCATTCGCTAAGCTCGACTTCTTTGTTGTGCAAGACATCTTCTTCAGCAACACCTGCCAGTATGCCGATGTTGTGCTGCCAGGAGCACCGAGCCTGGAAAAGGAAGGCACCTTCACCAGCACCGAGAGACGCATCCAGCGACTCTATGAAGTGTTAGAACCGCTTGAGGGCTGTCTGCCGGATTGGAAGATTATTCAAGAGGTGGCCAACCAAATGGGCGCAGGTTGGCGTTATCAACATCCTTCCGAGGTCATGGATGAGGTCGCTTCTCTCACCCCGATGTTCGCCGGCGTCAGCTACGAGAGGCTAGCGGGGTACAAATCCCTGCAGTGGCCGGTCGCGGCCGATGGAAGCGACGAGCCCCTGCTCTATACCAAGCGCTTTGCTTTCCCCGACGGAAAAGCGAGGCTATTTCCGGTTTCCTGGGTTGGCCCGACGGATTCACAGGATTCTGAATTTGACTTGCATTTAAACAACGGGCGGCTTCTCGAACACTTCCATGAGGGCAACCTTACCTACCGCACCGAAGGGATTCGAGAGAAGGTCCCTGACACTTTTGTGGAAGTCTCCCCAGAACTCGCCGAAGAACGTGGAATTCAAAGCGGGACATGGGTGCAACTGGTCTCGCGGTATGGTCGAGTTCGAGTGCGCGCTGTAGTTACCGACCGGGTACATGGGCGAGAACTGTATATGCCGATGAACTCCGTTGAAAGTTCCGTGAACCGGTTAACCAGCAGCCACACTGATTCCGCGACCAACACGCCAGCCTACAAGGAGACCAGCGTTCACCTGAACGTGTTGCCCGAAGTTGGCGAGAATCCCTTACCCCGCGTCAACTCTCGCTTTGGTCATCCGACGCCACAGAACGGGGTGGAGGTCGAACGTAAGTGGAAGCGCCCGGACTATGCCCCTCCGGGAAACGGTCTGGTGCAGTTGCAGACAAAGAAATGACGAGAGGAGAACTCAATGGCTCAACCAATTCTTCTGGAAGTTCAGCCGCGCAATCCGCGTGCGGAGTTACGTTCTCGGCTGGATCAAGCTCCGGAACAACATGCTGAAGCCGTGTTGGCCGCATACGAAGTGCTCCAAGAGTTGCACAATCACGGTGTACTGGAAATCATACGCGGCGCCTTGGCTGCGAGCGACGAACTCTTGGAGAAGGTAGTAGACAATGTCAGAACTCCCAAAGCCATTCGAGGCGTCAGGAATCTTCTCTTTTGGCGGCGCATTCTCGGGAGCATCGAGCCGGAATGGTTCAAGGGTGTCTTCCAGGCAATTCCCGAAGGACTAGCCCAAGCGACAGCGGAGCGAGAACGACCGGTCAGCTTCTTTAGCTTGCTTCGGCGTCTCAGCAACAAAGATACTCTCCGCGGTCTAGCGGCTGCCATCGACTTCTTGGAGGCATTTGGACGTCACCTCCAATCATCAGAGAGTCAGACTCCGCAAAATTAAAGTAGGAAGGTTATGACAAATCGCTGGAGTATCGCCGTCGAAGAAGTTCAGACTACCTAACCTCGACGACTCCCGGCAGCTTAGGTTGTCTCTATGCGCCTTGTTGACGAATTTCCACGCGATTACCGTCGGTGAGCTGATGACGCGATGGTTTTAGCCGTGGGAAAACACCCCTGTACAAAGGAGATCAGAAAATGCGCATTGGATTCCTTGGTCTTGGCAATATGGGACGGGCGATGGCGAGCAATCTCATTCGCGCCGGTCATGAATTAACTGTGTACAACCGAAGCCGCAACTCTGCTGAGGCTTTGGCCAGTGAAGGAGCGCGAATTGCCGATACCCCAGCCAATGCTGCCGGCCAGGAGATCGTGATTACGATGCTGGCCAACGATGATGCAGTTGAATCCGTTGTGTTGGGTGCGCATGGTGTTCTAGACGGCATGCAACTCGATGGCTTGCATGTCTCGATGAGTACGATCAGTCCTGGTTTGTCGCGGCGCCTCGCGGCGGCACATAAAGAGCGCGGGCTGCATTACATGGCCGCGCCCGTCTTCGGAAGACCCGAAGCTGCTGCCGCAGGGAAACTATTTATCGTCGGTGCTGGGACCAAGGAGGCTCTGGCAAACGCAAAACCTGTGTTTGATGTTCTCGGTCAACGCACGTTCACAGTTGGCGAACGGCCTGAAGATGCAAACCTCATCAAGTTGTTTGGAAACTTCCTGATCACCTGCGTGATGGAGGGCCTAGGGGAGGTGTTTGCCGTCGCACGAAAAGCGGAAATCGATCCGAATACCGTATTTGAGGTACTGAGCGGCACGATGTTCGGTGCTCCCGCCTATAACAATTATGGTCCAAGAATCATTGAGGAAAAGTTTTCACCGGCTGGATTCAAGTTACCGCTCGGACTGAAAGATGTGCGACTGATGCTAGAGGCCGCGGAGGGACTGGCTGCGCCAATGCCCTTCGCGAATATCGTTCGTGACCGTTTCCTCACGGCAATCGCAAACGGATACGGTGATTTGGATTGGTCAGCGCTGACACTGGTAATCGCACAAAGTGCCGGGTTGTCGCGAATGGCGGGTGAACTCCGTTCCGACGCGGCCGATTAGAATCCGCGGAGATTCGGTTCCGCTATTAGCAACAGGCGATTAACACAGAGTGCATTGCTGGTTGCTCGATCGAAGCCGACCCGCTCTCCTGGGGCGAAAGGAGGAGGTCCGGATGTTCAAGGAGGAGGCACAGCTTGACAACGAGACGTCAATTTCTGGAACTCGCTGCGGCTACAGTTGTGACTGCGTCGTGGAGGAAAGATATGTCGGGGGCTGAGACAAAAGGTGGAATTCCCTACCGTACCTTCGGGCAAACCGGCGAAAAAGTTTCCCTCGTTGGGATTGGCGGCTACCACCTGGGTAAGCCAGGCCTCGACACACAGGAAAGCATTCACATCGTTCACAAGGCAATCGATGAGGGAATCAACTTTCTTGATAACTGCTGGGATTACAACGGAGGAGAAAGCGAGATCAGGTTGGGACGCGCACTCCGTGACGGTGGCTACAGGGAGAAGGCCTTCCTGATGACTAAGATTGACGGCCGCGACAAGGTGACGGCCGCAAATCAGATCAATGAATCCTTAAAGCGCCTTCAGAGCGATCGCATTGATCTCCTGCAATTTCACGAGGTAATTCGCGACTCCGACCCGGATCGCATCTTTGCAACTGGAGGTGCGCTGGAAGCCGTGGTGCAGGCGCAAAAAGCAGGAAAGGTGCGCTACATCGGATTCACCGGACACAAGAGTCCCGAAGTTCATCTGAAGATGTTGTCCACCGCATCAGCCCATGGATTCACGTTCGATGCGGTGCAGATGCCGCTAAACGTAATGGATCATCATTTCAATAGCTTTGAAGCCAAGGTTCTTCCGGTTCTGCTGCATCAACACATTGGTGTGCTTGGCATGAAGCCCATGGGGGATCCTTTCATTCTTCAGAGTAAAACGGTCACCGCCATTGAGTGTCTGCACTATTCTATGAATCTGCCGACTAGTGTGGTGATTACTGGATGCGATTCGCCTGCCATCCTGCAGCAGGCCCTGGATGCGGCCCGCAGTTTTAGACCGATGAACGAAAAAGATGTCGCTAGTTTGTTGGCAAAAACCGCCCAGGCGGCTCAATCTGGCGAGTTTGAACTTTACAAGACGAGCCATCATTTTGATGGCACAATCCAGAACCCACAATGGCTTGGATGACGTAGATGGGCGGAGACTTTTAGGCGGTGTTGAGCACAGAAGATCCCCAGATCATAGAACCGTTCGGGTGAAGCCGCAATGGCGCTTACCAAACCGGCGGCAGCGAACTCGCCGCTCAGCCTGCTTCCGCCCCCGTGGTTCGGCCACGGCAGCAGATCATCTTCAATGTCCCCCGAAACCGGCTTCTGGGAAGCCAGCATTACTTCAACGTGTGGGAGGACTGGTCTGCTGGTGAATCAGTCGGGTGACGTGCCACACGTCGATGAAGACCATATCGCTATGGTGCGCCCGGCATGATTACAATGACTACGGTCAGAACCGAAAACTGTTGACGAGGAGAACCTGGGGAAATGCCTTCGGGCGACGCGCAGAGAACTTGGTTTCCGGAAATGATCGTGCGGTTGCGGGCAGAGTGGCACGCGGGAATGTCGATGCCGCCGCTCATCGTTCTGCGGGACGAACTGGACGGAGCGCTTCAGCGGATTCGCGCTGGCCGGAATATCCAGACACCAAGCGGGTTAACCGGACTTGCGGCGGGACCCCGTGTTAGTGTGCGTGCCCTGATCCTGGCGTTGGCCCGATTCGAAATCGCCCCGAAGGATCAAACCCGAGCGCTGGAAAAAGAGTGGGCAGCATATCGCAAGCAACATCAATTGAACGTCGAAGGAAAGGCCACGGCAGGGGGCATGGAAAGCTGCCCACATTGATCCCGTCATCGGGTCGAGGCCAAGCCTTCTGTGTGCTGGCGCGTTGCGCTGCGGCGAGATAGGTAATGATAAGTCGGCATGGCGACGGGGATCCCGTACCCGACTGCCGGGCTGGGGTCCGAGGAGGCCGCGGTCAGAGGCGGTCGGTCAGCCCTTTTAGACATCTTCAGAGCCCGTAAATCCTGCGTTGCTCGTTCCAGAAGGTTCCCGATCACTCCGTCTCTAACCTCAACAAATCATGAGGTCCGCAGGAGCTGATTTTGTCTGTCTCAAAACCTCGGCTCGGCATGGCGCTCGCTGACGCGCAGCGCCAGCACCTCCGCCATGGAGTAGAACTCCTTCGGCCCGATGGCGTCTTCAAAACGAGACAGCGTCGGCTGCGGAGCTAGGTCGCGGCCCGCCACCGGATCACGATCCTTAACACTCAGCTAAATAGCTTTCGAATCAGTTGGCCCAACCACGAGGAAGAGTTTCCCTTCGACTCGACGTTAGGCGCATGGCCGTTTTCGTGCTCTTCGAATGAGAAGCCGGAGTTCACGGCTGCCATCTTGCCCTGACTCCGGCCGATCAACTCATAAGCACGGGGCGAACGCTCGCGGTGAAAGCATCCCGTGATCTAGCTGTTCTTCAAATTCAAAAAAATCACATTTCCCCCTTGCGTGATATGAATGCTAGTGAGACTATGACACATAGCACACGTTACGGAGGATGTATGAACTCGAATCGCACGCGCATCAAGTGCCGCTACGGAAGGCTTCTGGCGGTAGTCTCTCTCTTCACCCTTTTGCTGTTCCCCGTCATGGGCATGGCCCAAAACCTCGGCAAATCACCTGCGGTTGGCCAGGCGGTGCAGGGTCAGCAGGCGACCCAGGTTGAGGGCACGGTGCTCAACGCCGTCAACTGGATATGCAATGTGATTTGCCCGGTGATCGCGGCCGGTTGCTTTGTCGCCGCCGCCTTCAAGTACCAGGCAAACCGGCCATACATGAGCAGTATAGTGGGCGGCGGGATATTCCTCGCGGTTTCGGCCGTCACGCGCCTCATCGAGTATTTCATCGCACAAGGCCAACAGGTCGGGGGCAGCCTTCACCAGCTTCCCATCTTTACGAATCATCCGGTGGTCGCCGTGCTGCACCACTTCGTGAGGAACGTCTAGTGACGACTGCTCTGCCGGATTTTGTGTCGGAGATCTCCGGCATGCTGGTGACTCTCCTTCCAGTCGCCGCTCTCGGGTCCATTGTGCTCGCTGGGTTGCGATTGCGCGGGGAAGGAGGCATCAATTACGACGCCGGTGGGGGTTTCTTCAAGTGGCTGTTCTGGGGAGCACTCCTGCTGACTCTGCCTGCAATCTTTTCTGCGACCATTCCCGGGCTTTTCTCTGGTGGGCCGGCTCCCATTCCACCTTCCGGCGCTGGAACGGGAACTTTCGGGTCGGTTGCGACCAGTCTCACCACGGGAATCACTAGCTTCGT
>Ga0181525_10000609_pt1 | contig 30862 bp, 31 predicted proteins | sample PEATcosm2014_Bin_48_FD_121100 | JGI IMG/M metagenome (GOLD analysis project Ga0181525, IMG submission 121100) | Peatland microbial communities from MTU Mesocosm Facility, Houghton, MI, USA - PEATcosm2014_Bin06_10_metaG | ecosystem: Environmental > Terrestrial > Soil > Wetlands > Peat | place... | reverse complement strand
TTGTCACGGGGCTCCCCTCCCGTCGGTTAACCCGGCGAAACGGCCCGTCAGCTATCCAGTCATACCGACAACTCCTGGAGTGGGACTTTCACCCACTGGTAATCTGCGCCTTTGGGGCGCACCCTTGAACCGCAATAGCGGCTTCTCGCCGAAATGCTTGGCTAGCGGCCCGAGACGCTCTTTCTCGAATTGAATCGTCCGCTCCGACACATGTGGCTTGCGTTCTTCGAGGTACGCGGTAGAGGCTTCGGAGAACGGCTTTCGGGCAAACGCGCGACCCGTCTTTGATGCGCCCTTGCCTTGGCTGATTTCCGCTATACGCTTTTTCTCCAGGTCCTTCGCTTCGCGCTTGTCCGTCGTTTCCAGAGCCTCTCGATAACGAACGCCGTGCATGGTTACGTCAAGGTGGTATCGCCCGCCTCTCTTGTAGATCATTTCGCCCGCTCCTCTTCTTTGAGCTCTCTTCTCAGTTGCTCTTGCCGATCCGCCGGCAGCTTCTCAAGTTCCGCTTTCAGTTCGGCCACTTTGCGTTCAAACCATGCCCGATCCCTCTTTAGCCCTCGGAGATTTCCATTTCCCCAAGAGCCGCGATCCAGGCTTCGAGCCTGATGAATTGGATGCAAAGACGATGTTTCTGGCGAAAACGCCGGCCGTCTTTTGCTTTCCACCGCAAGTCGAACTCGATGTTGTGAACGGTCTGTCCAATTTGATAGTTTGAATCAGCCTTTCGGTTTCGAAGCTCCAAAGCATCAAAGACCCTAGATAGGCCCGAAATGAAGGTTTCAAGGGGCTGCAGCGATCCGAAAATGGCGCCCGCACTCGGCGACTCCAGCCGGTGTATGAATGACGCCTCTGGCGAATTGGCGTATAGAAAGTCGATTGGTTCTGTGAACAGAACGCCGTCGTAGCCTTCAACGCCAGCGACAAGTGAGGCATGGAGTTCGCTGATCGTGATGTCAAAAGCGGTGCTGTCTCCGGTGTTTCCCCCCCTGATAGACTTGTCGCCGCTTGGATTGTTGCCTATCGAGCGCCTGAAATAGATGCGTGGCAGGGGAAGTGGCCGCAACAGTCGAGCCTGTTCGAGGGAGCTCTTGGCGGACTCCGCCGCCGCATCAGCAGCACGCTTCGCTTGGAACGCCGCATAAACAGCGGCGAGAACTCCGCCGGCTGAGAAAACAACGCTAATCAATTCGGTCATACTCCCTCCTTTCCGCCTTCGCCGCGGCGGAATACCGCCCATGCTTCGTCACAGCCTGCCGGATGCGCTCCATACCCTCCGGTGTCCGCGGCCCCGTGCTTAGTCCTCCATGGTTCCGGCAACGAGTGTACCGCCGGCTCCGGGTGCTCCAGATCGCGTGCGCCTTACAGGGAGTGCCTTGCCGTGTCTTTGCCCCGCAGAGTGGCCCCTTCATAATCCTTCCTCCGTTCGGAAAGACTCCATGATGCACGCGCGTGACGCGCGTATGTGTCAGGAAACTCCGTGCCCTTGTCTAAGACCCCATGGCGCGCGTGCGCGCGTACTGCGGCAGCAAATCCCCGCCCTTCTGGGGAAAACCCCGTGACGCGCGCGCACTTGGTGCAAAAACTCCATGACGCGCGTGCGCGTACTGGTCGCGAAAACTCAACCTAAACACTGGCTATTCCTCGACCTTGACCCACGAAACCGATATTGATGGCGTTGCACCCCATCCGTTGACGCTCCACGTTTTTCCTTCGTCATAAGACACCAGTGGCGTCTTGCCATCCGTGGCGATGGTGGTTCGAACCGTTTGCACCTGCGCGTCATAGTGACAATGTTTATCACCCAGGGGGGCTGATCCCCACTCGCAATCGTGAGGCCGCGCACTGACTGTCATTTGTTCGTAGCTAGCTGTCTTCCAACCGTCGGAAGAATCTACGAGGTTCGAGTGCTTCAGAAAATACCCAAGCTTGCTGGTGGGCGCAAGGAATAACGCAGCCTGTTCAACTGCCCAAAAGGAAAGCGCGAAGAGCGTCACTAGCCAGAACACCCAAAAAACGCAAGTCCGAAAGGCTGAGAAAACGGCCTTAACGAGCTGAATCAACGACAAAAACATCCACTTCGCCCATGAAAGCCACCGCTTGAGTTTCGCTCTTGCTCGCAGAAGTAGGGTCTTCACGGCCTGCACTGTCTCTTCCCAATCTTGCATTTCTATTTGTTCTTTTTACTACAGCTTCTCAGCCATTGCCGCGTGCCTTCTCTTCGCATAGCCTGACGGTTGCCGCCGGCTGGCAGTTCTCGCAGTGCTCGGAACACCGGAAGCCTCTGCCGTGCATCGGAACATGCATCACTTCCGGCCGTGCGCCGCACACGTCGCATGGTGCGGAAACCTTCCGGGTCCGCAGGCAGTCCCGCGGTCCGCGAACGAGGTCCGCCCGCGCATCTCGGTCACGTACAGTCCATGGGTCTGCCGATGTCATAGGTCCGCGCCCTCACACGGGGTCCGTTTCTTGCACGGGATCACATCACCATGGGTAGGCTCAACCATGGGTTTGGCCATGGCATGGGGTCCGACCATGGCATGGGGTCTGTTCCGCCATGGGGTCGAAGTGCCACAGGTCCGCGTCTTCCATGAGGTCGGCTTCGTCCATGAGGTAAGGGACCGCGCAGAGGGTCCTGTGGCCGTGGCTCGATCCCAGCAAGCGCGCTCATGAGGATGGACCTTGGCAACCCTCACACTTCCGCCTCCACCACCCTGCCCTCGGCCTCACGAAGATGGCCAATTTCCTCGAAGGTGGCCAATTCTGAAACTTGGTCATCTTCGGGTGGTTTGGCTACCTTCGGTTGAAGCGACCACACCCATCCGCCCTTCATCCCGTCCTTCTGAGGAGTGATTCCCAGTTCCTTCTTTGCGCGGCGGATGGTCCTCTCGCTGATAGCCTCCGCCCCGGCCTTCTCGAAAATCTCAGCTACGGGCATCGGGCCGGCAATCAGAGTATCTTCAAACCAGTCCTTCGCTTCGCTTAGGGCCGAGGCCCTCTGCGGTGTGCCTGACTGCATTACTTCGTCCGCGGTTATCGGAACTGGTTCTGACTCCCACGAGACAAGGGAGGTTTCTAGCGGTCCCGCCTTGCTCTGTATCGACGCCGCCTCTATGCGGTACGCAAGGCCCGTTGCGTCAGGCCCAAGGTTGTTCTTCATGGGCACGAAGAGCCGTCGCGACTTGTCGTTACGATCCGCCCCCACCAAGTAGGCTGCGCGCGCCGCTGCAACGAATGCGAGGGAGCCCGAGACTCGCATCATGGCTTGCTTTCCCTCGGCTTTGGTGAGGTGAGCGACTCCAATGATGGCTGTAGAGTGCTGGGCCGCTAATGCGCTCAAGGGTGCGAGCAACCCTCTGACATCCGCGTTTTTGTGGGAGTCGGTCCCTCCCAAATACGCCGAAATGGGATCGATGATTACCGCTGCCACTTCGCCAAGTTTCTCTAGCGTTGCCGCTAGACCCGGCAGGTCCTCCTGGAGCGAGAAGACCTTGCTTCGTCGCGCTCCGTCGCCCGTGTATCCGGCAATCACGCCCTCAATGATGTGGATGCGTGACAGGTCGGCGCCCGCGGCTTCAAGTCGTGGCCGTAGCGTATCTGCGGCGTCATCCTCGGCCGTGAGGAAGAGGACGACGCCTGGCGGCGTGCATCTCGTGCGGTCAACCGGCCAGCGCCCGCCGGTAGTTACAACAGCGGCAATGCTTGCCGTTACCAGCGACTTTCCGAGTCCAGGGTCGCCCGCTATGATGGTGAGCTTTCCCCGTGCGATCCGGCGCGGCCACAGCCAGCGGATAGGTTCCGGCTCGATGTCGGAGAGTCGCCGAGTAATGAGCGAACCTGCATCCGGTCCCTCTTTGGGTGCCCCTTGGTGGTTCGATTCTAAGTGCGGTCCCGCGGATAGGCGCTCGTGCCTAAGCGCCGCCGCTCCGTGTACTTGGTCAAGGAGCCCGCCGTCGTTGGCAAGCAAGGCGCGTCTTATGGTAGCGTCAGGCCGCATCCCGCGAATCCTCCGCCGCGGCACGAGCGAGCAACAGTACCACGTCTGCGGTGATTCGCTGGCCTTCGAGTGCGCTCTCTTGCCCCGCAGCGACGAGGCGCGCAACCTCCGATGGATTCCCCGCCTGTTGCCGGATAAACTCGCGGACGACTTCCTCCGCAGACCCGTTTTCGAGGGTGTTGCAAATTGGGGCGACGAACGCAAGCGCGGCGTAATCGCCTCTCGATGCGGCCGTAAGCTTGCGGCCGTTTAACTCTAAGGTCAAAGCATCCCGCCAATTCTCGATGGCGTGAGCCGCGGCCTCTGCAACCTCCGTCCGCAATGCGTACTCTCGTCGGTCTTCGGGTGTGAACGTGCGCCCCTTGATGAGCCCCTGGCCCTCAAGCCATCGCAGCGCCGTGGCCTGGTCGCAATTCAACACGGTCTTGACGAGAGCGAGAACACCGCCGCCAGAATGCTCGCGGAAGTCGTGCCAGCATCCCTTCTCCTCGTTGAGCGAGACGGCTTGCGGGTTGTCGCCATCACGCCACCACGCCGGCGCGCGACCGCGCTTCGGTTCCGGCCCGCCAAGCGCGCGCCATACATCGAGGATGTGGACTGAAGAGAGGTTTGGCACTTCAGCCCCGCGCCTCAACCGAGTGGCCTGGAGTCGCCTCCTGTCGATGCTGCTGCAGGAAAGACTCAAGGTCGGTGACCATGGCTCGCACGGCCCGCCCGACGCGAACGTGCGGCAATGCGCGACGGGCTATCAGGAGCCGCAAATAGTTTTCACTGAATCCGGATGCCCGCGCCGCGTCAGGCACCGTTATTGAGAGTCTTGGGGTTAGTTGGTTAGGTTTAGGGGCACTCATGGCCCCATTGAACGACTTAAGAGCGTTCCGTGTCCCGGCAGGAATTCATCAGTTAGAACGGTCTTACGCCGGGTTTTCCGGGGAAGTATCTGGAACGGATGAAGTTGTCAGAAAACGGCGTGCCACTCGGTTAAAGACTCGGTACGAGGGAAATGTTGAGCCGCCCGATGACCACCCCGGTGGATCTAGGGGAATCGTCCAGTCCCCAGCCTCCGATTGCCGCGGTTTGTCTTGCTCTTCCGGTTCAGGGTGCCATTGCCCAGCTAGATCGTAGGCTGCCGAAAACAGATTGAAGTCCAGATGGGCCGCTACCGGGTTCCACCACTTGTCGGACTGCTTGGGGGGATAACGTCTCACAGTGCTCTCGTCGAGGTGTCGCTTTCCTCTAGACGCGAGCCAAACTAAATCGCGGAGCAACTCCCAGCGCATCCCCCCTATTCTCCTTGGAATCCTCTTCTTCGCCGTTCGGAGTAGGTTGCTTGCAGCCTCGACAGCCTCATCTCTGCTAAACAGAAAAGTCGCCGAAACGGAAGCAAGAACAAACGTTGCCAGTCCGTTGACGAGTTCACCGACTTTGGCCTCCTCCCCCTCCCATGGTGGGGTGAAAATCGAGCCTATTTCCTGGACGAGTCTCGCTGCCGCTACCGCGGTCTTCGCCAGACGAACGTATCGCGGCCGGCTGGTCTTGGGCGTCCAGGCATTCTTTGCGTTTTCGGCCTGAGCTATGCCTTCAGCCGCCTGAAGATACAAGCGGCGCTGATCGGCAGACAGTCGCGGCCAAACTTTATACAATTGCTCGAGAATCTTGCCTGTTCGGGGATCCTCCAATACCTCTTCCCGCCAGCAACCCCACTTCCGCAGGAACAGGAGCTCAGGATTTGAACGCAATGCCTCTGCCGCTTGGGCCGCCCATTGCTCTGGATGACCCATGAGTTCGCCGATGCTCACCATTCGCTGGCCGCGTTTCTTGTGACTTGACTTGTGACGCAACCCCTTCTTTTCGGCACTGGAAACCATGCTTCCACACTAGAACACGTAGAGGACACGCGCACGGCCCAAGTCCTTTTGCTCGCCTGTAGTTGAGTGTGTCTGAGTATGCCTCAGTGGGTCACCGGTAGGACAACTTACAAGCAGGAGGTCGCAGGTTCGATCCCCGCACCGCCCACCACTTACTCTGCCATCAGCGGTCTAATCCCTGGGTTAGGGCGGAACCGCTTATCTTGAAATGCTGCCTTTGAGGCTTACCACGCCAGCGTTTTCAGGTTCGGGACCGCCGCGAAGTGCGCATCCCTGGTTGCTAGCGGCAAATCATGCTGCCGAGCCATGGCGGCGATCCAGAGATCGTTGTCAGGGATGGGTTTGCCGACCTGAGCGAGTTCGGCTTTGATTTCACCATAATGCTCCGCGGTGTGATGATCGGGGAACAAGACTATGCAGTAGGTGAGAAGGTCGTAGATGTAGCCCAGCTGCTCCTGTCGCCGCTGCGCCCGTCGTGCTCCGAAGTGAAGTTCGCCCAAAGCCACCCAGGGCAGATGCAGAACCGCAGGCCCGGCAAAGCGCGAGCGCAGGTCGCCTTCGCCGCGAAAGTATGCCACGACAACGGTGGTGTCGACAAGGACACTACCAGCCGTGCTCATTAACTTGCTCGCAGCCTTCTTCGATTGCTCTTTCCAACTCGTCGGCTTCTTGCGGCGAGAGGCACCCAAAGGTGCGGTCTAAGGCCACCTGCCGCTCTTCCTGGCTAACGGGCATCAGCCGCCGGATGAAATCGGCGGCCACTGCCAGCTTTTCCGGCGGAAGGGATTTCAAATCCTCTACGATGGTTTCTAGACGGCTCACAACTCCTACCGTACATCAGTCCGGCCGTCCGATGTCTCCGGATCTCGGCTTCCAACATGATCCGCCCAAAAAATCCTTACCGATACACGGTTCGATTCGCTCTCCCGGCAAAGCCGCTTACCTGTCGATTTCCCGCTTCAGCTTTGAAACAAAGCGCTCGGCGGATTTGCGCTCTCCACCAGGCTTCATAGGGCTGGACAATAAGTTTCTTTCCCCAAGTTCGTCCGACCAGAGAAGCACGCTGCCATCTTTGTTCACCATGCTGAGGCTGGTAATGGTCGCATCCGCATCCTTCTCGGCGGCCACAATGACGATTCTGCCCTCCATCTGCTTTGAGAACTCGGCTCGAAGGCATCGATCAACGTCATTCGGCATTTTGTCGATGAAGACCCTGAGAACGGGTTTGAGGTCCGTCGATTGTGCCATAAGCAACGGCACACAGCAAGAAGCTATGACGGCTAGCAATGTTCGCATTTGTAATCTCTTTCTAAAAAGGAGTCACCGATTACAATCAGTGCTCACTATCTGCACTGCACTTGCTCTTCCAAGTAACCGGACGGGCGCAAGTGCTTGACGAAATAGGGTGTATGTCCAATGGAAACAGTCTGTTAACGCCGCGTGAAACGTAAACGGAAGTTTACGGGTCGACTCGGTTACGTTTTCCGCAACTCACATCAGGGAGTTTTTACGAAGGCTATTCTGCAGGACGTGCGCGATGTGACGATCTTGCAAACGCGCCGCAGTCGATTTTCGTAACCGTCCCGACCCTACGCCGCAGCGACGCCAGCGGCGACTTTCGCAACATGAGGCTTGATAATGCGCCACGCATTCGCTGAAAGGCACACTAGCGCGATGTTCTTGGCTTCGAGGTTCTGTTCGTATTGCAGGGTCTTATCGCCTGAGACCAGGACCTCGAACCCACCCTCAATTGCGGCTTTCACCATATGTGTGCCCGTGTCTATGCCCAGAGTGCCGCCCTGCCATTTCAGCCGCCGCCCCCGGGAAGCGCTAGTTTGAATGGCGCGCCCGGAGGGGCTCGAACCCCCGACCTATTGATTCGAAGTCAATCGCTCTATCCAGCTGAGCTACGGGCGCGCACCGACTCCATTATAGCCGCGGATGACACAATGGCCCTATGGATTCGCCGCTGGAAACGGAAGTGAAAATTCGCATTGATGAACCGGCGCCGGTCGCCCGGTCCATCGAAGCCGCGGGGTTTTCTATCACCCAGCCACGTGAATTCGAGTCCAATACGCTGTACGATACTCCGAATCGCAGTTTGCTGAGCGCCGGCGTACTGCTTCGTCTGCGCCAAAGCGGCGGCCGGTTCATGATCACCTGGAAGGGCCGCTCGAAACCTGGCCCGCATAAGACCCGGCCCGAAATCGAGACCACGATCGGCTCCCTCGCGGCGCTCGACCAGATTCTTCACGAGCTTGGCTATGCCCCCGTGTTCCGCTACGAAAAATATCGCCGTATCTATCAGGCCGCCGGAGATGCGGGCGTTGTGACGATGGATGAAACGCCCATCGGCAACTTCCTGGAATTGGAGGGTGGCGGAGAGTGGATTGATCGAACCGCCGCCCGCCTCGGCTTTGCGCCATCCGACTACATCCTCGATAGCTATTTCCGGCTCTATTTGGCACATTGCGCCCGAAGCGGAACGAAACCCTTGAACATGGTTTTCGCATCAAAGCAATCAGGAGCATCCGGCGCCTGACGTTGCGTCTTCCTTACCACCAAGCGGCGGAGACGGCCCTTTCGCTCTTAAAGCAGCGCTGGGACGAATCCCCTGAAGAGCCGTCCTCTAGAATGAGTAACAACACCGATGATACGATCAACCGTGGATGCCGCCGCGATCGAGGGGGCCAACCGCTCGCTTAGCAAAGTGAGGGATGAGATAGGCCGCATCATCGTCGGCCAGCGCGACGTCATCGACGGCGTGCTCATCTGCCTGATAGTCGGCGGCCACGTTCTGCTCGAGGGCGTGCCGGGCTTGGGCAAGACCACCCTGCTGAGAACTCTTTCGCGGGTTCTGCATCTCAAGTATTCGCGCATCCAATTCACACCGGACCTCATGCCCGGCGACATCGTAGGAAGCATGATCATGGAAAGCGATGAATCCGGCCACAAGGCGCTTCGGTTCCAGCCGGGTCCGGTCTTCGCCAACCTGGTTCTCGCCGACGAGATCAATCGAGCCACTCCCAAGACGCAATCGGCGCTTCTTGAGGCCATGCAGGAGCGCACCGTGACCAGCGGCAACTCGACCTACTCGCTCGACCTGCCGTTCCTGGTGATGGCCACCCAGAACCCCATCGAGATGGAAGGCACATACCCGCTGCCGGAAGCCCAGCTCGATCGCTTTCTGATGAAGATTCTGGTGACCTACCCCTCGCGTGAGGATTTGAACCGCATTGTCGATATTACGGTGAAGCAGGAAGAGGCGGTGCTCAGCCAGATCATGGATCGCGAACAGATCGCTGAGCTGAGGTCCATCGCCAAGCAGGTGGTGGTTGCTCCGCATGTTCAGGAGTTCGCCATTAACCTGGTCATGGCCACGCAGCCGGGCAGTCCGGTGGCCGCCCCGGTCTCCAATAAATACATCCGTTACGGCAGCTCACCGCGCGGCGCGCAAGCCCTGATTGAGTGCGGCCGCGTGCTTGCCTTAATGAACGGGCGCCTGCATCTCAGCATTGACGACATCGAGAAAGCCGCTCCCTCCGTGCTGCGCCACAGGATCATTTTGAATTTCGACGCGCATGCTGACGGCGAGACCACGGAAACCATTCTGCAGCAGGTAATGGCCGCTCTTCCAGCGCGGGCTTGAGGGGTGGCGCAAGGCGAGTGTTCATGAGCAGGGCGGTTTGTCACCGTTGCGGAGCGCCGAGACGAGTCTCGACGCGGCAGGCACGAGTGCCTGCGCCACACCTGGCAGCTAGGGGCATCACCCTAATATGACTTCACCGCTCATCGATCGAGGATTCCTGGAACGCCTCGAGCGCCTCACGCTCCACTGGCAGCGTTCCTTTCCCGGTCTGGTAGGCGGCCACAATCCTTCCCGCTTCGCAGGCTCCGGCCAGGAGTTTCTCGATCATCGCAACTTCCACCATGGCGACGATCTCCGCGCCGTCAACTGGCGCGCTTATATGCGGCTCGAGAAGCTGTTCCTCAAAATGTTCCAGGTTGAGCCGCGCGTTCCCGTGCGCCTTTTGCTCGATACCAGCGCTTCCATGGCTACCGGCGCTTCCGAAAGAGAGATGACTAAGTTCGAGTATTCGCTGCGCCTGGCGGCCGCCCTCACCTACGTCGGCCTGGTGCGCCACGATAGCATCACTCTGCAGCCGTTCGCCGCGCGCCTCCTCGATCGCTTTGTGGCCGGCGGCGGCCGCCATCGCTTTCACCCCGCCGAAGAGTTCCTTCGCTCTCTCACGCCGAAGGGGCGCACCAGCTTTCACGAAGTGGCGCGCCAGTTCATCTCTTCTTATCCGCAGCGCGGCCTCACGCTGATCCTTTCCGATTTCCTCGATGACGCGGATTGCTTGAAGCCGCTGCAGTACCTGGCTGACTTCGGGCATGAGATCTTCCTGGTCCAGATCTGGGGTGGAGAAGACGCTACGCCATCCGGCCATGGTGAGCTGGAGCTGACTGACGCTGAGACCGGAGCCGCGGTAAAGATCGCGCTGGACGATGAAGCCCGCGACCGCTATGGGGAGGCCTTTCAGGCTTATGGCGAGCGGCTGAGCAGGCTCGCTCTGAGCAATGGGGGGCGCCACATTGGATTGCCCGTATCCACTCCCATTGAAGACGCCGTTTTCGGGTCGCTGGTAAGGACCGGCGTGCTTTCTTGAGGCCGATATGTTCTTCCTGAATCTGAGCATGGCCGAGTTCCTCACGCTGCTGGGCGGCCTCTCGGCGGTGGTGACTGCGCTTTACTTGCTAGACCGCGCCAAGCGCAAGAAACTGGTTTCCACCCTCCAATTCTGGACCGCCGCTACTCACTCGGAAGAGGAGCAAAGCCGGCGCCGCGTGCGCGAGCCCTGGAGTCTTGTGCTGCAGCTTGTCGCGCTCTTGTTCCTGCTGCTCGCCGTAGCGCAGCTCGAGTGGGGAACTCGGGAACGCCTGGGCCGCGACCACGTCTTGATTCTCGATACATCCTCCTGGATGAGCGCCCGCGTGGGCTCGCCTCCTGCGCCGCTGATGGCTGAAGCCAAACGGAAGGCAGAGGCATGGCTTCGTTCGCTCCCCGAGCGCGATCGGGTCTTGCTGGTGGCGGCAGGTGGCCTCATCACACCCGTAACCGCCTTCACGCCCGATCGAAGCGAGATGCTTGCGCGCATCCGGGCAACCCAGGCTGGCTACACCGCGCTTTCGCTTCCCAATGCCCTCAGTTTCGCGGCCCAGGCTCAAACCTGGTCGGGCCGCCGTGCCGGCGACATCGTATACATTGGCGCCGGACGCACCAGCTCAGAAGAAGTGGTTGGCCCTGCGCCCCCTAACCTCCGCGTCATTGCTCTTACGTCGCCTCCCGGCTCGCCCGTATCCCAGTTCACCGGCGAAGACGTCGGTATCCGGCGCATGGGAGTGCGCCGCGCCGAGCAAGCGCCGGATGAATGGGAGGTTTCCGTCGCGGTCCGCAACTTTGGTTCACGCCCGCGCGAGGTCAGCCTGGTCCTCGAGTTTGCAGGCTTGCGCTTCTCGCCCCGGCTGGTCACGCTCGCGGCCGGACAGGAGAAGAGCATTCCGTATGCGTTCTCAACGCATGCCGGCGGCACGCTCAATGCCTTTCTCGAGCCCGGCGACGAATTGACCGCCGACGACCATGCCTCCGTCGTTTTGCCGAAGCTGTCGAGTCTGCGGATCGCCGTTTACACCGCGCGTCCGGACGTTTGGCGGCCTTTGATGGAGGCCAACCGCCAGGTAGCGGCGCAGTTCCATACACCCGCGGAGTACACGCCGAACCCCGCGGCCGACATTGTCGTGATCGACGGATTTGCGCCTTCACGCCGCCCGGCACAGCCCAGTTTGTGGGTGAAACCGCCCGCCGCTGGCTCTCCCCTTCCCGTCAGCGGCAAAGGACGGAGGCTTACCGTGTCACGCTGGCTCTCCGAATCGGCTCTCGGCTCCGGGTTGCGCGCCAAGGCGGTTGACGTCGAGGATGCCGAGACCTTCGAGCTCCAGCCCGGTGACGTCACCGTGGCCTCTTCCGCGCAAGGGCCGGCCGTGGTCGCCCGCGAGGCAAGCCAGAACGCTCCGCGGCTCGCTGTGATTGGCTTTGACCCGCTTGCGGGCGAGCTTCGTTTCGCCCTTACCACGCCCCTGTTGTTCGCGAACCTCACGCGGTGGCTGGCGCCTGAAGACTTCCGCACGTTCGAATACATTGCCGGCGCCGTCGGCTCAGTCACGGTCCCCTTGGATTCGAGCGAGGACCCCGCCTTTATTCGCGTCACCGACGATCGCGGCTTCACCGTGCCCTACACGGTCCGGAATCAGCATGTCGAGTTCTACGTGGAACGGCCAGGCATCGTCAGCGTTGCGTCATTCGGGCGCAAGCGTGTGTACTCGCTCACCTTGCCCGATGTAGCTCAATTTGTCTGGAAGGCGCCGCGCCGGGTTGCGGAGGGTATTCCGCCGCAAGCTATCGTTTCTGCTTCGGCGGTGGATTTGTGGCAATGGCTGGCGCTCGCCGCCGTGGTCTGCCTGCTGCTCGAGTGGTATCTCTTCGGCCGCCGCAAGCGAGTCCTCCGCCGCGCCGTCGTCATGCAGCCCGGCTCGCGTGCAGCCACCGCAAATGATCGGCCCGAGGTGGTGGCCAAATGACCTTCGTGCATCCATGGCTCTTGCTGCTGGCGCCGATTCCCGTCCTGTGGGTCGCCCGCGAATGGCCTGTCAGCGCGCGCAGGCTTAGTCTGGCGCTGAAGGGCGCCGCCTTTTTCGCGATCGCCCTGGCTTTTGCCCAACCCACCGCAGTAATGCCCGAGACTAAAACCGGCGCAATCATCCTGGTGGATACCTCGGCCAGCATTCCCGACGCCGGCCTCAATCGCGAGTCCTCGCTGGTCTCCTCGATTGCCTCGCATCGCGGAACCAACTGGGTGCGGATTGTTCCTTTCGCCCGGCGGCCTCGCGAGCTCCAACACGCCGAATTGTCGAGCCAGCTCCACCTGGTTCATTCGCCCGGCGATGACGCGCGCGCCACAAACATCGAGGCCGCCCTTCGCGACAGCATGTCCGCCATTCCGTTTGAACGCATCCCACGCCTGGTCCTTATCAGCGACGGCAATGAGAACGAAGGCAGCAGCGCGCGCGCCATCGCGCAATTGCAAAGGCTTGGCGTGCCCGTCGATACCATTTCGCTCGAAGGGCGGCCGCGTTCGGATATGCACCTGGTTTCGGTCTCGATGCCGCGCGAGGCATATACCGGCGAGCAGATACCCATTGACCTGACGGTGGAGACTCCCACGAAGCTCGAGGCCTCAGTCCGCATGCAGGCCGAGGGCAAGGATCTCGGGTCGTATCCGGTCACGTTGGAAGCCGGAGCCAATCCGGTGCGCATTCACGCTCGCATCAATGCCAGCGGCGTAACGTCGGTCACCGGCATGCTCTCCTCCGGGAGCGGAGCGCAGGTCCAGTTCGATGAGGCCATCCAACTGCACCGCGCGAAGGTCCTCTTTCTTTCCGAAGATCCGCCCACCGCCGATCACAATCTGCTTCAGGCGCTCGACGAAGCGCAGTTCGATGTCGCCCGCGACCGCGGCCTGATCGACAAAAATCTCGATGACATCCAAGTCGTTGTGCTCAATAACCTCGATCTTCATTCCTTCTCGCCCGAGCAGAAGTCTCGCCTGGAGGAATATGTCAAGCGAGGCGGAGGGCTGCTCCTGATTGGCGGCGAGCGGCAAATCTACAAGGAAGACAAACAGATGGATGCTCTCGACCGGGCGCTCCCCGCCAAGCTGGCGCCCCCCAAATCGCCCGAGGGAACCGCCGTCGCGCTCATCATCGACAAATCCTCTTCGATGGAGGGCCGCAAGATTGAGCTGGCGCGCCTGTCCGCCATCGGCGTGGTGGAACATCTCCGGCCGCTCGATCTCATCGGCGTGCTCATCTTCGACAATTCCTTCCAGTGGGCCGTGCCGATGCGCCGCGCCGAAGACAAATCACTGATCAAACGCCTCATTTCCGGCATTACGCCCGATGGCGGCACGCAAATCGCCCCGGCGCTGACGGAGGCGTATCGCAAAGTGCTTGCCTCGAAGAGCACCTACAAGCACATCGTTCTGCTCACAGACGGGATTTCCGAAGAAGGCGACAGCTTCGAGCTGGCGCACGAGGCCATGCAGCACGACGTGACGATTTCCACCGTCGGCCTGGGCCAGGACGTTAACCGTGCGTTTCTCGAAAAGGTCGCCTCTACCGCGGGTGGCAGGAGCTATTTCCTCAACGAGCCGCAGGGCCTCGAGCAGATCCTTCTTAAGGACGTTCTCGAGTACACCGGTTCCACCGCCGTCGAGAAGCCGCTGCGGCCTATCGTGAAGGTCAAAGAAGAGATCCTCGAGGGAACCGGCATCGAAGAGGCTCCGCCCTTGAAAGGTTATGCGCGTTTCGAAGCAAAGTCATCCGCTGAGACTCTGCTTTCTATCGACCAGGAAAAGAAGGACCCGTTGTTTGTCCGCTGGCAGTATGGGCTCGGGCGCGCTGCCGTCTTTACCTCCGATGCCAAGAGCCGGTGGGCCGAAGCCTGGATGACCTGGCCAGGTTATGACCGCTTCTGGATTAACGTCGTGCGCGACCTTCTTCCGCATACCAGCACATCCGAGGCTTCCGCGCAGTACGATCCGGCAACCGGCGACCTGGTGGTGGATTATCGCCTGGGAGCAGGCTCGACGGCGCCAGCCACCCCGCCGCAAATCTATGTGCTGGGCCCGAATGGATTCAGTAAGCCGATCGATATCGGCATCGTGGCGCCAGGCCTGTACCGCGGGCGCGTGCAGATCGGCCAACTGCGAGGCCTCTTCCGCATTCGCCCCCTTGTCGAATCGCGGCTCTTCCCGGAGATCGGATTGTATCGGCAGGAGGAAGAGTTACTCGAATACGGAGCCAATCGCCCCCTGCTGGCGCGGATCTCCCGCCTCACCGGCGGCCGCGTCAATCCTCCGTTGGACAAGATTTTCGATGCCGGCGGACGCACGTTATCCACTACGTGGCAGCTTTGGCCTGCCTTACTCGCGCTCGCCATTGCATTGACAATCGCCGAATTGACCGCGCGCAAGTGGGCGGGCGTCCGGCTGGCGCTCCGCAGCGGGCAGCAGGCTGTCAGCAATCAGCTTTCAGCAGTCAGCCACAAGGGACCGCCGTCCCTGTCAATTGAGCCGTAACCAAAGGGAGCGGTCCCCTCGTGACATGGAGCCTTCGCCGCAAGCCGCGCGTTTTGACTCAACTCTCGATACTGTATAGATCATGATCAAAATCCGGATCTCCCTGCTGGCCCTGTTGTCCCTCAGTGGAGTGCTGGGCGCGCAAACGCCTTCTTCGAGCGTTCTGCGAGTTGGCATCGTCGGGTTGGCTCACGGCCACGTCTCGGGATTCCTCAATGGCGGTGCGCTTACCCCCGCTGGCGGCGCGCTGAAACGCCCGGACGTTCAAATCGTCGGCGTCGTCGATCCCGACCGGCGTCTCTTTGATTCCTATGCCCAGCCCAATCACTTATCGCCAAGCCTGTACTACGCGACCATCGACGAAATGATCACCAAGACCCATCCACAGGCGGCGCTGGTTTTCACAAGTACTTTTGACCACACGAAGGCCGTGGAGGAGTGCGCCAGGCGCGGCGTTCACGTGATGATGGAAAAGCCGCTGGCCGTGAGTTACAAAGACGCGCTGGCAATGGCGGATGCGGCCAAACGCGGCAACGTCCATGTGTTGGTCGATTACGAAACCAGTTGGTATGCGAGCAACGTGGCGGCGCGGGACCTGGTCGCGAACCACGCGCTCGGCGACATCCGGAAAGTGGTGGTCCGCGATGGTCACCGGGGCCCCAAGCTCATCGGCGTACAACCCGAGTTTTTCGCCTGGCTGACTGACCCGAAGCTGGACGGCGGCGGAGCGCTCTACGATTTTGGCTGCTACGGGGCCGACTTAATGACCTGGCTGATGAAGGGAGAAGCGCCCCTGTCGGTGACGGCCGTTACCAGCCAACTGCAGCCCGAGGCTTACCCGAACGTGGACGACGAAGCCGAGATTGTGGTGAAGTATCGAACCGCAATTGCCATTTTTCAAGCGTCGTGGAACTGGCCATTCGACATCAAGAACATGGACGTTTATGGCAGGACCGGCTATGTGAAGACGATCCGGAGCGGGGAGATTGAGGTTCGGCGCCCGGGAAATGCCGAGGCGCAAGTGAGCAAAGCAGCGCCCATACCCGCGCCGTTTGACGATCCGCTGCATCTGCTCGCCGCCGTAATCCGGGGCGAAGTGCCGGAAGAGGGCACACTGTCGGGCCTGGGAACCAACCTGATAGTAAGCGAGATTCTAGACGCCGCGCGCCAATCGGCGCAGACCGGGAGGACGGTGACGCTGCCGCGGAAGTGAGGCGAGCTGAAAGGGTGAGGACATTTGGGCGACGTGGGCTAAGCCTCGCGGGGCTTCCTGCTGGCCGCCGCACCTAGGCCGCTTACTCTCGACCTCTGAGATCGCGGCGATCACGCGCGGATTGCGGCCGTGGAATACGGCCACAACCCACAATGGCTTTTTCTCCGGCGCGTAAGCGATGACATATTGGCGCACCAGCTTGAACCGCAGTGGACGCAAAGTGAGGTTGGGCCGTCGGTACCCCTGATCCGGGAAGCGAACCAGCGCACGAATTCCGTCGAAAGATCTCCGTTATCACCCGGTCGGCTGCGTCCGGGTTGTCCTCTGCTATGTATTGGCGTATTTCGTCAAGATCAGTGAATACTTCCGGGTGGAGGGCATAACCTGTCATGCAGACCGGTGGCGCTGGCGTTGGGCTTCGGTTTTCTCCATCAAGGCCCGATACGCCTCCTCGCCGTCAATGGGCTTTACTCTGCCGCTTTCCAAATCGTCAAAGCGCCTCTCGAGCAGTTCCCTCGTGTGTGCCAGTTCGTCAAAGTAACCGATCACGGCGTCCTCAACCAACTCGTCACTCGGGCGCCCAGTCTCACGCGCCATCTGGTCAAGCTTCGTTTGCACTTCGGGGGTGAAACGCACTTCCATTTGTGACGGCCTCCTTCTTCCAGAATAACCCGCGAAAAGTACTACTGCCCGCGCTGATGCTCGTGACCGCGCCGCTGCTTAATCAGCAAACCATCAATCTGCTGTTTCAGTTGGGGAAGATCGTCTTTGACGGTACTCCAGACGATCTTCAGATCTACAAAAAAGTATTCGTGGATCACGAGGTTCCGCATAGCTCGCATTTGCGCCCACGGAAGTTCAGGATGCTCCGCGATGAAATCCGGCGCCAACTTCTGGATCTTGGCTACCGCCTCGCCGATGATCTGGATGTTGCGTACGACCGCATCCTGAGTGCGATGATCTCGTTGGAAAGCGGCCAAATCGCCGGTGTGTTGAAGGTAGTCAGTCGCGCGAGCGATGGCTTCGCCGATGTGTTCTAAATAGTCTTCAATCCGCTCCGGGTGCTTCATAAAGGCTGAGCTTGCTGCAACACACTGTCGCGAAATTTCGGCGGCAGGCCATTCGGAGTCAAAACGGATACCGTCACCCCCAGCAACTTCTCGGCGTCAATCTGCAGGCCCGCAAGGGTTAGCAGCGTCGTGGAGTCCGAAGGTTCGACCAGCAAATCCAGGTCGCTCTCCTCGGTGTCGCTTTCGGTGAGTACCGATCCGAAAACGCGCGGGCGAGAGAGACCGTGGCGGCTGACGAGCTGGCGCAATTCTGAACGGTGGGCGTCAAGGGCGTCAGATGGTTTCATAGCGCCTCCGCCCTCAGCACGCGGGGTCCCTCAGTTTCCATGGCTTCAATCTGGAGGTTAACACCCGCGCCCCTTATCCGGCATTACGATCCAAACAAAAAGGGCACGTACCTGCCTCGCTCAAGCGAATGAGACTTTCAGCCCCACCCACCAGCCTCGCAAGCCGTGCCCTTCGCGTTATCGAAACGCGCGAGATGCCAACGTCGCACCTCGCGCCTTCATTGGCTAAAGCTTCACCGTTACCGTCTTGATTTCCGAATACTGCTGAAGGCCGTATTCGCCGAGCTCACGCCCAATGCCGGACTGTTTGAAGCCGCCGAATGGAGCCGCGGCGTCAAACACATCGAAGCAGTTAACCCAAACCGTGCCCGCCCGGACGTTGTTGGCGACGTAATGCGCTTTGCTGATGTCCTTCGTCCATACCGCGGCGGCCAGGCCGTACATGGTCGCGTTCGCCCGATCAATGAGTTCGTCCATATCTTTGAACTTGATGATGCTCTGGACCGGTCCGAAAATCTCCTCCTGGGCGATCTTCATGTTGTCCTGGACATCGGCAAAGACGGTAGGCGCCACGAAATACCCGCGATCGCCGACCCGCTCGCCCCCGGCCATCAGCTTGGCGCCCTGCTGCTTGCCGGACTCAATGAAGCTCATCACCTTGTTGAACTGGTCCACATCCACCTGCGGCCCCTGCTCGTTCGCCGGGTCGAGCGGGTCTCCGACCGTCCGGCGCTTGGCGCGCTCGGCGCTGCGCTGAACGAATTCGTCGTAGATCTTGTCCTGCACGAATGAGCGAGAGCCCGCGCAACAGCACTGGCCCTGGTTGAAGAACAGCGCAAAATGCGAACCTTCCACGGCCTCATCCATATCGGCGTCCGCGAAGATGATATTCGGACTCTTTCCGCCTAGCTCGAGCGTTACGCGCTTCAGGTTGGTTTCCGCGGCCGCCTGCATAATCAGGTGGCCTACTTCGGTGGAACCGGTGAAAGCGACCTTGTCAACATCCATGTGCCGCGCCAGCGCCGCGCCAGCCGTCGGACCGTAGCCCGGCAGAATATTGATCACGCCGTCCGGGAAGCCTGCCTCGACGATCAACTCGCCCACCCGCAGCGCGCTCAGTGGCGTCTGCTCGGCCACCTTCAACACCACCGTGTTGCCGGCCGCCAGCGCGGGCGCCAGCTTCCACGCCTGCATGAGCAACGGAAAGTTCCAGGGGATGATCTGACCCACCACGCCCACTGGCTCGTGCCGCGTATAGCAGAAGTAATCTCCGCCAATCGGGATCGTCTTGCCTTGAATCTTGTCCGCCCAGCCGGCGTAATAGCGGTAACACGCAATTGTCAGCGGCAGATCCGCCGCCCTCGCGATGTGACGCGGCTTGCCGTTGTCGAGCGACTCGAGTGTGGCCAGCTCATCGGCGTGCTTCTCGATGAGATCCGCCAGCCGGTTGAGCAGCTTACCCCGCTCAGCGGCTGACATGCGCCTCCACGGGCTCTTGGTGTGGAACGCTCTGCGCGCCGCTTTCACAGCCACATCTACATCCGCCGCATCGGCTTCGGCAACGCGGGTGAGAATCTCGCCCGTGGCTGGGTTAATGGTTTCGAATGTCTTGCCTGAAATGCTGTCAACCCAGTGGTTGTTGATCAGCATCTTAGTCTGCCGAATCGCAACATGGGATTCAGTTTGGGTAGCAACAGTTGCCATAGTTAAGTTGTCCTCGATCTTTCCTGGATCTCCGCACCGCGCTCCGGCGTTTCGAGGAGTGCGTGCGGGTGTAAAATTCCCGTTTTTCTCGACCGCGCGCTTTGCGGCCGGAATGAACCTCTGCATGACCCACCGCTGGGCCAGTACACGCCAATCATAGTCCAGATTCCCAGTGCGGGCCAGTGCTATTTTGGAGGCCATTTTGGTGCCCCGGCCGCACCGCCCGTATCCGTTCTGAGCACCGTTTGCACCGGGAGCGTACTTCCAAGTCAGCCGTCACTCCACGCATTACCGGGCGCAATCCCCCCAACAATCCTTTCAATCAGATCGACAAGGGGATAGAATCAGAGGCGTTAGAATCATGAATATTTCCGTTAAGAGTGAGTACGCGCTCAAGGCGATTCTTGATCTTGCGATCCAGTACCTGAGTGCTCCTCCGGGAACCACCCATATGGCCCCGATCAAGATTGCCGACATCGCCAAGCGGCAGAGAATCCCGCAAAAGTTCCTGGAGTTGATCTTGGCCGGCCTGAAGCAAAATGGGTTTGTCGACTCCCGGCGTGGCGCTGAGGGCGGCTACCTGCTGGCGCGAGCCGCCGACGCCATCACCGTCGGCGAAGTGCTGCGGGCTGTGGAAAGCACGAAGGGTGGCCTGAGAACGGGTAAGGACGATCCATTCAGCGAAGTTTGGCGCCGCGTCGACGAGGCCGTTTCCGGCGTCCTCGATCAGACCACTTTTGGCGAATTGGCGCGCGCCTGGCACGCAAAACAGCTTGAGTTTGTCCCCTCGTGGGACATTTGAGGCGCACTTCCCGCCTGCCATGCGTCTGTTGAGCAATGTTTATTTGGATTCACCGGAGCAGTGTGACGGCAGTCAAAGTGAGTAGTCGAGGAGGAAAGGGTGTTTTACAAGGATAATTCGTTCAGCATCGGCCGGACGCCGCTTGTGAAGCTCAATCGCGTGGTTGAGGGCTCAGGCGCCACTGTGCTGGCCAAGATTGAGGGCCGCAACCCGGCTTATTCGGTGAAAGACCGGATTGGCGCATCCATGATTTGGGATGCCGAGGAGCGCGGCCTTCTGAAGCCTGGCAGGGAGTTGGTTGAGCCCACGAGTGGAAATACGGGAATCGCGCTGGCATTTGTGGCGGCTGCCCGCGGCTATCCTATTACTCTGACCATGCCCGAAACCATGTCCCTCGAGCGCCGGAAAGTGCTTCAGGTGCTCGGCGCCAGCCTGATTCTCACGGAAGGGTCGAAAGGCATGAAGGGCGCCATCGCGAAGGCCGAGGAGATTGTGGCTTCTGATCCCGATCACTATCTGATGCCTCAGCAATTCTCGAATCCGGCCAACCCCAAAATCCACTTTCAAACCACGGGTCCGGAGATCTGGGACGACACCCAGGGCACTATCGACGTGCTGGTGTCGGGCGTCGGCACAGGCGGCACGATCACGGGAGTCTCTCGCTACATCAAACACGAGAAAAAACATTCCCTGATCTCCATCGCCGTCGAGCCCGTGCACAGTCCGGTCATTACCCAGACGCTCGGCAAAGAGGAAGTCAAACCCGGTCCGCACAAGATTCAGGGAATTGGCGCCGGCTTCGTGCCGGACAATCTGGATCTCTCCATCGTCGATCGTGTCGAGCAGGTCACCAACGACGAATCCATCGAGATGGCGCGGCGCCTCGCGTGCCAGGAAGGCATTCTCTCCGGAATTTCCTGTGGCGCGGCGGTGCTGGCGGCGGTGCGCGTTGCCAAGGAGCCCGAGATGCGCGGCAAAACAATCGTCGTAATTTTACCTGATTCCGGCGAGCGCTACCTGAGTTCCGCGCTCTTCGAAGGCATGTTTGAGTGATGCGCGAAAAAAAATATGCTTTTGCGTAACTTCTAACCCTCGATCTGAGTTTCTTAAGTACATCCCCGTAACGACGGCGGGCGCTTACCCCAAACCCGAAACCCCAAGCGCCCGCTACCCTCCTTCAAATTAACGATGTGGAGCCTTTGGCTGGTTAATGCCTCAGCCCATGGGGCTGTTTGTGGAGGCAGACACAAAGGCGTGTGGTGTCAGAAACGCAGACTAAATCTGTGCCGGCCGGTTCAAGTCAAGCCCCAGCCGCTGCGGCCGGAAACTTAGTGCAAGCCGTTTCAAGATCCGGGTCAATCGGTACTACTTGACCAATGTTGACGAGCGCCAGCACATGCGCCACCGCCCCGGGCGGGCAGGCAACACGCAACATTCCGCCGAGTTGGGAAATCTGTGCGCTGCATACCACCAACACGCCGATGCCGGAGCTATCGATTAGCTTGAGGTCGGAAAAATTCAGAACCAGCTTTCGGACACCGCTGTCAATCACCTTCTTCAGCGTGCTCTCCACCGAAAGCAACGTATTGCCGGCGTGCAACTGGCCCGAAACGTCAACCACTGTGATGCCCGGTTCCACTTGTCGAGTCTGAATCTGAGTGACCATCTGTTCTGAACTACTATAACGCGGCGTATTTTGTCTGGGAAGGCCGGCGCTGAGATGGCGAGGCCTCTCGCGAATAGCTTCGATGCTGTGGATCAGTACGGGGTGCGCCTGTCGCTTGTCGTCCAGGCCTCGAAGGCGGCCAGACCCTCGGTGCTGAGCATGCGCACTCCCGGAATGCTGCGCTCCCCGGGGGCAAGCGGCAGTTCGTCGTATATGAATTGATCGTCAAAGAAGATGGCCGCCGCGTTCTGCCGCGAACACGCGTAATAAAAGCGCGCCAGCCGCGCCCAGTATATAGCCCCCAGGCACATCGGACACGGCTCGCAGTTAGTGTAGATCTCGCAGCCCCGCAACTGGAACGAGTTCAACGTTCGGCAAGCCGCCCGGATGGCTACAACTTCGGCGTGGGCGGTTGGGTCATTTGTCGAGGTCACCTGGTTGACACCGGTCGCAATCACTTCGCCGGCCCTCACCACCACTGCGCCAAATGGACCTCCGCTTCCGCCTCTCACATTTTCGACCGCCAGATCAATGGCGTGGCGCATGAAATCTTCCGGCCGATGCTCCATAAGTGGTGCTCGTGTAACAGAACACGAGAAGTATAGCAACCGCTTTGTTTTTCGTATCGCAGCCAGCGCCTTGGTCGGCGTGAAGGACGGAGATCTACCCGTTCTATTGCGCCTACCTCGCCGGCATGACCACGCTGCCGCAGCGCATGATCACCGACGCTCGCCGGACAGCCTCAGCCGTCAAGCTTAGCGCGTACTCGCCAGCCGAGCGGCGAGCCGTGCGCAAAGCATCGAGGGCGAGAACGACGCTCTGATAGGTGCTGCCAGTCAGGGGTCGCTGCGCTTTAAAGGATTGATCAAACGAATCGAGCGTCTCAATCAGATCTTCAATGTGTTTCTGAATCTCGGGCCAGCAGGCATGCAAATCCTCCTGTCGCAATGACCGCAACCGCTCGGCAAGGTCGTTCAAGCCAAACAGCAGCTCGCGCGGATCCCGAAAAACAGCCCGCTCACTCATTTCGCTTGAACCACCGTAACAAGAGGGGAGACGAGTGCTCAAGTACTACTGGTTCGTATCAAGCCCGATGCTCATCGCCGAGGACCTCATAACCCTTGTGTAACCAAGCTTGTGTGACCAAGCAAGATGTACAAGTATCAATCAATGTCGCAACACTTGCCAGCAGGAATGACTTATCAGGTTATACTGTCGCGATATGCGAATGATTTTGACATTGTTCGTCTGCGCAATCGCAGCCACGGCGCAGCCGGCACTGCCACCCGAAGACTTGCTGGTGAAAAACCTGCTGCACGAGTTGATTGAGATAGATACCACGCACTCGACGGGGAGCACAGGGAGGGCAGCGGAAGCCATGGCTGCGCACTTACGCGCAGCGGGGTTTGAAGGGCCAGACCTGGTGATTGCCGGGCCCCGGCCCGAGAGGGCAAACCTCGTATTGCGGCTCAGGGGTGCGGGCAAGGGGAAGCCGATTCTGCTCATCGCCCACCTGGACGTGGTGGAAGCCAGGCGTTCTGATTGGAGTACTGATCCCTTCCGGTTTGTCGAAAAAGACGGATATTACTATGGCCGCGGCACGATCGACATCAAGTGCGGAGATGCCCTCCTTGTGGCAAATTTCCTGCGGTGGAAACGGGAGGGCTGGGTACCTGCTCGGGACGTGATTCTGGCCTTGACTGCCGACGAGGAATCCGGCGGCGACGAGAATGGCGTGGCCTGGCTGATAAAACATAAGCGCAACCTGATAGACGCCGACTACTGCTTGAATCCCGATGGCGGCAACATCGAGATGAAGAAGGGCAAATACCTGCTGCAGGAACTGCAGGTGGGCGAGAAGAACTACCTGACGTTCACCTTCGAGGTGAAGAACAAAGGTGGCCACAGCTCACTTCCCGAGAAAGAGAACGCGATCTACCGGCTGGCCGACGGGCTAGCGCGGCTGGCGCGCTTTGATTTTCCGCCGGTGCTGGACGCGAACACGCGGGCGTACTTTGAGGCGATCGGCAACTACGTGCCGGCTGATACCGCGGCTGCGATTCGCAAGATGCTCTCGACCACGCCGCCCGACGCCGTGGCAATCGCAAAAGTCTCAGAGGCGCCGGATTGGAATGCAACTCTGCGCACGACGTGTGTGGCGACCATGCTGGAAGCCGGACACGCGGAGAACGCCCTTCCTCAATCGGCAAAGGCCACGGTGAACTGCCGCATCCTCCCCAACGACACGGCGGAGAATGTGGAGGCGACGCTGCGGCGCGTGATGAACGATCCGCAGATTCTCATCACGGCATCGGAAAAGCAGCGGGCAGGATTCGGCACATCCTCGCCGCTCCGCGAGGATGTCGCCGGGGCCATACGAAAGGTAACCAATGAAATGTGGCCTGGATTGCCTGTGGTGCCCATCATCTCGCAAGGAGCAACGGACGGGAAATACCTGCGCATGTCCGGTATTCCGACCTATGGCGTGTCTGGAATTGCCGATGATTATGACGACGTTCGCGCACACGGCCGCGACGAGCGCATTGCGGCAACGGCGCTATTCGAAGGGCGGGAGTTCTTTTACCGTCTGGTGAAACAACTGGCTAACGAGCCGTAGCCAGGTCGGTCTTTGCTTGCTTGGTCGCATGCCGCACTACACTAAAGGCTAGACCGGTCGCTGCCGAAAACGCGGCGCCCGGCCCGGCTTTATGCAATCGATGGTCATTTTGTCCTTGCTGCTCGCGGCGCAGCTCGAATTGGTAGCACCGCATGGAGAGAAGGCCGCGGTTCTGTTCTTTATCCGCGCCGACTGCCCGATTTCCAACCGGTATGTGCCCGAAATCGAGCGAATCTACAAAGCATACGGGCACCGTGGATTCGATATCCATCTGGTCTATTCCGAGCCCGACCTGTCGATAGAGGCAATGCAGGCTCACCGGCGTGAATACCAGTTGAGCGCCCCGGCCATAACCGATCCCGAGCATCGCTACGTGAAGTTGGCGCATATCCACACGACGCCTTCGGCGGCGGTGTTCGTCAATGGCCGCTTGGTTTATGACGGCCGGATCGATAACCGGTTTGTGAGTTTCTCGAAAACCCGCACCTCCGGGATTCAGCATGATTTGACCGGCGTGCTCGACGCAATCGAGGCGGGCAAGACTCCTCCGCTACGCGAGACTTCGGCAGTCGGCTGCGCCGTGGAAGACGTCCAGTGAGAAGACGCTGCCCGCCGACTGCGTGCCTGGGTCTCGCGGCGCTCTTGTTCGCCGCACTGCCGAGCCGCGCTCAGGTGACATTCAACAAACAGATTGCGCCCATCGTCTTCGAGTACTGCTCGGCATGCCATCACACGGGTGAAGCCGCTCCGTTCACGCTAATGAACTACGACGATGTGCGTAAGCACGCCAACCAGATCGTGGCCGTGACCAAGATCCGGTTGATGCCGCCGTGGCCACCCGCGCACGGTTACGGCGACTTTGTTGGAGAGCGGCGGCTAAGCGATGAACAGATTCGCCTGATCCAGCAGTGGGTTGCCGAGGGAAGAAAAGAGGGAGACCCGCGCGACCTTCCACCTGCGCCTCACTTTGATGAAGACGGCTGGCGCCTGGGTCCTCCTGACTTGATCGTCAAGTTTCCGCAGCCCTTTCGCGTGCCCGCCACCGGCGCGGATGTGTGGCGGAATTTTGTGATGCCAACCGGCCTCACCGAGACGAAGTACGTGCGCGCGATTCAGCTCAGGCCCGGAAACAAACGCGTAGTGCATCACGCCAACATAGTGCTCGACAGCACGCACTCGCTGCGGCGGCGGGATGGCGCGGACGGTCAGCCCGGATTCCCCGGAATGGACGTCATCACGGAAGCGCGAAGCGGGTCGTTCGATCCCACTTCTCACTTCCTGTTCTGGAAGCCCGGCACCATACCCGAGTTCGAACCTGATGATATGGCCTGGAAACTGGACCCCGGCACGGACCTCATCTTCAATCTGCATCTGCTGCCAACCGGCAAAGAAGAGTTGGTGCAACCCGAATTAGGGCTTTACTTCACGACACGCGCGCCCACGCGGCTTCCCATGCTGGTACAGCTCGAGCACGATGGAGCGTTGGACATACCGCCTGGCGTGCGGGATTTTGAAGTTCGCGATCGAGTGGTTTTGCCCGCGGCCGCCGAGGTTTTGGGAGTCTACCCGCACGCGCACTACCTAGGCAAACAGTTGGAAGCCTGGGCAACGCTGCCCAATGGCTCGAGGATCTGGCTGCTGAAGATTAACGACTGGGACGTCAACTGGCAGGGAGTCTACATGTATCGCAAGCCAGTCTCGTTGCCGAAAGGCAGCGCGCTCGAAATGCGGATCACCTATGACAACTCGGCGCAGAATCCCCGCAACCCCAGCCACCCGCCGCATCGCGTGCTGGGCGGAGATCGCAGCAGCGATGAGATGGGCCACATCTGGCTGCAGCTTGTGGCGCCACAGGGTGCGAAAGAAGATATTCGTCCCGCGATCGAGGAAGCCGTGATGAAGAGGCGATTGGAGAAGTACCCGGCCGATTTCGTCGCTCACTACAATCTGGGCGCGATGTTCGTTTCGCGAGGCGAGTTTGCTGCGGCAATCCCTTACCTGGAGGCGGCGCTCAAGGTCGACCCTCACGATGCCACAGCGCGAAACACTCTGGGAGGAGCGCTACTGGAGAATGACCGGCTCGACGACGCGATTCGCGAGCTGCGGCAGGCAGTCACCGACGCCCCGGATTATCTCAACGCGCGCTTCAACCTGGGTCGCGCGCTGGCGGCAAACGGCGATCTCGAGGGGGCAGCGGCGGAGTTCAGCGCGATTATCGAGAAGTCCGCTGATGACGGCGACGCGCAATGGGCTCTCGCCACGGTATTGATGAAGCAGCGCCAGTATGCGCAGGCGCTTCCCCACCTCGAGATCGCCGCGCGGCTGAAACCGGACGATGCCGATATTCAAACCAATCTGGGCGTCGTGCTGGCCATGCAAAGCGATTTCGCCCGCGCGATTCGCGCATTCGAGAGAGCCCTTGAAATCAACCCCAACGAAGGCGTGGCAAAGCAGAACCTCGAGCGCGCCCGCAAGCAGCTAGAGTCGTCGGGCAGTGGGCCACGAAGTTAGATGTGGCGCGGGCACTCGTGCCTGCAGCACCGAAATTGGTCTCGGCGCTTCTCTCGGATTTTGCCGTGAGGGCTGCGCGCTCAGCGCTTGCAGCCGCCAGTAGACTGCACATTGATGCTTTTCGGATTACGGGAGTGACTTGACGGGGGCCGCCGATTCCCGCTCCATATCCTCTTCCGTGCCCACAGGAAGTTGAAGCGCACCGAGCCGATCCGCCAGCAACAGCCGGTCCGTCAACCTGGCGACCGGGTGGTAGGGCTCCAGCGAAGAGAGAGTGGTCGCCCTGTTGGTCAGAGTCTCTAAGTCCATATCCCTATTCTCATAGCATGTCGCGTTCCCTGCGGTCCAGCGCCAAACGCTCCCACGGTCGCGTCTCGGCTAGCGGTTTTGGACCGGCTCCAGCTACGATGTAACCGGTCAGCTCTTCCCTCGAAAAGCGAGATCCATTACCCGGCGTTGGATTGATTCTGTCAACATTGGTAGCGGATGAAAATCGTCGACATTCGCCCTACCACTGTGACGGTGCCACTCGAGGCGCCGCTTCGCCACGCCAACGGTTGTCACTGGGGCCGCTTCGTGCGGACGATTGTCGAAATGGAAACCGACTCCGGCATTGTGGGGCTGGGCGAAATGGGCGGCGGAGGGGAATCGGCGGAGGCCGCGATTCGCGGGCTGAAGTCATATCTTTCAGGCCACGATCCAGCGCGCATTGAAGAGATGCGCTATAAGATCGCCAACCCCACCGCATCGCTTTACAACAACCGCACCCAACTGCTGGCCGCGCTCGAATTTGCGTGTTTGGATATTCTCGGGCAAGCCTGGGGCGTGCCGGTCCACGCCATTCTCGGCGGTAAACTGCGAGACCGGGTCCCATTCGCTTCGTACTGCTTTTTCCGCTACGCGAACCCCGCCACCGGAGAGGGCGAAGTGCGGACTATCGACCAGATACTGCGAAACGCGCGGGACCTGAAGGCGCGCTTCGGGTTTACGACGCACAAAATGAAGGCTGGAGTCTTCGCGCCCGACTTCGAATTGGAAGCCTACAAGGCGCTCGCAGCAGCATTCCCAAACGATCGTGTGCGCTTTGACCCCAATGGAGTCTGGTCCACCGAAGAGGCCATCCGTTTCGGGCAGGCGATCGAAGGGTTGCGGAACGACTACCTGGAAGATCCGGTGTATGGGTTGAACGGGATGCGGCGGACGCGCGAGAAGGTTCGTGTGCCGCTGGCCACCAACACGGTGGTCGTCAACTTCGAGCAATTATCGGCAAACGTATTGGATACGGCGGTGGATGTAATCCTGCTGGACACCACGTTCTGGGGCGGCATTCGCGCGTGCGTGAAAGCCGCGGGCGTTTGCGAGACCTTTCAATTGGGCGTGGCCGTACATTCATCCGGAGAGCTGGGCGTGCAACTGGCGACCATGCTTCACCTCGGAGCGGTATTGCCGAACCTCTCGTTCGCCGCCGATGCGCACTATCATCACCTCACCGACGACATTATCGAAGGTGGATTGATGCGCTACGAAGGCGGATCGATCGCGGTGCCGGAAGCGCCCGGGCTGGGAGTACGGCTCAACCGGGACAAGCTGCGGCAGTACTCCGAACTCTACAAAGAGTTGGGGAATTACGCTTATGACCAGGATCCATTGAGACCGGGTTGGGCGCCGCTGATTCCGAATGATCGCTGGGCTGATCCGAATGACGATCGGACGCCCGACCTCGGTTCGGGCGGCGCCCGATGAGCGCGGAATCCGGCCCGTCGTTACACGCGTCGTCACTCCCGCCATCCAACGTGTCGTCACATCCAAAGAGGGGCTGGGTGCGTTGGTCGATCTGCGGCCTTCTGTTCTTTGCTACCACGGTCAACTACATGGACCGCCAGGTAATCGCCATTCTTAAGCCGGTGCTCGAAAAAGAAATGCACTGGTCAGAGTCCGATTACGGCTGGATCGTGTTCTGGTTCCAGTTCGCCTATGCCGTAATGATGCCAATCGTGGGCCGCATTATCGACTCAGTCGGCACGCGGGCAGGATACGCATTGGGCGTAATTCTGTGGAGTCTGGCATCGATGTCGCACTCCCTTGCTCATAGCTGGCGCCAATTCGCGGTGGCGCGCTTTGCGCTGGGCTTAGGAGAGTCGTTTAATTTCCCGGCGGCGATCAAGACGGTGGCGGATTGGTTCCCCCAGCAGGAGCGTTCGCTGGCCACTGGAATCTTCAACAGCGGCTCCAACCTGGGAGCCATCCTAGCCCCGTTGTTGGTGCCTGTGGTCGCTCAACGCCTGGGTTGGCGCTCGGCGTTCCTGGCAACTGGCGCCCTCGATCTTATCTGGCTGGCGGCATGGCTGGCGTACTATCGTTCGCCACAAGAGCATCGCCGCGTCCAGGCTCCCGAGCTTCGATTCATCGAGGCGGGCCGTTCTCAAGAAGTTTCAACTCGAATCCCGTATTCGCGCTTGCTCACCAAGCGGGCAGCCTGGGCTTTTGCCGCGGGAAAGTTTCTGACTGATCCGGTGTGGTGGTTCTACCTGTTCTGGCTGCCTGGTTTTCTGCACTCCTCCTATGGCCTGAACCTGACGCAGTTAGGGCCGCCGTTGATCGCCGTTTACGTTTCCGCCGACGCCGGCTCTGTCGCTGGCGGATGGCTCTCGACGCGGCTGGCAGCAGCGGGCTGGAGCATGAACAAGGCCCGCAAGGGCGCCCTGTTGATTTGCGCGCTGGGGACGGCCCCGATGATGGCGATGCCGGTAGTCCGGAGCCTCTGGCCGGCGGTGGCATTGATTAGCCTCGCGGCCGCAGCGCATCAGGGCTGGTCGGCCAACTTATACACCGTGGTCTCCGACACCATGCCCCGGCGCGCAGTTGCCTCAGTGGTCGGCTTCGGAGGATTCGCCGGAGCCGTGGGCGGCATGCTGGCGGCACGAGGGGTTGGCTATTGGCTCGACCTCTCGCACAGAGCTTACGTTCCACTTTTCATGGTTGCCGGCGGGGCATACCTCACGGCACTGCTGGTGATCCAGTTGTTAGCTCCGGAATTGAGGCCCGAAGAGGTTTGACACGACCCTTCGTTAAAGGGGGGCCCAAGGATGCGTTTTACGGTGGCCAAAGGCGAAGAAAAGGCGTTTTTTGCGAAACGGAATCCCCCGCCACGAACGAAAGAGGCAAATTTACGAAACGAACTATCCTCAGGGCCGAGCGACCTGCCTACGTTCGAGTCACCGTGGCATGAACTTACGCCCCGTTCCGGGGCTCGGTCTCTCGAACACCCTATTCCACACGGCTTACGCATATCTTTCGCCCTTCGGGATTGGCGGCGAACCAAATCCAGGCTGATAGCTGCGCGCAGGGTTCAGCAATCTCATTTAAGGGCGCAGAGAGTCCAAGCAGCCGACCGCGCTACGTTAAGGGAGTCTCGCGCGGGCTGCCACGCGTTCGTGATGTCTAAATCAGCGTTTCTGCCGAAGCCCGAAGGGCGACAGATACTAGCTTACGGCGTGAGTGTGGAATAGGGGGGCTAGAGATAACAAGCCCCGGAAACGGGGCGAAAGCACGGGGAATGGAACGCGGCGCCGTGGCTAGCGCGCTGCGCCGACCAATCAAGCCTCGCGCTCACTGGGAGGCGGCTGAAACTTCAATGACAGGCTGGCGCGGCGGACGGATTTGGCTAAGCCGACTAGCTGCAGAAAGCGAATTCCCATCCAGCTCATGTCGATCTCATACCACGCGAGTCCATGCCGTGCTGATGTTGGGTAAGCGTGGTGATTGTTGTGCCAGCCCTCGCCGAAACTCAAGAGGGCTACCAACAAGTTGTTCCGTGAACCGTCGCGGGTTGCATAGCGGCGGCTGCCCCAAAAATGGGTGAGCGAGTTGACCATCCAGGTAACGTGCAGGCCCATCGTCACGCGGAAGAAGACTCCCCACAGAAGAAAC
>Ga0181525_10000607_pt1 | contig 30887 bp, 29 predicted proteins | sample PEATcosm2014_Bin_48_FD_121100 | JGI IMG/M metagenome (GOLD analysis project Ga0181525, IMG submission 121100) | Peatland microbial communities from MTU Mesocosm Facility, Houghton, MI, USA - PEATcosm2014_Bin06_10_metaG | ecosystem: Environmental > Terrestrial > Soil > Wetlands > Peat | place... | reverse complement strand
GATTTTGGGATGGCCGGAGAAGACGCCCGAGCTCGACCACTGGTATCCGGCACAGGTCCTCATCACGGGATGGGAGATCATCTTCCTGTGGGTCGCGCGCATGGTCATGCTCGGCCAGCACTTCCTCGGCGAAATCCCATTTCCGACCGTGTTTATCTCCCCGCTCGTTTTTGACGCGCAAGGTCGAAAGATGTCGAAGTCGCTCGGCAACGCGATCGACCCCATGGACCTCGTCGAGAAGTACGGCGCGGATGCATTCCGCATAGGCATCCTGCGGCAAATGCGGCTCGAAGGACAGGAGATTCGCTTCCAGGAGTCGCGATGCGAAGAGGCCCGCAACTTCAACAATAAGATTTGGAACGCTACGCGCTACATCATGTCGCTTCCCGAAGGGCTTCCGCCGGCGATGATCCTTCCGAAGAGCGCGGAATTGACGATCGCCGATCGTTGGATTCTGACGCGATTGCACGATACGATCGTCGATGTGAGCGACGCTTTGGATGGCTTCGACTTCGGTGGAGCGACCGAGCGTCTGTGGCGATTCGTGTGGTACGAATTCTGCGACTGGTATCTCGAAGCGACCAAAGCGCCCGAAAACCGAGCGACCCGTGCGGCCGTCTTGTCGTTCGTGTGGAACAACGCGATGCGGCTGCTTCATCCGGTCGCTCCGTTCATCACCGAGGAAGTCTGGCTCTCGCTGCCGCACGACGGCGCGACCATCATGACGGCGAGCTGGCCCGATCGATTCGAAGTACCGGTCGACCGCGATGCGGCGCGCGCGTTCGAGGCCGTGCGACAAGCCATCGAGTCGATGCGCGCCATGCGCTCGGAGATGGGGCTGCCGCCCAAAGCTTCGCTGCCGATCGAGATCCCCGCGAACGTTCCGGCGGGCGTCGCATCGTTGTTGCTGATGCTCGCATCGGGGGAGCGCGTCGACGTGCCGGCGGTGGGTTCGACGATCGCGGATGCGGTTGGCGCGGTGCGCGCCCGCGCGCCGGTGGCGGTTCTACGGGAGCGTTACCGAAAAGAAGTCGAACGTCTACGCGGCGAGGTCGAGCGACTCGAACGCAAGCTTGGCAACGCGCAGTTCGTAGCGAAAGCGTCGGCCGACGTCGTGTCCGGCGAGCGCGAGAAGCTCGAAGGCTATCGCTCGGAATTTGCGCGAGTCCAGCGCGACCTCGCGGATCTCGACTCGAACGGCTAGGCGTGCTTCGTCGCGACGCCGTAGATGATGTAGCGCCACGACGGGGGGACGATGCGATTCATGGCGAGACGGTCGAGGCTCGCGAGCATGCGCCGCTGCGTCTCCGAACGCCCGAGCGCGCCGAAGAACCCACTCGTGTCGTAGCGTACGTCAACGAAGGGAGCGAGGAACTCGCGCATTTCGTCGATGGTCACGTACCGCCATCGTGCGCCCCACGAAACGTAGCGACGCCGCAGCCAGCGGTGCAGCGCGCTGCCGGAAAGATTTTCCGCAAACAACAACCGTCCGCCCGGGCGTAACGCGCGGTACATCGCGCGCACTGCAGCGCGCTGGCGATCGATAGCGCCGTCGTGTCCAACGCCGCCGAGGACCGATTTGAACACCACCACGTCGAACGCATCCGTATAGGGAATGGCGGTTGCATCGATGTCTTCGAATCGAATGCGGTCGCCGACGTCGTAACGCCGCGCGAGCGGTGCGGCGTTTTCGGCGGCGTTCTCAAGGTCGGAGCACAGCACCGAATGTCCGGCCTGCGCCAGCCACACGGAGAGGCCACCGCGATGCGCGCCGATCTCGAGGCAATCGAGCTGCGGCCGATCGAGCTTGCCCTCGCGCTGCCAGAAACGCAATGCGGCGGACCAGTTGGCGATGTCCCACGCTACGGCGTCGGTTGGATCGATGCGCACGACGCAATCGTAACGCCGGCCGCATGCGCGCGGTAGGCGCAAGCGGGGCAGGCCCAACGGGGCCAACCGGCCCCGCCCAGGCGGCTCGAACCGAGGCTGCGAAGCACCCCGGTAATGGCTATGGAGAGGGCGACATTAACGACGGCGCCGGACCGGGGGAGAGTCCTGCTCGGAAGCGACGAGATCGCGCGGGTCATCGCGCGCCTCGCACACCAAATTCTCGAGCCCGACGACGCGCAAGCGAGCCTCGTGTTGATCGGTATACGGCGGGGCGGAGAAGCTCTCGCCACCCGGCTTGCCGGTGAGATCGAGCGGATCTGCGGGAAGGCGCCGGCGCTTGGTTTTCTCAACATCAATCTCTATCGCGATGACCGCGTGACGCACGAGATGCCCGAATCGCAGATCCCGGTCGACATCAACGACCGCGTGGTCGTGGTGGTCGACGACGTCCTCTATACCGGTCGCACCATTCGCGCGGCGCTCGATGCGGTGACCGATTTGGGACGGCCGGCCGCCATTCGGCTGTGCGTGTTTATCGATCGGGGACTGCGCGAGCTCCCGATTCAAGGCGACTACGTCGGGCGTACGCTCCCGACGAGCCGGCGCGAAAGGATCAAGGTCAGCCTCGCCGCCGAGCGCTCCCCCAGCGACGAGGTCGTGATTCATGCGGGCGCGCCGTAGCCTCATCGATCTCGACGACGTCTCCGGCGACGAACTCGAATACCTCTTTGAGCGCACGCACGAGTTCGAGCATACGGTCCCGAGCAAGCTGCTCGACGGCGTCGCGGTCGTCAATCTCTTCTTCGAAGCCAGCACGCGAACGTTTACGTCGTTCAACCTGGCGCAGCTTCGGCTCGGCGCACACGTCGTAAATCTCTCACCAAAAGATTCGAGCCTTGCGACCAAGGGCGAGACCGTTGAGGACACGATGCTGACGCTGGGCGCGATGGGCGTTGCCGTCGCGGTGGTGCGTCATGGCGAGCCCGGGTTCTTGAAACGCGTGAGCGGCTCGTTTGACGGGCACGTCATAAACGCCGGCGACGGCTCGCACGCCCATCCGACGCAAGCGTTGTTGGACATCTACACGCTGCGCGAGGAATTCGGCACGATTGCCGGACGGACGGTCGCGATCGTCGGGGATATTCTCCACTCCCGCGTCGCGCATTCGGCCATCAACGGGCTGCTGCATCTGGGCGTAAACGTGGTTCTGGTTGGACCGGATTTCTTTCTTCCTGCCGAGTACGCGCGAGCCGGCGTTACGCTCGAGCGCGATCTGGACGCCGTGCTCCCGAGCGTGGACGCGATCATGTTGCTGCGCATTCAGCGCGAGCGCTTCGCGGCGATGCCCATGGAAGATCGCGAGTACATTTCGCGTTACCAGCTCAACGGCGAACGCCTCAAACGGGTTCCCGAGAAGACGATCGTGATGCATCCGGGTCCCTACAATCGCGGGATGGAACTCGACGACACCGTGCTTCAATTTGCCGGCTGGCGCTATGCTCGGCAAGTATTTCACGGCGTCTCCGTGCGCATGGCGGTGCTCGACTTTCTCGTCAACGGCGTGACGGCGCGCACCTAGTGCGGCCCTCGTGCTGATTCGTGGCGGGCGCGTCGTCGATCCGTCGCAACCGCTCGATGCGCTGCGGGACCTGCGCATTCGCGCCGGCGTGATCGCGGAAATCGGCGAGCACCTCGCACCCGAACCGGATGAGGAGATCGTCGAAGCGGCCGGCGCCGTGGTTGCGCCGGGCTTCATCGACATGCACGTGCACCTGCGCGAACCCGGCAATCCCGAAAAGGAGACGATCGCGACCGGCACGGCGGCAGCCATTCGCGGAGGCTTCACCGCCGTCGCGTGCATGCCGAACACCAATCCGGCGCTCGATAACGGAGCCACGTTGGGCGAACTCGCGGCGATCGTCGCGCGGGACGCGCGTTGCCGCGTCTATCCGATCGGCGCCGTCACACGCGGGCGCAGGGGCGAGGTGCCGGTCGACTTTCGCGAACTGTTGCAGGCTGGTGCCGTAGCATTTTCCGACGACGGCAACACGGTCATGAACGCGCGCGTGCTTCGCGACGCCGCGCTCGACGCGCGGGAGATCGCCGGCGTGTTTATCTCGCATGCCGAGGACGAGCATCTCAAAGGCGCCGCGGTGATGAACGAAGGTGCCGTCTCGCGTTCGCTCGGGCTGCCCGGCAGCCCCGCGGTTGCCGAGGATGTCATCGTCGCGCGCGACCTGCTGATCGCCGCCGAGGCGCGAAAGGCGTGGCATATCGCACATCTCTCAACGCATGGCGCTCTCGAGGAGCTGCTGCACGCGCGCGCGCACGGCGCAACCGCGACCGCCGAGGTGACGCCGCATCATTTGGTCTTTACGGACGATGCCGTCCGCGAGCTTGGTGCGTCCGCCAAAGTGAACCCACCGTTGCGCGGCGCGGACGACGCGCGAATCTTGCGCGACGCGGTGCGCGACGGAAGCATCGACGCGTTTGCAACCGACCACGCGCCGCATACCGCTGCGGAAAAGTCGGGCGATATGCGCCATGCGGCGGTTGGCTTCAGTGGTTTGGAGATTGCGCTCGGCGCCTACGCGCTCGCCCTACCCGACCTGCCGCTGCTGCGCTTCATCGCGCTGCTTTCGACCAATCCGGCGCGCATATTGAACGTAGCAGGCGGCGCGCTTACGGTAGGATCGCCCGCTGATATCACGATCTTCGCGGAGCGTTCGTGGACCGTCGATCCTTCGGCCTTTGCCTCAAAGGGCAAGAGCACGCCTTTTGCCGGAAAGACGTTACCGCGCCGCGTGCTCGCCACGATCGTGGCCGGCGGTGTGGCCTGGCGGACGACCTCCTAAGGCTTGCGCTTCTGCGCCTCGCGCTCTTTGCGAGCTTCCTCGTCGTTTTCGGCGTCTTCCTCGTGCCAGCGTTCCAACAATTCTGCGCGCTGATCCGAATCGATGTCGACGCTCGGGTCGATGCCCAGTTCGGAAACCATCTCTTCGCCGGTGCTACGGTCGCGATCGCTCATGGTAGACCTCTCTTTAGCGATGGATCAGGGGCGTCTGCAGAATGCCGTTGATAACGAATTGTACCGCAAGCGCGGCGAGAATAATACCGAGCAGGCGGCTCACCACGTGGATTCCGGTGGTGCCGATGCGGTGCATGTAACGCGCGGCCCCCCGCATGCAGAGCCACGTGATGGCGAGCGCCGCAGCGTAGGCGAGAAAGACGATCGCGTAGCGCGTCCAGTCCCCGCGCGAGAGGTTCACGAGAAGCATGACGGTGGCGAGCGTTCCGGGGCCGGCAATCATCGGAATGGCAAGCGGAAAGATCGCCGGGTTGTCGCCGCTGGCCGCCGCGCGCTCCTCCTCTTGCGTGGCGCGCGCGCCGACCGGACGCGCGAAAAGCATGTCGATGGCGATAAGGAACAGCAAGATGCCGCCGGCGATTCCGAACGCCGGAAGCGTGATGCCGAGATAATCGAGGACCGCCGGCCCCACGATGCCCATCGCGAGCATCACGACCGCGGCGATCAGGACGGCTTGATCCACGATACGGCCGCGCCGAGAAATGTCGCATGCCGCCGTGGTGCTCACCGTGAGCGGCACCATGCCGATCGGATCGATAATCGTGATTGCGGTTGCGAAGGCAGTCGCGGCAAAGTGCCAATCCATTGAGGGCTCCCTCTCTTCGGCGTTAAGCCCAGGTACGCGCGTCCCCTTCGGCCAACCGTGAGAGCTTTAGTGACTACAACGCCTGCAGCGCTCTTTTTGGCCGATGGCTCCCGGTTCGACGGACATGGACTCGAGTATCGAGGGCTCGCGTTCGGCGAGGCGGTTTTTTTTACCGGGATGACCGGCTATGAAGAAGCGTTGACCGACCCCTCGTATGCGGGTCAAATTCTCACCTTTACCTACCCGATGATCGGAAATTACGGCGTCTCCGGCAGTGCGGCGCAATATCCGCGCGCTTGCGTGGCTGCTGCGGTGATCAAACGCATCGCGCATCATCCTTCGCACTACCTTGCGAAGCAAGACTTACCATCGTGGCTCGACGCGCAGTGCGTCCCAACGTTGGTGGGCGCGGATACGCGCGCGATCACCATCGCGCTTCGCGAACACGGCACCATTTGGGCGGCGCTTGCGGTCGGCGAGGCCGAGTGCGAACGCGCCGAGAGCGAGCTGACGCGCTTCGTGCGTACGGCAACGACGAAAGGTCTCGTGCCGAGCGTTGCGACGAAAAGCCGGCACGTCGAAGGGCCGGGGGGCGGCAAACGCGTGACGCTGTTGGACTGCGGCGTTAAGAAGGCGATCGTTCGCGATCTCACCGCGCTCGGCGCGCAAGTGACGGTCTTACCGTACGATGCCGGGGAAGCGGACCTGCTCGCCGGCGATCCCGACGCGATCTTTATTTCGCCGGGGCCGGGAGATCCCACCGACTTACCCGCGACCATCGAAACGCTGCGCGGACTGATCGGACGCAAGCCGCTCTTCGGCGTGTGCCTCGGCCATCAGCTTCTCGCGCTTGCATGCGGAGCGAAGACGTACAAGTTGCCGTACGGTCACCGCGGCGGGAACCAGCCGGTGAAGGACCTTGCGCGCAACGAGGTACTCATCACCGCGCACAATCACGGATACGCGGTGGACGCGCGCTCGCTACCTGCCGATCTCGAAGCGACGATGACGAATCTCAACGATGGAACCAACGAGGGCTTCGCCCATCGCTCGCTTCCGATTGCGGCGGTGCAATTTCATCCCGAAGCTTCGCCGGGACCCTCCGACGCCCGCCGGCTGTTCGCACAGTGGCTCGACTCCGTGTAGCGCTCGCGCTACTCGCACTCGCCCTTTCGTTCGCGCCGGCGCGTGCGGAAGATCTGCAGCGACTGACGGTCAATCAACTCGTGCTGAGTGCCGACACGACGCAACCCAAGCTCGAGGTGCCCTTTCATTTGATCGTGACCGCGCACGTGCGCGAGCGCGTGCAATCGCTCCAAAACGTCAATCTCCCGCTCCTGGCGGAGCTGGAACTTCTGGGTGACGAACATTCGCTGGTCACAAACGCCGGGGGCTCGACCTATCGCGAGGTCATTTCGGTGGTGGCGCATCATACGGGTTCGATAACGATCGCTCCGGTGACGCTCGACGCCATCGATGCACGAACGGGGCGCCCGACGCGCTATTCTTCGAACCCGCTAACCGTCATGGTGGCCGGAGGCTCGCTCGAGCCGACGGTCGACGTGGCCGCCGTCGCCCGGCGCACGGTCCGTCTGGTTTCTTACGGTGTTGGCGTCGTCGCGTTGATTCTCGTCGTCGTTTTGGTGCTTCGGCGCAAGCGGCCGCCGAAGCTCGAAGTGATGACGCTCCCTCCCGCAACCCCGGTGGCTGCACCCGGGCGAAAGGCTCGCGATATTTTTGCCGACGCGCTGGTAACGTTACGCGCCGATCGGACTCGACCGACCGTTCTGCGCGTGCGGCACGTGGCCCGCGCGATGGTCGGTGCCAGCGACACCGAAACCCTGGCGGATGCGTTACAGCGCCCACTTGCCGCCGCGACCGGAATGCGTGAGGTATTAACGGCGCTCGAACGCGCGGCATTTACCTACGATTCCGATCTGCAGACGGCGATCGCGCTGGCCATTGCGGCCCTAGAAAGCTTGACGGCATGAATGCACGACCACGCGACCTCTCGGACGCCTTGGCGCGGACCATCGTTGGACAAACCGGGGTGCTCGACGCACTGTTACTCGGTTTGCTCGCGAACGGCCACGTGCTGCTCGAGGGCCCGCCGGGGCTCGCGAAAACGCTGGCGTGCCGCGCACTCGCGGCCGCGCTCGACGGCGAGTTCAAGCGAATCCAGTTTACGCCGGACTTATTACCGAGTGACATCGTGGGAACGCGGATTTTCGATCAGCACGAAACGCGCTTTACGACCGTGCTCGGTCCGATTTTTGCCAACGTGGTGCTCGCCGATGAGATCAACCGCGCCCCCGCCAAGGTGCAGTCGGCGTTGCTCGAGGCGATGCAGGAACGTCAAGTTACGATCGGGCCGCAGACGCATCCACTTCCGGACCCGTTCATCGTGATGGCGACCATGAACCCGCTCGACTCCGAAGGCACGTATGCGCTGCCGGTGGCACAGATGGACCGCTTTCTCGTGAAGATCGACGTCGGCTATCCCTCGCGAGATGAGGAGTTGCAGATCCTCAACCGCTTTGCCATTGCGGATACGCACCCGCAGCGCGCCGTCGCGACGCTCGCCGACGTTCACCGCTGGCGCGTGCAAGCACACTCGATCCACCTCGATGAGAAGCTCAAGCGTTACATCGTAGAACTGGTAGCGGTCACGCGGGAGCGCGAGACCGCCTACATCGATTATGGGGCGAGTCCCCGCGCAACGCTTGCCATCGCGCATCTGTGCCGCGCGCGCGCCTTGCTCGAGGAGCGCGACTTCGCGCTGCCCGACGACGTGCGCGCCGTAGCGGCGCTAGCTTTACGACATCGTATCGGGTTCAACTATCGCGTGACGACCGAGGGTCTTAGCGTCGCAACCATTTTGGAGCGCCTGATCGGCGCGGTCCCGGTACCGTAGCGGTTCGGCGCGTGCATCTCACCTTGCGGGATGCCCTGTTACGCGGCCGGCGGCGGCCGCGACGGATGGGCGTTGGCTCGCCCACCAGCTATCGCGGCGACGGGTACGAGTTCGTCGAACTGCGCGCGTACGTGCCCGGCGATGACGTCCGGCGCATCGACTGGGCGGCTACCGCACGCGCCGGCGAATTGCAGACGCGCGTGGTCTTGGAAGACGTCGCCTTAACCCTGGCGTCCATCGTCGACGATACGCCGTCGATGCGCGTCGGGCGGTACCGGCCGCTGCTGGCGTCGGCGGAAGAGGCGGCGCGGGCTTGGTTTGGTGCGGCACTCAGCGGCGACCGCTGCGTGCGCGTTCCGTTCGAGCCACCGTTCGTTATGCGCGACGTCTTACGAATCGCGCGTGCATCGTTGCGGCGCGGAACGGCGCTCCTGGTCGCGAGCGATTGGTACGAGCTAAGCGACGGCGATCACGATTTGCTGGCGAACGTCGCACGCTGGTGCGATTGCACGACCCTCGTGGCACGGGACCCGTGGTTCGATGACCTTCCGTTGCGCGGTATCGTCCGCATGCGCGGTGCCGAAGGCGGATCGGTGCGCGCGTTCGTCGGCCGGCGCGAACGGGCGGCCTTTGCCGCGGCCGTACGGGAGCGGGAAGCGCGGTTGCGCGTCACGTTCGAGCGTCTCGGGTGGCGCGTCGGGATACTCCATGAGGCCGATGGCGCAGCCTCACTCGCGGACGCGTTCGGCGTCCCATTGCGGGTCGCCGCGCGACGATGAGCTTCGATGCGCCATGGCGCCTGTGGGCCGGGGCGGCTCTCGTCGTCGCGTTTACCGCGTTGTACCTGCGCGCGGAGCGGCGAAAGACCGCGAACGACCTGGCGTACTCGAACGTCCAGTTTTTCGTCGAGAGCATTCGGCCGCGTGGCTGGATTCCGGCCGCGCTGCGCGTTGGGTGGATCGCCGCATTGACCGCTTTGGTGCTCGCGGCGGCGGGTCCGCACCTCACGTTGCCGCTGCCGACGCGCGACGGCGCCGTGTTTATTTGCATCGACACGTCGGGCTCGATGCAGTCGACGGACGTCTCGCCGACGCGTGCGGCGGCGGCAACCGAGGCCGCGCGGACGTTCGTTCGCGAATCGCCGCCCGGCGTTCGCATCGGGATCATCGCGTTTGCGACGACGGCCGAACTCGTGCAGCCGTTGTCGGCGGACCATGACGCCGTGCTCCAGGCGCTGGATCAAATTCCCTCGCCCAACGGGGCCACCGCGATCGGCGACGCGTTTCGACTCGCGGCGGACAGTTTTCCGCCCACCGGTCACCGCGCGGTCATCCTCATCACGGACGGCGTAAACAATAACGGCGTCGACCCGCAGGAGATGGCGACCGAACTCGGCGCGCACCACATTCCCATCTATGCGGTGGGCATCGGCACGCCCAACGGCGACATGATCGGCGGCGAGCAAAGCACGATCGATGAAGGCGCACTGCAGGGCTACGCGGATGCAAGCGGGGGCTCGTACGCGCGGGCGCAAAACGCCGGCGAGCTACGCGCGGCCTTGGCGCGCCTGGGCAATCAAGTGACCATCGAACCGACGCGCACGCCGGCGGCGCTCGAATTCGCATATGCCGGCGCCGCATTGCTTGCGTTGACGCTGCTCGGCGGGTTGGCGCTTGGGAGATTTCCGTGAGCCTTGAATCGAGCCGCAACTCCTACGATGTCGGGTCGCTGGACGAAGCGACGATCGGGCTCGATCCCCTCGTCACGCTGCGCGAATGGATCGACCGCGCGTATGCGACCGAAGGCATCGGCGAAGCAAATGCAATGTGCGTTGCAAGCGTCGGCGAAAACGGAGCTCCATCGGCACGGATCGTGCTCCTGCGCGGCCTGGACGATCGCGGACTCGCGTTCTATTCGTCGTACTTCAGCCGTAAGGGCGTGGAACTCGACAAGAATCCGCGCGTTGCAGCCGTGTTTTACTGGGCGCCGCTGCATCGGCAGGTGCGCGTTGAGGGAACCGTTACGATGCTCGCCGAGGATGAGTCCGATACGTACTTTGCCTCGCGCCCGCGCGGACACCAGCTCTCGGCCTGGGCCTCGGAGCAGAGCGAAATCCTCGACCGGCGAGAAACGCTCGACGAGCGCCTGGCGCATTTCGCCGAGCGATTCGAGGGAGACGAGGTTCCGAGACCGCACTCGTGGGGCGGTTACCTGATCGCTCCGGCGCGCATCGAATTCTGGCAGGGGCGGCCGAATCGCATGCACGACCGCTTGGAATTTACGCGCACCAATCGCGGCTGGACCCTGCGCCGGCTCCAGCCCTGATTTTCGCGGGTCCAGGACTCAGGGATAATCCACGCCAATCCACCCACCCCAGCATGCCCCCTCGAAATATCATGGTCATCGGGTCTGGACCGATCGTCATCGGCCAGGCCGCCGAATTCGACTATGCCGGCGTCCAGGCGTGCCGCGCCCTCCGCGAGGAAGGCCACCGGGTCGTCCTCGTCAACTCGAATCCGGCGACGATTATGACCGATCCCGAGGTAGCCGATGCGGTCTACCTCGAGCCGCTCACCGTTCGCTCGGTTGAGGCCATTATCGCGCGCGAGCGTCCCGATGCCTTGCTTCCGACGCTCGGGGGGCAAACCGGCTTGAATTTAGCCGTGGAATTGGACGAAGCCGGCGTGCTCGAGCATTACGGCGTCGAGCTTCTGGGAACGCCCGTCGACACCATCAAGCTCGCCGAAGATCGCGAGCGCTTCAAAGCCAAGATGATCGAGATAGGCGAGCCGGTTCCCGACAGCGTGGTCGTCACCGAAATCGAACAGGGTGTCGCCTTTGCCGCGCACGTGGGCTACCCGTTGGTCGTACGCCCGGCGTATACGCTCGGCGGAACGGGCGGGGGCGTCGTTCATAATGAAACGGAACTGCGCGAGCGCCTCGACGCCGGATTGACGGCGTCGCTCATCCATCAGGCGCTGCTCGAGACCTCGCTCCTGGGCTGGAAAGAGGTCGAATACGAAGTGCTGCGCGACGGCGCGAACAACTGCATCATCGTCTGCAACATGGAAAATATCGATCCGGTCGGCGTGCACACCGGCGACTCGATCGTCGTCGCGCCGTCGCAGACGTTGTCGGACGCGGAATATCAGATGCTGCGCACGTCGTCGCTCAACGTCATCCGCGCGCTCAACGTCCAAGGTGGATGCAACATTCAATTCGCGTTGCATCCGACCAGCAGCGAGTACGCGATCATCGAAGTCAATCCGCGCGTGTCGCGCAGCTCCGCACTCGCATCAAAAGCAACCGGTTATCCCATCGCCAAGATCTCGACGCGCATCGCGCTCGGACAGACGCTCGATGAGATTCCAAACCCCGTTACCGGAGTGACAAAAGCCGCCTACGAACCGACGCTGGATTATTGCGTCGTCAAGATTCCGCGCTGGCCTTTCGATAAGTTTCCGCTGGCCGATACGCTGCTCGGCACGCAGATGAAATCCACCGGAGAAGCGATGGGGATCGGCCGCACCTTTGCGGATGCCCTGATGAAAGCCGTGCGCGGACTCGATCTCAAGCGAACCACGCTCTCGGGCGGCGAGTACGCCGAGTGGAGCGACGCGGAGCTCGAGGAGATCGTAGCCAAACCCACGCACGAGCGGCTGTTCGCCGTGGGCGAGTTACTCCATCGCGCCGGCCCCGCCGGTCGCGACGCCTGCATCGAGCGCCTTCACGCAAGCTCGTCGATCGACCGATTCTGGCTCTACGAGATGGCCGAAATTGTGGAACGGGAAACCATCCTTGGGAACGCTCAGCATGACGCGAGCGGCATGCCCTCTTTCCGCATGGTGGATACCGCTGCCGCCGAGTTTCCCGCACGTTCGCCGTATTATTACCTCTCGCACGGCGAGTTGAACGAGATGCGTCCCACCCCGAGCGACGCGGTGATCGTGGTGGGGAGCGGACCGATTCGAATCGGTCAGGGAATCGAGTTCGACTACAGCTGCGTGCACGCGGCGTGGGCGCTTAAAGCGGCCGGTAAATCGCCGGTGGTTATCAATAACAATCCCGAGACGGTATCCACGGATTTCGATATCTCCGACGCGCTGGTTTTCGAACCGCCGGGTGCAGACGAGGTCGAGGCAACGTACCGCGCGACTCACGCAGGCGGCGTGATGCTGGCCTTCGGCGGACAGACCGCAATCAATCTCGCCGCCGAGTTGAGCGCCCGAAACGTCCGCATCATCGGAAGCGACCGGGCCAGCCTCGACATGGCGGAAGATCGCGCACAGTTCGACGCAGCGCTCCAGCGCCTCGGCGTGGCCCGGCCGGAGGGAAAAGCCGCGACCAGCTTTCGTGAGGCGCGCGCGTTCGCACGCGAGCTCGGTTTCCCCGTTCTCGTGCGCCCGAGTTTCGTACTCGGCGGACGCGCGATGGAAATCATCTATAACGAAGGTCAACTCGCATCGTATGCCGAGTCCGCGCCGCCGATTCTTCCCGGTGCTCCGCTGCTCGTCGATAAGTACCTTAAGGGTCTGGAAGTCGAGGTCGACGCGGTCTTCGACGGTGAAGATATTCTGATTCCGGGCATCTTCGAGCATATCGAGCGGGCCGGCATCCATTCGGGCGATTCGATCAGCGTGTATCCGACGCAGACCGTCGACGACGCCATGACGGGACGAATCGTCGAGGTAACGCTAAACATCGCGCGGGAGCTCGGCATTCGGGGCTTGATCAACATTCAGTTCGTCGTGCACGACGGCGACCTGTACATTATCGAGGCGAATCCGCGCGCCAGCCGAACCGTGCCGATCATTCAAAAGGCGACCGGCGTGAACATGGTTGCCGCAGCTACGCGCATCGCCCTCGGTGAGAAGTTGCGCGATATGGAATACGGGACGGGTCTTCATCCGCGCACGCCCTACGTCGTCGTCAAGGTTCCGGTGTTTTCGTTTGCCAAGATGCGCGGCGTCGAGACGATTCTCGGTCCCGAGATGAAGTCGACGGGCGAGGTACTGGGAATCGACGAGACGTTTGCGGGAGCCCTGCGCAAGGGCTTCGTGGGCGCGGGTGTGCGGCTGCCCGGCAGCGGCGGCCGGATCCTGGTTTCGATTTCGGATGAGGAGAAGGACGAAGCCGTTGCGATCTTGCGCCGTTATGCGGATCTGGGGCATACGCTGGTCGCGACGCACGGAACGCGCGCCGTGCTCGAGGCCGCCGGAATTCGGTGCGAGGCCGTCAATAAAATTGCCGACGGCTCCCCGCACGTGCTCGATATGATTCACTCGAGAAAAGTCGACCTCGTCATTAACGATGCGGGCGGCCCGAGCGGCGTTTCCGACAACTACAAAATACGCCGGGCCGCAGTCGAAGGTTTTATCGCTTGCCTGACGTCGCTCGACACCGCGAAGGCATTGGTGACGGCACTGGAAACGTCGCCGGGGACGCCGCGAAGTTTGCAAGAGTATCGCGAGATGGCTAAGGCGACCCGCTGATGCACGATCGTTCGCGTTCGCTCGAGCTTCCCGATGCGCCAAGGGTTTTCGTATTGGGCGGCAGCGGAAGCACGCTTGGGTTCGTGAATAGCTTTCGCACGGAAGGCGGAACGCTCACGACGCGTCTCGTCCCGGTCGCGTGGACGCCGGCCGGCATCGTCATCGGCGATACGTGGCAAAACGTGAACATCGCGCTTTCCAATCTCGTCGACTGGGTGGACCGCACGTTCGCTCCCGAAGACGAGCGCGCGTTCGTCGCGCCGATCCGCGATATCGAACTGCTGGCGCGCGTGCAGTGGCACGCCGAGCTGCCGGAGCGGCTTACCGATGAAGCGGTGCTGAATATCGAGGACGTTCCCGAAGAGATCGCCGAGGGGTTGGCGCATCCGCCGCAGGCGATCGTGCAGTGCAGCGCTTGCCGCCGCCTTTGCGTCAAAGGCGACTTCGTGTGGAAAGAAAAGGAGCTCTGTGCGTGGGATTATCACGGGCAGGTCTTTGGCAAACGCGGGCCGTGGCGAAACGGCCCGTACGAGGAACGGCACTTCGAAACGCTGCCGGAATGCGCGTACGTCGCCCCGAGCTTGCTCGAGGAATTGCGCGTCCAGGCGGTACTTGCAACGGCCGGCGTTGAAGAGCAGGTTGCGCGCGACGCCATCAACATGGTGCTCCAAGCCGATGCGTCCACGCCGCACCTTGCGGTTCGCATCGAGGGCGGCTACACGGTGTTGCGCGAGCACGGTACGCAAACTTGACCGATCGCGCCATTGCGTCGCTGAGCGCGCTGTTCGTCGCGCTGTTCGCGATCCTGGCGATTCGTCAAGTGTGGGTGATGGTCGTGGAGGGCCCCGCGATCGCGTCGAAACCCTACAATCCACGCCACGCACTGCTCGACGCGCGGCGCGGCCGCATTCTTGCGACCGACGGCACCGTACTCGCCGAAACGGTCGGCAATCATCGTGCCTATCCGCTGGGCGCGGCGCTTGCGCAGAGCGTGGGCTACGTTTCGCCTCGCTATGGTACGAGCGGAATCGAGGATGCCTACGACCGCGCGCTAACGCCCCCCGACACGACCGGAGATCCCTCGGCGCAGTGGGATGAAATCGTCGACGCGTTTCAAGGCCACTCGCGTGAATCACACGGTGCGGATGTCGTCACGACGATCGTCCCGCCGATTCAGACCGTGCTCTACGACCAACTCTCCAAGTTCGAGCGCGGGGCCGGCGTGGTCCTCGATGCTCGCACGGGCGCGGTACTGGCGCTCGCAAGCGTGCCCAGCTACGATCCGAACGATTTCGACCGGGCGTTCGCCGCGCTGAACACGGATGCCGATAGTCCGCTGATCGATCGCGCGATCGACGGTCTCTATCCACCCGGTTCGACGTTCAAGATTTTTGTCGCCGGGTCTGCACTGGATGCGGGCACCGTAACCATGGATTCGCGTTTCTACGATCCGGGTTATCTCACGATCGGCGATTTCACGCTTCACGATAATGAAGGCGAGGCAACCGGGGACCGGGATCTCACGGGGGCCTTCGCCCTCTCGAGCAACGTCGATTTCGCCCAAATCGCCCTGAAGATGGGAACCGATACGTTCTACGACTATCTCGACAAGTGGGGCATCGGCCAGACGCTCGATTTTCAGTTGCCGGCCGAACGCGACCGCGTGCCGCCAAAAGAATCGATCGTTCCCGGCGAACTCGCGCAAATGGGATTCGGACAAGGGGCATTGCTGGTAACGCCGCTTCGTATGGCGCTGGTGGCCGCGACGATTGCGAATAACGGCACGACGCCGCGCCCCTTCGTCGTGCGTCAGATCGTCCGCAACGGAACCGTCGCATCGGTGACGCCGTCGGGGAGCCTGGCCGAGCCGATTCCGCCCGATGTCGCCGCCAACGTGAAATCGATGATGGTAGCCTGCGTGGTGCGCGGCCTCTGCACCGCGGCGGCACTCCCAAACGCGCAGGTTGCGGGGAAGACGGGAACCGCGACGAACCCGCACGGCGCCTCGCATTCGTGGTTCGTGGCGTTTGCGCCGGCCCAGGCGCCCCGCTACGTGGTGGCCGTGGTGGTGGAGAACGTCGGATATGGAGCGACCTACGCATTACCAATCGCGCGCGAGGTACTCCGAACTGCCCTCGCTAACTCGACTGAAAACGCGAAATGATCGAGCAGCAAACCTTCAATAACCGGTATCGCCTGGATTCGAAGCTCGGCGAAGGCGGCATGGCGACCGTGTACTGCGGAACGGACACCGTCCTGCGGCGTCGCGTTGCGATCAAGGTGTTGCGCGCGCAGTATGCCGCCGATGAGGAATTCGTCCGCCGTTTCTATCAGGAGGCCGAGTCGGCCGCACGGCTCTCCCATCCGAACATCGTAAACACCTACGACGTGGGTCGCGAAGGCGATATTTACTACATCGTCATGGAGCTGGTAGACGGTCCCTCGCTCGCCGAGGTTATTGCCGCCGACGGAAAGCTTCCGGAACCCGTCGCCATCGATTATGCCGCGCAGATCTGCAACGGCCTCGCCTATGCCCACCGTGCCGGACTGTTACATCGCGATATTAAGCCCGCGAATATTCTGGTCACGAAGGACGACGTCGTAAAGCTTTCGGATTTCGGCATCGCACGGGCGGTGTCTCAGCACACGATGACGCTCACCAAACCCGGGCTCGTGATGGGAAGCGTGTATTACATTTCGCCGGAGCAAGCGCAGGGCCACGAGCTTCACGAGAGTTCCGATCTGTACAGCGTCGGGATCGTCCTCTATCAGATGCTCACCGGGGAACTACCCTATTCGGGCGAGTCGCCCGTAACGGTGGCGCTCAAACATATCGGCGACCCGGTGCCCACGCTCGATCTCGACGGCCTGCACGTGTCGCCCGCGCTCGCGTCGATCGTGAACAAGCTCCTGCAAAAGCGCCCGGAGAATCGCTTTCACTCGGCAAGCGAAGTCGCCACGGCGCTGCGCGAAGCGCGCGAGCGCCCGAGCGTCGCACATTACGCGATCGTCGACGATGCGCCGACGCAGACGTTTCGCACGGTACCGCCGCCGCGGCGGTCGCCCCTCCCGGATCGTACCTACACCTCGATCGGCGAGGATGAGGAACGGCGCTCGGCCGCCGGCGGCCGGGCGATCGCGACGCTGGTTATTCTTGCGATTCTCGCAACGACGCTCGGGTATGTCATTTTTGGGCGGCCCTTTACGCTGCCGGACGTCGGCGCCAACGTCGTCGTCGGTGACTACACCAATATGACCGACACGCAAGCCCAGGCCGCCATCGTAAACGCCGGATTGATCGCGCGCTTCGTCAAGAGCCCGAGCGATAGCATCGCCGCGAATCATATCATCCGGCAAAACCCGGCGGCGGGTGCGAAGGTCGATAAGAACAGTCTGGTCGAGCTTGTCGTTAGTAACGGGTTGCCGCTCGTCGGTCTGCCCGACGTGCGCGGCTACAACGTGAGCGACGCTCAACGGACGCTCGAGGACGACGGCTTCAAGGTGAAACGCAAGACGAAGTTCGACAACTCGACTAAGGACAACGTGATCGACCAGCAGCCAAAAGCGGGGGCACAAGCGCATAAGGGTGCGGTGGTAACGCTCGTCGTATCGCAAGGCCCTCAGCCGATCGAAGCGCCCAATTTCGTCGGCATGAGTTCCGACGCGGCCGTCGAACTGGCCAAGAGCAGCGGGATCGACGTCGACGCGTCGCAACGCGCGGCCTACGCCAACGTTCCGAGCGGCTTCGTCGCGACCCAGGATGTCCCAGCGGGGCAGAAGATCGACCACGCGACGACGATCCACTTGCTCGTTAGCAGCGGACCGGCTGCGAATGCGACGATGGTGGCGGTTCCGAACGTGGTGACTGCGAAATACGGCGACGCGATCGCCGCGATCAACGGCGCGGGATTCACGGCCGCGGTGAAGTACGCGGTTCAAACCGGCGCCAACGGCACCATCCTCGACCAAGACCCCGTTGCCGGAACGCAGCTCGCCAGCGGCTCGACGGTCACGGTGACGCAATCGGTCTCGGGCGAAGTGCCCGACACCGAGGGCATGACGATCGCCGACGCACAGGCGATGCTCCTGCAATACGGGTACCGGGCCTCGAAGATCACCTACACGACGGCGGAGGGTGCGGACGGCAAGGTCGTGCGGACCGATCCGGTTGCGGGAACGCAAATGGATCCCGGCTCGTTCGTCACGCTCATCGTCAACGGTGCCGCACCATAGTGGCACGTCGCTGACGTGCGAATCCTCGGGCTCGACCCGGCGCTACGGGTGACCGGATACGGCGTCATTCAAAGCAACGGACGAGGCGTCGTTCTGGTTGAAGCGGGAGTGGTAGCGCCGCGTACGGATCTTTCGTTAGAAGAGCGGCTGGCGCAGCTGCACGCCGGCGTCGCCGACATTCTCGCCGAGACGAAACCGGATATCGTGGTGATCGAAGAACTCTATACCAGCTATAAAAACCCGACGACCGCGATCCTCATGGGCCACGCGCGTGGGGTTATGTGCTTGGCGAGTGCGCAAGCCGGCGTACCCGTTCGCACGCTCGGTCACGCGCACGTGAAACGCGCACTCGTGGGATCGGGCGCGGCGCGCAAGGATCAGGTGAACGCCATGGTAACGCGCCTGCTCAAGCTGAAGGCGGCTCCCAAGCCCAACGACGTCTCCGACGCGCTTGCGATCGCGCTCGCCTATCTCAATATGGCGGATCATGTTCTCACGCATTAGCGGAGCGCTGGTCGAGCGCGAAGGCGAGCGCATCGTCGTCGACGTGAATGGACTGGGATATAGCGTCATCCTTCCGCCGTGCGTCGCCGAAAAGGTGAGTTCGACGCCGGGCGATGCGGTGCGTCTCGAAATCCACGCGGTGCTGAATATCGAGGGCAACAGCGGCCACGTCACGTACTACGGATTCACCAACGCGATCGAGCGGGAATTCTTCGAGGCGCTCATCAGCGTAGCGTCCATCGGGCCCCGTTCCGCGGCTCGCGCGTTCTCGCAGCCGATGTCCGCGATAGCGGGGGCGATCGATCGCGGCGATCACGTCTATTTAAAGACGCTCCCCGGTATCGGTCAGCAGAAGGCGCGCGACATCGTCGCCAAGTTACAAGGCAAGATTACGCGATTCTTGCTCATTCAAGACGCGCAAGCGGCGCCGCCGCCGACGATGCCCGATTTCGCCGGTGAAGCGCTGGCCGTGCTGCTGCAGCTTGAATATAAACGCGCCGAGGCCGAAGCGATGATTCGCGAAACGCTGGAATCCGAGCCGGTGATCGACGACGCCGAACGCTTGCTGGCCGCGATCTACCGGCGTAAGGCTGACAAGCGATGAGCGATTCGCGTAAGCGCCTGATCGGACCGGGCGACGCCGGCGACGGCGACCGCGATCGCGTCGTTTCGCCCGAGGAACGGCTTGAGGATGAAGTCTACGGTGCGTCGCTGCGGCCGCGCACGTTCGACGAGTACGTCGGACAGAAGCGCGTCGTCGAGAACTTGCGCATCGCGATCGACGCCGCGGCTCGCCGCAAAGAACCGCTCGAGCACGTGTTGTTCTACGGTCCGCCCGGCTTGGGTAAGACGACGCTCGCGGCACTCATCGCACGGGCCATGGGAGCGAACTTCCGTCCGACGAGCGGCCCGACGCTGGAAAAGCCGAAGGACCTCGTTGGGATTCTCACGTCGCTGGAAGACGGCGACGTACTGTTTATCGATGAAATCCATCGTCTCGGACGCGTCGTCGAAGAATTTCTGTATCCCGCAATGGAGGATTTTGAAATCGATTTCGTCGTCGATCGCGGCGCGTATGCGAAGACGCTCAAGCTCCCGCTCAAGCGCTTCACGCTGATCGGCGCGACGACGCGCGCGGGCATGCTCACCGCGCCGCTGCGCGAGCGTTTCGGAATCGTTCATCATTTGGATTACTACGGAGTCGCCGAGCTCGAACGCATCGTCACGCGGTCTGCGGGCGTGCTCGCGGTGCCGATTGACCCCGACGGTGCGCATACGATCGCCAAGCGCAGTCGCGGAACGCCGCGCATCGCCAACCGTCTTTTGCGCAGGGTGCGCGACTATGCCGAAGTGCGTGCCGACGGTCGCGTAACGGCCGAGGTTGCCGATGAGGCGCTTCAACGTGAAGGCGTCGATGCCGCCGGGCTCGATCGCCTGGATCGCGCATTCTTGCGAACGATCGTAGAGCAATACGGCGGCGGACCGGTTGGAATTGCGGCCATCGCCGCCACCCTGACGGAGGACGCGGAGACGCTCGAAGACGTGGTCGAACCGTATCTGCTCAAGACTGGCTTCGTCGTTCGTACCGCAAACGGGCGGAAAGCGACGCCGCTGGCCTATCGCCATCTTGGTGTTGGCGGAGGCCCCTCGCAGCAGGAGCGTCTGTTGTGAATCGTGCCGCGTTTCTGGCCCTACCCGGGATTTTAGCGCTCCAAAACGACCCGGCGCAGACCGCTGCCTCACCCGAGCTGCGCGTGTTGCTCGGCGCGGGCGTCGCGACCGACACGGGTAACGGCACGTTTTCGTTCAACGGTAAAGCCTACCGCGGCACGTTCGCCCGCACACCGGATGGGTCGATCGTCAACACCGTCGATCTCGAGGCATACCTATACAGCGTGGTCCCTCGCGAGATGTCGCGCTCGTGGCCGGCCGCGGCACTGCAGGCGCAGGCCGTGTGCGCACGCACGTACGTCTTGCAGCGCAGCGACCCGCGCCGCGCCTACGATGTCGTAACCTCGGAATCCGACCAGGTGTACGAAGGCATCGCGGCCGAGTCGCCCGCCGGTCGCGCGGCAGTTGATGCAAGCCAGGGCCTGGTTCTCAGGTATGGGGCCGGCTTTGCTCAGATCATGTATTCGTCATGTTGTGGTGGGCACACCGAGGCTTCCAGCGAGGCGTGGGGCGGTGCGCCGTTTGCCTATCTCGGCGGCGTCGTATGCACGCACTGCACCGCATCGCCGTATTATCGCTGGCAACGGGAGCTCGATCTTGCGGTGGTCGCCGCGGCCTTCGCCCGCGAGCTCGAGCCGTTTGGCTCGCTTGTCTCGGCGCAGGTCGGGGCTGCCGATGCGAGTGGGCGGGCGCGAATGGTCGAACTCGTAGCGCAACGCGGGTCGGCGTTTATTAAGGGCGGCGCGTTTCGCGCGCGGATCGGGGCTCGCGTCCTGCCGAGCCTGCTGATAACAAAAATGAACGTTTCGGCAGAGGCTCCGGAGCGTATTGCCATCGAAGGTGGTGGCCTGGGGCACGGGGTTGGTCTGTGCCAATGGGGTGCGCGGGGAATGGCTCTTGAGGGGGCGTTATCTACAGACATCCTGAACTTATATTTTCCAGGAACGATGATTGGCCATGACTGACGGGCGGGCGCCGGAGCCGGCCGGAGACGACAACAAGCGCTACGCTCTGCGTTTGCGCAAGTTCATCGATATTATCGTCGAGGACCCGCTCGCGTCGATGCTGTTCCGCGGCGCGGTCGCCGACATTTCACCGACCGGCATGCGCATCATCGTCGATCAATATTTGCCGATCGGTACGAAATACACGTTTACGATGAAGCGCAATCCGTTCCTGAAACTGCGGGGGCAGGTTCGCTGGATCCGCGCATTTCAAGGCGAAACGTACCAGGTCGGCGTGCTGATCATCGAGGCGAGCGACGACGACAGCAAGCGCCTCACCAACTTTCTCGACCTCGAACACCAGCGTCTCAACGGGTAGCTTCCGTCCCAATGGCGGCCGAAGACTCGATCGCCGGCTACTGGTTCGATTTGCCCGAGGAGTTGATCGCTCAATCGCCGGCGCCGGAGCGCGATGCGAGCCGCCTCATGATCGTCGGCCCGCATGGGTACCAACACGAACGATTTTCCAATCTGCCGGAGCACTTGCGGCCGGGCGACGTCCTCGTGCTGAACGAGACGCGCGTTATAGCGGCGCGTATCGTGGGTACGCGCGATTCCGGCGGACGCGCGGAGGTGCTGCTCCTACATCCCGCGCGTACGCTGCGGTACGATCCGAAGGCCGACCGGTGGATCGCGCTGACGAAACCCGCGCGCCGGCTGAAGGTCGGCACGATCGTAACGTTCGGAACGCTCGGGCGTGCGACGATCGTTGCTGAAGAAGACGCGGGAATTCGGGAGTTGCAATTCGCGCTAAATCTTCCGTTTGAAGAATTTTTAGCGCAAGCGGGCTCGCTGCCTCTTCCACCTTATATTCGCGATCCCTCACCCGACGCGCAAGCGCGCTACCAAACGGTCTTCGCACGCGTTCCCGGCAGCGTCGCGGCGCCCACGGCGTCGCTGCATTATACGCCCGAGCTCTTAGCCCAGATCGAGGCCCGCGGTGTAGAGATCGTCCGCATCACGCTCGACGTGGGTCTGGGAACCTTTCGTCCCATTACCGCCGAGCGGCTCGACGACCACGTCATGCATGCGGAGTCGTACGTCATCCCGATTGAGGCCGCCGAGCGGATAGCAACGGCGGTCGCCGAGGGCCGTCGCATCGTCGCCGCCGGAACCACCGTCGTTCGAGCGCTTGAAGGAAACATCCATTCCAACGGCCGGATCGTTCCAGGAGAGGGAACGACGGCCATGTTCATTCGGCCGGGCCATCGATTCGCCGTCGTGGATGCAATGATAACGAATTTCCATCTTCCGCATTCGTCGTTGCTCGTACTGGTTAGTGCGTTTGCCGGTCGCGATCGCGTGCTCGCCGCGTATCGCGAGGCCGTCACGCAGCGGTACCGGTTCTTTTCGTTTGGAGATGCGATGATGATTGAAACGGAGCGCACGTGAAGCAGCGACTGGAGTACGTGTTCGACGTCGAACGCGAAGCGCTGTGGCGCTACGTTGCGGACACCGACTGGATCAACCGCCATTCCGGGCTCCCGCCTATCGGCGCGCGGATCGAAGCGCAGCGCGACGGCTCCACCAAACGCTACGCACGTTTTTGGAGCGGCCCGTTCACGAACGAGTGGGAAGAGTTGCCGACGCTGTGGCGTGCCCCCGAATTTTACGAAATCGAACGGAGATACACGCGCGGCGTGCCACGCCGCTTTGTGAATCGCACGAGTTTGGAGTCCCTTGGGCCTTCGCGCACGAAAGTCGTGTCGGAAATCGAGGTCGAGCCGCGCAACTTTCTCATGGGTCTGGTGCTTCCATTGGTGATGATGCAGGGGAAGATCGGCGCCGACCGGGCATTTGCGCTGGCGGCAAAACTTGCCGTGCGTGGCTCGGGCGACGATCGCATCCGCGGATCGAATGCGTTTGCCGGACTCGCGGCTGGCGGCATTTCACAACCCGCGATCGCTGCGCTCGACCGGTTACTTGCGGAGAGCGACGAAGGTCAGCTTGCGACGATTCGTCCGTACGAGGTTGCCGATCGTTACGGCATACCGCGGCGGGAGATGCTGCGTGCATGTCTCGCCGCCACGCGTGCTGGGCTCTTTAACCTGCGATGGGATGTGATCTGTCCGTCTTGCCGCGGGAACTCGAATTCCTTCGATTCATTAGCCGAAATGCGCGGCGACCTGCACTGCGCCAACTGCAACGTGCCATACGGTCCCCAGTTCGATCGCTCCGTCGAGGTAACGTTCAACGCGCGACCGATGGGGCGCGGAATCGACGTACCGTTGTTCTGCATCGCGTCGCCCCATAGAAGCAGCCACGTGCTGGCGCAGACCCCGCTCCCAGCGCACGGACGGGAAACGTTGCGCGTGACGCTCGAACCCGGAACCTACGACATCAACGCAGTCGGCATCGCGCTAACGCCGTTTATTGCAGGCGGCGACGACCGTTCCCCCGCGCAGGCAACGGTTGCCGACGCGCGAGTCGACTTTCCGCACGAGATCGCGGCGGGGGAGGCGACGGTCGCGGTGAGCAACACGTTGGATCGTCCCGCCATCGTGCGCATCGAAAACGGGCGCTGGCCGGACACGATCGCCACAGCAGCGTCCGTCACCGCGCTGCAAGAATTTCGCGATATGTTTTCGTCGGAGGTTCTGGCGCCGGGGCTCGAGCTGGGCGTCGAATCGATGGCCATTCTCTTTACGGATCTGCTTGGATCGACGGCGATGTATTCCAAGGCCGGCGACGCACCGGCATTTCGCATCGTCACCGACCACTTTACGCGACTGCGGCCTATCATTGAAGCTGGCGAGGGCGCCATCGTCAAGACGATCGGCGATGCGGTCATGGCGGTGTTCAGCAGCCCGGGGCGGTGTCTGGCTGCTGCGCTTCAAATGGACGACGCCGTTCGCGACCTCGAACACGACGGCGTACCCTTACGCCTGCGCGTGGGATTTGCCATCGGTCCGTGCATCGCTATGCGTGCCAACGAGAAGATCGATTACTTTGGAACGACGGTCAATTTGGCCGCGCGCCTTGAAGCAAAAGCGGGCGCGGGCGAGGTGACGATGACGCGTAACGCCGCCGAACGCGACGACGTGCGCGAGATCCTGAGAGCTTCGGGGCGCGATACGACGGTCGAGCGACTTCCGGTGAAGGGGTTCGCAGCGGACGTCGAAGTCGTACGGGTGCTGGCGCCGAAATGAAAGCTGTTTGCTTCGATGCCCCCGGAGAGCCGGACGTCCTCTATACAGGCGACGTTTCGGACGTTTCCCCCCATGCCGGGGAAGTGTTGATCGAGGTTGAGGCTGCGGGCGTTTCGCGCGCGGATACGCTGCAGCGGCGCGGTACGTATCCGCCCCCGCCGGATGCATCGCCGATTCTCGGTTTAGAAGTTGCAGGCACCGTCGTCGGCTTCGGTAGAGATGTGCTGGGCTTTCGCGAAGGCGACCGCGTCGTCGCATTGTGCAATGGCGGCGGCTATGCCGAATTCGTCAGCGTGCCTTCCGGACAGGTCTTGCCGCTTCCCAACGATTGGTCGTTTGTCGAGGGAGCGACGCTGCCGGAAAACGCGTTCACCGTTTACGATAATCTGTTGGTGCGCGCGCGGCTGCGGCACGGCGAGACGGTGCTCGTGCATGGAGGCAGCAGCGGGATCGGCACGACGGCCATTATGTTTGCCCTCGCCATCGGAGCGACGCCGATTGGAACCGCCGGTAGCGACGAGAAGTGTGCCGCCATCGTCAACCTGGGCGCGAAGGAAGCGATCAACTATCGCACGACCGATTTTGTGGAGGCCGTCAAGGAATTCACGCAGGCCCGAGGCGTCGACGTCATTCTCGACATCGTCGGCGGCGACTACCTTGACCGCGACCTGCGGGCGCTCGCCCTCGAAGGGCGGGTCGCCTGCATCGCGACGGCGGGTGGGGTTTCGTCGACGATCGACCTTCGCTACTTGATCGGGCGACGCGCAACCGTCCTCGGGTCTAACCTGCGCCCGCGAACGAGCGAAGAAAAAGCGGGTATCGCCAACGGCTTGCGCCGGGATATCTGGCCGCTGCTCAACGCCCGCGATCCGATCGTTCCGCTCGTCGACTCGCTCTTTACGTTTTCGGAGGCGCCCCTCGCGCACCGCCGGCTGGAGGCAAGCCAACACGTCGGCAAGATCGTGCTCGTGCCCGACGCCCGAGAGAAAGCGAAATAGCCTCGGCGCCGGGTTTTGCGTCCCGGGCCGCCCCCCCTTAAGGCCTTTCAAGCGGGCAACCCCGCCTCGCTCCTTGCTACGGCTGGTTCGTCCTGGGTAGAATCGTCGTATGAGTACTTTGACGACAACGACTTACACGCCCAAGAAATGGGACCTTAAGGGATTGCAGGGCATTTCCGACGACACGCTCGCGATCCACTTCGGCCTCTACGAAGGCTACGTGAAGAACACGAACCTTTTGAACGAGCGCATCGGTGAGCTGCGCGGCGCGGGCAAGAACGCCGGTGCGGATCCGGCCTTTGCGGAACTCGTGCGCCGCCTCGGATGGGAGTTCGACGGCATGCGGCTGCACGAATACTATTTCGACAACCTCACGTCGCAACCGCGGGAACTGACGTCGGGTCGTCTTTTCGATGCGCTTGGCGAGCAATACGGCGGGATGGACGGCTGGAAGAAGGACTTCGCGGCGCTCGGAGCCATGCGCGGGATCGGTTGGGTGATCGCCCATCACGATCCCAAGAGCGGCCTCATCATCAACACTTGGGTCGGCGATCACAATGTCAGCAATTTGGCCGGCTGCGAACCGATCGTGGTCATGGATGTGTGGGAACACGCCTACCTTCGCGACTACAAGCCGGCCGAGAAGGGCAAGTACGTCGAATCGTTCCTCGCCAACGTCAATTGGGACGTCTGCGAGAAACGCCTCAGCTAGCCTCGTCGCGCGGCTCGATAACGATCGTGCGGGGATTGGTGTACCACACCAACCCCGCCATCGCATCGCGTTGCGCGCGCACGAACTTGCGTTCCGTATAGTCGACGGGCACCTTCGTGGCCGCTTGGCCCTTGGAATAAAATGCCGCAAGCGAGGCTGCGCGCTCGATGTCCCGCTCGGGAGGCGTCAAGCGGTCGTCGCGTTGCAGAATCACGTGGGCGCCCGGCATGCCCTGCGCGTGAAACCACAAATCGTGCGGGCGCGCGACGTGAAACGTGAGGTCCGCATTTTCACTCGGCGACCGTCCGATCAGGATGCGCGAGCCCTCTTCGGTTCGCACTTCCAGGGGCGGGCGCTTGCGTCGCTTCGGGCGCACGACGGCGCTTTTTTGCGCGCGTCCATCGAGTGACTCCGCGGTGCGCTCGACGTCGTCAAACTCGGCGTCTCCGGCGCGCTCCGCCTCCCAACGCAGTTCCTCGACTGCATCGAGCGCTCGCAAAAGGCCCGCTTGCCGCTCGTCGAGATGCGGCAGCGAAGCACCGAGCTTTTTATAGCGCGCGAACAGCTCAGCCGCGCGATCCTTCGATTCGTCGCGCTCGGCCGGCTGCAATGCATGAAGCTCTGCGAAAATCGTCTCGCCTTCCACGCGCAGTTCGTCGCGTGCGAGCGCGCGCTCGCGTTTGCGTTCAACCTTAGCCAGTTCCTCGCGAAGTTTTCGCTCGCGCGAATCCAATCGCTTAAGCAAGATGCGACGGCGTTGTGCCGTGCGGGCCGTCGCGTCCGTGCCGGCCACGCGATCGCGATGCGCCGACATGGCATCGAGCACGGACTCCGGCGCATCGCCGGAACCCGCCGCTTCACGCGCCAGCAGCGGCGGCAAGGCGTACGGACCGCCGGCCTGGACGGCGCGAGCCGGATTCTCGGCAAGTGAAAACTCCTTGGCCGCCGCCACAACGACGTCGTGTTTGACGAGAATGAGATTTCCGAAGCGAGGCACGAGTTCGGCGAAAAGGTCGATCTCGTCGCCGATGCCAAAGCGCGATCGCGTCCCAAACGTCAAGCGCAAGAGGCGATCGCCTTTACGCGCGCGTGCCGCGAGCAGTGCGGTCCCACGCAGCGCTGCGCCCGCGGCGCGGACGAAGCCGGGCTCCGGCGCAATGGGAAGGTCTCCGCGTTCCACCGTCACGAGCGGCGGCGTTCCGAAGACGTCGATGCAGAGAAGATCGGTTTCGCGCCGCGAGTGCAAAGCGATTGCCGTGCGGCCGTCGGCGAGCAGCCCGACGTCGGTTACGCGCGCGCCGCGAAACCGCGACTCGATTTCGGCGGCGAGACGCGCGATGAGGCTCGGGTCGGTTCTCACGTTAGCCGGTCGTCGAGAGTAGTTGCTCGCGCAGGGTACGCTTGAGAACCTTGCCGCTCGGGCCCAGCGGCATCGCCTCGACGAAATGGATCGTACGCGGGTATTTGTATTTCGCAAGGAAGCCTTGCGACCATTCGATCAACGCCGTTGCCTCGACCGCCTCCGTCGCGTCGTCGCGTATGACCACGGCGACGACTTCCTCACCGTGCGTTTCGTGAGGTACGCCGATCACGGCGACCGCTTTGACGCCCGGATGTCGCATGAGCACTTCTTCGACCTCGCGCGGGTACACGTTAAACCCGCCGCGCAGAATCATGTCTTTCTTACGATCGACGATCGTAATGAAACCGTCGGCGTCGGCCGTTCCGAGATCGCCGCTGCGAAACCAGCCGTCGACGATCGCCGCCGCAGTCGCCGCCGGATTGTTCAGGTATCCGCGAAACACACAGTGGCCGCGGATGACGATCTCGCCAAGCTCGCCCTGCGGCAGGAACGCGATCCGATCGTCGACGTTCGAGTCGGCGACGGCAAGGTCCACACCCCAAATGCCGCAGCCGACCGTTCCGGGCTTGCGTCCGAGATCGAGTTGGTTGAAACTCGCCACGGGTGAGGTTTCCGACAGTCCGTAGCCCTCCAAAATTGCGACATCGAATTGCGCTTCGAATCGCTCGAGCACCACGACGGGGAGCGACGCGCCGCCCGCAGCGCACAGCCGCAGCGGAGGACGCCCGACGTGCTTTTTGGCGGCATCCAGCAACGCGATATACATCGTCGGCACGCCCTCGAAGATCGTGACGTTGTGCTCGAGCATGAGCGCGAGCGCCGCCTCGCCGTCAAAGCGCTGCATCAACACGATCGACGCTCCGACTCGAAAGGCCGTGTTCATGACGCAGGTTTGTCCGAACGCGTGGAAGAGCGGAAGTGCGGCGAGGAAGATGTCCTCGCACGTCACGCTAAAAAGGTCGTGCGCGGCGATGGTCGCGTTGAGCAAGATGTTGCTTTGCGTCAGGACGGCGCCCTTCGGCGCTCCGGTCGTGCCGCTCGTATACAGCACCACGGCATCGTCGCCCGCGCTGCGCTGGACGATGTCAGGGCAGGGGGCGTCGTCCGGCACGCGGGCTTCGACAAACGTCACCCCGGCCTCCGCGGCCGCGGCGCGGCCGTTCCCGGAAAGCGCATCGGCGCACACGAGCACCTTCGCGCCTGAGTCACGCAAGACGAACGCAATCTCGTGAGCCGTGAGTAAGGCATGGACCGGCACGACCACCGCTCCGACCGCAAGCGCCCCGTAGTAGGCCCGAGGGAAGTCCGGCGTGTTGAGCAGGAGGAGTGCTACGCGATCCCCCGGCTCGACCCCGAGGCGACGGAAAAGCGCCCCGTAAGACCGCGCCTGCAGCCAGAGATCGGCGAATGAGATGCGGTCGGCGCCAAAAACCACGGCTGTCCGGCCGGGATGGCGCAGGGCCGACTCGGCGAGGATCGAGGCAACGGAAAGGCTCATGAACCAGGTTTCCTCTCTATATCGTTGGAATCCATGCTGCTTCGCCGCAGGAAACCTATCAGGAGTTCGTTTGATCACCGGGCCCGGGTTGCTCTTCGTCGTTTCAGGCCCATCCGGGGCGGGAAAGGACACCCTGGTAGACGCGCTGCGCGCTAGGATCCCGCGGCTACGCTACTCGGTCTCGGCTACGACCCGACCGGCGCGGGCCGGCGAGCATGAGGGCGAGCACTACTTCTTTCTCACGCGAGAGGCCTTCGAGTCGCGCCGAAGCGACCACGGGTTCCTCGAGTGGAAAGAGTACAACGGCAACCTTTACGGGACGCCGCGCGATTACGTAGTCAAGACGCTGACCGAAGGCTATGACTTGATCATGAAGCCCGAAGTCAATGGTGCGATTGCGATCAAGGCCGCGTACCCGGACGCGGTGTTGATTTTTTTGGTGCCCGACCGTTTTTCGCATCTGCGCAAGCGATTGGAAGAACGGCGAACCGAGACGAACGAGGAGATCGCGCGGAGACTCGCGATCGCGCACCAGGAAATGCGGTCCATTCGCGAGTTCGACTACATCGTAGTCAACGAGCAGGGACGATCCGAGGATGCGATACGCGACTTGCAGGCGATCTTGCATGCCGAACGTTATCGCATCCATCGCTACAGCGACGATTCGATTAAGAACGTCGAGAACAACTAACTAGGAAGTATAGGAAGCATCAGTGAGTAAGACCGTTTTTGGAGACCTCGACGCGCTGCTCAAGCACGCCGATTCGAAGTTCAGCCTCGTCAACATCGTGACGAAGCGTGCGCGACAGCTCAATAATTGGATTCGCGTTCAGGCCCTGGCACCGTCGGACCGTCGCGAGTATTTCGCAAGCGAGCCCTTAGTCGATAAGGATGACGTCAATCCGAACAAGCCCGTATCGATCGCGCTCGATGAGATCGCGGAGGGAAAGATTGAGTACCATCGCACCCGCGAAGGCATCAAGTAGCTTGGGGCGTTCGGCCCCACGCTCCGTGAAGGCGTCGAGTATACTTTAACCGTGTGTGGCATTGTAGGGTACATCGGAGAGCGGGACAGCGTTCCGATCATCATGGATTCGCTCTCGCGGTTGGAGTATCGCGGTTACGATAGTGCGGGCATCGCCGTCATCGACGCAAGCGGTGCGTTAACCGGAACGAAGGCCGAGGGCAAACTCTCGCGTTTAGCCGACCGCCTTCGCAACGGCGGGGCGATATCCGGCCGGGTGGGAGTCGGTCACACGCGTTGGGCCACCCACGGGCGTCCCAACGACGCTAACGCGCATCCGCACATGGATTGCACCGGGCGGATCGCGGTGGTCCACAACGGGATCATCGAGAACTACGCGCCCCTGCGCGCCCGCCTGATAGAACTCGGCCACGTCTTTGCGAGCGAGACGGACACCGAAGTGTTGGCGCACCTCATCGAGATGCACTACGACGGCGACTTGGAGGCCGCGCTGCGCAAGACGCTCGCGGAAGTCGTTGGAGCCTACGCGCTCGGCGTCATTTCGAGCGACGACCCGCAGAAGCTCATCTTCGCCCGCAACGGCGCGAGCCCACTCGTTGTGGGCATCGGCGAGGGCGAGATGTACGTCGCCTCGGACACGCCGGCGATCCTCCCGTACACGCGTAAAGAGATCATCTTACAAGAGGGCGAGATCGTCGTGGTCGGACGCGACGGCTACAAGCTGACCGACTATGGCGGAGCTCCCGTGCGCCGAGATGTGATCAACGTGCTGTGGGACGCGACGGCCGCCGAGAAGAGCG
>Ga0181525_10000606_pt1 | contig 30890 bp, 31 predicted proteins | sample PEATcosm2014_Bin_48_FD_121100 | JGI IMG/M metagenome (GOLD analysis project Ga0181525, IMG submission 121100) | Peatland microbial communities from MTU Mesocosm Facility, Houghton, MI, USA - PEATcosm2014_Bin06_10_metaG | ecosystem: Environmental > Terrestrial > Soil > Wetlands > Peat | place... | reverse complement strand
GCACCCGGCCGGTCCTCTTCGGGCAGGAAGCCGCGCCCTCGTGAAAGGCCAACGCCGAGCACGGAAAACAGGTCGGGAGAAATCTTCCAGCCGTCAACATGCTCGGCATCCCCAGGCCCGCTCACTGTCCCTCTGGCCCAACTGTAACCAGCCACCACCAGCGACCGGCTCTGGCGCTTGCAGTCGAGAAAATTTGGATAGGTAAAAGCCCACAGGTCACCCCAGTGCGTGCTGAAATCCGTCTTCTCCTGAAGCCTCAGCAGCCGTTCGGGCTGTGGGTAGGACAGGGGCTTCAGCATCACGCCATTCACCACCGTGAACATTACGGTGGTGGCTCCGGTTCCCAGAGCCAGCGTCAAGAGTGCTACCGCGGCAAACCCCGGCTTTTGGCGCAGAGTGCGCAGCGAGTACCTGAAGTCCTGCCAGAAGTCCTCGAGCCAGCGCGTACCCCGAGCATCGCGGCATTCTTCCTTCACCTGTTCGGGACCACCGAGGGCCAATCTCGCCAATCGCCGTGCTTCCGCCGGATCGTGCCCGCGCGCGATCAGATCGGTAACATGTTGCTCCAGGTGAAAGCGCATTTCTTTTTCGAGCTGCTCTTCCATCTGATTTCGACGCGTCAAGCGCTGCCACCACGTCATTCCGCGCCTCCTTCCGACATGCCGAGGATCAGGCCAACCGCCACCGTCAATCGCTGCCAGCTTGCGGCTTCCGTCTCCAGCTGCGCGCGCCCTTTCCGCGTCAGCCGGTAGAATTTCGCCTCGCGCCCGGTCTCGGACTCCTGCCAGTCTGCGATCAGCAGTCCGCGATTTTCGAGGCGGTGCAGCGCCGGATAGAGTGAGCCTTGCGGAACCTGCACAACATCGCGCGAGACCTGCTGCAGACGCTGCGCGATCGCATACCCGTGCACCGGGCCGAGCGCAACAACTTTAAGGATGAGCAGGTCGAGGGTGCCCTGGGGAAGATCCGATTTTTCCGCTGCCACGTTGATACCTCTGTCTTCTACATATCTAACACGATAACGTGTAGAAGCGCAAGGTATCCCGGAAAGTAGAAGAGCCGGGGCCCCTATCAGACCTGAAGATTGCGAAGATACGGGACGCTGGCCTTCATCATCTCCAGGTCCATTTCCACGAAATAATTCTTGATCCCGCCCGTTTTCGCCGCGGTAAAGATCTTCTTCCAGTCAAGGCTGCCCTGCCCCACCGCCACCTCTTTCTTCTTTTCGGGGGACCAGTCCTGCACATGCATGGAAATGAAACGGCCGGGGTACTTCGTGAAATACTCGGCAGCGTCGAATCCCTGGCTGATCGTCGAGCATTGAAACTGGAACTTGACCAGCTTCGGATCCAGCAGCCCGAACAACACATCATAAGTGCGCTTGCCGTCCACCATGGAGACCTCGAAGCCCTCGTTGTGAAGGCCCTGTTGGATGCCGGCCTTGGCAGATTGCTCGCCCATCTTGTTGTATTCGTCCGCCGCCCGCTTCACATCGTCCATTGTCGGTTTTTGCGGTCCGTCGAGACTCGGCACCATCATCTGCGTCAAACCGACGTCCTTGGCCCAGTCGATTCTCCCCGCGAGATTCTTTCTCAATTCCTGAATGCCGAAGTGTGAACTTATGCACGTCACGCCCGCGTCGCTGAGAATCCGGCGGAGTTCAACACCCGTGTACTTTCCAACATTGGCGAATCCGGACCCGGCATAGCCAACCGGAGAGCATAGCTCAATGGATTGAAATCCGATGCCAGCGAGCATCTTGATCGTGCCCGGAAAATCCTTCGCGATCATCGACCTCACCGTCCAGGTCTGACACCCGATCGGCAAGCCAAGAGGATATCCGCTTAGCCCCCGCGCGGCCGCGAGCAAAAACCCCGCCGCGCTCGCATCCACCGCAGCCGTTTTGAAGAAATCTCTCCTGGAAATCGCAGACATTCTCGCCTCCTCAATTTGTACAACCAGCTTGACTTGGCTTCTGCCAGTCTGCGGTATTGTCTCACGATGGGCGGCTCGACCGGGGCTTCTTCCAGACTCGCGGCTTGCGGCGCGTAATCAAAAGGTCAATGGCCCGATTGCCAGGCCGCCGAAAAATTAGGAGTCAGCCGCCGCCGTTAGTTAAGGCTTCGTCGATGTCGCCGCTGGCATTTCATTTGGCCGCTGCTCGACGAAATCCTGCACGGCCGCCTTCGGTTCCGCAAAGTGGGCGACCCTGCACCTGGTAAACGTCGGCGTGGCGCGCGTGGGAGGGCTCATGGCGTTATACGTGACTGGGACGCATTTCAGCGTCTCTTCCGGCGTCGGCTTTATGGCGTTGTTCGGGGTGTCGATTCAAACGGGCGTCATCATGGTTGAATTAGTCATTACGACGGATTGTCCGCGGCATTGGCCTTTCCCTCCTCCTAATCTCCTGGATCCCCTGGCCGAAGAAACCAACTACGATCTCGAATACCGCATCAAGGCGCCAGCCGCGGCGCGGGTCATCGCCGATCACGGCATTGGCGAAGTAAACATCGACGGCCTGACGGGCGATATCCAGGTAACGCTGCGGCAGGGGGAGATTCTGCTGCACCTTCCGCAGGATGGGCGCTACGACATTCATGCCCGGAGCGGCTCCGGCGCTGTGAACTCCGACTTCCCCGGTGAGGAGAAGCGCAGGGGATGGCTGGTCGGCCATCGGATCGCGAACGGGGATTCAGCGGCGCCGCACAAGTTGGATTTGAGCGTCAAATTCGGGGATATCGTTATCCTCAAGACGCGCGTGCCGAAGACGCCTGAGCCGATGATTTTGGCTCCGAAAGCGAATGGCCTATGAACAAGGAGCAAGTCCGGGCTTGCATAGAGGAGATCGGGATCGTTCCCGCGGTTCGGGTTTCCTCCACCGAGGACGCTCTCTTTGCGGTGAACGCGGTCGCCGACAGCGGGATTCCAATCGCCGAGATTACGATGACAACGCCCGGAGCCATCCAGGTGATTGCCGAGCTTGCTCGAACGAGGCCGGAGCTCATCGTCGGCGCCGGTACGGTGGTTGACATGGAAGCCGCGCGCCGCTGCCTGGGCGCGGGTGCGAAGTTTCTTTCGAGCCCCGGGCTCGACATGGAAATTGTGGAGTTCGCAGTGAAGCAGAACGTGGTGGTTTTTCCGGGCGCATTGACGCCTAGCGAAATCCTGGCCGCGTGGAAGGCGGGCTCCACGTTCGTCAAGGTTTTTCCCTGTTCGCTGCTGGGCGGACCCAGTTACATCCGCGCGCTCAGGTCGCCCTTCCCCAACATACGGCTGATCGCCTCCGGAGGCGTGATTCAAGGCAATGCTGCTGATTTCATATTGGCGGGAGCTGCCGCATTGGGAGTTGGCCGGGATTTAGTAAGTCCGGAGGCCGTCCGGCGGCGTGAGCTCGATTGGATTGGCGAATTGGCAGGCCGCTTCCTGAAATCAGTCAAGCATGCGCGCGCCCAAATGGCGGGGTGACGCCCGGAGGCGATTGCATATTCTGAAGAACAATGCATCGCCTGCCGTTAGTCACCTGGATCGCCTTCTGCTCAGTCGCCATTGCCTCGCTGTCCGCCCAGGTTGTCGACGTCGACAAACTCAAAACCTTCGGCACTGCAGGCAAAGAACAACAATTTCTCCCAGGCGGCGCCGAGACTGAGCTCTTCCGTTATTCCGGCAAGGGCTGCGTCACTCACATGTGGTTCGGCGGCAATTTCAAGAACTATGGCCTGACTCGCATCCGGGTCTATGTGGACGATGAGAAGAAAGCCTCCATCGACATGCAGTTGATGCTGGGGCATGGCATCGGATTCCAGGATGAAGCCGCGCCGTGGGGCGTCGAGCGCATTGGCAAAACCGGGCAGCCGAGCGGTGTCTACAATACCTACCGGATTCCGTTTGGCAGCAGTATTCGCGTAACGGCCGAGCGAACCAAGGATGAACCCGGGAGTCCGCCCTTCTGGTGGATCATCCGCGGCGTCGAGAATCTGCCAGCGGAAGTCGGCGGCGTCCGCCTGCCGGATCGTGCGCACTTGAAGCTGTACAAAGTCGAAGACCATGTAACCAGGCCCCTGGAAGAGCTCGACATGTACAACCAGCCCAAGACCGGCGCGCTATACATGGTGACCATAGCGGGCAAGAGCACGAACTTTTGCTTTCTCGAAAGCTGCATCCGGGCGTATCTGGGCGGCTCGAAGACCCCGCTCATGCTGTCATCGGGGCTGGAGGATTACTTCCTCGGCACTTACTATTTCAACCGCGGGAAATACTACACGCCCGTCGCCGGGTTGACGCATTTGGTGCCGGGGAAGGAATTCTCAGCTTACCGCTTTCACGACCGTGAGCCCATCTTCTTCCACGACGGACTGCGCTTGACCGTACGCGCCGGAGAGCAAATCAACGGAAAACTGTACGGCCCCGAACCCGGCCCAGCCGACACTATTTTCACGACCTACGTCTGGGTCTACGAATGGTAGGTGAATGGTAAGTGGGGCGGTACCCCCTGTGGCACAGGCTTCAGCCTGTGAAAGAACCACTGTCTAAAGGCTGTGCCACATCCTCTCGGCTGTTTTTTCCTCAATCGCTTCAGCTATGCTGATGCTGTCATGCGCCGCATCTGTGGGGTGATCTGTGTAGCGTTCTCAGCACTGCTATTACCCGCGCAGCCCCTGCACTTCGACAAACGAGTTCTCGCCAACGATCTCGCCGGCGGCTATCAGGTGATCCCCTGCGACGTGAATGGCGATGGGAAGCCCGACCTGATTGCCCTGGCAAGCGGCATGACGGATCTGGTGTGGTTCGAGAATCCGACTTGGGAGCGTCACGTCCTGGCTTCCAACCTCCCGCGCATGATCAATGCCGCCTGCTGGACTCGGGCGCCCGGTTCGATTCCAACCATCGCGGTCGCCTACGAATTCTCGATGAACCCACAGGAAAGCTTGGGGATCGTGTCACTGCTGGCCGCGGGTACGGATCCACGCAAACCCTGGAGGGCCTCAGAGATTGACCGGCTTCCAACGTCGCATCGCCTGCGATGGGCCAAAGTGGATTCGAGCCCGGACAAGGTTCTGGTCAACGCGCCGCTTGCCGACGCCAATGCGCACGGTCCCGACTACCATGGCCACGTCCCACTCGTTTACTACCGGCCCGGCGACTGGACGCGTAACTTGATTTCCGATCAAGAAGGGGGCATTCTGCACGGGATTTTCGTCACCGACTGGGACCACAATGGCCGCGACGCGCTGCTGATCGGCAGCTTTCTCGGGATTCATCTTTACCAGTTCCGCCCCGCTGCCCAGTGGACGCGAACGGAAATTTCCCCAGGAAGTCCGAAGCCGTGGCCCAAAAGCGGCACCAGCGACATTACCGTCGGCCGTTGCGGCAGCGAACGGTTCCTGGCAACTATCGAACCCTGGCACGGGAACGAAGTGGTGGTGTATCGCGGCGGCGCTCCATGGCGGCGCGAAGTGATCGATGACACCCTGCTCGATGCCCACACAATTCAAACCGCCGATCTGGATGGCGACGGTTGTGACGAAATTGTGGCCGGCTTTCGCGGGCAGCCCTACGGCGTTTATATTTACCATTGGGACGGCTCCCAATGGCGCCGCCAGATCCTGGACCAGGGCGGCGTTTCAGCGGCAAGCTGCGCCATCGTCGATACTCATGGAAACGGCAAGCTCGATATCGCCTGCATTGGCTCAGCTACCCACAATCTGGTTCTGTATAAGCAACGATAAGACCTTACACGCGGAATTCTAGTGGAACTCTATGCGCAACTCCCGCCCGATGTCCTGAAAATCGCCCTGGTTTTGTTCTTGTCCTTCCTGATCGGGCTGGAACGGGAAGAGCACAAGGCAGCCGGAGGCTCTTACTCCTTCGGAGGCGTGCGCACGTTCCCTCTGATTGGGCTAATCGGCTATTCGATCGCTCTTCTTTCCGGCCCACAGTTGCTCCCGTTGGCAGTCGGCTTTCTGGTAATCGCCGCATTCCTGCTTCTGTCCTATTGGCACAAGCTTTCCTCCACCCAAATTCCCGGTGTCACTTCGGAGATGTCGGGACTCGCGACATTCCTCGTGGGGGCGCTCATCAGCTATGGGCATTTTTGGATTGCGACCGCGCTAGGCGTCGCCAGTCTGCTCCTGCTCGATCTCAAAACGGCTCTCGAGAAACTCGCCGTTCGCATTGCTCCACAAGAGATTCTTACGTTCGCCAAGTTTCTGGTTTTGGCCGGCGTTATTCTGCCCGTGCTTCCCAATCAGGAATTTGGCCCTTACCACATCAACCCTTTCAAGACCTGGCTCGTGGTGGTAGCGGTCAGTGCGATCTCATACGGCAGCTACGTTCTGCAGAAGCTGACGAAGGAGCACGGCGGGGTCGTATTAGCGGCCTTGCTGGGCGGGGCGTATTCATCCACCATCACTACCATCGCAATCGCCCGCCGGGCTGCTCGTGAAAACCATCCCCACCTCTTCGCCGGAGGCATCTTGATCGCCTCTGGCGTGATGTACCTGCGGCTGGCCGCGCTTCTCGCCCTCTTTAACCGGCAGCTCATGTCTTTGCTGGCGCTCCCGTTTCTTGTGTTCGCCGCCCTCGCGATCGCCATCGGCTGGCTTTGGACGCGCCGGGCGGATCATAGCTCTCAGCCGGTGCAGCGGGAGTTCGAACCTAAGAATCCGCTCGAACTATTCGCAGCGTTCACGTTTGCGGCGTTGTTTCTGGCAATGCTTGTCGCTACTCAGTTGGCGGTCACTTATCTTGGCAAAGCGGGCGTCAATACCCTGGCCGCCATTATGGGTATCACCGACGTAGATCCGTTCATCATGGGTATGACCCAGGCAGCCGGTACACTCACACCCTTAAAGGCTGCTGCGGCCGCGGTTCTGATCGCCGCCGCAAGCAACAACGTCGTGAAGGGGATTTATGCCTACTGCCTCGCTGACAAGAAGACCGGCGTCCAGAGCCTCGTCCTTCTCACAGCCCTAGCCGCGCTGGGTCTCGTCCCCCTGCTTTGGCTGGGATCCTGAACCTCAGTCACTCAACAACCGGAAACGCGGTCACGCGCAACCTCGCCGACCCATAGGGCGCCAAAGTTAACTCAGAAACCGGGCTCTTTGTCGCCACCGGACCAACCGGCGGCGGCGCGGCGGAATCGTCGACAATCTGCCAATCCGGCACTCGTCGCCCTGTCACGTGCAGCAGCACGGGAGCTCCTTCTAAGCTGAACGGCTGCTTGCCCACGGAACGCTCCTCGACGGATACGGAAGACAGCGAACCTTGCTTGCCTACGAGCAATCCGTAGTTCCAAGGGGTTGTGGGAAAGAGCTCCCAATCGCCGCCCGGACCCGAATCCCGGAGCTTTCGCCACGATTCGCCGAGCGGAAGCGAAAAGATAAGTGGACCACGCTGCAGGACTACGGAATCGTTATAGTCGCGGACGGTGCGCACCTCCATGGGGAATCGCAGTTCGACAACATCGCCCGGCGCCCACTCGCGTTCCACTCGAAGATAAGCTCCGGGAATTACATGATCGACAGGCTGATGATTCACCTCGACGCTTGCCTGCTTGGCCCACCTGGGAATTCTCAGCTCGAGCGGGAACCTGATCTTCCGCGACGGGGAGACGACGAGCCGAACGCGATCGCGAAACGGGTATTCGGTTTCTTCGCGAATGTCCAGCCGCGTGTCGCCCACGAGCAGCGTGAGCACTTCACTGGGCCCGTAGGCGGCGAGCGCCAAACCGCCATCTCCGGTGGCCATCCAGAGATTCGCCACAAACTTCGGCCAGCCCTGATGCAGATTGGCCGTGCAGCAGCCGAAGTTCGGCTCGAGGCCGAAGAGGTTCGATTCCGGCCCATTGTCGGTCCAGTTACGGTTGGCCAGACTGCACATCACTTGGTTCGGCTGCTGGTCATATTGGTGCGACCACATGTCGGCGGAAAGAGTGGCTGGCAGCGCGTTATAGGCGATCTGCTCGAGGCGGTCGCCCATTGAAGCATCGCCCAGAATGCCGCCCTCGATTTCGAGCGAGAACATAGCTTCCACCACCGCGCATAACTCGATGCCTTGCGACGGGCTTTTGCCCGCGTAGTGCTCCGAACTGCTGAACATGCCATTGGCCAGCCCGTGATAGCGGTACAGCCGGTCGAGCATCAGCGACGAGACGGCGCGATCGCCTGGATCGCCAGAGAGCAGATACGAAATTGCGCCAGCCTTCAAAGCCATCGCATTGTTCACGCCATGCGTGGCAAGCGTCATCTGCTCCTTCCCCTCCAGCCGGTTCGGATACGAAAACTCTTCGAAATGTTTGCGCCAATCGTAGCCCTGGGCTTTCAACTTCTTGGCCAGATCGACAAGCGCGGGGTCGCCGGTTCGGTTGTAAAGCCAGAGAATGGTCAGCACTTCTTCCTGCCATCGATATTGCGCCCACTCGTGCAACGGGCGTTTATCGAGCTGCGCGGCATGATAGGCGAAATACTTACTCAACAAAGGAACAACGCGCGGGTCGCCAGTGGCCTCGGCGTATTGGGTCAGGGCCTTCGCCATCACCATATTGGGCCACCAGTCAATGTTCTTTTCCGGCCCAATGGCGCCATCAGCGCGTTGATGCGTAAGCGTCCATTCGATCCACTTACGGCTCTTCTCGATCAGCTTGGCGTCATCGAGTAAGTACGCCAGCGGAACCAAACCATCCAAATAGTAAGGCCCGCGCTCCCAACCCTCGCCGCCCTTGCCCAGCCACGCGCTGTCCCTCAGGTCAGGCCAGAATTCATCCAGATGACCGGTCAGGCCATCCGCCTGTACGCGAAGCTGCTCGCGCAGCCAGCCAGTAGGCTTGACGGCGGTCAAAGGCAGGGGAAGGAATGCTCCCGCCGTTAGAGGGGGACGATCGCCAGTGACAAGCTTCGGCACTTGCGCAGCGCACGAAAAGACCGCGAGAAGGAACAGGCAGAGGGCCTTCCCGGAACCCTTGAAAATCGGCATCACTTCAGTCGGCCTTCCGCAATTTCGAAATCGAGGCTGGCGAACGTCAACACCAGGAAGCGCTTTTTCATACCGCGGATCATCATACAGCACTCAAGCGAGAGGGGCCCATCGGCTCGCGGACCACTACCCGCTCGCGATCAGAAGCTGGCGCGAAATCGGCGTAGAGGTCTTGTATTGAGATAAAATGTATCTCAGCGAGGTCAAACCATGGCGACGACGATGGTTCACGTTCGAGTCGATGAGAAGACGAAACGGAGGGCCGCGAAAACACTAGCCGGAATGGGAATCTCCGTGTCCGACGCCGTGCGCATGTTGCTGGTCCGCGTAGCCGCGGAGAAGGCCCTGCCCTTCGATGTGAAGGTTCCCAACGCGACCACCGTGAAGGCGATGCGCGCTGCCGACCAGGGCAAGGGAAAGCGCTAAGTCCTCCGCCAGTACCCAAGGTATATTTGGTCCTAGCAGGCCGCACTTGACGAAGCGACGTCCGCCCGACGCTCAACTACTCGGATTCCTCGAGGTCTATGACCGGCACATCTCCGAACTAGCGCTGGCTCTGCGCGAGATCGTTCTCGAGCAGGCGCCGGAAGCCTCGGAATCGATCTATCAGGTCTACACAGTCGCGATATGGTTCGGGTTCAGCGGAAAGATGAAGGACATGTTCTGCTACATCGCGACCAATGCCGGGCACGTGAATCTCGGCTTCCCGCGCGGCGCCTCGCTGCCTGATCCGAATCGCGTTCTCGAGGGCGACGGCAAAGCCATGCGCCACATCAAATTCAGGAACCAAAGCGATGTGGAGCGCCCTTTCGTACCGCGCTACATTCAGGCGGCGATGGAACAAGCGGCTCCAACGGGCGCGCGGGGAACCGGCAAGAGCGTCGTCAAAAGCTGCGTGAAGAACCCGGCCAAGCGCCGCCGCCGCGCGGCAAAATGACTTCGTCCAGCTCACCTACCTTAGAGCGACCATCGTTCTGGAGCCTCCTCAGGCCGGTGCGTGAGGTGGCGTGCCAGGCGCTGTGCGATACAGCAAATCGAATTCTCGCCACGTCTCCCGCCAGAATTGCCGAAACGTGCGCCCGGCAGATCGGAAGACCGCGTTGTGCTCCGCCCAAACCAGCGCCGCTGTCGAGGCCAACAGCACGACGTGCGACGTTTTAATGACTGCTTGCGTCGCTCGCCGATGCCGGTTCTGAAATCGGCTGAGCGCGAAGGCTTGGAAGCGCAGGTGAGCGGCCTCTTCCTCGAAGATGCGCTGGCAGATGCTTCTTAACAACGGCGAACCCGTGGCGTCTCGTAAAGCGGAATAATACGGCCGCGCCAACACTTCCGCGGTCACCAGGACCTTGAGGCACAGCTCCAGGCCTGCCAACCCGCGCAGCCAACGGAAAACGCCGTGAATCCAATGCCGCCGCAGACAAGGCGCGTTTTCCAGCTGCAGGAACCGAGCTAAAGTCTTGCTGTGTCGCTGCTCTTCTCGCAAGAAAAGCCTCAGGGCGGCGATTAGCCCCAAATCCCCCGTGTCCCGGGAGAAACGCTGGGCGCACGCCAGCATACGGTCACCGCTGGCGCCTTCCCCAAGTTGAAACTGCTGAATAGAGCGGATCACGGCACGCCTTTCGGCTCCCGACAAGCGGCCGCCATCACCCCAGGGAAGTATCGGATCAAGCGCGTTTTGGTAGAAGTACTCTACCCAATCGTAAGAAGTAACGCCGGCATTCTTGGCAGCAACTTTACCCATGAAGAAATTATGCCCCAGCTTACTCTTCCATGTAAAGTACTTTGTTGTATTCGCCCTGACACTAGTCTCCCTTTGGGCGCCCAACACCGCTAGCCGAGACGCGACTGTAAAGGAGCGTTTCCGTAGCATTCTTCTCCACCGACAAGAATATTTGTCTTGACAGTAAAGTATTCCGGTGCTTTAATCGATCCATGCTGGCGACGTTGCAAATCGTACAGAGCCCCGAAAAAGCGGGCGTCTTACTCCAGCCCGGCCGGCTTCGTCTCCTCGAACAATTAACTGAGCCCGATTCCGCCGCCGGACTCGCCCGCCGCCTCGGCGTGCCCCGGCAGAAGCTAAACTACCATCTGCGCGAACTGGAGCGCGAAGGCTTCCTGGAGTTGATTGAGGAGCGCCGTAAAGGCAATTGCATGGAACGCGTGGTGCGCGCCGTGGCCCGCGAATTCCTGATCGCTCCCCAGACCGGCGATCGCGTCACGGCCGACCGTTTCTCCGCCGCTTATCTGGCTTCTACTGCTGCGCGCATGATTCGCGAGCTGGCGTCACTCTGCATCCGCGCAGGCCGCGCCGGAAAACGCGTCGCCACGCTTACCCTGGAAACCGAGATCCGCTTCGCTAGCGCGGAATCCCGCGCCGCCTTCGCCGAAGAGATGACCGCTTCCATCGCGCACCTCGCGGCGAAATATCATAACGAGCGGGCCGAAGGAGGGCGGCGTTTCCGCCTGCTCTCCGCCGTGTATCCCGCCGTCAGGCCGGAAGAATCCGCCAGCGAATCCGCAAATCTGGAGTGAAATATGAGCAGATCCCACGAGACCATCATCGATATTAAAGCGACCCCCGAAGAAGTCTTCCGGGCCCTCACCGACCCCGAACAGATTGTGAAATGGTTCGTCCCCGGAGCCCGCGTGGACCCGCGAGTGGGCGGGGAATATGTTAAAGTCTGGGCGCCCGGGATGGAAAGTAAGTCGACCATCTCCGCCTGGGATCCTTATACGCACTTCGCCAACTATACCGACCGCTCGGTCGCCTATAGCTGCGAGGGCAAGCCGGTCGAAACCGGAGTTACGCGTAGAATGGCGATCGACTATTACATCGAAGCCATCGGCGACGGCGTCACGCGCCTGCGCCTGGTCCAATCCGGCTTCGGCCCGGAATCTAACTGGGACGACGAGTTCGAGAGCACCAAGACCGGTTGGGCGGATTACCTGAAGAAGCTGAAGGCAGTATTGGAGAACTGACTCACACATGCGAACAGTACCCTGGAACACAATTGCGCTCGGCTCGCTGTTGCTGATTTCGGCCTGCTTAACAGGAGGACAGGAAGTGCAATCTCCGCAAGCTGAAACGTCGAAGCCGCCCGTCAAATTGGAGCAGCGCGGGCGCATCCTTGGAATCGGCGGTGTCTTCTTCAAATCCGCTAATCGTGATCAGATGCGCGAGTGGTATTCGACGCATCTTGGACTCGCTGACAAAGGCGGAGGCGTGATGCTTCCGTGGCGCGAACGCGACGACCCTCAAAAGGAACACGTTACGGTTTGGACTATTTTCCCCGCCTCCACTAAGTATCTCGATCCCAGCCCCGCACCGTTCATGATCAATTACATCGTGGACGATCTGGATGCTTTGCTCGACCGCTTGAAACAAGAGGGCGTACAGATTGACGCCAAGCGAATGAATGAATCCTACGGCCGCTTTGCCTGGATCTACGACCCGGATGGGAACAAGATTGAGCTCTGGCAGCCGCTGCCCGCAAAGCCCTAAGGACTTCTGGTGCACTTACTCAAAATGCCGGCGAAACCGGACGGCATTCCGGCATGAATCCAAACCTCCTCAGAGTTTGGGGACGGATAGGATTTCGATCACTCTAAAATCGTCGTCTTCTGGTGTTCGAGTGAAGGTAACCTTGGCCTTGATTCGCACCAGCGGAGAGAAATGTTCCAGCCGGTCCTTGGGCGTGCGCGCGATAAAGTTCTCTAGTTCTTCCCAGCCTTTCATGCGGGTAGGAGGGATGAGGGCGATGCTGAGCATGCGCCTGGGACTCATGTTCGGAGGGTAGGCGGGCAAGTGCGCCAGATCCACGGCCAGGTTGCGGCACGTGGAGACGTTCTTGGTCGTCGTGCGAATGCAAAAATCCATGGAGGCGCATTGCTGGTGGGTTTTCCCGAAGCAGTATTTTTCGAGCGGCTCGGGAATCCAGACCAGTTGCACGGCGCCGGGCGTGATTTTGCCTCCCGGAAGTTGCACGAAGAGAGACGGCTCGAGTTCGAGGCTGTTTTCACCAGGGCGAAGGGTCTGGGCCAGGGCGACGACACAGAGCACGCTCGCGGCAGCCAAGTACCACAGCCAATGAAGAGCGTTCATGAGTTGATTATCGCGAAATCGTCGGCGAATACCCAGGTTTCGGGGACGAGAGGCCCCGAAGTGCACGCGTGATGGCTGCCTGCTCCTGTGGCGCGGGCACTCGTGCCTGCCGCACTCATGCCGACGCTTGCTCCGGTCAGTGTGTCACGGCCGCCAACAAGTCTCGAGACGAGTCTCAAGACGGCAGGCACGAGTGCCCAATGTCACTTAGTTATCCCACAGCCGGACATCCAAATCCGTTGTGGGGCGGACCCCCTGGTCCGCGGCCGACGCCCTCGTCGGCCTTTTTACACGTCCACACGCCTGATCTCATTGGAGAAAAGCGGGTCCGGGGGACCCGCGCGGACCGGGGGGTCCGCCTCACAATCAAGCCGGAATTCGCGATTCCACGAAAACTAAGTGGCATTGGGCACGAGTGCCTGCGCCACGGCGGGGTCAGGGCTTGGCGTCCAGCAGCGGCTTGGTCATGCCAGCCATCGTCTTCTTATCGCCGCCGCGCAGGTCAAAGACGATCACTTCGTTCTGGCTCTTCAACCAGCAGCCCGGCGCATAAAGCGTTCTCTGCGGCCCAATGTTCCAAACGCGCCCGAGCGCGAGCCCGTTCAGCCAAACCTGCCCTTTCGTGAATGCCACCGTATCGAGGAACGTGTCCGCGGCCTCGCTTGTCGCGAAATGCCCGCGATAGAAGCACGGCCCCTCACACGGAGCGGCGGCATAATGCAGCGTCTCCGGATGTTCCATCGGCAGCGCATAAATGTCCCAACCAGTGATTGACTTTGCGGCCAGAGTAACGCTCCGGGTGATTCCTTTGCGCTCGCCGCGCAGCACGGCCGTGAAATTCACCCGGCCAGTGTTCTCCACCAGAATGTCGAGGCGCGCGGTTTTTTGGCTCACCGTCAGCGCCAGCGTATGTTGGCCCAGGCGCCGGTCCAAAGTCCCCACCAGTTTGCCGTCGAGATAGACTTGCGCATAATCGTGCAGATCATTGAGCGCCAGCTCGCCTGCCACCGGTCCCGCAAGTTTCGTTCGATAGAGGATGTATCCATACGACTGGTCGAGGTCTTCCATCGTCAGCGGACGTTCGGAATGCACCGGTTCGGGCAACGCGTTCCAGAGCGACACCGTCTCGGCGAGAGGAAATTCAGGCAGTGCGAGCGGAGGCTTCACTTGCGGCACGGCTGGAGGAGTGACGCCGGTGGCCTTGCCAATCGCCTCGCGTAACGCCTGGTACTTCGCCGTGGGACGCCCGCTTTCGTCCAGCGCCGAATCGTAGTCGTAGCTGGTGACGTCAGGCTCGTAGTTCTTGCCGTTGCTGTTGGCTCCGTTCATCCAGCCAAAGCTCGTTCCGCCGTGGAACATATAAAGGCTCACCGAGTAGCCCTGATCCAACATCCATTCCAGTTCACGGGCTTGCAGAGCGGTATCCGTAGAGGCGTGCTTCCCGCCCCAATGATCAAACCATCCGGCCCAGAATTCGCCTGTCATGAATGGACCCTGCGGGCGAAACTGCTTCAATTGCGCGAAGCCTTGCTTGGCCTCGCCTGGGCCAAAGTTAATGACCGCCGGCAGCTCCGGCAGCGTTCCATTCTTCAATTCCTCTGGCCCGTCCGCGGTGTAAAGCAGCGCCTTGGTAAAGCCCGCGCTCTCGAGCATCTGATGAATTTGCTCCATGTATGCGTGATCGTCGCCGAAGGAACCGTACTCGTTTTCCACTTGTACCGCAATGATCGGCCCGCCGTTCCCTACTTGGAGCGAAGACAGTTCTTGCCCGAGCCGGGTAAACCAGCGGGCCGTGGCGGCCAGAAATTTCTCATCGCGGCTGCGCACTACAATCTTTTGATCTTTTAGAAGCCAAGCCGGGAACCCGCCAAATTCCCATTCGGCGCAAACGTAGGGGCCGGGGCGCAGAATTACCGAGAGCCCTTCCTGCTGCGCTTCGCGGATGTATTCGGCGACATCGAGGTTGCCGGAAAAGTCATATACGCCCGGCTTGGGTTCATGCACATTCCAGAACACGTAGGTGGTGATGGTGTTCAGGCCCATCGCCTTGGCCATGCGGAACCGCTCGCGCCAATATGGCCTGGGGATTCGCGGGTAGTGCATTTCGCCCGAGATGATCTGAACGGGCTTGCCGTCGAGAGTGAAGCGGCCACCTTCCACCGCGAAACGGTGCGGCGTGGCGGAGCCGGCCTGGGCAAAGATGCGGGTTGCGAGCCCGTTCACTACGAAGCCGAGTGCAGTAAGAAATGCGGCGGAAAAAGCGAGCCGGCGGAACGCATAGGTTTTCATAATCTGAAAAGCAAGCGTATCGCATGCGCGGGCGGCATTGCCTCACGCGACGCTGCTGCGAATCCGGCTCACCAGTTGCACGTGCAGGAACGCGACATTCACGTCACGCGAAACCACGCCATCGTAGTGTTCGTAGAAGCCGTTTTCCACCACTTCCGGATCCACCAGCGTGCGTGCGCGGGCGATCAGCCTGCGGTAATCGTCCTGGTCGGCGAGGTCGCGCGCAGCCAGCGTTTCGTCGATCTCCACCATCAGGCTGGTCATCGGCTTTAACCACGCAAACCACTGGTCGCTCATCACTAACTGCAGAAACGCGCCAGGCGACGGGATGCGCCCGTGCTGCCGTTCGTAGGTCACGCGCTCGGCGTCGATTACCGCCTTGTGCACATCGAGCAGTCGATTTCGAATGTCGATGAGCTGCTGGCGAATTGGATCCGTGGTTGGGCCAAGGAATGACATCAGTTTCCAGATTAACTTGACAGGCCTTGTGGCACAGCCTTCAGGCTGTGTCAGAACCACAGCATGAAAGGCACAGCCACGTTAGCGCGAGGCGCGGCGGCGCGTTTGAACGGGCCGCTTGGTCTCGACATTCAGGGTGGTGGCTAAGGCGGTAACTAGCGGAATCAGCGACTGGGTGCTCTCCTCGCGCGGCGCGGGCCTGTGCTGCATCAATTCCTGATTCAGGTTCTTCACGAAGGCCTCGATTTGCCCCTGCATGGCTTCCATTTTCTCGCGCATGTTCAGGATGATCTCGACGCCGGCCAGGTTCACGCCCAGTTCCCGCGTCAGCTTTAGAATCACTTCCAGCCGCTCGAGATCCTGGTCTGTGTACAGCCGCGTGTTGCCCTCACTGCGCGACGGGGCCAGCAAGCCCTCGCGCTCGTAGAGGCGCAGCGTCTGCGGGTGGATCTGATATTGATCCGCCACCGCCGAGATCATGTAAGCCGCTTTCCCCTTCGCCTTTGCCATGTGTCTTGAAACCTGCCTCTTAAGCCCCGGTCTGCTCCTTGCGCGCCTTACGCCGCTCCAGGAATCTGGACCTGACTCCATATCTCCGAACGCGGGTCTTCCGATTGCACTTGCGCCAGCTCGCGCAATAACTCGCGCGTTCGTTCGTCCTGAACCTTCGGCGCACGCAACACCACCTCGACAATCTCATCGCCGCGCGAATTCTTCCTGGAGTTGAACACGCCCTTGTCGCGCAGCCGGAACTTCTGCCCGTTTTGCGTGCCCTGCGGAATCTTCAGCAGCGCGCGTCCGTCGATCGTCGGCACTTCGATTTTCGCTCCCAGTCCCGCCTCCGAAACGGTGAGCGGCACCTGGATTTCAATGTCGTCACCATCCCGTTTGAAGAACGGATGTTCTTCAACGCGAATGGTGATGTAAAGATCGCCTGGCTGACCGCCGGCCGTGCCCGCGTTTCCCTTGTTCGCCACACGCAAGCGCGACCCCGCCGCCACACCCGCCGGAATCCGCACCTCAACCGTGTCGGGCCGCACTTTCCGGCCTTCGCCGCGGCACTCCGGGCAAACGTTCTTCAGTCTCCCTGTTCCGCCGCAACGCTGGCAGCGCAAATTGAATTTCATCGCGCCCGCCATTTGTGTCACCTGCCCGGTGCCGTCGCATTCCGGGCACACTGCCACATTTCCGCCGGCCGAGCCGGTGCCGTGGCAAACGTCGCACACCTCCTGCCGTTGAATGTTCAACCGCACCTGCGTGCCGCGGAGCGATTGCCAGAAATCGATCGACAGACCGTATTCGAGGTCCGATCCCACTTCGGGCTCGGCAGACTCCTGCGCTTGCTGGCCACCGCTGAAGAACTGGCTGAAAATGTTGCGAAAGCCGCCGCCCCCACCCCCGCTGAAGCCCTCAAAGTTCTCCGCGCCGCGTCCGCGCGCAGCCTCAGAGAAATCGAAGCCCTCAAAACCCATTCCCTCGCCGCCTGGCTGTGGCCCGGCATTGGGCGGCAGGTTGTCGGAGTAGAACCCGTACTGGTCGTAAACCTTGCGCTTCTTCTCGTCGCTAAGAACGTCGTAGGCTTCTTGAACCTTTTTGAATTTTTCCTCCGACGCTTTGTCGCCCGGGTTCAGATCGGGATGGTGCTTGCGCGCCAGCCGCCGGTAAGACTTGCGAATTTCATCTTCACCAGCTCCGCGCGCAACCCCCAGCGTTGTGTAATAGTCCTGTTTCGACGCCATACCTAGCACTCAGGAAGCGAAGGCCGCTTCAGTAGCGGCCTCCGCTCCAAAAAACACAGCTTACTTCCGCGGACTGTCCGCTTGCTGACGCGCGCGGTTCAGTGTCAGCGGTTTTACTTCCTGTCGTCCACATCGACGAATTCGGCGTCGACGACGTTGTCTTTCGGCTTCTCCTGGCCGGCTTGCGCACCGGGCTGAGGGCCGCCGGGTTGGGGCCCATTCGGAGTGCTCTGAGCGCGGTACATCGCCTCGGCCAGCTTGTGGCTCGCCGCGGTCAGCTTATCGGTGGCGGCAATTATCTTTTCCAACCCGCCGGCGCCCATGGCGGTCTTGACTTCCGCCACCGCCTCCTCCACCTGCTTGGCGTCCGCATCCGAAATCTTGTCGCGATGCTCCTTCAGCATCTTCTCGACGTTGTAAACCATCGCGTCGGCGCGGTTCCTCGCCTCAATCTCGTCTTTCTTCTTCCGGTCTTCTGCCCCGTGAGTTTCGGCGTCGCGCGCCATCTTCTCCACCTCGTCCTTGGCTAGACCCGAGGAGGAAGTAATGGTGATCTTCTGCTCGTTGTTGGTTGCGAAATCCTTCGCCATGACGTTCAGAATGCCGTTAGCGTCAATGTCGAAGGTGACCTCAATCTGCGGGATGCCGCGCGGAGCCGATGGAATCCCCACAAGCTGGAACACGCCCAGCAGCCGGTTGTCATGGGCCATCGCACGCTCGCCCTGGTACACCTTGATCTCAACTGAGGTCTGGTTGTCGGCAGCCGTCGAGAACTTCTCGCTCTTCCGCGTCGGAATCGTGGTATTGCGATCGATCAGCTTGGTGAACACTCCACCCAGCGTTTCAATGCCGAGCGATAGCGGAGTGACGTCGAGCAGCAGCACATCCTTCACCTCGCCGCCCAGCACGCCGCCTTGCACCGCGGCGCCCACCGCCACGACTTCATCGGGATTCACGGTCTTGTTCGGCTCCTTGCCAAACAGGTCGCGCACCATCTGCTGCACCTTCGGAATACGCGTCGAGCCGCCCACCAGCACCACTTCGTCAATCTGCTGCGGGGTGACGCCGGCGTCCTGCAAGGCCTGCTTGCAGGGGCCTACGCTGCGCTCCAGAATGTCAGCCACCATCTGCTCAAACCTGGCGCGCGTCAGCTTCACAGCCAAGTGCTTCGGCCCTGTCGCGTCCGCGGTCAGGAATGGCAGATTGATTTCGGTTTCGAGCAGCGTGGAAAGCTCGATCTTGGCCTTCTCGGCGGCCTCTTTGAGCCGCTGCAGGGCCATCTGATCCTTCGAGACATCCACACCCTGGTCTTTCTTGAACTCCTGGATCAGCCAGTCGATAATCCGCTGATCGATGTTGTCGCCGCCGAGGTGAGTGTCGCCGTTGGTGGATTTCACCTCAACCACGCCGTCGCCCACTTCGAGGATCGAGATGTCGAACGTTCCACCGCCAAAATCGTAGACTGCAATGGTTTCGTCCTTCTTCTTGTCCAGGCCATAGGCAAGCGCGGCCGCCGTCGGCTCATTGATGATGCGCATCACTTCGAGACCCGCAATCTGGCCGGCGTCCTTGGTAGCCTGCCGCTGCGCATCATTGAAGTAGGCCGGCACCGTGATCACGGCCTTGGTCACCTTTTCGCCCAGGTAAGCTTCCGCCGCTTCCTTCAGCTTGTTCAGAATCATTGCCGAAATCTCAGGCGGCGAATACTTCTTGCCCTGGATTTCCACGCGCGCGTCGTTGGAGTCGCCCGGCACCACTTTGTAGGGCACCAGCTTCATCTCCTCGCTTACTTCGTTGTACCGGCGCCCCATGAACCGCTTGATGGAATAGATAGTGTTCTCGGGGTTGGTCACCGACTGCCGCTTGGCCACCTGGCCCACCAGCCGCTCGCCGTTCTTGGTGAAGGCCACCACTGACGGAGTCGTCCGGCCGCCTTCCTGGTTTGGAATTACCGCCGGCTGGCCGCCTTCTATAACGGCCACAACCGAGTTCGTAGTTCCCAAATCGATACCGATAATCTTGCTCATTGAAAGAATCCTCCGCCAGCCTTCTTCAGGCAACCGCCCTCTGCCCGGGGTGGTCGGCACGCTAGTCGGCGTGACAAACGGCTGGCAATGCTTAGCTCTTTTCTATTATCTACATTGAGTGTTCTGTTGTCAAGTAATGCTGAGCGGTGCAATGTAAGTAAAGCGCTTATTTCCGTTCATAAACAATGGAATACGGCGTTTTCAGTACTGCCTCATAACCCGCCAGCCAGCCCTGTAGCTCCGGATAATTCTGGATGCCGAGGGCAGGGTTCAAGGGCCCGAGCCCATCGATTATGATCGCCGGATGGGTGCTGGTGAGCGCGAGGCGGTTTTCCGCCGCTTCCGGGATGGAAACATGCGTCTGAGCCAGATGGCGGTCGGCGAGGACGCCTGTGAGCATCTGGCTATCGAGGAAACGGGTCGCGGCCGGAAGCCTTGTGTAAACAAAGAGATCGGGGCGATAACCCCAAACCAATAGGTCTGTCTTGGCCACGCTCGGAGTGCCGGGCCCGCCGGCGCGGTTCCCCTGGCGAAGGCGGGCGACGACCTCGCTCGAGACCAACTGGCTATCCAGGTTCAGTGCGACATCGGTCCAGCGAATCGTGCTTCCAGTCACCTCGTCGGCGGCCAACTTGAAGTATCGAGGACCAAAACGGACCACCGGCACCAGGGCCGCAGCGATCACGGCACAGGTGAGCCAACTCCGAATCGATGGACCTAGAGACCGATCAGACGCATCCCTGAGCTTGGTGAGCCCTCTTGCCCCCAGCAGGACCAGCGGCGGCAAGAAAGCCAGGTAGTATCTCGGGAAGAAGCGCTCACCGGCTACAACGCTGGCGCCGGCCAGGGCAAGCCAGAGCAGGAATCTAATGCGCGAGCGGACAGCGCTCCCGATCCAAGCGACAATCGCCAGAATCACCAGCACAGCGTGGAAGCCCAGCCAATGGATTGACCGCAGAGCTCCTTCTTCGAATGGATGGGCCAGAAATGTGTCACTCGCGTAGAGCCGTCCGAATTCCCATACCTGGCGCCAATAGCCGCCCAGGCTGCCATTCAGGCTCATCGCGCCCAGTCCCGCGCCGAACCACAGGAGGAATGCGGCCAGCACCGCGAGAGCCTTTCGTCCAGCCCAAAAAAGAATGAGGACCAGTAACAGGATTCCTTTTGCGTTAGCGTCTAGAGCCAGGGCACACCAAAGCCCAGTCCACCAAACCGCGCCCGACTCGACTGCGGCCACGGCGGCAAAGCATAGCGGCACTAGAATCAGGTCGGGCGCCCACGTCATCACGGCGGCAGGCGTGTCAAAGGTCAGGAAAAACGCCGTGATTCCGGCTGCCCAAATGCCTTCGCGCTGTGACCACAGCCGGGCGCCACAGCGGAAGGCGGCGAAAGCAGCCAGCCACGCGAGCAGAGTGCCGGCAATGCGCATGGGCCAGCCAGGCAGCGCGCCCCAAAGTACATAAAGCCAGGCGGCCAGCGGCGGCTTGTCAAACCAAATGTCTCTGTAAAGCGCCTTGCCGTTGAGGATCTGCAGCGCGCCCGCCGCGCCATAGCCTTCTTCAGCCCAGAGTATGCGCAGATGGCAAAGCCGCGTAGCCAGCAGAAAGACAAAGAGCGCGGCAAACCAGTAGTTTCGACGTTCGGTCTCGCTCAGCCTGCCCAGCACGTCACTAGAATACGGAATGTGATTGTGCAGGCGGGGCCCGAAGATTCCGGCAAGCGGCTCGATTCGATGCTGCACGCGCGTTTGCCCCAGTTCAGCCGCGCACGGCTGCAGAGCTGGATAAAGGAGGGGCGAGTGCGGGTTGGGGAAGCGCGGCTGAAATCCTCATACCTGCTGCACGGCGACGAACGGGTGATTGTTGAACCCGCCGATTTGCCCGCGCTTAAGGCGGAGCCCGAAGAGCTGGCGCTGGAGGTTCTCTACGAAGACGCCGACCTGGTTGTCATTAATAAGCCGGCAGGCATGGTGGTGCATGCCGGCGCGGGCCACCACTCGGGCACCGTGGTAAATGCGCTCTTGCATCACTTCGGAGGCCTGTCGCAATTGGGCGGCGAGCTGCGGCCGGGTATTGTCCACCGTCTGGATAAGGACACCAGCGGCGTCATGGTTGTGGCCCGCACCGACGCCTCACATCGAGCTTTAGCGCGCCAGTTTCAAAGCCGCCAAGTCGAGAAGGTCTATTGGGCATTGGCGCACGGGAACTTCGAGAGCGCAACAGGACATATCGATCGTCCGATCGCCCGCGACCCGATCCGGAGAACACGCATGACGGCTCGCCTCGAAACCGGGCGGAGCGCTCACACGGAATGGAAGCTGCTCGAGGGTCTCGACAAGCTCAGCTATCTCGAAATACGCATCGGAACCGGGCGCACGCACCAGATTCGAGCGCACTTTGCTTATCTCAAACATCCGCTGGTCGGCGACACAGTCTATGGGGCTCCGTCCTCCATTCCAGGCCTCCCCAAGCTCGGCCGCGTGTATCTGCATGCCCACCGGTTACGCTTCCGGTCGCCGAGCACGGGTCGCGAGATTACGGTCTGTTCGGAGCTGCCACCGGAGTTGAGCGCGTACCTGGATCTGGCACGTGGCCGCGGAAGAACGGACGCTGAATTTGGCAAGAAGAAGTGAGCGGCGTACCGGACTCACGGACTCACGGGTTTGAGAGTAAAGCTGACGACGATATGGGTGGCCACCTCCACCGGTTGTCCTTTGAGCAGCGTCGGTTTATAGCGGAACTGCTCCACCGCATCCTGCGCGGCCTTCACCAGCAGCGGATGGCCACCCAGCAGCCGCAGGCTCTGGACCGATCCGTCCTTACTGATCACCGCGGCAAACTCGACCGGGCCTTGCACGCGCGCCGACCTGGCCAGCTCCGGATACGCGGGCACCACCTTGTGGACCAGCAATCCATCCATGACTTTACTGTCGACGAAGAGCGGGGCAGTTGGCGCTGCGTTTCGAACGGTCAAATTCACCGGTATCAGGTATACCTGGCCGCCGTCTGTTTGGCAGCGAAGCTCGCCAACGTGACTGCCAATTGCCAAGGCGCCTCCGGGTGGATTGTGGTAACTAACGCTCAAAATGCCTGGCGTCACGCCCGCGGATGGCTTGATTGTCAGCCAGTCGTCCCCCTTCGTCACCCGCACGGAGAAGTTCAGGGGGCTTGCGAGGGACGTGACATTAACCTGAGATACCGGATAGTTTTGAGCATTGGCTTGATAGCTGAGGGAGAGCGTCGCGGGACTGATCGACAGTGCACTTTGAGCAGCTTCTACTTGCAAAGGCGCAGGTACGGTTTTCGCCGCATTGGTGGCGGCGGTCCGAGCTTGCGCGGGAGCAACAGGAGGGCCGCCTGGCTGCTTTGTCGAAAACGAGAGAACCATCCACCCAACGCTGAGCACCGCGACGAGCGTGCCCGCGATGGATATGGCCTTCCCTCTTGTCGACCACGCCCCGGCTGGCGCGACCGGCGTCTGAGAACTCGTATTGCCTGTGTGCTTCTCTCCAACCAACGGGGCGGAATCCACCAACTGGGCCGCAGCGGCCGGCCGCACAGCGATTGCCTCGGCGTCCAAGTGCAAGGCGGCGCCCCCTTGCGGCTGGGGTAAAGAAGAGGCAGCCGCTAACCCATCCGCTGCCGGGGTCTTTGGAAAAACCTCCGCATTCGCGTTCTGGAGCGCTTGACCGAAGCGTTCGAGAGAGTGCGCTTCCGGTGTCTTCTTCTCCGCATCTGCCAAGCTCGCCTGAATGGGCGCGCGCGGCTTCAACGGCGTTCCCTCTGCCCGCGGATCCGTAGGATCCACGTCCGCCGGCCGGCGCGATTTCAGGAACTGCTTGCGCTCGCTCTCACTTGGAATCTCGCCACAGACCTTCTCGAGCAGCTCTTTCGAACTGGCGGATTCTCTCAGGGCTCTGCTAACGACGATTGAGGCGACTGGCCCGAGATATTCCGCTAAGTCGCGCTTCAGCTCGGATAGCCACTGTTCAGATGGCGGGCCCTGAGGCCACGTGGGGACCACCACCGGAGGCCGGACAGAGGGTGAAGGGGCCGAGGCGAATTTCTCCACGGCGGGCTGAGGGTGGCCGCCGAGTATTGAGGCGATCGCCTGTATCAGTTCGATCAGTCTCTCATCGTTGCGGTCGCCGCGCCAGCCAATCAGGTCCGCTGCCTGAATGCGCCGGAATGCAAGCGGCAGTTTTACGTCTTCAATCCTTACGGAAACCATCTGACTCCGGCTTGCGCCTTCGTCAGCCTCGTTCCTTACCCACTGGGAAGCGATAGAGTTGGATGACCACAGCACCAACACACATCTGGCGGCGGCTATCTCACGCTCGAGTACATCGTCGAACACCTCACCCGCAAGCAGTTGACGGTCCCAATACAGCGTCCATCCATGTGCGGGGAGAATCTCGGCGAGCAACGCGGCTACGGCCCGATCCTTGCGCGAGTAACTTAGAAAGATATCGGCCAACGAACGATTTCCTTAACCCCAAGTATCCACGAAACCGAATGCTACGCAAACCCCAAAGACATGGGCAGCTTGCGCCGCGCCTGCTTACTGGCGGCCCTGATCCAGCATCTTCAAGGCACTCTTCAGGCTTCGATGCATGCGGTTAAAGGCGGCGGCCAGAACTGAAATCTCATTGTGGCCGGTGACGGGCAACTCTGGAATCTCCAGGTCACCGCGGCTGATTTCATCGGCGCGCGCGGCCAGCCGGTACACCGGCTTCACGACGAATAGCGAGAGCATGACGTTGAGGACCACCAGCGTCAGCGCCGCCACCACCAGAAGCGAGAGCATGGACGAGCGAAGCGCTTCACTCGCCAGGCGCTTGGGGAAAGCCATCGGCACTGTGACAATCTGCGCACCCACCACGTCGTTCAGTTTCCAGCCAAAGCCGTTCGCGCCGCCGTACTGACGGATGATCGAGGCCGGTGCTCTGGCGGCGGTGTCATGGCAATCCAGGCATGGCGCCAGAACCACAATGGGCGTAGCGAGAACGAGCGACTGTCCGGTGGCTGAAGGCCGGACCATTGAAAACTCTTTCCTCGACCGATCATCGCGAAACGCATTGATTATGTCTGCCTCCCAATCGGTGGCTCGATCCCGGGGATTGGTCGGGTTCAGCGTGGCCTCGCGATAGGCATATTCGGGATATTGCTGGCGCAGATAATTGAAGTTTTCCGTAGCAGCATAAGCCGGCACACGCTGCGGATAGAAGTGATGATCGCCGGGATCGAGTGACTCGACGATGGGTTGAATCTGCTCTGTCGTGTAGCGCCGCATGGACATCGAGGTTTGCATCATCAGGTTGGCCTGTTCCAACACTTGCGTCTTGGCGCTGGCTTGAAAGAAAGAGCTGAAGACAAAGTAATCCACACCGACGGTGAGGCCGAGGATGATCACAAAGATCAGGTTGAAGAGGCTCATCAACTTCATGAGCGAACTCCGCAGCCGGGGCTTCTTGACTCCATGAAGAGGCTAGTCTAACGCAGGCTGGCAGGCGCGTTCAATCGGAGCCGCCGGTCGGGCCCCATCCAGCCTGCGCCTGGCAGTGGCCCGGCGCACGCGCCATTCGAATGAAGGGAGGCAACATCAGCGCCAGTCTTGTGCACCGTGATGAATGTGCGGGATTTCGACCGCTTGGGCTCTGACTGAATAGACCACAACATAAGGAAGCGGGGTAAGTGCGAGTTCTCTTGTGCCGTTGCGGTGACCGGGCCTGCCCTGGTCCGGCAAACGTTTCAGGGAAGGATACGCTGGTAGATTGTCCGAACAGTCGCTTCGGCGAAACGCGGATGGCGCTGTTCCAGATAGTTCTTGATGCTCTCCAAATCGTCGGCGGCGGGGATGGTCCAGCGAATGCGCATCAGGCCTTGAACATCGCTTCAAGGCGGGCGTCCATTTCTTCTTCCTCGATAAACTGTCCGCGCTCGGCCGCCGCTATTCCTTTTTCAACGGCGGCAAGAAACCGGGCCCGTTCGTCGAGGTAGCGAACAACAACTTTCGTCACCAACCGCTCAGGTGCGGTCCCGGATTCGTTAGCGATCCGCGCAAGCTGCTCTTCCTGCTCCAGAGTGAAATGAACTTCCATTCTCCAAAGATACGGGAAAACCCGCTGTGAGGCAACGTCGTGGGCCCAGCGACTCTGAGGTGCGCGGGCACTTCGAGACACGAAGGAAAAACAAAAAGCCCACCCGGCCTTTCGACCGAGTGGGCGATCTGCTTTCTTCGTTGCGATGGAACTGGCTTAGTTTAGTAGTCCATCTCAGGGCCGTGTCCGCCGCCCGGCATGGGCGCGCTGGACTTTTTCTCCGGAATCTCGCAGACCATCGCTTCGGTAGTCAGCATCAGTGCGCTGATGGAGGAAGCGTGCTGCAAAGCGGAGCGAGTGACCTTGGTCGGATCGATGACGCCGGACTGCACCAGGTCTTCGAACTCGGCGCTGGCTGCGTTGAAGCCGAAGCTCTGCGAGGGATTGCTACGGATCTTCTCGACGATGATGGCGCCCTCATAGCCGGCGTTGCCGACGATCTGGCGGACAGGCTCTTCGCAGGCGCGGCGCGTGATATCCACACCGATCTGCTCGTCGCCCGGGGCCTTCAGGCCAGAGATGGCCGAGGCAGCTCGTAGCAGAGCTACTCCACCACCAGCCACGATGCCCTCTTCTACTGCCGCTCGGGTGGCGTGCAGCGCGTCTTCTACGCGGGCTTTCTTTTCCTTCATTTCGGTCTCGGTCGCAGCGCCGACCTTGATGATCGCAACGCCGCCGGCGAGCTTGGCGAGGCGCTCCTGCAGTTTCTCGCGATCGTAATCCGAGGTGGTTTCCTCGATCTGAGCGCGGAGCTGCTTGATGCGGCCTTCAATGGACTTCTGGGAGCCACCGCCATCGACGATGGTGGTGTTGTCCTTGTCGATCGTGACGCGCTTGGCGCGGCCCAGATCCTCGAGCTTGACGCCTTCGAGCTTGATGCCGGTTTCTTCCATGATGGCCTTGCCACCGGTGAGAATGCCGATGTCTTCGAGCATTGCCTTGCGGCGATCACCGAAGCCCGGCGCCTTTACGGCGGCGGCGTTCAGCGTGCCACGCAGCTTGTTGACAACCAGCGTTGCCAGGGCCTCGCCTTCCACTTCCTCGGCGATGATTAACAGCGGCTTACCGGCGCGAGCGATCTGCTCGAGCAGCGGCAGCAGGTCCTTCATATTGCTGATCTTCTTTTCGTGGATCAGAATGTAGGGATCGTCCAGCACCACTTCCATGCGGTCCGGATCGGTGATGAAGTAAGGGGAGAGGTAGCCGCGGTCGAACTGCATGCCGTCAACGGTCTGCAGCTCGGTGATCATGGTCTTGGACTCTTCAACGGTGATCACGCCGTCTTTGCCCACCTTCTTCATGGCTTCGGCGATCGTGTCGCCGATGTTGGCGTCGCCGTTGGCCGAAATCGTGCCCACCTGGGCAATCGCGTCGCCGGAAACCGGCTTGGAGTGCTTCTTGACTTCCTCGACGATGGCCTCCACTGCCTTCTCGATGCCGCGCTTCAGCGCCATTGGGTTAGCTCCGGCGGCCACGCTCTTCACGCCTTCGCGGAAGATCGCCTGCGCCAGAATCGTAGCCGTCGTGGTGCCGTCGCCGGCGATGTCGGAGGTCTTCGACGCCACTTCGCGCACCATCTGCGCGCCCATATTCTCGAGCGGATCCTTGAGCTCGATTTCCTTGGCCACAGTCACACCGTCTTTGGTGATAGTCGGGCCGCCGAACTTCTTCTCGAGGACCACATTCCGGCCCTTGGGGCCTAATGTTACCTTCACCGCATCTGCCAACTGATTCACGCCCCGCAGAATCGCCTGGCGGGAATTCTCGCTATAAACAATCTGTTTTGCTGCCATAACTCGTGTTTTCCTCCTGGATTAGGCCTTCGCGCCTACTGTGACGTTTTGCAACACCCCGAGGACCTCATCCTCGCGCATGATCATGTATTCGTTACCATCAATCTTAATGTCGCTACCTGAATATTTGCCGAACAGAATGCGGTCACCCACCTGTACATCGAGCGGGATCAGCTTTCCTTCGTCATTTCTTTTGCCCTTGCCGACAGCCACTACTTCCCCTTCTTGCGGCTTCTCTTTCGCCGAATCGGGAATGTAAAGACTACCCGCCTTGACTTCTTTCTCTTCGATCCGTTTGACCACGATGCGGTCGTGAAGCGGACGAATATCCATAACGTGAACCTCCACTGATTTGAAGAGCTAAATTGTTTCGCGCCCAAACGCGATGATTAGGAAGGCTGGGTGACTCAAAGTCGCGTTTGCCTCCCCAATTGGTTTTAGCACACTCGACCCGAGACTGACAAGACTTTATTTTAAATGATTGATAACAAACAGATTACTTACTTGGCAACCTCGTGTATTAGTGTGTAAGACTCATATTTAGCCACAAGCGGACACTAAATGCCCTCCCCTTCCGACACTCTGCTATCGTAAGTATTGTAGGCGCCGGGGCTCGCGCGCGGGAATCGAGTCCGTTTCAGGCGCGTCTTTTGATTTGGCGCGTGGCTTGGCACAGCTGTGCTGCGGCCTCTGCGCCTGGATGGACCTATGCGGCGACTCTCCATGCTCCTCGGCCTCGCCGCCCTGGTGCTTGCGGCGGTAGTTGGCTATACCTATTCGAAACGCCTGGACCGTGGCGCGGCCCGCATCGTTGCGCCTCCGCCCGCTTTGCCGGTCCACATCGACGCGGCGGGCAACAACGGATGGGTTTACCGCAAGAGCGACCCGATAACACACCAGCCGATTGTGCGCGCCGAAGCACGGGCCTACCAGCGAATCAAGGAGCCTTCGACATCTCTGGTGGACGGTCTGAAGCTGCGCTTATACAACAAGCTGGGCACGTTCTACACGTTCGTCGAGTGCGAAAAGGCCGTTTTCGATGAAGCCAGCGGCGTGATGACCACCGATGGCGCGGTTTCCATCATCATGAAAGTGCCCGTAGGTACGGAGCCGGACGATAAAGAAGCTACCGCCAGGCTAACGCGCGTCCAAGGCACGGCTGCGCGCTACGAAACGAAAACGGGCCGCGCCACTTCCGACAACCCGGCCAAATTCCAGTTTGCCGACGGCAACGGGGAAGGCGTGGGCGTGGATTACGATCCGACGAAGCGGGAGCTGCGGGTGAAGTCGCAGGTCTCGTTGAACTGGGTGGGACAGAACACACCGGACAAAGTGATGCACGTGGAATCGGGCGAACTGCTTTACAAGGAAGCCGAGCAGCAGGTATTGCTTTCGCCCTGGGCGCGGATGAAGCGCGACACCGTAACGCTCGAGGCCGGCATTACGCTGGTGACGCTGGTGGACGGCCATTTGCGCCAGATCAACGCGGAATCGGGCCGCGGCACCGAGATTCAGGACGAGCGCGAGATCGATTTTTCGGCCGATAAACTGACTAGCTTCTTTAACGACGATGGCGCGATGACCTCCATCGTCGGCGAAGGCCACTCACGGATCGTTGCCAGCGATCCAACCGCGCACACCACCGTGACCTCTAACCGCGGATCGCTGCATTTCCTGGTTGAGACCAAAGTGATAAACGGCAAGGAGGTGAACAACAGCGTGCTCCAGAACGTGGAGGCGGACGGGGCGGCGCTGGTGGAATCCGTGCCTATCGCAAGGCCGAATGTGGAGCAGGCCGAAACACGCATTCTGCGCAGCGAGCACCTGCACATGGACATGCGGCCGGGCGGCCAGGAGATTCACGAAATCCGCACAGACACGGCGGCGCAACTGGAATTCAAGCCGAACCGCCCGTCGCAATCGCATCGCGTTTTGGATGCCGCGCGGATGGTGATCACCTATGGCGATGACAATTCCATCGATACCGTGCACGCCTGGAAAGTGACCACCCACACCGATCGCCCTCCCAAGCCAGTTCAGGCCGGGGCGAAGCCAGCCCCGAAAAAGGACGACAAGCCGCCGGCTCCGGCACTCACCTGGAGCGACGAACTGGTGGCGCGCTTCAAGCCCGGAACAGGCCAAGTGGCGGCCATCGATCAGCTTGGCGGGTTTCGTTATCAGGAAGGCGACAGGAAAGCGCGATCTGCCCGTGCTCACCTGGACCAAACCGAAAATCTGATTACGCTCACCGATGCCGCCCGCGTGTGGGACGCCACGGGCTCGACCTCCGCCGATGTTATTTTTATGAACCAGCAGAGCGGCGACATGGATGCGACCGGGCATGTGTCAGCCACACGGCAGCCGGACCAGAGCGTCTCGAGCGGCTCATCGTTGCTGGATGATGCCAAGCCCATGCAGGCTCGCGCCGACAAGATGCTGGTTCGCGACAGCAACTTGAAGATCAGCTACGAAGGCCATGCGGTGGTGTGGCAGGGGGGCAACCGGACGGCCGCCAACACGATCGTGATCGATCGCGATGAAGAGACTTTCAAGGCTACCGGCAGCGTGGTTAGCGAGCTGCTTGACGAGAAGAAATCCACTGATAACAGCCCGGCTCAAGCGAAGCCGGCGGATGGGTCGAAGGCGCCGGTCTTGAAAACAGCCAGCTCGATAACAGCTAGCTCGAAGACATCCGGCTCGAAAGCGTCCGGAGACGCAAAAACCACCGATGGCAAACCCGCAGATGGTAATGCGCCGGCAGGCGACAGCGGCGGCTCGGTGTTTACGGTTGTACGAGCGCGGGAGATGTTATACGAAGACTCGACCAAGCTTGCTCACTACACCGGAGGCGTGAAGATGACGCGCGATCGCATGACGGTCGCCTCGCGCGAGCTGAAGGCGTACTTCAAGGAGAACAAGGACAGGCAGAACGGCGAGTCATCGCTTGACCACGCCTTTGCCGATGGCGCGGTGGTGGTGAATGAGGTCGCCGTTGATCGTACGCGCACCGGCACCGCGGAGCACGTCGAGTACTACACCGATGACGACCGCCTGGTGCTGAATGGCGGTGTTCCGAAGTTCATCGACAGTCTGCGCGGCACCACGAGCGGCCACCAGCTGGTTTACTACAGCGATGACGACCGCCTGCTGGTGGACGGCGACACGAAGGCGCCGGCGGTCACTCATATGAAAAAGAAGTAGTGGGGCAAAAGTCCGCAGCCAGGCGTGATGCTGTGGCGGGCACTCGTGCCCAATGTCACTTAGTTATCCCACAGCCGGACATCCAAATCCGTTGTGGGGCGGACCCCCTGGTCCGCGGCCGACGCCCTCGTCGGCCTTTTTGCACGTCCACACGCCTGATCTCATTGGCGAAGAGCGGGTCCGGGGGACCCGCGCGGACCGGGGGGTCCG
>Ga0181525_10000605_pt1 | contig 30919 bp, 29 predicted proteins | sample PEATcosm2014_Bin_48_FD_121100 | JGI IMG/M metagenome (GOLD analysis project Ga0181525, IMG submission 121100) | Peatland microbial communities from MTU Mesocosm Facility, Houghton, MI, USA - PEATcosm2014_Bin06_10_metaG | ecosystem: Environmental > Terrestrial > Soil > Wetlands > Peat | place... | reverse complement strand
TGATCGGGCCGCCTTCCGCTCGGGCATCGGTATCGTGCTCGACGGTGATGTTGAGCGCGTTTGCCAGTGCGTACCGCTTGGCGTAGGTCATCGCCGCTCCATCGGCCTGGGTCTCAGTTGCACCGTAGGGTCCAGACCCAGCCCTGACGTAAGCCTTGTAGTCCCTGTGGTAGCCTCCCCGGTGCTGAAGGGTGCAGGTTTGCAAGATCCTGGAATCCTTAAACTCCGTGGAAAACGACACAGAGAACCCGAATTTATCGAGGAGCGGCCGGACCTTGGCCATAATCTCCTCGTATGGTAAGTAGGTGTACCGCACCGCGTCATTCTTACCGGGTACCACTTTAGTTGCCCGGAAAGTTGTCAATTCCGACTGTAGGGCCGCGAAGGCTACCGCGAAGTCCTTTTCGGCCTGCCGGTCCTCCATGTGCTCCTTCATCTCGATGACCTTCTGCATCGCCGCAAGCGCTTCTGGCGTCAATTGCCCCGACTTGGCCAGGTCCACGATGCTTCCGATCATGGCCATCGGTGTCGGCTCAGCCGGCTGGTGGACCACAAGCTCGCCCTGCCCCGGAAAGTCTTCTCTGTCTTGGTCGGCCATCACACACCTCCCGACATGGAGATCAGCAGTTCGCGGAGCTTCACCAAGTCGCCAGCCTCCTCTACGTTGTAGCGAGCCAACTCAGATCCTGTGATATTGTTGTCACTGCCTTTGATCTGCTGAATTAGGATTCGAGTCTGCATGTGGGAGTAGCGCACGGCACCCACCAGCACCATCGCCTCTTCGAGTTTCGCCTGTTCGGATGGGGTCAAGAAACACTCCTTTTTGCCGCTCGCAACACGACTGACAGTGAGATTCGCGCTCGCACCTTGACGGCGCAACGAAGTTCCATTTTGTTCCGCGCAGCAGCAGCATCATAAGCAGCAGCAGCAGCAGCAGCATAAGCAGCAGCATAAGCAGCAGCATAAGCAGCAGCATCAGCAGCAAAAGCAGCAAAAGCAGCAGCAGCAGCATAAGCAGCAGCATCAGCAGCAAAAGCAGCAGCAGCAGCAGCATAAGCAACAGTATCATAAGCAGCAGCAGCATCATAAGCAGAGCGCACCTGCTCAATGGTCGCCTTTCCTCGGCACCATGCCCGCGCCATGGCGATTGCCTTGCGTGGCCGCAATTCACCTTTCTTAACGAATCGTCCAGCGAGCGCGGCACAGTCGCACGCCACCATAACCAGTAGCTTGCGGTCGATCGCGACTTTACCGGCAATCCACAGCAGCCAATCGCCGCGGGGACAATTTTCCCAAGCCAGCTTTGCTGACTTCTGCGACTTCGCCCACTCCATTGCCGCAATGCAGGGCGAATAGAATTGCAGACGTTCGCTCCAATGGGACTTGGACATAATCACTCCTTCGTCTCGGGGGCTTCCAGCAGGCCGATCTTTTTGCATCCCTGATCCACCTGCGCGGCCAACGTTGAGATGTCGCTATCGTCCATCATCCGGCCGTAGTCGCTGAGCACGGTGATGATGCGCTGAGCGGCCTTGACATCTACCTCGTAGAACTTCACTGCGGGTTTTTCGCCCGTTACCGAGACAGTACGCACGTTATGCTCCTTTCGTGTCACTGAGAAAACGGATCAAGCTGAATCTTCTGCTCGACTTCTGCGCGGTGGACCGGAATCTCCTTCGGAGCTTCAATGCCCAGTCGTACATTGTTGCCGCGAATCTGCACGACCGTCACTCGGATGTTGTGACCGATCACGATCTCTTGATTCCTTTTCCGATCCAACACGACAACGATCGACGCCCGCTCTTTGTCGCTGAACTTCACCACCGGCGGTTTCCCGCTTCTGAATCTGATGTCCAAGTCATGCTCCTTTCGTGTCTGCGGCCTGCCGCGGCTCGATCTCCAGACCGAGGTGCGAAAAGGCCCGTTTCGTTGCTTCCCAAGCGTGGTCAACTGCGGCCGGGGCATCTTCCGGCGTCCCCTTCCCGATCAACATCCCCGCGGTGTTGAGGAAGAAGCCGGCCACGTTGCTCATCACAGCCGTTGCCGCTTCGGGTCGGTTGTTGATCGGCATTCCCATTGCATCGCTGAGTTGTCCCGCCATCGCTTTTCTCTCCTGTAAACGTGCCAAGTAATCCGCGTTGCCGCGGCGTTTCAATTCTCCCCGAGCATCAAGGCCCGGGCGTGATCGTCGGTTGTGGTGCGGCATGGCCGTGGTCCCTGGGTTCCTTGTTTCCGCAATCGTCTCGAAGAATCTGGACGTCGGCCGGGGCATCAATGCCGAGACGGACGACGCCGTTGTGCCGCACCTCGACGACCACCACCTCGATGTTGTCGCCGATGAAAATTTTGCCGTTCCGTCGCCTTGAAAGTACCAGCATCGTGCTTCCCTCCATCCATGCGGCCGAAATGAAGTCGCCCTGCTTCCGTGGCCGCTCCCGGACGGGCGACGGTGCTCCTTGCAATCACCGCCTTAAAACCCGTTCCAATAATATGGCTCGGGCACAGGCGGACGTCCTCATCCGTAATGAGCGAGCATAGCGAGTGAACTGCCGCAATTCGTGATCGCTCATGCGGACTCCCAGCACCTTGTTTCTGATCGGAATTGCCTTTTCCGCCATGTCGCACCTCTATGTCTGTTTTCGATTCGTTTCACAATCGTTATCTGTAAATGTAGCCATGGAAAGAATCGCGTCAAGCGGAGTCTTTAGGCGGAATCGCGGAATCCAGAAAATAGTTTCCGCGTGAAAGAATGCCTCGCTTGCCCCGATCAGCCGGCCGAGGGAGGCGGCGGCCCGAAATTACCCGCAGTGGAAGGCTCGTTAAGCGGGCTAGCTACTAATCCGTCAGGGCCAAGCGGAAACGAAAGCGGCCGGCAGGAAACCCACCGGCCGCTCGAACATCGCGCTCAATCGCGCATTGGTTCTCGGTTTACCGCCCAAACAGCCGTCCGAAGAATCTCCGCACCGGCCCTCGCTGGAACCGTACCCGCTCCGTACAGCACGCACTCCCAAGCGTCACTGTCGCAACCGGGCCGACATAGGGCGTGTAGCCCCAATAGCCGCCGGTCGCTGGATTGATAACCGGCCAGGGATACACGACCGGCTGCGGCTGGGGTGGGTAAAACGGCCACGGATGCGGATGAGGGCCAGGTTGCGGACCAGGATAGGCTTGCGGCGTGGTGCTGGCTGGCTTCGGAATCAACGGCAGCTTGACCGGCATCGGCGGCGGGCAATCGACCTTGCAAATGCCGTTGGGGCAGTTCGGGCACGTCGGGCACGTCGGACAGGCTGCCGGCGGCGAGACGACGGGCGCCACGGTCGGACACTGACCGTTTTGGCAGGCAGAACAGGACGAACCGCGGTTGAAGATCCAGCCGGCATCGGCGCGGGTGCAGAACACCAGCGTAGCGAGCATGGCGAGAACAAACACAAAAACTTTCATGGCAGACTCCTTTGCGGGGGTAAAAGGGAGAAACAAATGGCCGGCGGCGATGCAACTCTGCCGCCGGCCGAGGCTACGCTATGTTGCTCGGCGGAAGTGCCGCCAACACCTGTTGTTGGATACCACAGGCTATTTTGCCCGCGTCGTGAAGCTGGTCGAGGTAATCGAGATCGGCCTGTCCGATGCTCACCGGCGGGACCGGTGGTAGGGCAAGCCGCTGGCCGGTCATGGCCGCCACATCGAGCATCAGCTTGCCGGGGTTGGGGTACGGCTGCAAACCGTGGAGCACGGGCTGCAACATTTCCCACGCCCAGCCGCTACAGAACTCCCGGTGGGCTGTATGGTAGCCGGTGTTCTGGTAGGCCAGTAACGCGCCATCCCAATCGTAGGGCAGTCCCAGGCCGGCCCGGGCAATCGCTTGGACTGTTGCCGGTGCGTCGTCTTCGATCCACGTCTCGACATGGTAGGATGGCGAGCCGGTAAGGGCTGCAATGATCCGGCCCATCGGCCCGGTATCCGGGTTGAGCAGGGCGAAGTGCAGTTCCACACCGGGCACCACGGGCACGACGTGCCAATAGGCCGGGTCGCCCTGGTTGGCGAGCGAGGGAATCACCCGCGTTACTTCCTGTTCGGCAATGGCGCTGTAGAACGGCACGGCAAAGCCCTCACTATTTTTTCTGGGGACCTATGATGCATTTCGTTTTACCGCCCTCAGTTCGCGGTTTGCAGCACGTCTTCCGCCGCCTTCAGGGCCTTCAGCACTGGCTCCTTGACGCCCGCGCCATACAGCCGGGTCGCCTTCTCCATCAAGACCGCCGCCCGTCGCGTCGGGCTCGGCTGCGGAGGATTCGGGTTCGGATTCGGCGTGTAGGGCACCGGCGTACCGGCCACGCACCACACGGCCTCAGTACCGATCTGATTGCTGCCGTAGCTGATCCACATGCAGCCGCCGCTGATCGGTGCGGTTGACTTCGGCAGCGTACCGGCCAGGATGTTCGCCGCGCTTACCATCCGGCAACCCGAAAAGTCCCAGCAGCTTCCGCACTGCCCCTGATCAGCGATCGGTGGTTGGCTGGCCAATGCGTTGTAGCTGGCCGGTAGGTTCTGCGCGATCTTGGCCAAGTCGTCTTCGGCCCGCATATGAGCGCGGCGGGAAGCGGCATGGAGGGCGGCGCGAACGTTCGGCGGTGGCAACTTCAGGCCGGTCGGCAGAAATCGACCCTTCCGCAGAACGCTCTTGCCGGTCGTCGGGTCGATACCCCATGCCGAGCCCCAGGAATTTATCATCAACCACGCGCCCGTGGCATCATCCCAGCCTACTTGGTAGACATCGTGGTTGACCCCATTGGCATTACCGCTGAACACGCCGCCCGAATAGCCCATGAACGAACCATCGGCTGCCACGGCACAGCCGACGCCCCCGTACTTGAGGATTGCGGCTTTGATGAGATTGGTGGCGGCCACGCCGGTCGTCGAGCTATCGGCATATCCCCAATCGCTGACCGTATAGAGCGACACGCCCGTGCCCGCCATCGTTTGGCAACCTTGGCTATAGCCCACATAAGGTACGTAGTCGGCCTCCCGCGGGATTCCCATATTCTTGGCGTTGGCCAGAACCGTCGTGTTGTCGTCCCCAGAGCAGCCGCCGTTTGAGCCTGCGCACCCGTCGAGGATGAACTGCGGGCTGAGCCAGTTCGTGATTGGTGCGAGCGTGAGCTTCACCGGCACAGGCTTGGCGGCCGACTTGCTCGCGCCGCAAATCTGTTGCTCGAGGGCAACCGCCTCGGCGATCACAGTTGCTGGGATATTGGCGCCAAAGGCATTCGCCATCTCCAACCCGATCACGGCAAACGTCGCAATCGTGCAAGCTCGCTGAGGGTTGATCTTGACCTCGGCCTGGATCGCGGCAGCGTAACGGTCGCCGGCGTCGGATCGGCCAGCGGTCACGTCGGCACGTGCTTGCCGCAGCGCCCACGTCAGGCCCCGGTAGGGTCCGATCGCCATTCGGTCCCCCACTCCCCGAGCGAACGCCTCGCCAATGTCGGCTGCATCATCGTTTGCTACGGCTGCGGATCGGGCACACGGGCATGGCTGTGCGCCCAGGCACGGCAGCGAGCCGGCCAACATCAACACGAGAATCGGGATCTTCAACATGGGAAATCCTCCGTTAGAAAAAACTGGTGAAATCGCAACGCACGTCAGCTTACCCCAGGCGTTGGGTGTGTCAAGCGAAAATCTGGTATGACATCGAGACGCAGTTGCATAGTCCCCCTTCGAGGCTAAGGCGCGAGCAGTCGATCCCTTCGAGCCACAAATCAGGGTGGGCCGCCCAAAGGCACTTCTCGACGGCTGTGTTCTCTTCCAGATCGTCGAACGTCGGGTAGAGGATGGCACCCGCAACCTGAAGGTAGTTGACGTAGTAACCGTAGCCCTCATTTTGGTCGTCGGCATCGGGAAACTGCGCCCGAAACTCCTCTTCGTCCAACTCGGGACAAAGGTGGTAGGCGTAAGGGAATGGGCAGGCATCGATCCCGTGGCGGTCGAGGATGTTGGCCACCTGGCAGTCGTATTCGATGAACTGCCGATCCCGGAGGCTCCGGTAGTCGTTCAGAAACACCGTCTCGGCATCCACCCATTTGCAGATGCCGTCGCTGTGCCCCAGCGTGTCGCCCGGCTCGGGAGGGATGAACACGATCTCGGCCTCCAGCAGCCGCCCCAGCTTGTAGGCTAGCACGCCCGGGTCGATCCCCGGGTTGTGCTCGAACACCATCCGGGTCATTATCACCCGGTCGCCGTACCGCACCACGTTGCCGCCGTCGAGCACGATGTCGGAGCGTTCGATTCGGCCGTAATTCTCCAGCGGTTCCCAGACCGAATCGGGAACGACCAACTGCGGGTAGGCTTCGTAGCCCAGGCCCGGGGCCTTGTACTGGAACTTGACAAAGCCGCTCGGCGTCTGGATCGGTGCCCAGTCTCGAACCCATATGTTGCTGGTGTCCAAAACCCGGCAGTCGACGTTGACAAACCGCAGGGCGTCTCGCATCCCGTTGAACACTTCGGGGTGACGGTTCAGGGCCTCCGCGATGTAGACCACATTGCAGTCCGCGTCTTTCATCGGTCCCGCCTTTCAATGCTGACCAAAGGATCGACACCAGCCTCAACGTGCGTGAGCACTTTGTGTAATGGCCTGAGACGCAGGCGCGGGTTCAACGGCAACACCAGCACGCACATCGAACCCCATTCGATCTTGCCGAAAACTTCGTTCTGGTTGTAGTACGCGGTCTTCTCATCCTTCACGGGCAATATGCAATTTACGTCACTGTCAGCAATCTGCACCAGCCAATACTCGTACTTGAGCGAGCCACAGTAGCAGCGATTGACCACCCGCTTGTTGCTCTGCATGAAGCCAAACGTGCCGGGGCGAATCAAGCCCTTGTCCAACAAGTCGTGCTCGGCCCAGATCATGGGCACGTTGCTGGTGCGTAGCGGCGGCACGGCGTGCCGGGTCATGGTCACATCGGTGGGCGTGCGATTGCAATGAACGTCCGCCGCAGTCATGAAGATGGCCGTCACTAATGCCGGGCCGTCGAGCTTGCGGCACAACAGGTCGTTGACCGTACAGTCGGCGCCCTTCACATCAAACACGTCTTCATCGGGGGCCAGGCGGGACTGGCTGGTAATCACGCCATCGGCCGGCGCCGAGAACAAGTCCCGGTTGGCCCACATCACGCGCGGCGGATTACGGAAAAAAAAAATTGTGGTAAGCCTCCTCTTCGGTCATGCGATCATATCGCTTGATTTCAGGCGTTTTCAGCCATTCCTTCAGGGGCAAGGCCATGCTGCTTCCTTTTTAGTTCGTGATATGCCTTCAGGCCAATCGAGACATTTTTACGCCTCCTCCTCCGTCATTTTCTGGTAACGGAGAACTTCCGGCGTCTTCAACCATTCTTTCAAGGGCAGCGCCATGGGTCACTCCAGGGGAACGGCGTATTGGGCCCGGTTGATATGGAACACATTGCAGGAGAGGTCACTGCCCCCCTTTCCGATCTCGCTCAGGTCGGGCATGACCAACTGGAATTCGTGTTCGGCACAGACTTCCTCAAGGAAATGCCGCTTATCCCGTTGCTCTTTCCAGTCATCATCGTGCTTGCCGGCCAACTCCAGGGCTTCGAGGTTGCTCCCGCACAACACCAGATTTTGGGTGCGGACACAGTTGGTCGTACCAGCGTAGGCGATCTTCTTGGGCACGGGGATAATCTCTGCCACCTTCTCGATGGCCTTGACCTCTTCAGGTTTCAGGCAGGACGTGGCGACGATGATCTTGTCGGTGGTCAAGGGGAATATTTCGGTATCGAGGTGATAGTTGCGTTCATCGGTCATTTCGATGGGAATGACCTTCATGCCGTGCTTTTCCTCAAACCACTCCAGGGCCTTCTTTTCGGTCCTGATTCCCCAGGCACCGATGTAAATGTTGTCGTGGACGCTTTTCAGATCGGCCTCGCCCTCAAAGTAGAACGGGCACTTCTCCACCTTGTATCCAGCCGCCTTGAAGTAATCCATCGCCGCCTTTTCTTCGCCGCGGCGGGGCTCGCTCTTGTAATTGGACCCAACGAAGATCGGCTCTTTGCCGTGGCAAAGCATGATCCCGATGTTGGCGATGTACGTGGCGTCGGCAAAGTCACCGATGGACGGCAAGACGTGGACGAGCGTGTTTTCCGATGACAGCCAGCCGTAGAGGCTCATCCATTGAGAATAGCACTTGGACCAATTTTCCTTTGCCTCTTCCTCGGTCATCCGCTGCATCCAGGTGTTGTTGGGATCATCGGTATCCCAGCGGTGAGGGAAGATCATCGCGAAGGTCGGGAAGTCTAACAGCGATGGCAGTTCGATCTTGACATTCGGGTCCGGCTTGATCTGCGGCTCAGAGGTGGCCTGCTTGGGGCGGATCGGGTTGCGTGTCGGGGCGGGCTTCGCGGGAAGCGTCATAATGATCCTGCTGGCTTTCTGGAATTCAACAGTTCCTTGTAATCCTTGAGGATCTGTTTCCACTCGACGGGTGCAATGTAACCGGCCTCGGCCCGCTTCTGCTCGGCCTGCATCTTCTTGACCAGGATCGGGCGAACGATCTTCCACTCTTCGTCAGTGGTCATTTCGGCAGCGTGAAGGGCCTGAGTCATCGGCTTGTCGGCGTACAGGTTGGCCATCCGAGTGGCCATAGATTTCTTCCTGATCTCCCGTAGCTCAGCCGGCCCGACCTTTCCTTTCCAGTCGATTCCGGCGATGCTTTCGCCCTTCGACAGCGCATCCCGAAGCTGCTTGCGAATGTCGCCCTTTGATCCGGTTTCCGTTTCCTCCGGTGTCTTGGGCGTGTGGCTACTCAGCGACTTGAGGTAGCCGACCGATGGGCTGTCGATCGCTGACTGCGGGGCCTGCGGAACGCCGAAGAATGCGGCGGCTTGCGTGGCTGGGCTTTCGCCTTTCTTCGACTGCTGGGCGATGTTTCGGCCAGAGAACGGAATGAACTGCTTGGCGATGTACTCCCCGATTTGCTTCATCTGCTGCATCGCCGGATCGTTCTCGTTGCGGATCTGGTCGCCGTAGTAGTCTCGGTTCTGCATCATTTGCCACATGGCCGAGGCCAACGGGTTCGCCTTGTTCTGGATCGTGCGGATAGGCGACGTGGCAAACCCCATCACGTCCTTCATGTAATCGGGGAACTGAATACGACGATCCTGGCCCAATTCATCTTTCTGGCCGGTGGGCGGGTACATATAGTCCCACAACTGCTGGGGACCATGGCCGGTGTAGAGGTAGGTGGCGATCGCCCCGAGTACGGCGTGGGTCAAGGGCAGGGCGATGGTGTAGGCGGCCCGATGGGAGAAGTCACCGTGAAACAGATCCTTGGCGCCCAGGCCGAGTTCCCGCATGGTTCCTAGGTTCCAGCCAAGCGACCGGGTTCCCAACATCAGGGAATCTTTAAGGGTTTTATTCCAGAAGAGGTTGTCGTAAACCAACTCACCCATTCGGTTGTCCACGCTATCCCACGCCTTTCCCATCACATCGCGGAAATCCTGACGACTGATCTTGGGATCCATCTTGGAAAGCTCGTACTGGGCCATATCGGCGAAGGCACCCCGCTTCATGGTCGGTACGATATGCTCCATGAGCAGCCAAGACGACTTCTCGAGCGCGGCAGCCAGGGCCTTGGGAACGGCCGAGGGTCGGCCTTCCTTGAGTGCCTTTACGAAGCTGTCCCATGCCGAGGTGGACTTGGGGCCCAGGCGGTTGAACGCTTCCCGTCGCAGCCGGAAGCCGCCGGCCATCCCAGCGTCCGCAATCGCCGCCATGTCGCCACCAACCGAGCCGGGCCGAATCGCTTCCTTCAAGAGAGACCGACCCTTGAGGTAGTTCGAAATCGGGGCGATGGGGGCACTCAGGGCCGTCTTGGCGGCTGCTAGCGGCCGGGCATCGGCGAGTTCCTTTGCGGCCAACGCGAGTCGGGAAATGACGGAGTTTCCTGCCGTGGTGGTCAAGTGGAAGGCCGACAAGCCCAACTGGGCCATGTTCAACAGGTTACCGGTGTAGCGGAGGGAGTTGTAGATCGTCCCCCACGTTTCGCTGTTGCGCAGGCCGGGCGAGAGATGGTTGTTGATGACCCTCGCCGCGTCGGGGTGGGCGTAGTAGTCGCCGCGGTGGACGAATTCAGGAGCGCCCGGGCTGCCGTCTGCTTTCGTGGTTGGCCGCCGCTCCCAGACTGTGGCGATCTTGTCGTTGATCTTCACCCACCCATCAGGCTGCGACCCAGGGGTGCGTGCCAGCTTGATGTACCCCTGATCCTTCCCTTCGGCCAAAATCTTCTGGGCCATTTCGTACCGGCCCATTTCGTGCAGCTTCAGCATGACCAACTCAGCCGGGTTTTCGGTCACAGGCTTCAGGCCGGCCGCCAAGCCTTCCTTCGTCGTCGGGATGGTCCGCTTCTTGAGGAAGGACTTTGGACCTTCGAGGGGCTTCTTGCCAAAAATCTTGGCCGCGGCGTTGGGATCTTCCCAGATATGGGGGAAATAGTTCTCAATGAAGTTGTCCAAGTCGCCTTTGCCCAGGTCTTGGATCCGCTTCTTGCCAATGTCCAGGGCGATCCGCATGGTGTCGGCCGCCCGCTGAAGCTCGGACGTCGGCTGCTTGGCCCCTGTCTCAACACCGTCGATGAAGTCGTACCGGCCTTGTTGTGGCAACTTCATCAGGGCTTTGCCAAACTTGCCGAGGGCATCGTTGATCTGGTCATCCCGCATCGCAAGCTCCGCACCCTTCTCACGGATATTGCCGGCCATCGAGCGGGCTTCCGTCGAGACAGTGGCGGGGCTGAGAGCGGCGTGGAGAGACTTGGCAATGTTGCCGATACCGGCCGCGGCGTCGTTCAGGTCGGCCATTACGCCAGGAGCCGGAAGTCCCATGAACCGCTGACTTCGATCGGCGTCGATGTCGTCGAACAAGTCTTGCTGCCCCGGCAAGTCTTCCATGCCGTGGAACATGGATCGCTGGGACTGTCCATAGGAGCCTGCAACTGCCGCATGGGCTTCCTTCAGCACCTTCGGATCGTCCAACCGCACTTCGGGTATCGGTTCTCGGTTCAACAAGTCCCATACCGCTCGACTGGGATCTTTCCGCGCCTCGCTGCTGAATGCTTCGGGGTTCGCCTCGACAACCCGCTCAGCTTTCACGTCGAAGTCCTTCAACAGCTTGCCGGTAGCATCATCGCCCCGGTAGGTGAAGTCCTTGCCCGTGTTCTCGATGTTGTGACGCATCAAGCCGGTAATGCCGGTCTGCCGATGGGCGTCGGCTTTGGCGGCTCGCTCGGCGGCGTTCTGCTCTTTCATCCCGGCATGAACGTCCGAAACGACGCTTGCAAAAGTCTGGGCAGGCAGATCGTTTTCCTTTGCGTAGCGGTCCACGTTCTCTTCAGGCGTGGCTTTCGGTGCCTCCTTGATGATCTTCCCCAGCCGTTCGCGGAGTGGTGGCTTCTTTACCGCTGCCCCAGGTGCAGGCGGTGGTACTGCTTGCGGGCCGCCTCCTTCTTGCTGACCCGCTTGCCCTTCAGTATCCCCGTCCCCGCGTCCGCTCGGTTGAACTCCTTGGCCACCGTCTGGGGGATTCCCATCTTGCGGGCGAACGACTTGCTGTGGGCCGCGGCTGCCATCGTCCGGGCCTGCTTTTTCGACTTGCTGGGCATCGCTTGGTACTCCTGCTGGTTGTGGGGCCGTAGCCCCGGTTTGCTGCTCAGACGCTACGCTGGTGGCCTCTAGCGGCTGGGCGGCCGGTTCCTGGGCTGTTGGAGCCTGCCCGGCCGGCGGCTGCTGTTGGGCCTGCTGGGTGGCCTGTTGGCTGGCTTTTTGCTGTTCATCACGGAAGGCGTTGCGGGCGGCCTGTCCTTTGGTGATTACCTCATCAGGAACGCCATGCTCCTCGGCCACGCTCCGACTGATATTCCCATCGGGGGGTAACAGTTTGGCACCGAGGGCATGGGTTGCCGAAATCACCCCACCTTGAATGAGGGTTTGAGCGGTGGTCTCCTTGATGTCATCGGCTAGCCGGTCGTAATCCAGGGCCTTGGGATCGACCCCAGACAGCTTCGCGTTGACGGCACTTCCGACTGATGCCACCAGGGCCGGCGGCAATTGCTCAGCGGTGGAGATCCCCACGCTCTTGAGTCCTTCCAAGACGCCCTTGGCTGCCAGTGTGCTTCCCTTTTCGCCCAGTACGGACACCAGGCCACCGGCCCCAAACTTCTGCATGATGGCGTAGGGGACGCCTTCCACAAGCCCCTGCCGGAGTACGTACTTGTTCAGTTCCGCGCCTTTCAGGCCGGCATCTTTCCCTCTTGTGACGGCTTTGTCCGCCGCCTGTGCAGCCATCGTTCCGATGACACCCCATGGGCCGCCCAACGATGCCACGGTCATAGTCGGAAGAGTTTCGCCAGCCCCCCGCAGACCACGCATCACGGCAGCCGGCAAGAGCCCCGTCTTGTCGCGCTCAGCCGCCGCCTGTTGGTAGGCATCGGAGAATCGGTTGACAAAATCCGCGTGATCGGACGCTCCGAAGAATCTCGCCACGGGGGAAACCACGCTTGCACCCAAGCCGACCGCCGTAGCCTTGAGGTTGGGAAACCACGCCTCGTCGAGTCGCTTCTTGGCGAAGGAAAGCATCTGGGCCTTCTCTTCGTCAACCGCGGACACTTCAGGCTTGACGACTTCCGCATCAGCGGGTGGCGTCCATCGCTCAGCATCGACGGGCGGTGACCAGGAACCAGCCGCCGATCCTTCCGCCGAATCAACAAGCTCGGCGTCTTCAGGGGGTGCCCACGGCATGACGACGCCCCTTCTTTACGTAGGTTTGTCCGTCTGGGCCAACAAGTTTCTCGCCCGGTTGGAGTGTTGCCCACTGTTTGGCAAATTCGTCAGGCGCGATTTGCTGTTGCCTTTGCTGCCCCGCTGACTTCTCTTCGTCTGGGCTGGCGTTGCCTTCCAACTGATCGACCCGTTTCTTGATCGTGGTGTACTCGGTCTGCGCGGCTGGCGGCAGTTGGTCCAGCGTCAGGTGCCCCGGAAGCATGTCGGCCATCTTCTGCTTGCCGGTGTCGATTTCCTGCTGAGCCTCGGGGGTGATCTGCTTGGCGGGTTGCTCTTGACCGCTACGCTGGGGAAGCGGGTAGGCTTTCTGAACCCGCCGTTCGATTTCGTCTTCGGAATACTTTGGGGTCAAGTCGGGATTCTGTTCTTTTTCCAACCGGCCCCGCATTTTGTCTTGGTCAGCGCGGACACGAAGCTCTCGGTCCAGGTCGTGCATTTCCCACTTCTGTTTACGTTCATCCTGGAATCCCATCCCCTTCAGGTCTGCCGCCTCGCCTTTGTCGGACGCCAATCGGGCTTGTTGCTGGAGCTTGTTGTGTTCGATCTGCGCCGTGAGAGCCATCTTGTCCACGGCATCCTTGTGGCCCATCGCCGCGCGGTTGGGCATGGGCCGCCCCGTCTTCGGATCGGGCGAGTAGAGGCTTGAATCGCTGGGGTCGAGTCCCATCTGCCGGAACTGGGCCAAGTAGGCCTGCGACCGCTCGGCAGCGGACTGAGGCCGGGCGAACTGCCGCGTCAGGCCCTTGATGTCATCCTCGGCTTTGGCCATCGCCTGCTTCTTCTCTTCCGGCGTCAGGCTGTTGCTCGACCAAATCGAAGCCAATGCCTGCCTTGCCTTGCCGATCAATGGGATAGCGGCGGGGTCGAGAATCAACGAGCCGCTTTCGAGGCCCTGATTTAAGAACTGGTCTTGTTTGGCTTGCTTCTCCTGTTGAATGACCTGCATTTTGTAGTGATTCTCGGTCGAGATTTCACTGTCCGTGCCCTCGCCGTATCGCATCCGGTGCAACAGCTTCTCCCGGGCTTGCTGACCGTCCAGGGCCATCTTCTGCAACACCGTCCGGTGCATCTGGTCGCTCAGTTGCGAAACCATGTCCATCTGCATCTTCTGGTTCGCCTGCCCGACCTGGAAATCCTGCTGCCGGCCTTGGGTGTCCACGTCGAAGTCGTGCAGCCGGGCGTCTCGCAACTCTTGGACGCCCGCTTGGAACATATCCTGATCGGCCTTGAAGCCTTGCTCCTGCCCGAGCTTCTGAAGGTCGAAGGTCTGGATGGCCTGATCCCGGTCGGCCAGCGCCGCCTGCTGGGCCTTGAACTGGTCTTGCTGCTGCAAGTGCTCCAAGTGCATTTCCGCAATGCGGCCGGCTTCATGCCGCTCGAATAGTTCGTCTTCGTGCTCATTGCCCGCAAGCTGGCGGTTGAACTGGCCCTGTTCCGTCTGGGCCTGGAGGCCGTAGTTGTACTGGAATTGCTGCAGCGCGCCCAACTGCCGACTGCGGTGCTCCATCGCCATCTTGAGAATGTCGGGCGAGGCGCCGGCCGGGGTGTTGGTCGGCAAGAGCCCGGTACGGACCCCGACGTCGCGATCCGCGGCCTGCTGGGTAAGCTGATCGTTCTTCTGCCGAATTCGCTGGGCCTCGGCATCGGCACGAGCTTGTTGGTCCGCTCGGCGGCCAAGCATCCGCCGCATGACGGGCGGTTCGTTCTGGTCGATACTCTGGTCAATTCCTTGAGACATGATGGTCCTCTCAGCCGTAGGCTGCCGCGCTGTAGGAGCCCGGATAGTAATTGCCGCCGCCAGCCACGTTCTGGTTATTGACCTGGGCCTGCTGAGCGTAGATCGCGGCGTCGTTGCTCTGGCCCTGCTGCGAGGATTGGTTCGAAGCGGCGTTCATCGCGGCGTTGGCATACTGCTGGTTCACGCCGAGGTTTCCCAACCCTAGAGCCGTTTGTGTAGCCTGTTGTTGCCCCTGCAGGCCGAGTTGAATGCCGCCAAGTCCGAATGTGGATTGCGCCCCAAGCTGGGTCTGAGTCAACTGCTGGTTCAAGGCGTTCAATCCCAACTGGTACTGTTTCATGAACCCGCTCGCAACGGACGGCGCAATGGATGTTCCGGCCAACCCGGAAGCTGCCTCTTGTTGTTTGGCCTGCCCTAGCGTGTTCTGGTAGGTCTGATACGCCGCCGCCTGCTCGGCGTTACCGTAGCCCTGCAACTGCTGCTCGACGGCCCCGTACAACGCGGACGGGTCCATTCCCGCAACGGTCGGCATGGAGGATTGGTAGGACATGAGTTGAGACATAATACGATTCCTAGTTGATCGTGTAGACCGAAGATCCTTGGCATCCGAGGTTGATCGTCGGCGAGCCGTTGTATGTTCCCGCTATCGGCTTCATTTGCTTGTAACTGCCAATCGAACCGTTAGTCGCAACGCTCGGCTGAGTAAAAAAGTAAAGGCCGCTGTTCTGTATTCCATAATTCCAATTGTTCATGTACCACAGCCCATCAGTGCCACCGAGTGCCAAAAACGGAATGAGACCCTGATACAAAGCATCGTAAATTGGAGGGCTCCCAGCAATGTATACTCCCGACTGTGCATAGAATTCGACGATAGCGAGCTTCCCAATCTCGAAAGCGGGAAAAGAAACGCCAGACCCGGCCCAGTTCGTTCCAAAGCTTCCGATGACGTAACTTGCTCCCGTATTCTGATCGTAAAGAGTAACATTTGCCGCGCCGTCGCTTCCCGATGGTCCTGGAAATGAAATGGAAACATTGACCTTTCCCATGTCACATCAGTAGTTCAAAATCAGAGCCGTTGTGACATTGACAGTTCCGATCGTCAGGGGATCGGGAACTCCGCCCGTGATGGCCACACCATTGACAGTCAGGGAATCGGTCCTCGTTCCTCCCGTTACGTTCAATCCCGTTCCGACAACATTGACTCCACCCTCCAGATAGCATCCACCAGATTCAACGGTCAGGGCAAAGGGTTGATTGCCTTTCCCCTGGCAGACGATCGGGTAGGTGAGGAGCGTTCCGGGCACAGTCATTCCGGTTCCCGGTCCCAGGCCAAATGCCCCCACTACGTACAGGCCGCCAAAAATCTGTGTGCCGTATTGATACGACCCCGTGTTGTTGAACTCAAAGATGCTGTTGGCGGTAGCCGCACCCTGAAACAAGACCCCGAGGCTCGACCCGTTAGCGGCGGTGTTGACCGTAAGGGTGGTCACCGAAGAACTGGACGAGGTAAGGGTCAAGGCCCCGAAAGTCGGAGAGGAAGTCGAGCCTAGCCCCACGTCTGCGGCAACTAACGTGTGCCAGGTGAGCGCCGACCCACTACTGTTGACTTGGAGGAATTCATTCGCGTTGCCGCTTGTATAGGTAGGAACCCCAGACGCGGGAGTTCGCCAACCGAGATAAGGGGTGGTGGTCGTCGAGACCGTGGTGAGAACTTGCCCGACACTGCCGACGCTTTGGATTCCCGTGCCGCCGTTGCTCACCCCAAGAACCGAGACTGACTGCCACGCGCTGCCGGTGGATTGCAGGAAGTTCCCCGCCGTGCCCGCGCTGGCGAGACCGGTGCCCCCATACGAAGCCCCGATAACCCCCGCAGTCCACGTCCCCGCAGTAACCGTCCCCACGGTCACCAGATAGGTACTGCCATGCCAGGTTGATAGCGCCGTGTTTTCTACGCTCCCGAGTCCGATATCGGAAGCCAAAGGATAGTGCCACTGAAGCGACGTGCCGTTACTCTGAAGCAATGCACCGTTTCCGCCTACCGCATCGAGGCCAGTACCACCGTACTCCGTTCCGACAACCGTTGCCTCCCATGCTCCGGTCGTGATCGTACCAACTTCCGTGATGTTGGTCGTGTCGGCCCACTCGCAACCCGTCCCATCGCTAAAGAGAATCGTGCCATCAGCGCCCACATCATCAAGTCCCGTTCCTCCATTAGCAACCGGCAGCACACCCAAAACGATCTGAATACCGCCGCCGCCGCTTGTTGGGGCAAACCAGATCACTTCGGTTATCCCATTGAGTGTCACGTACTCCAGCGCATTCCCGGCACCGTTGACGATCAGCAGTTGGTAGGGAGTTCCAACGGAAGTCAGGCCAGTTCCCCCGTAAGCGATTGCAATGGTGTCTGCATTCCATGCTCCCGTAGTGACAACACCCAACGTCGTGCCGTTGTACCCGCTGTCCTCGACGATATTCCCCGACGTACCATTGAATGCCACGAAGTTCCCGTCAACCGCCGAAGACGGGCCGACGATCGCGTTGGAAGTTCCCGATGACACCACATCCCAGTCACCGCCCACCGATGCCTCACTGCCACCCGCGTTGGTCGTGAGGCAGATAATCAGATTCGTAGCCTCGACGGTTGCCCCCGATGAGCCACCGATATTGCCAGAATCCGAGCAGACGTAAAGATCCCCAGCGGTTCCTGCCGGATAATCCGGATCGTCCGAACAGTCGATGGTGCCCTTGAACGACAAAGGAGCGCCAATGCTCCCTGATGTACAGAGGCCATTCTTGAATACCAACCCGCTGGTCGTGATCGACTGCCCCGGCGTGCCATCGGATGACCAGTAAGCCGCCGCCTGGAATGCCACTTGCGTAAATACGATGGCGTCGGGGGCACCTGCACTAAGTTCCAACCCCTTGGGAACGTCTCCACCGCCGGGATTGATGGCAATTCCGTAATTGTCTTCGCTGTCCAAGTAGAGTTCGCCGCCGAGAGCGTAGATAGGACCAGCAGCGGTTGAAAAGGTTGTCGATGGACTGCTGCCAGGGGTAAAGGTGAGCACGGTATTCCCGCCGGCCCCAACATTGAGATTGCCGGCCACATCCTCGCCGATCCCACAGTGACCATCCGCGTCGAAATAAACGCCCGGCCCAAGTAGGTACAAAGCACCCGCGTTTGAGAACAGCGTCGTCCGTGCTGGTGTGGCGTCCGTCGCAATCTGGAATTCAAGAACGTCTTGGCTGGAGGCTCCAATGGCAACATTCCCGCTGGCATCCTCGCCGATTCCCCCTTGCTCGGCTGCATCGAAATAGATCGACCCCAGGTGACCGGACAAACCGCCCAGCACAAACAGCGGCCCCGCGGCATCCGTCAGCGTGGCGGAAGGCGTATCGCCCACGGCAAACGTCAGCACATCGTTCCCACCCGCCATCAGACTCAGGTTGCCCGTCGATTCTTCGTAAATACCGGCTTGCGGCACGCCTTCCGTGCCCGACTTGTCCAGGTAGATGGAACCCCGATTTTCAGACTCCGAGAGAGCCCCAAGAGCATACAGCGGCCCGGCAGCCGCCTCGAACGTGATATTCGGATTGTCGCCCATGTACACATCGATGAACGGCGTATCGACACTTGGACCAAGCAGCCAATTCTCATTCGGCCAATTCTTCTGAACTGTGTAATCGATGTAGCCATCATCGTTCGTACCGTTGTAAGGCACGAGTTTCTGTAGCCGGCTGTACATATACTGGGCTTGCTGTGCAAGGTTTCCCAGGGTGCTTGCCAGTTGGTTGTACTGCTGCTGAAGGATTTGCAGAGCAGCAAGCGCTTGCTGAATCTCGGCATCGGTTGAAGCCAGAGAGTTGATTTGTGGCGGCTGGGGATTTTGCGGCCAGGGGTTGGTGGATACCATCATCGAATCGGTCCTCGCTTACGTGGTTCTATGCGAATTCCTTCAATGGCCCACTGGTAGCTGCCTGAGAGCATGATCGTGTGCGCCGGCCCGGGCGCTTGCGGATAGTCGCGGTGGTTCGCACCGGCAGCAAAGCTTCCGTTCCACGGCGCGCCGCTGGCCACTGCCGCGGTCACCGCCGCCTGGACGGCTTCCTGCGACGTTTCCCCCGTGAAGATGCCCCAATCCACTCCTTGGCCGTTCGGGTCCAGATCCGCCGCAATCTGGAGGATTTCGCCAACGTAGCCCGGCCCACCGAAGCGGAACGGGCCGTACACCACCACGGAAACCAGGTCCGTGCCGTCGTCAGTCGTTGCGGTGGGATCGAAATATCGCAGGTAGCCGTCGTAACCGCCCAGCACAACTTGCGTGGCCGTGCTGGCGCCGGGGGTGTAATCGATGGCTGCGGTAGGCTGCATCCCATTGGGCATCACAACCGGCCAAAACCGACCGAGAACCAAGTCGAAGAACCAGTGTTGCCCGGCGGTTCCCGCTGTGGGCGTGATGAAAATATGAACGCCCCGGGCCTGGAGGTCATAGACCAGATTGACGGCATTGTTTAGGTAATCGACGTTCAGCAGTTCAACCGGCAACTGCGGGCGAGACAGCGAAACCGGAGCAGAGCCGCCGCCGTAGGGAATCTGGTAGATGCCGTCCCGACTGAGAATAATCATCGACCCGTCCGGCAGCGTACACCAGGCGTTGGGCCCCATGACCCCGACTTCGCGACTGAGGTTGACGATCTTGCCACCGTACCCCGGGTCGCCGTTCAGAATCCAGAGCGAGGAATCGCAAGCGAAGATGAGATACTGATCCGAGTGCGGCATCAAGGCCGTCAGCGGCTCGGGAATCTGGAACACGTTGGCATCTTCGCCGCCGACTGCCCGCGTCGGGTCGCCCGGGTCGTATCCGTAGTCGTAGTCTTGCGGGAATCCCTGCCGGCTCATGTACCAGACGCCAGCCGGCCAGCCGGCCCACACGATCCGACCGTTGTAGGCACAACATAGGGGGCAGTTGAGCGGAGGCAGACCCGGAGTCGGGCTCATCCAGGAAAGGATGTAGGGCTGACCAGAGCAATTTGCATCGGTTGTCTGATCGACAAGAACCAGATCGGTGTCGTCGGTCAGCGAGGCCACCAGGTATTGCTGCGTGCCGATCCCGCTGACGTTGGGAATGGTCAACGTGAGCATGTTGGCGGCCGTCGGCGCTGGCACTCCCGCCCAAGTACCGCCCGTCAACACGACAATTCCATTGGTCGAAGTGACCGTTCCCGTTGAATAGTTGTAGTTTGGCAAGGGCATCGAACCGCAGAGGCTCGTCAACGCAGCGGTCGGCTTCGTCGGATCAAACACCTTCGGCAGCCGGCCGATCTGCCACACCACGCCGCCGGACTGGTTGGGCAGCGTGCCGTCGATCTGGATGTAGCCCGTATGAACGGCCGTGATGGGGAACACATTGGCCGTAGAGTTCTGGATCAACCCGTCGATGTTGCCGATGGGGGCGTTGGGGTTGATGAAAACCACGTCCAGCGAGGTGTTGATACTCAGCGCCGTCCAGTCAGAAATCGAGCTTGCCGAAAGCTGGTTGCCGCTGGCAATCGTTCCATCGGGGGCATTGGCCGGCGACTGGATCGACGACTGCCGGTAGTCGGCCACGTAGAAATACTGGCTGAGTTGTGCCCCCTGAAGCACACCCGAGGTGTTGAGCGTTCCCGACACCGAGGCCATCGACCCGCTCGATGATTGGTAGAGCGTGCCCCCGACAACCCCAACCAGATAGTTAGCCACCTGGCCGTTGGCTTCCAAGAGCGTGGCGAAGTTCAAGAGTTGGAAAGGCCCGGTCCCACAGCGGGAGGAAAGGTACTTGGCGAGACACGGCCGGGCGCCGCCGCGTTGACGCTGCCCGTGCATCTGGGCATCCGTCAAGTTTACGATGTCGTAGCTGCGGACGTTCACCGCGTAAGGAGTACAGTATGGCGGGGTCTGGTCGAAACCTGCGTTTCGATTGATCCCGCCAACTGGAAACCTGAGTTCGACAAGTGGACTCTTGACCTTCGCCACGGCCGCCTCCGATCAGGCAGAACCTTTGATCGTGCCGTTGGCAACAAGAGCCGAACGAATGGAGTTGAGCAAGGCGATGGTCGCCGCGTTGTCGGTCTTGATCGCGGCCAGGCCCGTGTTCAGGTTGGCGTAGTCGCTGGCGTAAGTCCCGGTCATGGTCTCCGTCACTTGCGTCTGCGTCACGGCCGCCTGTGCCGCGCCGGCCGGCTGGCTGGAGGGAGCACTGGCCCCGAAAACCCCTAGGCCACCACTGAGGGCAATGGCAGTCGTGTTCTCCGTAGCAGCCGGAATCGACGAAATCGCACAGCCGTAGGAATCAACCACTCTCCACTCTATGTTGGCCGAGGAGTTCTCGAAAGACTGGAGGTTGGCCCACTGACCGGCCGCTGAGAAAGCGATAGTGCCGGTGGTGTTGCTGGCCGAGTCGTACACCGTCACGGTGCAATTGCTGCTGGCGACGAAGGTGGTGCAGTCGAGCCGCAAGCGGATTCCTGAATGGGAACCCACTCCCATCAACAGGGTTCGCGTTTCGGCCGCGCCGCTGGCCGGGGTCAGCTTCATCACCTGACGATCGCGCGTGGCGACAAGGATTCCGCCAGGGCCAGGATCAGGCTCTCCCACAAAGGGAGCCTTCAAACTTTGGTGCAGAATGTTGGCAGCGTCCATAGAAGAAACTCCTCCCCATTTTCAGGGGACTAAGGTTGCTCGCCGGTAAATGCCCCGACGAATGGCGTACAAATCAACCAGGCGGAGGTAAGTAGCCTGTGTAGCCCCCCGCGTCATACCAAATCGGTCCCAACTGCCGCCAGTTCCAGTCGGCCCCGGCTATCCCCCGGTGGCCATGATCGACCCCCAGCGTGTCCGCCGAACCGTACTCCCGGTCCCGCTGAATGGCCGCCTGAAGCATCGGCCCTACGGCGCGGCTGTGAACGGCATCGGGGTGGCTGGCGTCCATCCCCTTGATGTCGCGCTCCGCCGCCGCCAAGCAGGCTTCCGTGATAACCGCCGCCAAGACCGTCCCGCCCAGCGGGTAGATGTTCGTCGAGTCTACCCCGGCCGCTGACCAGGTGCCGGTCACTTCCAGGGTGTGCTGATGGCTGGGGACCGGCCAAAAGCTGAAGCATCGTGCGGAGCCGGCCGTGGGGTCGAAAATCTGCATCGACAGAGCGTACATTTCCGGCCGCCGCGGTTGGGCATCGTGTTGCAACCGCCGCCGAATCTCGATCGGGTCCACACGCTGGATAGGTCGCCGCCGGATGTTCGGCCCTGGCGGGAAAGTGACTTCGCCCTCGAAGCTGTCGTATCCCGTTGGCATCGGGTAGACGTTGAAGCACAAACTGTAGGGAATCCCGGCCGTGAAAGCCGGCCCGGCGTAGCTGGCCAAGACCAGGGCCGTCGCACTGGTTTGCGTCTGGACCGTCCAGGATCCCCCGTAGAACGTCGGCGGCTGGGCGGTCTGGATCACCATCAGGCCGCCACCCGACGCCGCATAGGCCGGAAAACCTCCGTCCGCTGGGGCCACACCGCCATTGAGCGTCACGTTGCCGCTGGAGTCCACCGTGATCGTGCCGGTACTGTAGGCACCATACGTGTTGATGGAGAGCTTGGGCCGCAGGAACGACCAGCGATAGGCCCCGTAGACCGATTGGAGCCCCTTGCGAATTGCCCGAAGAATCTGGCTGGCCTGCACCGCCGACACCACCTGATCGGTAATCACGTCCGTCGAGGTCGGCGACTTGCCGAAAGCGTCAAAACCCACGTCGTTGACGAGGGTTGTGTACGAGCATGTCAGTTGTGCGGGTGCGGTCATAGGACTGCCTCGATCAACTCTTGAGATTCAGAGAAAACACGGCGGCCTGATCGGCCACAAGACCGATCCATCCAGCGCCGACCAGTGCGGTAGGGATTGGCAGCGACGAAGGCACTGCCTTGACCGAACGCGATAAGGCGGTTCCGTTGTCGTCGTAGCCCGGCGCCCACGTAAGGCCGTTGTCGTCCGAGGTGTAGAAGGTCAACGTGGTGATACTTCCCGAGCGAATTTGGACCGTGCCCTGGTAGACATTCCCGAAGGGAACCTTCGTCGGTGCGGAAGTCGATGTAGACATGGATTCCGCTGGAGTCTGGACTGATTCGCGTGCAATTCTCACGACAAGGCTCCTTTCAATGAGCGGGGATGGCGAGAGTTGTGCCGCTCAGGCCGGTGAGGGGCACATTCAAGATCCAGTTGGACGCCGGGCCCACGTTGCAGTCATAGGAACTGCTGTTACCGCAAGAGCCATCCCAGAGGGGAGCGCCGCCGGGCGTGGCGATTCGGAACCACGTCGGCGCCGTTACACCTGTGCCGTAGGCTACCGTGCCGTTGGGCACCGTGCCAAGCGTCAAGGTTCCATTCGAGACAGTGCCCGCCGGACTCGGGAACGTACAGGAACCGTAATTGTTGACCGAACCTACAGCAGCATCCGGGCTGGCCGGCTGCGATCCGTCATAGAAGGTGATGACCGCAGAGGCCAACAACGGCAACAGCCCCTTGTTGGTCCCGTCGCCCATGCACGCTGCGGCGGCGGCGTTGGAGAGTTTCGCATTCGTTGCCATTGTGGAACCTCAGTTCACGGGAATAAATGGAGGGGTAGTAGGGAAAACCAAAAGGCCCGAGCGGGGGCGCACGGCCGAGTTCAAGGACACAGTGGCGGTGGGCGGGACACCGCTACAGGCCATCGTGGAAACTGGACGCTTGACTGTGCTGACCAAGACGGGGGCGGCGGTCGGTGGATGGCCGCTGGCCGACATGGAGACCACCACAGCCTTGGAAGTGCTGGCAAGACTGGGAGCGGCCGTGGGAACCACGCCAGTGGCGACCAGAGCAGCTTGTGCGCCACCGGCCACCGTATCTAGAAATACGGGACAGATCGACGGTGTTCCGCTCGGAGCGTTTTTCCAGATGGCAGCCGTACCATCACTGTTGACGGCAAGCACTTGACCGGGGCTACCAAGGGGCGGAAGTGTCGGTGCATCGCCTTCGATGCCGCCGATGGAAACGCCGCTGAGGATGTTGCCCGGGCGCAACTGCGACACGTCCACGGTTCCAAATATGTCCACGCTCCCCGTGCCATCGTTTTGCGGAAAGCCGTCGAAGCTCGCACCGATGTCACACACCAGGGAAGCGCCGCTGCCCACGCTCACAAAATTCGTACCCGTGAGGCTCGCGCCGCTCTGGATCTCCAGATCGCCATTGCCGCTCGCAACCGTGATTGGTGCGGCGGAATAGGCATTCAGCACGAATGGACTGGTGACGAGAAAGTAGCACGTGATCTGGATGGGACCGCCCATCGAACAACCCAGAAGAAACGCGCCGCTGCCGGTGTGATCGGCGAAGGTCAGCCCCGCCTTGTTCGCGAGACTGATGATCGTCAGATAGTTGCCGTTAGCGTCCGCCGTGTCTCCGTTGCCACCATCCGGAACGTATCCTGTGATTCCGCTTCCGTCCGCATTCGTGCTCCAGGTATCGGTGTCGAAGTCGCTGCCGGTCTGGTAGTACCAAGTGATAGGCCCAGCACCGATGCCTTGCGTGGTCAGCGCGAGCGTGCTGGTGTCGATGCCGACGTTGGTGATACTCGCGCTGATCGGCTGCGCGGTGAGCGCGCCCTGGAAGGCAAAAGTCAGTGCCGCATTCGTTGCAATCGGATCGGCGGTGGACGAGAGCACGCAGTTGCCGGCTCCGAGTACGTCATCTATTGCGCCCTGGAGGCCACCCACGCCCGCGGTGCCATCGGTATTGATGCTGATGGCCGTCAGCCCGTTGAAAGAGACCGATACCGAAGACGGATCGCTGCCACCGTTGCAGTTGATCGTCCAGACTGCGTTGGCTGCCGCTCTCATGGCGTGGCTCCGAAAAAGGCCAGCGTCTGCTCGTAGACTGCCTCGACCATCGGATTGGCCGCAGCGATCGCCATCAGATCAGCGCAGCGATAGGGCTCGCCAGTGGCAAACGTCGCCGTTACCGCGATCGGTTGATTGGGCTCGGCGTTCGGAATCTGAACGCTCAGCGGCAGCGTCTTGCTCCCTGACACCTCCTGAAGCACCGCGAAGATGGAGTCCGCAAGGGCCTTTGCTGACGCGTTCTCGACCACACTGACCACCTTCGTCACGGCAACGTTGCTGTTGCCGATCAGATGCGTGCCGTCGCTGGGCCGCAGCGTCGCCACGATGCGTCGGCCGGTGAAGTTCAGCGAGCACAGCCAGAGTTGCGAGCACGGGCCGGGCGTGATCGGGTTTGGGTTGGGAATCGGCATCAACGGCTCTCCTCCGCGATGAGCGGCACGGACGCGCGCTTCGCGTACTCGCCCCGGCACGTGGCCTTGGCAATCTGGATCAAGGTTCCTTGGATGAACTTATCCTGCCGATCGAACGCGAGGCCGACGAGGGCAAGTGTCAACTCGTTGCCTTATCCCGCTTCTCTACCAGCCTGTCGTGTTCAGCAACCATCGAATCGTGTCTCGCTTGTAACGGCTGCCTTGCAACGCACATGGTCATGGCATCGGCACACTTCGTCAGCGCCACGCTGTTGTTGTTGATGACATCCGCCATGGTTCCCCGAATGAACGTGTCCTTTACATCCATGCGGCTTGCCATCCACTTCAACATGAAGGTGATCAGCCCCGCCATGCCAATTGAACCGGAGGCAACAAGTCCACAGGTCCAGTAAATGGAGGTCGCTGCGGTAATGACGTTCGAATCTGCCTGCGCCATCATGGTCATCCCCGCCGCCACGGCCGCCGAAATCGCGTTGTACATAGTTGGCGTTTCCCGTCGAGCAAGGCCCGGGCGCTACGGATTGATCCCGCAGCGCCCGGGCACAATGGTGGCGGTTAGTTGACCAACTGGACGCACTGGTACCAGTCGATGTAGAGCGTCTGGTACACGCTGCCGGTGTGGTGGTACAAACCGGCGGTGAACGTCATCAGATCGGCGGGCCAGTAGGTGCCATCGCCGGGATAGCCGTAAGCCGTGCTCCCCTGGATGCCAGAGGACGAAACGCGGCGATCCGGCCCGGCGTGCCCGTCTTGCGCCACGCCGTTGATGTACGGCGTGAAGATCCCCGAGGCGGGCGAGTAGCGGAACCCGAGCTTGACGAACCAGCCGATGTACGTTGAAGGCAACAGCGAGGGAATGCCACCGGCCCCGCCGACTTGGACGTTGGGGAACGTCGGGTACGTGCTGGTCGGCGTGTTGCTGCCGGCCCCGCCCATCCGCATCAGGTTCAGGGCGGTCAGACCGGCGCCTTGTCCCTGGGGCGTACCGCCGGCCTTGTTCCAGACCATGCCGATCGCGCCATCCCCAGCGGCCCCGCTTCCCGCCGTCCCGTCGCCATACAGGGCACCGAAGCCCAAAAGCGACGGAGTGCCGGAATAGGAGCCATCGGCCACCGGAACGCTTGTGGCCACGACGTTCGTTCCACCGAGCCCCGCGAAGAAGCTGGTGATGCCGTGGGTCAAGGCGCTCAGGGCCAAGCGAACCTCGAAAATCACGTCGCCTTGCACGGAGCTACTGATCGGGTAGGGCGTGAATGCACCACCGCAAGCCCCAGCCGCCCCATTGGGTGCCAGTTGGATCTGCGCCTGGACGCTGCCGGACTGCGGCGTCAAAGCGATCACGCCCGGCGTCGGAACCTTGTAGCCCGCCGGGATGATCTGTGCCTGCCCGTTTGGCGAGTAGACGTTGAAAGCCGACGGAACGCTCCACACCGAATCGCCCGGCACGACCGTCTGCGTGCTGCTGCCCTCGAAGGTCTTGTAGAGATTGCCTTCGGAGGTGTAGTAGGCGAGGTTGCTGGACGGGGCCGCGGCCGTGCCGAAATTCTTGAAGTCGTCACGGATACCCCATCCCTTGTCACGGTTGCCGCGGAAGATTTCCGCAAGATTAACGCCTTTCCAAAGGTCTTGGCTGGGGCCGTAGATGTCCCCGCCGACCCCCAAAATCGCGTCTCCCATAGTATTACCCTCTCAAGTTCAAGTTCGGAATTGGTTTGACACAAGACTCCGGGGTCGGGGAATCAGTTCGCCTCGACGATGGTGCCGGCGCCTCCGTATGTGACGATGAAGTTGCCGCGGGGGTTCCGCAGCTTCAGTTGGCAGGAATGGTCGAGGCACCGCCAGCGGCCGAAGACCTTGTTGTTGGGGTCCGCGATCGGCGGCGACTTGTAGAGGTTGACCGCCGCATTGGTGCAATACGACCAGGTTTTCTTGTTGATCCCCATGACCGGGCCGTTGGTCTGCTGGCAGCCGATGGAATTGCTCGTCCAGGCAGCCCACCACTCCAGGGGAACGCCGCGGATGAACACGGTGTCCTTCCACTTGGTCACGTTGCCCTTCATGTTGTCGTTCTGGCTGGCCGAGATCCGCCGGGCCAACTTCAAACGGCTGCGGGTGGTGATGAGCATCCAGTCGGGATCTTCGGTCGGGGCAAGCTCCGAGTAGGACGCGACCGGGGTGAACTGGCACAGGTCCATGCAGTCGAGGATCGTGTCCAGGGCGTCGTCCTCGTTGAACACGTTGTACGTGCCGACGCGGTGCCGCCAACCGGGCTGCAACACACGGGAAATGCCGGCCGTGCCCACCGAGGCGAATCCCGGCGGATCGCAGCCGAGGAAGTCGGACGTGACGCCCGGGGCCAGGGTGCCGATGCTGGACTGGTTTCCGCCCGCCACGTTGTAGGGCGGCAAGTACCAGAGCAGCGAGCAGAGCGGGGGTCGCTCGACCGGCGGCGACGGAGCGCTCGGGCCAGGTCCGGCCAGTTGCTTCTCCATACCGATCCAGAAGGAGGTCATCAACTCGTGTTCCTTCCGGTCCAGCCACTTCAGGATCGCCACCTCGTCGCCGTTGAAGTAGACCTGTCGCAAGTCGTAGATGTAGTTGGTCTTGAAGTAGGACCAGAACACTTCGGCGGTGGTCATCACGGACTTCGTGCTGCTGTCGTCCGTGTCGTAGGGGCCAGTGACGGCGAAATTGTCGTCGTAGTCGTACTGGACTTCCCACTTCGCGTGGTCGCCAGTTTCCTTGTCGGGCTCCATCAGGCCGAAGATGTGTCGGGCCAGAAGTTTTTGGAGCTTGACCGAGATGTCTTCCCACTTCATGTAGTCCCAGTTGGGAAGGTTCGTGAGATGGAAGTCGTCCATCTGCTGGAGAGGAATAGGCATAACTGCTATCTCCTATTGAAAGCGGCTTAGGTCAGGTTCCCGCGATGCCCATCGCCCGAAGCGTCTGGGGCAACTTTGCCATCGCCCGATCCAGCGGACTTGCATCCTTCGACGGTGGCAGCGTCTTTGTGCTGCCCCCTCCGATACGACGGTGGCTCTGGTTCACCTTTTCCTGTAGCTGCTCAAGTTTGGTTTGGGTTTCGAGAAGAATGCGCTCGCCATGGGCAGCAATCGCACTACGCTTGACGAACGCCACGCTCTCATCCGGCTTGCCGCCGCGGCGCTCCAGGATCGCGGCCCGCTGCAAGTGCTCTTGAAACGCCTCTTCGATCCGGCTTTTCTGCTCTTGCGTCGGGGTCTTACCCTTTTCGCCATACAGGTCGTCATAGCCCAATTCGTGCAAGGAAGTCACAAACCGGCTGTGCGCGTCGCGGATGAACTGCTGCTGGGCTGCCTGCTGGACCGCCTGCTGCCGTTGGACTTCCGCCGCGCGGAATGCTTGAAGGGCCTTGAGGATCTTGGGGCCGTCTTCAGACGACAGGTTTCCCCCACTTTCCTTCAAGGATGCCTCCAACTCCGCAAGCGGATCCGGCTCGTTCGTCTGCTGGACGGCCTGCTGTTGCCCGGTCGGAGGTTGCTCGGCGGCTTTCGCCGTCGCACCTTTCTGATCGATGCTCTCCAGCAGAATGTCCAACACTTCGCGGCTGGGAATCTTGGCCAATTTCTCTGGCTTGATTCCGTACCCCGCGGCCAAACCCTGGACTTCGGCATCGCGCCATTCCACGGGCTCCTCGGTCTTCGGCTTGGCCTTTTCGGGCTCGGCCTTCGTACCGGCATCGGCGGAAGCGGAATGTTCATCGCCCCCGCCGGAAGTTGTTTCGTTTGGTTTCTCGACCGGCGGCTCATCCACCTTGCCGATCGTCAGGCCGGCTCGCTCGCGAAGGGCTTCCCGATACTTGGCCGCCTCTTCACCCTTCAAGCCGGGTTTCCACTCTGGCAGCTTCGCCTCGCCGTTGCCCGTGTTGGCCGGCGGATCGGCTACTGCCGTTGCTGTTGCATTCGTGTCTTCAGCCATCATTCACTCCTTCATTGCCGGCGTTGTGCAAATCCTGGATGCCGTGGATCTCGCCATACGCCTTTTCCCACTGTGCGGCCCCGCGGGCCGAAGTCATCTGGCAGCGGTAGCCATGCCGGTCGGGAACGTAGGTCACCCCTTGGATGCCCCTCCGCTTGATCTCCCGCATCAGCTTGGCCGCGTCCTTGCGATGGCAACCCATCGACAGCGACGTGTGCCGCCGCTTCTCGCTGTACATCGCCGTGGCTTTACGGCGGCTGGGCTTCACACCGCCCCGCGCCTTGGCTAGCGCCTCCGCGTCTTCGGGCAGACGGAAAAATCCCACTCCAGGAACGATCACGCCCGCGATGCTCATACTCCCGCTCCCTGTTTTGCTCCGTTGCTCTTGTTCCCCTGCATGATCTGCGAAAGGACTTGCGACATGCCCGTGCCCTTCGGTGCCCCACTGCCGCCGCTTCGCCGCTCGACAGTTCGGGTCGTATTGGGGGCCTTGGTCGCTTCGTGCGGATCCCCTGCCCCGCCGGCGTTGGCGCCGTCCATGCCCGGAGTGACCGCCTTGGCCAACCTGAGAATGTCGGGGATGTCGGTGGCCTCCGCATACATCCGCGTGAAGGCCTCGCCGTCGAACACGCCCGCCTGAATCGCCGGCAGCATTTGCAGATAGTCGGCGGCGAACTGCTTCACGACAGTCAGGATTTGCTCCGGGGAACGGTAGACCGTGCTGTTTGTGACCACCGAGAAGTCGTAATGGTCGAAGATGCCCTTCCGCTTCCCCGGCCCCCACGACGCGCTCTTGGGCGGCAAATAATACCCCGTGTTCTCGATCTCGTAGCTGTTGGGGATCTTGTTGTGCTGATCCTTCCAGAGCAGACCGCCGATCTCTCGCAGCACGTCCGAGCAAAACTGTTCGACGGCCCCCTTGATTCCGGCCAGGCCACCTTGAGCGCCGCTTTTCAGCATTTGCTCTTGGGTTGCCGTGTCGGCCTCCGTCGCCAAGCCGGCCAACACCCGCTCGTTGTTCGCCAACTCGTTGTAGATTTCCGCCGCCGAGAGGAAGAACGCCACCACCCCGCCGTCCGGCCCCGGCGTCTTGTACTGCATCGTGGCCTTGGGATCGCGGACCATGCGGTACTCGTTGTTGGCGGCATCCTTGACCGCCTCGCCAATGTCCTCATCCCCTTTGGCCAAGAGCGTGATATTCTTTTGCGCCTTCGCCTGATCGGCCAGCGTGCCGTAGAGGATGTTCATCAGCCGATCCAGCAAGATCAACTGCTGCGCGGGCGTGCTGGGGATCACGTTGTCGGGCACGTAGCCGAAGGTCAGGAACTTGTACGGCCCCATCTCGCTGCCGTCCCATTCCTGGACCTTCAGCGGAGCAAGACCTTCGCTGTCCGCCGACATGGTGACGAACAGGCGTTCTCGGGGAAGGTAAAGGTCCATCAACCAGCACTGCGGCTCCAATTCGTCGTCATCAACGGCGTTGCCCAGCGCGATCAGGTCGCCCCGGTCGCCGGCCATGTTGATGTTGTTCTTGGAGGATGCAGCGATCTTGGCCCGCACGTTGCTGTCGTAATCATCCCGCTCCCGAACTTCGTTCCAGTTGGCCCGGTAGCGGTCCCCGTAGAACCGCATTGACCGCAGGCTCTTGCCCGGCAGGTCCAGAATCAAATCCGAGAAACTGATCCGGTCCACCCAGGGCTTGCCCATGTCCATCCACAGGTTGGGGAAGCCATCGACTTGCTTGACCCCGGCGTCTGCCATGCGGACCTTGGCACAGGCCATCAGAAAGAAGGCGTCCAGCACGCACTCCCGCAGTGTGGTCTTGAAGTCGATGTTCTTGACCGACTTGTTGACGGCCCCTTGCAGCCTAAGACACTCGGGCCACAAGGACTGATCGAAGCTGTCGATCTTGCACTTGGGATTGTTGAACGCGCACCAGGTCGTGTAGGTCGTGGCCGTGCGGTTCAGCCGATTCACGTAGCGGGGAATCAGCCGCGGGTTGTAGGGCGAGTAGAGCGGCCCGGCGAAGTCCCGCAGCATTTCCGTCCGATCGGCG